>ERZ773145.2336-NODE-2336-length-13630-cov-8.625562_pt1 | contig 13630 bp, 8 predicted proteins | sample MGYA00580848_ERZ773145 | MGnify/ENA primary metagenome ERZ773145 (study PRJEB29015, sample SAMEA2737858) | human gut metagenome | biome: human gut; feature: human-associated habitat; material: faeces | place: China | collected 2012 ... | reverse complement strand
CTTTCTCTTGGGGGTGTAAGGGGGATATTCTCTTTCGAGAAAGAGAATATCCCCCCTTGTCGCGTCCCCACACGGTGTGGGGAACAACGATGCAGCGCTGCCGCGCTGCGATAAAAACCCCCGCTGCGCGGGGAGGGCGCAAAAAAAGGCAGCCTTTCGGCTGCCGATTTTTTCAGTCCACCGTGCGCATGAAGGAGGTCGATCCCTTCTGAAATCTCACATCCAGCTTCACGCGGTCCGCGCGCATATAGCTCGTGGTGTATTCATAGGTATGCCCGTTCTCGGTCGTGGTGCGGCGCTGATGGAAAAACGCCGCCGAGCCGGGCGCGCAGTGCAGAAGCTGCGCCTCGTGCGGCGCGAGCACGACGGCCTCATACGTGTCCGACGCGGAAAACGGGATGACGCCGACGTGGTAGAGGAGACTGTAGAAGCTGTGCGTCTCCAAAAGCTCGCGCGTCAGGTTCGGATAGATGTACTCTGGGTAGTACGACGTCTCCAAGATGAGCGGCTCGCCGTCGACATTTCGCACGCGCGTGAAGCGATAGACTTTGACACCCGGCTCAAGGCCCATGAGCGTCACGATCTTGGGAGAAGGCGTGATGACCGCGAAGTCGACCAGTGTGGACGACGGCGTTTTGCCCAGCTGGGAAATTTCCGTCGTGAACGAATACTGCACGCCCTTGCGGCGCGTGTTCGGGTCAGTGACGAACGTGCCCTTGCCGCGCTTTCGCACGACGAAGCCCTCTTCTTCCAGCGCGCCGATGGCCTGGCGCACGGTGTTGCGGCTGATATCATACGAGCGGCAGAGCTCGGCCTCGCTCGGCAGCAGGTCGCCGACCTTGAGCGCGCCGGAGGTGATGCTGCGCTTGATGATGCCCATGAGCTGGGAATAGAGAGGAATTTCGCTGTCGAGCGACAGCGGATTTTTAAGGACCGGATTGTGTTCCATGGTGGGAACCTCCCGAGAAATACGTTTTGGAATATTCCAATCATACCACATATCTTTGAGATGTTCCAGTACCTTTTTGCAATTTCTCCCTCATTTTGCGCGAAAAGACAGGGAAAAAGGCGGCCTTCGGGCCGCCTTTTTGAAATTTGACCGCTTCAGTCCAGAATTTCCTGCGCGCCGGTCTTCAGATTCACGCGCACAGAGTGCGTCACGAGCGGGTCGCTCGTCTTTTGATGGTCGATATCGTAGACGGCGGTGGTGTAGACATAGCCGTCGCGGATCTCAAGGGCACCGGGGAAGTAGCTGATGCTGCTGCCATCCTCCGTGACGCTGCCGTAGAAGTAGTCCGCATCACCGATACTCGTCCAAGTCTTGCCGCTGTCATAGGAAATGGACAGATTGTTCTGCGCGGGCGGGAACTGTAGCGTCTTGACAATATTGCCGTGGTTATCAAAAGCAATGGACTCGTAGCCGTCGATCTTTACGTACTGCTCGCCGTCAGGATTGTAGAGCTCCGTAACATACGTTCCCATCGTCGCGCCGCCGATATGATAGTTAAGCGCCACTCTGCTGCCTCTGATCGAAAGTGTCGCGCGCACAGGTGAGTCAGTCAGAGAGTCGATCGGCAGGGTGCAGATGGTCTCAACTGCGCTGCCCTCGCGCCAGCGGCAGAGCTTGCCGCCGGAAATGTACCAGAGATAGTCATCATTGTCGACATAGCTGTCGGCACTTTTGGTGATGGAGGCACGGCTGAGAGTATCCGTCGCGGTGGTGGTTACGGCCTGCTTGCCGCTGTCCGCGGCGGTTTTCTCGAACCATTTGCAGAATGCATCCCAAACGGCAGTCTCCATACCGGCATCGGTGACCTCATAGCTGTAAAAGGTGGCTTCTCCTTGACCGTCGCCCGTATCGAAGAAATTGAGCGCATTTTTATGATTGCTGATAAGCACAAAGTTCCATCTGCCGCAGCTGACAGTGAATCTCTCGCGGTAATTGCCAGCCAGGTTGAGATCACGCGATTCTTTCCAGGAATACCGGCGGAACTGTTCGGCCATTGTTGTGCGATAGTCGATGTTCGTGTTAGTGTGCTCTTCGATTTTAGGGCCTGACGGTTCGGCCAGATCGTGATATTGTAAAGTATCGCTGAGAACATTCATATCGCCCAGCGCGTCGAGCGCGGCGTCGAGCGCGTCAAAGCCTGTGGAAGCGGCGGATGCGTCCTCCTGCGTGAGCAGGATCTTGCCGGTGATGGTAAAGCTGTCCGTCATTGCCTGCAAAATGGCCGCCTCGCCCTCAACGGCGCGGTCGCGGTTCCAGCCCCACTGATTCTCTTCCGTGCTGCCGTCGAACGTCCAGTGCGTTGTGACCTCGTAGCAGGTGCCGTCCGGCGCATCAAAGAGCGTGACAATTGTGTTGCTCATGCCCTCGTGCGTCACAAAGCGCCAGCCCGCGTCGGTCTTCTCGGCCTTTGCGCCGGTGCTTTCCCATTCCGCCTTCGCTTCGTCAAGGCTCTGCTCGAGCTTCTTTGCGTTGAAGTAGGAGCCGGTGTCGTAGCGGGAGTACCAGAACTCCGTCCCCGGATTGCACGCCCAGGCGGTGATCGGCGCATAGAAGTAGTAGCTGCCGTCGCCCGAAATGAGCCGCGCCTCGCACTGGTTGGCGCGGCCGTAGCCGTCCGCCGCCGTGTCGTTCAGCAGGTCGGGAATGAACATCTTCGGCAGATCAAGCCCCGCGTAGTCGATATAGAAGTCGTGCAGGTAATACTTGAGGTCCACGCCGTAGCCGCAGCCGTTGTACCACAGCCCGTCGTTGCTCATCGAGGTGCCGATGATCTGATAGCCGGTCTTCTCGCCGTAGGTGTAGTGCAGGACGGTGAGATAGTGCGTCCAGTTCTCGTTGAGATATCCGTCGTCCGTCAGCTCCTGCCCGCCGATGACGTCGATCTGCATGCCTGCCTCGTTCGTGGGCTTCATCTCATACTGGAAGTACCACAGCTCCAGCACCGTGCCGTCGGGGGAAAGGTTGCCGAGCGAATCTGCCTGCTCCAGCTGCGTCACGCGCACGTCGGCGACCGTGTCTTCGATCGAGCGGGACGCATAGTCGTTGTTTTCCGACACGGAATAGGTCATCGTGCCTTTTTTGAGGTCTTCCACGCACGCGGCGGCATAGTCGTCCATCGAGGCGTAGATCGGATTGACCTGTTCGTTCAAGCGGAAAACCGAACAAAAGAGTTCGCTGCCGTCTTCTTCGTAATCGCCGGCAAGGCCGAGGTAGACCGAGCCGTCCTTTTGCTTCAGAAGATAGACCTGATTCGGTTGACCGTCACTTGCCTCTTCGCAATGGCCGCTCCAAGCGGACTTGTTGTTCTGTATGAGATCGTCGACCGGCGAAGCTTTGGTGCTGCCGAAGAGCGCGTAGAAGGACTGCTTTTCCAGCGTGTATTCCTCCATCGGGCCGTAAATGGATGTGGAGCCCCAGGCGTCGCACAGCGTCACATACTTTTCTCCGGCAGTATTTGTCGTGGTGCGGAAGGAGGGGTAAGTGCCGTCCGTAAAGCCGTCCGTAAAGGCGGGCGCTTCATATAAGAGTATGTCGACCGTATAGCTCTTGTCGGCAAACGGGTCATCATTTTTCTGCGTCTGTGCGCGCTCGCCCCAGCCGACGGCGCAGCCCGCCGTCAGCGTCAGCGCCAGCACGAGGGCGACAACGCCGAGCCCGCGCTTTTTCTGCGCGCCCAGCACGTTCGTGATGCGGCGCTTCAGACGCTCGACCGTGCCGCCGAAGCACGTCGTCGCGGGCAGCGCCCGCACGCTGGACTGCACGGCGGCGAGCAGTGTCCGGCTGTAAGCCGCGCGCTCGGGGAGTTCGAGCCCGTCGGTCGCCGCGCTGTCGCAGGCGAGCTCGATGTCCTCGTCCGCCTGACGCAGCATCAGATACACCACGGGGTTGAACCAGTGCATCGCGTTGGCCGCGAGCAGCACGAGCTTTAAGAGCATATCGCGCCGCTTCAAATGGCACAGCTCATGGCGCAGGATGTAGCGCAGCTCCTGCACGTCATAGCGCTCGTGGGGCAGGAGCAGCCGCGGGCGAAGAAGACCTGTCACCGCGGGGGTGGAGATGGCCTCGCAGACGATCATCTCCGGCGCGCTCACGCCTAAGTCGCGCGCCGTGTCAGAGAGCATCGCGGCGTAGTCCGCGCGGGCGACGTCTCTCTTCCAGCGGCGCACCGTGCGGCGGAAGAGGGCGTAGGAGACACCCTGATACAACAGGAACGCCGCCGCGCCCGCGAGATAGCCGTAAAACAAGATCGTCGTCACGGGGATGTAGCGCGTCGTCTTCTGCTCGGGATTCGTCACAGGGCGCTGGATGATCGTGTCGCGCACCGCGGCGGGGGACTGGCCGCTTTTTTCGGCCATGTCGCCAAACAGGTTGTCGGTCGATTGGATGGTCGTCTTATCCGTGCCGACAAAGAGGGTGTAGTCCTTCGGCGGCTCAGCCTGCACCGGCGCGTTTTTCACCGAAAAATCGACCGGCAGCAGCAAAAAGACCGCCAGCGCCAGCCACAGCCAGCAGCGCGTCTTCGCGCGGTAGCGCTCGCGCCAGAGGGGTTTGAGTACCAGCATCGCCAGAATGGCGAGGGAACCTAACAGGGAAGTTTTCAACAGATTCAGCAGAAATGTTTCCATGGTGCGTCCTCCTTATATTTCCGTTTAACGGCTCATATCGTCCAAAAACTGCCGCAGCTCGTCGATCTCGCTCTGCTCGAGCGGCTTTTCGGCGTTCAGCGCCGCGACGAAGCTGCCGAGCGACCCGCCGTAGAGCCGCTTCAGGACGCTGCGGCTCTCAAATTCGAGGTATCTGTCTTTTGAGACGAGCGGCGTGTACAAATTGTTCCGCCCCTCGCGGCGGCTCGAGAGGAATCCTTTTTCGCACAGGCGAGTAAGGTAGGTGTTGACGGTGTTGGCGCTCCAGCCGTGGCTCGCGAGCGCGCCGTCGAGATCGCCGCGGCTGACCTCGCCGCCGACGGCCCAGATGGCCTGCATCACGGCAAGCTCCGCGTCGGGCAGTCTCTTCTTATCGTCCATGGGTTGACCTCCTTAGATGATCTACTACATTTGTCGTTGATAACTATATACTACATATGTAGTAGTTTGTCAAGCGCCTTTTATGTCCTTTTTTGTTTTGCAGCGAAAATTGCAGAAAACAGGGGAAAGGCATGACGGCAAATCGTCAAAATGAAAGATGCTGTTCAATTATTTGAATAAGTTCTTGCAAATCTTTCTGAAAATCGCTTGCTTTTGTGCAAAGCGCAAGGTATAATGAAGAAACCGTATGAAATCATTTGGCAATTCAATAAATAAAAATTTGAGAGGAGATCTTTATCATGGCAAAGTTCAAAGTTTACTACACCATCGAGCTCAACGAGGTGGCCACGCACATCTTCGAGTCCAACGACTTTGAAGTGAAGCTGTGCAGCCATAACGACGAGGAGACCTACGTCAAGGAGCTCGCTGAGTTCCAGCCCGACGCCATCATGTGCCGCACCGAGCCCATCACCGCCAAGATGATGGACACCTGCAAGAACCTCAAGGTCATCGGCAAGCAGGGCGCCGGCCTCGATAACATCGACATGGACCACGCCCACGCCAAGGACATCACCGTTGTCTACGCGCCTGCCGGCAACGCCAACGCCGTCGCCGAGCACGCCGTCATGCTGATGCTCATGTGCGCCAAGCGTTTCACCTATGTCGACCGTCAGTTCCGCGGCGGCAACTTCCTCGTCCGTATGGGCATGGAGCACACCTATGAGCTCGGCGGCAAGACCCTCGGTATGATCGGCTGCGGCCGTATCTCCCAGCTCGCCATGCAGAAGTGCAAGTACGGCTTCGGCATGAACGTCATCGGCTACGATCCGTACCTCACGCAGGACAAGATCGGCGATCTGTGCGAGCTGAAGGCCACCGCCAAGGAAGTCTGGGAGCAGGCCGACTTCGTGTCCGTGCATCTGCCTGTCGTTCCCTCCACCGAGCACTCCATCGGCCGTGAGCAGTTCAGCTGGATGAAGCCCACCGCTTCCTTCATCAACTGCGCGCGCGGCGCTCTGATCAAGGAGAACGAGCTTGTCGAGTGCCTGAAGGACGGCACGCTGTTCCAGGCCGGTCTCGACGTGTTCGAGCATGAGCCCATCCAGGAGTCCAGCCGCGAGCTGTTCAACCTCGACAACGTCATCATGACCCCGCACATGGCCGCCACCACCGAGCAGAGCGTTCTGAACTGCTGCACCTCCGTTGCCAACGACATCGTCGCCGTCTGCAACGGCCAGGAGCCCAAGGTCAAGGCCCAGAAGCCCAAGTTCTAAGTTATTTCTGTTTCGTAGAAACTACTTATTAAAAGGGACGCCTCGAAAGAGACGTCCCTTTTTTGCGCCCTTGGGCGCGGGGGGGCAGTCAGGCGGAGCTGCTGCTTTTTATTCCAACAGCGTGTGGAGACGCGGGAAAGGGGGCCATTGTCTCACGCGGGACAATGGCCCCCTTATCCCATGCAGCGCCAGCGGCGCTGCTTTCCCTGCGTCTTTGGGTGCAAAACGATCCCGTGGTGCAAGATATTCTTCATTCTTGTTAAATAGTTAACGAAATGAAAGAAAAAAATCAAAATTGCCTATATTTTTCGTAACTTTGCAGTTGATTTTTCATTTTTCTGTGTGTATAATCAAAATCGAAGAAAATCGGATCTCATTCCGGATTTACAAATTTTAAAGGAGAAGTCAAATGAAAGAATTGTACGTCGTCAACTGCTGCCGTACCGCTGTCGGTTCCTTCGGCGGTTCCCTGAAGAACACCCCTGCCGCTCAGCTCGGCTCCATCGTCGTGAAGGAAGCCCTCAAGCGCGCGAATGTCGCTCCCGAGAATGTCGATGAGCTGATGTTCGGCTGCATCCTGACCGCCGGTCTCGGTCAGAACGTCGCCCGTCAGGTCGGCGTGGGCGCCGGTCTCCCCTATTCCGTCCCCGCCTATACCGTCGGTATGGTCTGCGGCTCCGGTATGAAGTCCGTCATTGAGGCTGGCCGCGCCATCCTCGCCGGCGACGCCGATATCGTCGTCTGCGGCGGCACCGAGAACATGAGCGCCGCTCCTTATGCCGCTCCCGACGCCCGCTGGGGCGCCCGCATGGGCGACAAGAAGCTTGTCGACACCATGATCAAGGACGGCCTGTGGGATGCGTTCAACAACTACCACATGGGCACCACCGCCGAGAACATCTGCGATGTTTGGGGCATCACCCGCGAAGAGCTCGACGCCTTCGGCGCTGCCTCCCAGCAGAAGACCGAGGCTGCTCAGGCTGCCGGCCGTTTTGACGATGAGATCGTTCCCGTCCCCGTGAAGGTCAAGAAGGAGATCGTCGAGTTCAAGAAGGATGAGTTCCCCCGCGCCGGTTCCACCGTCGAGGGTCTTGCCAAGCTGCGCGGCGCGTTCCCCGTCGGCCCCGAGGGCGTTGAGGACGAGATCGTCCACACCTTCAAGCCCACCGGCATCCACGAAGCCGATACCAAGAAGCACGTCCAGCGCGTCACCGCCGGTAACGCCTCCGGCATCAACGACGGCGCTGCCGCCATCGTCCTCGCTTCCGGCGAGGCCGTGAAGAAGTACAACCTCAAGCCCATGGCCAAGCTCGTCAGCTGGGGCCAGGGCGGCGTCGACCCGAAGATCATGGGCGTCGGCCCCGTGCCCGCTTCCCGTCAGGCCATGCAGAAGGCTGGCCTGACCATCGACGATATCGACCTCGTCGAGGCCAACGAAGCCTTCGCGGCCCAGTCCATCGCTGTTGCCCGTGAGCTCGGCTTCGACATGAGCAAGGTCAACGTCAACGGCGGCGCGATCTCCATCGGCCACCCCGTCGGCGCTTCCGGCGCTCGTATCATCGTCACCCTGCTGCACGAAATGCTCAAGCGCGACGACGCCAAGAAGGGCCTTGCCACCCTCTGCATCGGCGGCGGCCAGGGCGTTGCCACCATCTTCGAGAAGTGCTAAAGCACCGCTAATCCCTGAAAATAAAAGGAGACCTCGAAAGAGGTCTCCTTTTTATTTTCTCCTCTGCACGGTGCAGGGAAAAAAGCAGTGCCCCTGCCGAGACGCAAAAAGGAAGCAGCCCTTTCGGGCTGCCCCTCACGCGCCCTCGCGGGCGCAAGCGCCGTACAGTGCGCCGCGCTGCGATTTAACCCTCCGCCTGCGCGGCGACGATCGCCTCGTAGATCGTCTGCGGGTCGAGCTTATCATAGTCCGCGCTCGTCGCCATCGCGGCGGCGTCGACCTGCTCGGCGATGAAGTTCGTGAAGTAATCGTCGCGCATCTCGTCGGCTGCGGCGGCCTTGTCGAGCGGCAGGCGGAGCAGGATGTGATAGCCGAGGCTGGATTCGACGACTTCACTCACCTCGCCCTCGGAAAGCGCGTAGGCGGCGTCTTCAAACTCCTGCACCATCGAGCCGGTCGTGAAGGTGTAGCCCGTGGGATGGGTCTCGCGGCCGGGGTCCTCGCTGTACTGGTCGGCGAGCTCGGCAAAGTAGGAGGCGATGTCGTCGCCGGTGTAGGAATTGAGCTTTTCGACGAGCTCCTCAGCGAGCGCTTTCTTTTCGGCCTTCTGCTCGTCGGTGAGGGCTTCGCCGGTCGTCATGTCCTTCGTCGCAAGCAGGATGTGGTCCGCCGTGATGTAGCCCTGCTCGGCGGCGTAGACGGCGAGCTCCTCGTCGGAGGCGTAGAGCGCGCTGCCCTCGGTATTGTAGAGCTCATAGAGATTCTGATACAGGTAGTTCGAGCGCGCGACGCGGTCATAGGTCTCGCGGCGCATGCCGAGCTTGGCGATCTCGGCCTCAAAAGCTTCCTCGCTGCCGTACTGGTCAATGTAGCTCTGGTCGCTCTCGGCCATGGCGGCCTCCTGCTCGGCGGTAAGCGTCACGCCGTACTTGCTGGCGAGATTTTCAAGCACCAAGTGCTGCTTGACGGACGAGAGCACGCTTGCTTTCACATAGTCGGCGACACTCATGCCGTCGGAGAGGGTGTCGTCCCAGTTGATGGACGAGCCGGTGTAATACTGCATGTAGCTGTTGAGATACGACACGTCGTAGCCGATCCAGTATGCGACAAGGTCGGCGCTCGCGCCGTTGCCGTTCAGGCTTGCGACGATCGCGTCGGGCGCGACGCCGGTCGCTTCGTAGCAGAGACCCTCCTGCATCGTGCCGGAGGTGAAGCCGTTCGAGGGCGAGAGCGACACGACGGCAAAGGTGAGCGCCGCGGTGATGGCCGCCGCGCCAAGGAACGAAAGCAATCTCTTCTTGATCATAATGTTACCTCTTTTTCGTTTTCTTCCTTATTCACACGCAGGTCTCCGACCAGCGTCAAGGCTGTATCCAATGCGTCCTCGCCCAGCGAAAGACGCAGCAGGAGCTTCGGCTCCGTCCCCGTGGCGGAGAGCGTGAGCCGGCGGCGGTTCTTCGGCAGTGAGCAGAGGGCCATCACGGCCTCCACGGGGACTGCCTCGGACGCGGCAAAGGTGAAGGTGATCTCGCTGCCGCGCTGCGAGATATCGCTCACACCGATCTGCACGGCCTCCGCGCGCAAAAGCGCGACGTCCATGAGCTTGAGGACCGGCTGGGGCGGCTCGCCGTAGCGGTCGATGAGCTCGTCGAGCAGCTCCTGCGACTGCTCGGCGGTGCGCAGCGCCGCGATACGGCGGTAGATATCCATACGCTGCTCGCCCGAGGGAATGTAGCTCTCCGGCAGGTTGGCCGAGACTGTGAGGTCTGCCGAGCATTCGGTGCGCTGCGGCGCTTTTTCGCCGCGCTGCTCGAGTACGGCCTCTTCCAGGAGCTGCAAGTACATATCGTAGCCGACGCTCATCATGTAGCCCGACTGCTCGGGGCCGAGCAAATTGCCCGCGCCGCGAATCTCAAGGTCGCGCATCGCGATGCGGAAGCCCGAGCCGAACTCCGCGTATTCGCGGATGGCCGTCAGGCGCTTGGCCGCAACCTCGGTGAGGATCTTGCCCGCGCGGTAGGTCATATAGGCATACGCCCGGCGCGCGCTGCGGCCGATGCGGCCGCGTATCTGGTGCAGCTGGGCGAGGCCGAGGCGGTCGGCGTCCTCGATGATGAGGGTGTTGACATTCGGAATGTCGATGCCCGTCTCGATGATCGTCGTGCAGACGAGCACCTGAATTTCTCCGTCCGAGAGCTGCTGCATCACGGACGACAGGCCCTTTTCGTCCATCTTGCCGTGCGCGACGCCGATGGCGACGTCGTCGCCGAGGAGCTTTTTGAGTGTCGCGGCGCAGCGGTCGATGGTCTCGACGCGGTTGTGCATGTAGTAGACCTGCCCGCCGCGCGCGAGCTCGCGCCGGATGGCGTCGGCGATGACGCTCCAGTTATGCTCGAGCACATATGTCTGCACCGGCTGGCGGTCAACGGGCGGGACCTCGATGGTCGACATGTCGCGGATGCCCGAAAGCGCCATGTTGAGCGTTCTGGGGATGGGCGTTGCCGAGAGCGTCAGCGTGTCGACCTGACGCGAGAGCTCCTTGAGCTTTTCCTTGTGCGTTACGCCGAAGCGCTGCTCCTCGTCGATGATGAGAAGGCCAAGGTCCTTGAAGTGCAAACTCTTTTGCAGCAGCGAGTGCGTGCCAATGAGTAAGTCGATCTTTCCCGCGGCGGCATCCTGCAAAATTTGCTTCTTCTGCGCCGGCGTTTTGAAGCGCGAGAGCACTTCGATGCGCACGGGGAACGAGCGGAAGCGGTTCAGCGCCGTCGCGTAGTGCTGCTGGGCGAGCACGGTGGTCGGCACTAAGATGGCCGCCTGCTTGCCATCGAGCACGCACTTCATCACGGCGCGCAGTGCGACCTCAGTCTTACCGTAGCCGACGTCGCCGCAGAGCAGGCGGTCCATCGGCGTACTGCGCTCCATGTCGGCCTTGATCTCGGCAATGGCGCGGAGTTGATCGTCGGTCTCTTCGTAGTCGAAGGCCTCTTCAAATTCCTTCTGCCACGGGGAGTCGGGCGAAAAGGCGAAGCCCGGGCGGCGCTGGCGCTCGGCATAGAGCGCGATGAGCCCTTTGGCGAGGTCCTTTGCCGCGGCGCGCGCCTTCGTCTTCGCGCGCGACCAGTCCGTGCCGCCGAGCTTACTGAGCTTCGTGCGTATTTGGCCGTCCTCGTCCTCGCCATGGCCGCCGATGTATTTCGACACCATGTCGAGCTGCGTCGCGGGGACGTATAAGCTGTCGTTGCCCGCGTAGCAGATCTTGATATAGTCCTTGTCCACGCCGTCGACGCGCATGCGCTCGATGCCCGCAAAGCGGCCGATACCGTGGTGGACATGCACGACGAGATCGCCGGGGGAGAGGTCTTCATAGGAGCGCAGCGCGGCGCGGGCCGACGTCTCTTTCTTCGGCCGCGCCTTTGCGCGCTTGCCGGAGAGGGGAGCGGTCAGCTGGCCCTCGGTCAGGATGACGAGCTTTAATTGTGGATATTCACTGCCCGCGCTCAGCGCGCCGAGGCCGATGACGGTCTCGTGCGGGGCGGGGAGGCGGTCGTTTTTCAAGTTGAGCTGCGCGCGGATGTTCCGCTCTTCCAAAAGGCGCCGGAAGTTTTTCGCGCGCGTTTCGTTGCCGCAGAGAACGAGCACGCCGCAGCCTGCGCCAAGATAGCGCTCCATATCACCCGCGGCGGTCTCGAGGCTGCCGCCATACGACGGCAGCGATCGCGCGTTCATGCTGAGGATGGCCCTCGGCGGCAGCAGATTGCGCGACGTGGGGAGCGAATCGAGCAGCAGCGCGGGGAACGCACCCATGCGATGGCTCAATGCCTCCTGACTGAGCGCGAGCGCGGCAAATTCGCCGCACAAAACGCCCTCTTCGATGAGGGGCTTCACGTCCTCGGAGAGCTCCCAGTGGTAGTTCTTGCTGCGTTCCAAAACGCGCATGCCGTCGCTGACGGCGATCAGCGTGTCGGGTGAAAGATAGTCGAGCGCGCAGACTTCGTCGGGGTAGCACGCGGCGAGATACCGGTCCATGCCGCCGAGCGGCAGGTCGTTACGAAGCCTCTCGATGTCGCTGCGCAGCGTTTGGACGATGGGGCTGTCTTCGGCCTTTTTCGCAATTTTCTGCGCGGCGCGCCCAAGGCGCTCGAGCATTTTTTCGCGCCCGCCGTCCGAGAGGGCGGGCAGCACCTCTGCCGCGGGCAGGACGGTCAGGGATTTGACATTCTGCGTGCGGCGCTGGGTCGTCACGTCGAATTCGCCCATCGCGTCGACCTCATCGTCGAAAAACTCGACGCGCACGGGCGCGCTCAGCGGCGACCAGACGTCGAGAATGCCGCCGCGCAGCGCGAACTGGCCGACGCCCTCGACCGTTTCCGCGCGCGTGTAGCCGCTTTCGACAAGCTTTTTCGAGAGCGCGTTCAGGTCAAAGCGGTCGCCGAGCGAAATGTCCGTCACCGCGCCGCGCAGCGCGTCGGGCGGGAGCGTTCGCTGCATCAGGCCGTCGACCGTCGCGACCAGGATTGGCGCTTTTCCGGCGGCAAGGCTGCACAGCGAGCCGATGCGCTGCTGCTCCCAGCCGTGGGAGGCGAACACGCGGTCGCGCAGCTGCCATTCGCGCGCGAACAGCAGGCTCACGTCCTCGCCGAGCAGCTCGTGCAGGTCGCCCGCCATGCGGTTTGCCTCGTTTTCATCCGCGCAGACGATCAAAAGCGGGCGCTGTGTCTTGTGCCGCACGGCAGCGGTGAGCTGCGCGCGGTGCACACCCGAAAGGCCCGACACGGCGATGGGCGACGTGCCCGCGTCAAGCGAGAGCAGCAGCTCGCGCACCTCGGGAAGAGATGCGAGCGCTTCGTTGAGTTTGTTCATCCCCTGCGCCATGCCGTATCCCTCCTCCCGCAGCGCGCAAAAGGGCAGATCCGCCGCAGCCGCGGCGGGTCATGCCCGTGGTCGTCAGTCATTTTATTATATAGGCTTTTGGCAAAAAGTCTATGTCGATTTTTTAAATTTTGGCGGCAAAAAGCGTTCAGCCGTTGTAGCGGTTCTGCGCGGCGCTCACGCCGTCGGTGATGATGCACTCCGCCGCGCCGAGCGCGCGGTCGAGCACACCGTCGATGACCTTGCGCTCGCTGGCCGTGAACGGGCCGATGACCCAGTCGACAATGTCGTGCTCCGGCGCGCCGACACCGACCTTGACGCGCGGGAAAGCGTCGGTGCCGAGGTGCGCGATGATGTTCTTAAGGCCGTTGTGTCCGCCTGCGCTGCCGCTGCCGCGCACGCGGAGCTTGCCGAGCGGGAGCGAAATATCGTCGGAGATGACGATGACGTGGTCAGCGGGAATTTTATAGAACCGCGCCGCCTCGCCCACAGCCTCGCCGGAGAGGTTCATGTAGGTCTGCGGCATCATCAAAAGCACATTCGCCCCGCCAAATTCGATGACCTCCGTCAGCGCGCGGAAGCGCAGGCGGTTGCAGCGCAGATCGCGCTTGTCGATCAGACGCTCCGCGGCCATGAAGCCGATGTTGTGGCGGGTGTTTTCATACTGCTTGCCGTAGTTGCCCAAACAGACGAGCAGCCATTCCGGCGGGCCGGATTTTTTGAAAATCATTAGGTGTTCCTCACTTTCCCCGTAAGGGGGAGTTTCTTGCGCGCCCCGTTGGGG
>ERZ773145.2333-NODE-2333-length-13649-cov-6.084081_pt1 | contig 13649 bp, 9 predicted proteins | sample MGYA00580848_ERZ773145 | MGnify/ENA primary metagenome ERZ773145 (study PRJEB29015, sample SAMEA2737858) | human gut metagenome | biome: human gut; feature: human-associated habitat; material: faeces | place: China | collected 2012 ... | reverse complement strand
CCTTACAGGCGCATATGAAGAACCACCGGCTTTGCCGGTGGGTCACTTTTTTATGTGTGCCCGCGGGAAGGCGCGGGCGATGCTCCTGCCATCAGAATTCCCAGACCAGGCGGGCCTGGCCGCCGATGCTCTGCCGGACACCCGCGGAACCTTCGAGCCCCAGGTCCACATGGAGGGAGCTGTGAGCGGGATCCCACTGCAAGCCTGCCATGAAGACGGCGCTGTCGCCGCGCATGGAGACCGAGGGCGCATCCACGCCGTGATTGCTCAGTTCCGTGCGGGCCGTGCCGTCGAACTCATGTTCCCAGGCCACGCCCGCGTAGGGACTGAAGCCCTGGAAAAGCTCATAGCTCAGGCGGGTGCCCACGCGGAGCAGGCAGGAATCCATGGGATCGAAGCGGAAGTCCTCGCCCATGATGCTGATGTCCTGTCCGTCCTGATGGTTCCAGAAAAAGCTGGCCCGGCTGTCCAGGCGCATGCGTTCCGTGGCCTGCCACTGGTAGCCGAGGCCGGCGAACAGGCCGTAGTAGGCCGTGGACGTATCGAAGTCGGCCGTCTGCTGGAGCACGCTGGCGATGTCCTGGCTCTGCCAGTCGCCATTGATCTGCCCCAGCCGCAGACCGGCCTGCGCGTACAGGCCGGACAAAAGGCCGGACGTCAGGTCGAAGCGGGCCATCAGGCCGCCGCCCGCGTAGCGGGCGCTGCCGGTGCCGCAGACGTCGCCTACGGAAAAGTCCTCGCGGGTGCCGATGCTGGCTTGGCCGTATTCGAAAAACGCGCCCAGCAGCAGGTCGCCCGCCTCGCCCGTGAAGCTCCGGGCCAGACCGGCAGCCAGTTCCAGACCGGTGCCGTCCGCCCGGCCATCGTTGCCGTAGCGTTCCGTACCGCCATGGATGGCCGCGAAGGGCATCCAGGCATCCTGTCCGGCAGCCGCCTTGCGGGCCTGCTCCATGGCCGTGCCTTCCACCAGGCGCGCGCCCCGGTCGAGGGCCGCCATCTGGGCCACCCGGTACTGGTTGAAGGCCTTTATCTGCGGGTTGGCCCGCAAACCGGTGATGGTCAGGTCGATGGAGTCACCGTTGCGCTGCATGCTGCCGTCGAAGAGCAGGGCGAAGCCCTTGGGCGCATCATGGACGGTACCGCCGTTACTCAGGGCCAGTTCATCGGCATGGGGGCCGCTTACCAGCGTGTACCGGTCACCGATGCGCATGCCCTGGCCCCCCAGGGCCCCCAGAACGCGTACCGCACCGCCCTGCAGGTCGCCCCCTGTCTGCTCGTTGCCCAGTGTCAGCAGGGTCTCTCCGGGCCGCATGCCGTTGGGCAGGGCAAGGTTGAGGTACTGGAAGGCCGCCACACGCCGGAGCGTGCCCTGCCAGCCCAGCAGGTTGAGGCTGTTGCCGCTGCCGGCAGCGGGCAGGGGGGAGACGTTCTGCCCCAGGCTGTCCGTGAGGGCGCTGCCAAAGACATAGCCGCCTACTTGTCCCCGCACCAAGGTAATCGCATTATAGCGGGCGTTGACGGCCTGGCCTAAGCTGCTCCGGTAGACAAGCCCGCCGATGACATCGCTGCGGATACGACCGCCGTTGACAAGAACGGCGTTGAAACTTGCATCGGCCGTCCCTTGGGTGGTCGTGGCATTGCCGCCGACGACGCTGGTAATGGAGCCGCCGGAGATGCTGACCAGGTTATACCGGGCCGAGCCATCGAGCAGGCCTGAGGCATAGCCGCCCACCACGGTGCCCGCCGTGCCGCCTTCGATGATGACGAGGTTGCTGTCGGCCAGGGCTTTGCCGCGGCCGCTGTCGGCATGGCCGCCCACAACGTGGGAGACGTCGCCTCCGGTCTGGAGCACGGTGTTGCTGGTGCTCCTGGCGGTCTGGTAGCCGTCGGCAAAACCGCCGTAGACATTGTTGCTTATGAGGCCCTGATGGACGACTACGCTGTTGTAGGCGGTGTCGGCGACGCCGCCGTAACACCAGCCGCCGAAAGCCTGCACGGCCTGACCGCCGTCATTGACGACAGTGCCGTAGCGGGCCCGGGCACTGTCGCCATAAGCCATGACGCCGTAGACATTGCTGTAGGCATCGCCCGCCCTGATCTGGGCGTGGTGGTTATGGGCCGTTCCGTCGAGGCCGGAGCCCGGTGCCGGACACGCGGGCAACAGGAGCAGGCACACAAGGCAGACCAGGGAGAGCCGGGGGGAGAACTGACGGTCGTGGAGGAAGGGGAGCGCGGACATGGTGCCTCCTGGAGACACAGGGATTGATCCCGGAGCGGGAACGCATCCAGTATAGCACAGGAAAGGGGCGCTGCCTATGGATTGGTGGTGACGGAAGCGGGGCGGGACACTGCGGAAGAAAGAGAAAAAGGGATGGAGGATGTCCTGAAAAGTGGCGACGCTTGTTTTTGATGTTTATTGACTGATGAAATGATGCGGGGAACGGAAGGGGACATTCTGAAAAAAACTGCGCTCGCGGCAAAAGGAAATCGTCCGTATCTTTTGCAGGGCCATAAAAGAGGGAGAGCCTCTTGAAAGGCCTCCATGCATCCTTTTTCCTCCTCGCACTGGCCCATCCGGGGCCCGCAGCATCCGGCAGGACTGGAAGACGAAAAAGGCTGCCCGCAGGGGGCAGCCTTCGACATCAACGGGAGTCGTCTAACCGCGCCGTTTGAGGCGGTCGCGGCGTTCCTGCATCAGGAAGCGACCGGTGACGGAATCGGGGTCGGCCACGATGGCCTCGGGCGTGCCCTGCGAGACCACGAGCCCGCCGTTCTCGCCGCCGCCGGGGCCCATATCCAGCACGTGGTCGGCGGCCAGGATCATGTCCGTGTTGTGCTCGATGACCACCACGCTGGCGCCCTTGTCCACCAGAGCGTGCAGCACCTTGATGAGCTTGCCCACCTCGTGCATGTGCAGGCCGGTGGTGGGCTCGTCCAGGATGTAGAGCGTGCCCGGCAGGGAGCGCTTGCCCAGCTCGCGCGAGATCTTGATGCGCTGGGCCTCGCCGCCGGAAAGGGTGGTGGCGGGCTGGCCGAGACGCAGGTACTCCAGGCCCACCTCCTCAAGCACGGCCAGACGGCGCTCCAGCACGGGATAGTTCTCGAAGAAGGCACGGGCCTGCTGCACGGGCAGATCCAGCACTTCCGCGATGTTCAGGCCCTTGTAGCGCACTTCCAGGGTCTCGTGGTTGTAGCGGCGGCCCTTGCAGACATCGCAGGTCACGTAGACGTCGGGCAAGAAATGCATCTCCACCCGGATCTGGCCGTCGCCGCCGCAGGCCTCGCAGCGGCCGCCGCGCACGTTGAAGCTAAAGCGTCCGGGCTTGTAACCGCGCTTGCGGGCGTCGGGGGTCATGGCGAAGATGTTGCGGATCTCGTCGAAGACCTTGGTGTAGGTGGCCGGGTTGGAACGCGGCGTGCGGCCGATGGGCGTCTGGTCGATGGCCACGATGCGCTCGATGGGGCGGGCCCCCTCGCTGTAGCTCAGGCCGGCGATGGTGCCGGGCTGGTCCACGCGCTGGCCCAGGCTGATGGCCAGATGTTTGTACAACGTGTCCACCACCAGCGAGCTCTTGCCCGAACCGGACACGCCCGTGACACAGGTCAGCACGCCCAGCGGGAAGCGGCAGTCGATGCCGCGCAGGTTGTTGGTGGTCACGTTGTGCAGGGTCAGCCAGCCTTGGGGCTCGCGCCGCTCGTCGGGCAGGCTGATGCTGGCGTCGCCGCGCAGATAGCGGGCCGTGAGGGTATCGGCGCGCAGCAGTTCGGGCACGCTGCCCTGGAACATGATCTCGCCGCCCTGGGAGCCGGAACCGGGCCCCAGTTCGATGACCGTGTCGGCCGCGCAGATGGTGGCCTCGTCGTGCTCCACCACCAGCACGGTATTGCCGCGCTGCTGCAGGGAACGCAGGGTGCCCAGCAGGCGTTCGTTGTCACGCGGGTGCAGGCCGATGGAAGGCTCGTCCAGCACATAGGTCACGCCCACCAGACCGGAGCCCAGCTGGGAGGCCAGACGGATGCGCTGGGCCTCGCCGCCGGAAAGGGTGGCCATGGCCCGGCCCAGGGAAAGATATTCCAGGCCCACGTTGCGCATGAAGGACAGACGGTGGGTCAGCTCCTTGAGCAGGGGCTCGGCCACCAGGGCGTGGCGGCCGTCGAAGTGCCGTCCTTCCAGCCATTGCAGGGCCCGTTCTACGGAAAGGGAACAGAACTGGGCGATGTTCAGGTCGTCCACGCGCACGGCCAGGGCCTCGGGCTTGAGACGGGCGCCGTGGCAGTCCGGGCAGTCCGTGGACTGGCGGAAGCGGGCCAGGATCTCGCGCCAGGCCTCGCCGTACTGCATGCCTTTTTCCAGCAGCGGGATGACGCCGGGCCAGCGCTCCTCGCTGACCTTCACGTCGGCGGCGCGTCCGGCAAAAAGTTCGCTCTGGTAGTCGCCCGTGGCATCCATGACCACGTTGCCGCCCATCCAGTTGCGGCGCAGGCCGCTGCTGTGCGCGGCGGGGCGGCCCTTTTCGTCCTCGCCGTAGAACAGGCAGGCCAGGGCCGCGTCGGAAAAGTCCTCCAGCGGCGTGGAGAGCGTGAAGCCGTGGCGCTCGCCCAGGGCGCGCAGGGCGGGCTCGTAACGCTGGAAGTGTTTGCTCTCGGCCCAGGGCAGCAGGGCCCCGGTATTGAGGGAAAGGCCCCGGTTGGGCGCGATGAGGCGGGGCTCGAAATAGTCCACGGTGCCCAGGCCCACGCAGCGGGGACAGGCCCCCTGCGGGCTGTTGAAGGAAAAGAGCTGCGGGCTGGGCGCGGGCAGGGAGATATGGCAGTGCGGACAGACCGAGGTGGTGGAATGGATGATGTCCCGTTCCCCTTCGGGCCTGTCGGGCAGGTGGACGGTCAGGCGGCCTTCGCCGTAGCGCAGGGCCAGCTCCACGGAATCGGCCAGGCGGCCGCGGATGCCGTCCTTGTTGACCAGGCGGTCCACCACCAGGTCGATGCTGTGCTTCTTGTTCTTGTCCAGGGCGGGCACGTCGTCCAGGGTGTGGAAGGTGCCGTCCACACGCACGCGGGCGAAGCCTTCGGCGCGCAGCTTTTTGAACTTGTCCTGATGGGTGCCTTTTTGCAGTTCCACCAGCGGCGCCATGACCATGAACTTGCTGCCCTGGGGCAGGGCCATGATGTCGGTGATGATCTCGTCGGCGGAGCGGGCCTCGATGGGGCGGCCGCAGGAGGGACAGTACATGCGGCCCAGACGGGCGAAGAAGACGCGCAAAAAGTCGTGGATCTCCGTCACCGTGCCCACGGTGGAACGGGGATTGCGCGAGGTGCTCTGCTGTTCCAGCGAGATGGCCGGGGAAAGGCCCTCGATCTTCTCCACGTCCGGCTTGTCCATCTGGGGCAGGAACTGCCGGGCATAGGCCGAAAGGGATTCCACATAGCGGCGCTGGCCCTCGGCATAGACGATATCGAAGGCCAGGGTGGACTTGCCGGAACCGGAGGGCCCGCAGACCACCACCAGCTCGTCGCGGGGGATGTCCAGGCTGATGTCCTTGAGGTTGTGCTGCCGGGCTTTTTCGATATGGATGCAGGGAGTGTTCATGGGCTGTTATGTAAGCGTGGCGACGCTGTTTGGCAAGAGGGATTCCTGATAAGCGCCGGGAAAAACGGCCCGGAGCGATGGACAAAGGACGGGGAAGGCCGTATAAAATTTTTGACGAGCCGGGACAGTGTCGCGGCAAGGGGGAGTTATGCGTGTTTTTTTCTGTCTGCTGATGCTCATGCTGCTGTGCCCGTCCGCGGGCCTGGCGCAGGAGAGCGCGCTCACCGCCCGCGAGGCGTTCGGCGCCCTGCCCACGAGCATTTTTGAAAATACGGCCGAAGGCCTTGAGGACGAGGACAAACAGCAGCTGCTGGAAGAAGGCCAGAGCGAGTTCTGGGAACTGGCCGGCGAGAGCCGGGACGTGATCGTGTTCCGGGCGCTGCCCTTCCGCGACAGCGGCGTGGCCCTGCGTCTGTTCCGGGACGCTGACGACGGTTCGGCCGTGGCGGCCATCGGCACGCTGGGCACCGAGCTGTGCACGGTGGAGCTGTGGCGCGTGGACGCCTCGGGGCGCACGGTGCCCGTGGACGTGCCGCAGGAGCCGGACATCCAGGAATTTTTTGCCAAGAGCCAGCCCGTGCCCGACGATGTGAACCCCTCGGTGCTCATCTGCCTGGGCATGGGGGGCCTGCGCGCGCACCCCGTGTTCTGGAACAAGACCGGCATGCTCTACCTGCCGCTGGCCAACGAGATCGGCTACCGCTGGGACGGGCACCGTTTCCAGAAGGTGGTCAGGCCGCATGCGGAGGGCAGCGGCGAGCCCGCCGACGGGCTGGATATCGAATAGTGGACGAAGGGGGCACCCGGCAGGGCGCCCCCTTTTCGCATCTTGCGGGACAGTCTATTTTTCCAGCCACAGGGCCAGGCGGCGTTCCAGCTCGTCGGGCTCCAGGCGGGGGCTGTCGTAAAAGCCGGCGGCCTCGCGCTGGCGGCAGGCTTCGGACAGGATGATGGCCGAGGCCACCGAGACGTTGAAGCTCTGGATCATGCCGTACATGGGGATGTAGAGCTCACCGTCGGCCATGCTGATGAGTTCCTCGTTGACGCCGCTGTGTTCGTTGCCCATGATGATGGCCGTGGGACGGGTGAAGTCCCAGGTGCGCAGCGGCTTGGCCGTGGGCGTGAAGGTGGTGGCCAGGATCTGCATGTTCTGGGCACGCAGGCTGGTCTCCAGCTCCTGACGGTCGCGGTGGCGCACGCTCTCCACCCATTTGCGGGCCGAGGCCGAGGTCTTGCGGCCCAGCACGGGGAAGGGCGTGTCGGTATAGTACAGGTGCACCTTGTCCACGCCGAAGGCGTCACAGGAACGGTAGATGGCCGAGACATTGTGCGGGTCATGGATATTGGCAAGCACAAGGGTCAGGTCGGGCTGACGGTGGGCAAGCACCGAGCCCAGACGCGCCTTGCGCCGGGGAGTGGGGTCCTTGGGCATAGCATCCTCGTTGTTGGTGGAATTCGCCGGAAATCTGGCAGAAAAACGCCGTTCCCGCAAGCCTTGGCCTTGCGGCGCGCGGCAGGGAGTCTCAGCATGGAAACTGGCAGGGAAGCATCGGCCGCCATCCGCATCCGGCCGCTGGAACGGGAAGACCTCAAATTCGTGCACGGCCTGGACAACAACGCCAACGTCATGCGCTACTGGTTCGAAGAGCCCTACGAGGCCTTTGTGGAATTGCAGGACCTGTACAACAAGCACATCCATGACCAGAGCGAGCGCCGCTTCATCGTGGACCATCAGGGCCAGAACGTGGGCCTGGTGGAGCTGGTGGAGATCGACTACATCCACCGCCGGGCCGAGTTCCAGATCATCATCGACCCGGCCTGGCAGAACCACGGCTTTGCCACGGCGGCGGCCAAGCTGGCCATGGCCTACGCCTTCGACGCGCTCAACCTCTACAAGCTCTACCTCGTGGTGGACAACGAGAACGTGCGCGCCATCCACGTCTATTCCAAGCTGGGCTTCCAGGCCGAGGGCGTGCTCATCCACGAGTTCTTCGCCAACGGCGCCTACCACGACGCCACGCGCATGTGCATCTTCCAGCACGAATACCGCAGCCTTTACGGCAGCGACAGCGGCCCGGCCGCGGCCCTGCCCGGGGACGGCCCGGACCCCGTCAGGTAAGCCGGATTTGTGAAATGTTCATCCTGCGCCAAGAGGGAGCATTTTCATTGCAAAAAACGTGGAAATGGCGTAAGATTGAGAAGTTTTCATAATGTATCACAATGTTTTCTTTTGTGATATTTTATACTGACTTGAGGAGAATCCCATGTTGAAACGCTGGTCCCTGCCTCTTGCCCTGCTGACCGTGCTGGCGCTTCCCGTGCTGGCCATGGCCTCCGAAGGGCATCCGAGCATCCCCGGTGCGGAACTGTCTGCGGTCTGGGTCATTCCTTTCGTATGCATGCTGCTGTCCATCGCCATCATGCCGCTAGCCCTGCCGCATATCTGGCATCATCACTTCGGCAAGATCTCCGTCTTCTGGGGCCTTGCCTTCCTGATTCCCTGTCTGGTGGTCTACGGCTTCAACGTGGCCTTCTATGAATTCCTCCATGCCATCCTGCTGGAGTACATCCCCTTCATCGTGCTGCTGTTCGCCCTGTTCACCGTGGCCGGCGGCGTGCGCCTGAAGGGCTCGCTGGTGGGCACCCCCGTAGTCAACACCGGCATCCTGGCCGTGGGCACCATCCTGGCCAGCTGGATGGGCACCACCGGCGCCGCCATGCTGCTGATCCGCCCCCTGCTGCGCGCCAATGCCCACCGCAAGTACCGTGTGCATTCCGTGGTCTTCTTCATCTTCCTGGTGGCCAACATCGGCGGCTCCCTGACTCCCCTGGGCGACCCGCCGCTGTTCCTGGGCTACCTGAAGGGCGTGAGCTTCTTCTGGACCACCACCAACCTGTTCGCGAAGACCTGCTTCATGTCCCTGGCCCTGCTGGGCATCTACTTCGTGCTCGATACCGTCCTGTACGGCCGTGAAGGTCGTCCCCAGCCCCCGCATGATCCCAACAAGGTGGAAGAAAAGCTGGGCCTCGACGGCTCCATCAACCTGCTCTTCCTGCTGGGCATCGTGCTCTGCGTGCTGGTCTCCGGTATGATCGACCTCGGCGAAGCCATCAACATCCACGGCGTGGGCATCGATGGCCAGAACCTGCTGCGCGACATCCTGCTGCTCTGCCTGGCCGGCCTGTCCTGGAAGTTCACCACCCGCCAGTGCCGTGAACTCAACGGCTTCTCCTGGGCCCCCATCGAAGAAGTGGCCAAGCTCTTCCTGGGCATCTTCCTGAGCATGATCCCCGCCCTGGCCATCCTGCGTGCCGGTACCGACGGCGCCCTGGCCGGTGTCATCAACATGGTCTTCCATGACGGCGAGCCCGTGAACTACATGTTCTTCTGGCTGACCGGCGCCCTGTCCAGCTTCCTGGACAACGCGCCCACCTACCTGGTGTTCTTCAACACCGCCGGCGGCGACCCCGTGCACCTGATGACCGACATGGCGCCCACCCTGGCCGCCATCTCCGCCGGTGCCGTGTTCATGGGCGCCAACAGCTACATCGGCAACGCCCCCAACTTCATGGTGCGTTCCATCGCCGAAGAACAGGGCGTGGCCATGCCCAGCTTTTTCGGTTACATGGCCTGGTCCGTGGGTATCCTGATCCCGCTGTTCCTGATCCTGACCTGGCTGTTCTTCATCTAGGCCCTGCGCCTTTGCTATCCCAGGGGCTGCCCGGCAACGGGCGGCCCCTTTTTTTTGCGCCAGCCTGCGGGGCCGGGAGCGGGGGAGCGGTACTTTTTTCGGCATGCATCTGCGGGCCGCCCCTGTCCATGGCGTACCTGCCGGGTTGCCGTGGTCCCCGGCCGCCGTCATGCCGGTACGGCGGCCCTTCCTCCTCCGGGGCTGGCCGCGGCCCCGGCCGTCATTGCTTTTTGACCTGAAAAAGGTAACTATGGCCGCTCCGCAGGCGGCCCGGCAAGGCTGCGTGCCTGCCCCGCCGGTTCCGGCAGGAGCCCCTGCGTCCGTATGATCTTTTCGGGAGGCAATCCATGCGAGCTCTTTTCCGTTTGACCGTTTTCCTTTGCGTGCTGGCCCTCTGCTGCCCGCTGGGAGCCACCGCTGCCGCCAAGGCCGACAAAGACAAGGTCGAGGAAGATTTCGAAGCCCTGCGCCGTTTCAGCCAGGTGCTGGATCTGGTGAACCGTTATTATGTGAAGGACGTGAACCAGGGCGAACTGCTGGACGGTGCCCTCAAGGGTATGCTGCAGGGCCTGGATCCGCACTCCACCTTCATGACGACTGAAGAACACAAGGAGATGCAGGAGACCACCTCCGGCGAGTTCACCGGCATCGGCATCGAGATCACGGTGGAGAACGGCCAGGTGACCGTGGTGACCCCCATCGAGGACACGCCCGCCTATCGTGCCGGCCTGCAGTCCGGGGACGTCATCCTGACCATCAACGGCCAGCCCACGCAGGAACTGAGCCTGCAGGACGTGGTCTCGCGCATCCGCGGCCCCAAGGGCACGGAAGTGGAGCTGGGCATCCTGCACAGCACCTCCAAGTCGCCCAAGACCATCCGGGTCAAGCGTGAGGCCATCCCGCTGGTCAGCGTGAAGTCCAAGCCGCTGGAAGACGGCTACTACTGGATCCGCCTCACCCGTTTCTCCGGCCGCACCGACGAGGACCTGCGCGACGCCCTCAAGAAGGCCACCCGCGAATGCGCCAAGACCGGCGGCCTCAAGGGCATCGTGCTCGACCTGCGCAACAATCCCGGCGGTCTGCTGGACCAGGCCGTGAGCGTTTCCGACATGTTCCTGAGCAAGGGCACCATCGTGTCCATCCAGGGCCGCGGCCCCGTGCCGGAGCGCATCTACGAGGCCAAGGACCAGGCCGGGGACATCGACGTGCCCGTGGTGGTGATCATCAACGCCGGTTCGGCCTCGGCCTCCGAGATCGTGGCCGGTGCCCTGCGCGACCAGAAGCGCGCCCTGATCATCGGCGAACGCTCCTTCGGCAAGGGCTCGGTGCAGAACATCATCCCCCTGTCCGACGGCTCGGCCCTCAAGCTGACCGTGGCCCTGTACTATACGCCCAGCGGCAGCTCCATCCAGGCCGAGGGCATCGTGCCCGACCTGGAGATCCCCTTCGAGCGCCCGCGTGAAGAAGATGCCGACGAGCCCCGCATCCTGCTGCGCGAGCAGAACCTGAGCGGCCATCTGGAGAACGCCGATGGCGGCAAGAAGGCCACGAGCAGCAAGAAGCGTGACGATGCCGCGGAACAGCTGGCCCGCGACAACCAGCTGCGCATGGCCCTGCAGCTGGTCAAGGGCCTGCCCCGCATCCAGGAGATCCGGCGCTAGGCCTGCGTCCGGCGCGGAGGGAACCTGTGCGCTTGCCTTTCTTACATCCCGGCCCCCCGAGCGGCGACGATCACGACGGCCTCTCCGGGGGGCCGTGTGCGTCGACCCGCCTGCTGGTGGGCGGTATCCTGTGGTTCTGCCTGTGTCTGGGCCTGTCCCTGTGTCTGGCCTCCCGGGAGGGAGGCGCCGTGCTGGTGGCCGAGGACGGGCAGCCCGTGCTGGCCACCGGTGACTGGTTGCGGCACCGGGACCGTCTGGACGATCTGATGCGCCAGACCCTGTCCCGGGTCATGCCCGGCTGCCGTCTGCTGACCATGCCCGGCTTTTCGGAACAGGAGGCCCGGCATTACCGTGTGGAAGGGGACGGCGCTCCCCTGCGTCTGGCCCTGGCCCTGCAGGAGCGTCTGTGCCAGGAGGCCCTGCGTACCGGCCCTGACGGCGAGCGCCTGCTGGCCGATGACGTCCCCATGCCGCAACTGCGCTGGACGGACGACGGGGTGCTGGAAGCCGATGTGGACGGCCGCACCTGCCTCGTCCTGCATTTCCCCGGCTGGGAGACCATGCTGGCCACGCTTTCCCGGCCCATGCCCGAACCTGCTCTGGTGCTGGTGATCGACGACATGGGCCAGAAGCTGGAGCCTGCGGAGCAGCTGGCCAGCCTGCCGTTCCCCGTGGCCCTGGCCCTGTGGCCCCATGCCGCTGCCCGCCGTCCGGTGCAGCAGGTGGCCCGGGACATGGGGCTGGACGTCCTGCTGCACATGCCCATGGAGGCCATGCCCCGCAAGAACGGCACCGCGCCCAATCCGGGCCCCGGAGCGCTGGAGACGGACATGGACGCCTATGCCATGGAACACGCTCTGGACAAGGCGCTGGCGCAGGTGCCCACGGCCCTGGGCTTCAACAATCATATGGGTTCCGGGTTCACCGGACGGCGCGATGCCTGCCGCATGCTGGCCGGTCTGGCCTACGGGCGCGGCCTGTTCGTGCTGGACAGCGTCACCCGCGGCAACAGCCAGCTGGAGACCAGCATGGTCCGCCAGGGCATCGTCACGGCCAGCCGCCATGTCTTTCTGGACGATCCCCAGGGCACGGACAAGGTGCTGGCCGCGCTGGACAAGGCCGCCCGTCTGGCCCGCAAGCAGGGCATCGCCATTGCTATCGGGCATCCGCACGCCTCGACCCTGCGGGCCCTGGAGCGCTGGGAGAACCGCGAGGGCGTGGCCGTGGTGCCCCTGCGGCGCTACGTCTGGCATCTGGCCCAGCTGCGGGCCGGACAGTTCGGCAAGTCGGAGTGATCTTTCCGGGAGCGTCTGGAGCGCTTCCCGGCTGACAGCCGCCTGTGGCGGTGATGGAGAACGAACATGAGCATGAGCATCGGTTGTGTGGGTTGCGGCAACATGGGCGGGGCCATCCTGGCCGGTCTTGCCGCCTCTTCCCTGGACTGCACCCTGTATGGCCATACGCGCACGGCAGCACGCATGGCGCCTCTGGAAGCGGCGGGCGTCACCCGTCTGGATTCGGCCCGCGAGCTGGCCCGCAAGGCCCGCTATGTGGTCATGGCCGTCAAACCCTACCAGATCGAGGCCCTGCTGGCCGAGATGGCGCCCGAGTTCGGGCCCGACACGGTGGTGATCTCCGTGGCGGCGGGCATCAGCATCGCCCGTTTGCAGGCGGCCGTGGCCGGACGCTGCCCCGTGGTGCGCTGCATGCCCAATACGCCCGCGCTGGTGGGCAAGGGCGTGTTCGCCCTGTGCTTCGACGACAAGGTCCCGGCGGAGAGCAAGGAAGACATCCTGCGCTTCTTCAGCCAGCTGGGCGTTTGTCTGGAGCTGCCGGAGTCCCGCTTCACGGCCTTCTCGGCCCTCATCGGCGCCGGGCCCGCCTATGTGTTCGGCATGATGCAGGGACTGGTGCAGGCCGGTGTCACCCTGGGCCTGGGCCGCAAGGAATGCCGCGATATGGTGGCGGCCCTGTTCGAAGGTTCGGCCGTCATGGCGGCCCGCAGCGACACGCCGCTCATGGAATTGCGCGACCAGGTATGCTCGCCCGGCGGCCTGACCATCGCCGGGGTCAATGTCCTCGACAGAGCGGGACTTTCCGGCCTGCTGGTGGACGCGGTGCTGGCCGCTGACGAACGCGGCAGGGAAATGGAAAAGGAATAAAAGAAGGGGAGGCGAAAGCCTCCCTTTTTCAGTTATGAAAAACGGCAGGATCTCCGGAAGGTCCTGCCGTTTTTTGCCGTTTTTTATCGCTATGCTGCGAGAAGTTACTTGGTCTTGTCCAGACGGATGTCCAGGCGCTTCTTGCCCTTGGTCAGGATGTAGCGCGTCTTGGCCTTGGCGTGCAGGTCGATGACGATGCGGGTGTCGCTGCCCTTCTTGCCCAGGCGCACGTCCTTGACCATCTCGCCCTTGGGCACACCGGGTTCGCTGAGCTTCCAGGTGCCGTGCAGATCCACCACCACGCGGGAGGGGCTGGTCAGCTCCAGATGCTTGAAGCGGATGGGGGACGAGGCGTCCAGGCGGATGGTGGCGCCGCCGTCACGCACGAAGACCACGAAGTTGGTGATGGTCTGGTTCTTGGGTGCGGGGGCCGCCTTGCGGGGCGCGGGCTGGGGCTTGGGGGCGGGCTTTTCCGCCTTCTTCACTTCCGCCGGGGCGGCGGGAGCCGCAGGAGCGGCCGCCGGGGCTTTTTCGTCATGGGCGGCAG
>ERZ773145.2326-NODE-2326-length-13690-cov-2.769637_pt1 | contig 13690 bp, 11 predicted proteins | sample MGYA00580848_ERZ773145 | MGnify/ENA primary metagenome ERZ773145 (study PRJEB29015, sample SAMEA2737858) | human gut metagenome | biome: human gut; feature: human-associated habitat; material: faeces | place: China | collected 2012 ... | reverse complement strand
TGCTGATATTGAACGTATTGACGTCTTGAAAGATGCAGCTTCGTGTGCTATTTATCGTGGTGCTGACGGTGTTAAATCGTATTCTGAAGATTTACATGATCGCTCCGTTTGCAGGTGTGGCATTGTCTACCCTTGCAGCCGGCGGTCAGACGGCAAATGTGGGTTATTCCTATATACGCACCTTTTTCGGATATGTGTTTTCTGCGTTGCTCATTGCGGTAGTGATTGTTATCAGTGCCAGTTTTATCAATACCGTTGCAATCGACACGAATAATGCAATCATACGGCTGTTGGAGTATTGCTTGAAGATGGGGGTCATTTCATCCTCGGTAAAGATGTCGGACAGCGTCATGCAGAAAGCATTTAATCTATAAGAAATGAGGGAAAAGAATGACAAAAACAATCAATCCGGATGTGGCTGCCTTTAAGGATGATTTCTTCAAGGGATTATCTTTCAGGGAGTGCGTATTCGGAGCAAGTGCACTGCTAACAGGAGTGGGAGGAATCCTGCTTCTGCATTTTTACTTTGGCGTAGGAATCAATACAGCTATTACATTGTGTATGCCGGTAATCGGTATCATCGGGCTGTGTGGATTTTACCATAAAAACGGACTGACATTGGCTCAGCTTGTGAGAAGGAGTATAAAGCTCATGTTTCAAAAGCCCTATGTCTATGAAACAAGAAATCAGTGAAAGGAATTGGAGGTACAGACAAATGGAAGTAGAAAAAAACGAAGAAAGAAATGATGAGAAAATGAGGATGGATATTGAAAGGAATACAGACAGTGAAAAAAGGCTGATGGGGTACATAACCGCCATTGCAGAAAGCCGGGATCAGTAACAGCAGCGTTTGGACATTATGTCCAAACCAAAGCAGGTGCAGGAGGAAAAAGGAATGACGAAATATATAAAAATCTCTGTATTAGCACGAGAGACAGCAAAGAAAGTCTGTCGTGGCAGAGAGCAGTGGATTCGATACCTTGATGTTGCGTCAAGGTTATATAAGTATCCCTTTGAGGACCAGCTACTCATCTATGCACAGCGACCGGACGCAACTGCCTGTGCCTCGCTTGAAATGTGGAATGAGAGGATGTTTTGCTGGGTAAACCGGGGAGCAAAAGGAATTGCCCTTATTGATGGGGAAAGTGAAAGACCAAAACTTCGATATGTCTTTGATGTGTCCGATGTTCATAAGGCAAGACGGATTGGCAAAGATCCGTTTATCTGGCATTTGAGGGAAGAGCATAAAGAAGTGGTTCTTGCCGAACTGGAGCACATTTATGGCAGTACCAATGATGCCCTTCCTTTTGAAAACCGTATTCATGAGATTGCCGAAAGAATAGCGGAAGATTTTTATGAGGAAGCGGTCGATGAGGTGATCGATGAAGCGGCAAACAGTTTTCTGGAAGATTTGGATGGGGATGCAGTTGCTGTCCGGTTCCGGGAAATGCTGGTACAAAGTGTAAGTTATACCATTTTGAAGCGATGTGGATGTGATATGACGGAGTTTGCCGATGATTTCACCTTTGATTACATCCATGAGTTTAATACACTCAGAACTTTATCGGTGCTTGGCAGTACCACTTCGGAGTTATGTGAACCCGTGCTGATCCGGATTGGAAGAACGATTGCAAGGTATGACAGGGCGTTATTGCAAAATAGAAGACATACAGCAAATAATAATCATATAGAAAGGTCGGTGGCAGGGCATGAATCTGACATACGAAAGGAACGGAGACTATCGGATTCCGAATCTGATACCTTCGGAGCAGGAAGGAACGATGCTGACGAAATACGGAGTGTTGCGGAAGAATTATCTGAAAAACCACAGGAGGGGGATTTACACGGGACTTCTTCTGAGCGGAGAACTGCTGACACATTGCCTGGAGATACAGGAACAGGCAGAGGAGAGGTTCGAGGTGCTGACACAGAAGTTATCGAAGAACCAGACCGTGACGGAGGAAATGAAACAGAACGATCCGCTGCAGTGGACGAAAGAGATGAACCGGATCTATCAGCAGGCGGAGGAGATCGTTCTGAAGGAACTGGTTTATCAGTAGCAGAGTTAGAGCAGTATGAACCGCCTGCAGACAGTCCCTATCGACAGATGGATTTATTTTCTCTTATGTCGGAGCAGGTGGGAAATATTGCAATGGCACAGGCAGAAATGCCATCGGACCGATTCCTTTTCGGCACGATAACTGCAGAGCAGATCGAAGAGATTCTTCGTACCGGCGGAGGAAAGGAAAACAGCCGGAAACGAATTTATCATAAGTATCAGATCGGAAAAACACCGGAAGAAATGACGGCTTTCCTTCAGAAAGAATACGGAGAAACCGGCAAAGGATTCCGACTTGGAGGGGAACAGATTTCGGTTTGGTTTAATAAGGGTGGAATGTATGCAGCACACGGTACTTCTGCTTTGGAGCACACGGAGGTACATCTTTCGTGGAGTGCGGTAGAGTCCGTGATTCGTGGACAAATTGAAGCGGGTAGTTACGTTGATAGCAACGAAGCATATCTGGCTGAACAGTTTGTAAGAAAAGAGTTTGCCGATATGCTTTTCTTTTATTACCGGGACTCTGTTGGAGCGTTTCCAGAGAAACTGGGGTTCGATGGATATGATTATCCGGTACAGCATGAACGCATTACGGATATGTTGTCCAATGGGGAGGATGTTCAAAGGATTGTAGAGCAGATGGACCAGACACTGCAACAGGTAGATGCCGGAGAAATACAGTACCGTTTTCGTCTGATCAAAGATCCAAAAGCGCTGCGGGATGACCTTGCTGATCTATTGAATGAAAAGGTTTCTTATCCGTTGCCGGAAGAAGTAAAAGTGGCTGTTGAAGATTTTATCACAGCGGATGAGATTGACCACACTCTTACGAGAGGTTCCAGCTTTGAGCATGGTAGCTTTCGTATTTATGACTTCTATCATCAGGAGCATACATTAAAAGAAGCTGCTGATTTTCTGAAAAATGAGTATGGAACCGGAGGGGCTAGTCATGCGCTGGCTGGTTCGGATCGCAGTTTTAAGGATTATGATGCGAAAGGAATTAAATTACGCAAGGGCAGTATTATGACACCGGATGCGGAAGTTCTTCTTTCATGGAATGTCGTGGCAAAACGGATTGAAAAGCTGATGAAAGAGGATCGTTATCTTTCGGCAGAAGACAAGGTAAAGTATGCCCGGTATAAACAGAGGCAGGAAGAAAAAGCATTGCAGCAGGCAAAGGAAGAAATGAGATCTGTAGATGATGAACCGAAAGTTGTTAATGGAGAGGTAGCCGGTAAAGTTGACGAACCGGAAGCTGTTGAAGCAGAACAGAATCAAGAGATTGAAGAGCCAGAGATTATTTCAAAAAATACTGAATTGGTAGATGATATTTCACCACTGGAAGAATCTGTTCCGGTCAGTGAGAGTGATATTTTGCAGGAAACAGAAAGCCAATCTCCAATACAAAATCAGTCGGACATTTCAGCAGAAAACTATGTAATCTCTGACATGGAATTAGGTGTCGGCACAGCAAAAGAAAAGTTTCAGCGAAATGTGGAAGCCATTCGTACACTGGAAACGATTGAATCTGAGAAAAGACCGGCAACGAATGAGGAGCAGGAGGTCCTATCAAAGTATGTCGGCTGGGGCGGTCTTGCGGATGCGTTTGATGAAACCAAGAGTGCCTGGGCGAAGGAGTATGCAGAGCTGAAAACACTGTTGTCAGAGGAAGAGTATATTTCTGCAAGAGAAAGTACCTTGAATGCTCATTACACCAGTCCTGTGATTATTCAGGAGATTTACCGGACATTGCAAAGAATGGGATTTACAAAAGGAAATCTTTTAGAGCCTTCGATGGGAATCGGCAACTTCTTTGGTATGCTGCCTGAGACGATGCGGGAGAGTCATCTATATGGTGTTGAGCTGGATAGTCTGACAGGACGAATAGCCAGACTGCTATATCCGAAAGCCAATATTACCGTGGATGGATATGAGAAAACCGTATTTCCGAATGACTTCTTTGATGCCGCTGTTGGTAATGTTCCATTTGGTCAGTACAAGGTAGCAGATAAGAAATACGATAAATTCAATTTCCTGATCCATGATTACTTCTTTGGAAAAACGTTAGATCAGGTGCGTCCGGGCGGTGTAATTGCTTTTGTCACCAGTAAGGGAACGATGGATAAGGAAAATCCAAAGGTGCGAAAGTACATTGCACAGAGAGCTGAATTATTGGGGGCGGTCAGACTTCCCAATACCGCATTCAAAGCCAATGCCGGAACAGAAGTCACATCGGATATTCTTTTCTTACAGAAGCGTGACCGCATTGTAGACATAGAACCGGACTGGGTGCATCTTTCACAGGATGAGAATGGCATATCCATGAACAGCTATTTTGTGGAACATCTGGAGATGGTTGTTGGCTCGATGGAAATGGTCAGCGGACCGTATGGAATGGAGAGTACCTGTGTGCTGGATGATTCACTTCCTTTCGAGGAGCAGTTACAAAAGAGTCTGTCTTTTATCGAGGGTTCTTATGAAGAAATTGAACTGGAAGAACTGAATGAGGAGTTGATAGCAGAGGTTATCCCTGCCGTGCCGGAAGTAAAGAACTTTAGCTATGCGCTGATTGATGATCGGTTGTATTATCGGGAAAACTCTTTGATGCGTCCGGTGGAAGCCTCTGAGGGAATGCTTGAGCGAATCAAGGGCATGGTTGCCATAAGGGACTGCACACGGGAGTTGATCCGGTTACAATTAGAAGATTATCCGGATGAGCAGATTCATTTCCGGCAGAAACAGTTAAATGACCTGTATGATTCCTTTGCAAAAGATTATGGAAGGATTTATTCCCAAACCAATAAGCGGGCGTTTCATCAGGACAGCAGCTATTGTCTGCTCTGTTCGCTGGAGAAACAGGACGAGGAAGGCAACTTTCTTGGAAAAGCGGATATGTTTACAAAGCGTACCATAAAGAAAGCAGAAGTTGTGACCAGTGTGGATACGGCAAGTGAAGCGTTAGCGGTTTCATTGGCAGAAAAAGCAGCGATTGATTTTGAATACATGTCCGAACTGAGTGGAAAAGACGAAGATACGCTGATCGATGAGTTGACCGGCATTATTTTCAAAAATCCACTTAGTGAGGGATGGGAAACGGCGGATGCTTATTTAAGCGGAAATGTGCGAAACAAACTGGAAGCAGCCGAAACTTTTGCGAAGAATGAACCCATGTATGCGGTCAATGTGGAAGCATTGAAACGGGTACAGCCGAGAGAACTGGATGCCAGTGAGATTGAAGTCCGGATTGGAGCAACATGGATTGAACCGAGATTTGTCGAGGACTTTATGCGAGAAGTGTTTGAGACACCGGAGCATTTATTAAATCGTGATGTGATAAAGATTCAGTATTCCGATGTGACCGGGCAGTGGAATGTGAAAGGAAAAAATGCGGACTTTGGAAACGCACTTGTAAACATGACATATGGAACCAGCCGGAGAAATGCGTATCAGATTTTGGAAGACTCCCTGAATCTGAAGGATAGCCGTGTGTATGACACAGTGATCGAGGATGGCAAAGAGAAACGGGTTCTCAATAAAAAGGAGACAACGATTGCTGCACAGAAGCAGGATGCCATGAGGGAAGCCTTCCGGGACTGGGTATTTCGTGACATGGACAGACGTAATGAACTTGTAAGTAAATACAATGTATTGTTTAATTCCACCAGACCACGAGAGTATGACGGTTCTCATTTAGTCTTTCCGGGAATGACACCGGATATTGAGTTAAAGGGTTATCAGAAAAATGCCGTGGCTCATGTTTTGTATGGAAATAATACACTGCTTGCACACTGTGTCGGTGCCGGCAAAACATTTGAAATGGTTGCGGCTGCAATGGAAAGCAAGCGTCTGGGGTTATGTCAGAAAAGTTTGTTTGTCGTACCAAACCATCTGACGGAGCAGTGGGCCAGTGACTTTTTACGATTGTATCCGGGAGCCAATATTTTAGCGGCTACCAGGAAAGATTTTCAGCCGGCAAATCGTAAAAAGTTCTGCTCACGGATTGCTACCGGCGATTATGATGCGGTGATCATCGGGCATAGTCAGTTTGAAAAGATACCGTTATCTGCCGAACGGCAGACTGCCATTATTGAGCGGCAGATTGCGGAGATCACGCAGTCGATTGAAGAAATCAAAGCGGAGCAGGGAGAACGCTATACCATTAAGCAGATGGAGAAAATGAGGAAAACCCTTCAGACACGATTGGACAAACTCAATGATACTTCTAGAAAAGATGATGTTGTGACCTTTGAACAGTTAGGAGTGGACAGGCTTTTTGTGGATGAAAGTCATTATTACAAAAATCTTTTTTTACATACAAAAATGCGTAATGTAGCGGGGATTGCCCAGTCGGAAGCACAGAAATCTTCCGATATGTTTGCCAAGTGTCAGTATTTGGATGAACTGACCGGCGGAAAGGGGATTACCTTTGCAACGGGAACCCCGATTTCCAACAGTATGACGGAATTATACACCAACATGCGTTACCTGCAGTATGATACGCTGCAGCGGATGGGACTGGGGCATTTTGATTCCTGGGCATCTTCCTTTGGAGAGACGCAGACAGCAATCGAACTTGCACCGGAGGGAACCGGATACCGTGCAAAGACGAGATTTGCCAAGTTTTACAATCTGCCGGAGTTAGTCGCCCTGTTTAAGGAGTGTGCGGATATTCAAACACCGGATATGTTAAATCTACCGATTCCGAAAGCAGAGTATGAAAATGTGGTATTACAGCCGAGCGAACAGCAAAAGGAGATGGTCGCATCGTTAGCGGAGCGGGCGGAGGCAGTCCGTGACCGGAGAGTGGAACCACATGAAGATAACATGTTAAAGATAACAAATGATGGAAGGAAGCCGGCGCTGGACCAGAGATTGATCAATCCGTTACTGCCGGATGAAGAACATTCCAAAGTCAACGCCCTTGTGCAAAAGGCGTATGAAATATGGGACAGGACAAAGGTAGACAAATCTGCACAGCTTATCTTTTGTGACCTTTCGACACCGAAGATCGTTGGAAAAACGACTGCAGCCGATGGAGAAAAGATAGTAGAAGCAGAGGTGTTTGACGATGTCTACCATGACATTAAGCGAAAGCTCATGAACCGGGGTGTACCGGAAGAAGAGATTGCCTTTATTCATGAAGCGAATACGGAGTTAAGAAAAACGGAGCTGTTTGGTAAGGTAAGAAGCGGACAGGTTCGTTTTTTGATTGGTTCCACGCAGAAGATGGGAGCCGGAACCAATGTGCAGGACCGTCTGGTTGCCCTGCATCATTTGGACGTACCATGGCGTCCGTCAGACATTGAACAGCAGGAGGGACGTATTCTCAGACAGGGTAACAGAAATGATACCGTGTCTATTTTTCGTTATGTGACAGAAGGCACCTTTGACAGTTATTCGTGGCAGGTAATAGAAAACAAGCAGAAATTCATCAGCCAGATCATGACAAGTAAATCGCCGGTACGAAGCTGTGAGGATGTGGATGAAGCAGCACTTACTTATGCCGAGGTCAAAGCACTTGCTACCGGAAATCCTTATATCAAGGAAAAGATGGATTTGGATATTCAGGTATCCAGGCTGAAACTGATGAAAGCAAACCATACCAGTCAGATCTACCGGCTGGAGGATAACATTGCAAAGAATTATCCGAAGCAGATCGAAGTTCTGCAGGAGCGGATTCGGGGATTTCAGACAGATATGGAAACCGTGCGAAAGAATCTTCCGGCGGATAAGGACAACTTTTCCATGAAAGTGGGAAACCATATCTTTACCGACAAAAAGGAAGCAGGAACAGCCATTCTTGCCATGTGCCAGGAGATGGATTCCCTGCAGCAGATGGTAGAGATTGGTGAGTATGCCGGTATGAGAATGAAAGTCACTTTTGATTCCTTTAACCGCAAGTTTGTGATGAGTCTGAAAGGAGAACTAAGCCACAACTTTGAACTTGGTTCGGATGCGTTTGGAAATATCACAAGACTTCACAATGTTTTAGGTGGCATGGTTGGGGAACTTTCAGAAGCAGAGACAAAACTTAACAATGTCACACACCAGTTGGAAACGGCAAAGATGGAGGTGCAAAAGCCGTTTCCTGCGGAGGAAGAACTGTAGGAGAAGATGGAACGGTTAGCGGAACTGGATGCCTTGTTAAATATGGATGAAAAAGGCGAGACACCGGTACTTGAAAATGAACCGACGGTGACTCCTTTGGGCGAATGGCTGTTAGAACATCTTCTGCCGGAATTTATGGAAGAGTATGAAATGACAGAGGAACGGGCGAGAGAAGTGCTGTTAGACGCCCTGCCGGAAGAAGAAAGCGAAGTAGTCTGTTTTTCTTCGGAGAAGAATGCAGAGAGTCTCGACAGTGAGGAAATGCAAAAGCAGATGGCTGAATATATGGATGGTGATTTTTATGCCATACCGGTATCGGATACAGAATATCTGATCGCACCAAAAGTGGAACAGGACAGTGTGATTTATCTGCGTTCCATTTTAAGTCAGTTGGGAGATTCGGTGTTATCTTCGACGGCAATGAAATCCCATGCTGCGTATGAGTATGATTCCGGAACAAACCGGATGAAACCGTTTGACCATATGAGAATACTGAGAGGACTTTGTGCGGTAGGAGAAGAAAAACATATTTACCACGTAAAATCACGAGAACCAACAGAAACAAGAACATCCAACTTGGCACAAGTACATTAAAGGAGCGTTTGGACATCATGTCCAGACAGAAAGAAAAGAGGTAAAACGAAATGAAAAGTTATAGTGAATTTATGGAGTATATCAAAGAAAATGTAACGGATTATCTGCCGGAACGGTATGAAGAGGCGGAGATTAGTATTCAGCAAGTGGTGAAAAACAACGATGTTGTGTTAGATGGATTGAGTATTCGTAATCCGGACAGTAATCTTTCACCTAATATTTATCTGAATCCATTGTACGAGCAGTATCAGAAGGGAAGAAATCTGGATGAACTCGTATCCAGTATTGCAGATACTTATATTGAAAATATCGCACCGCTTGAGGAGAGGGCAATTCAGATGCCGCTAGATGATATGTTCGACTATGCACAGGTAAAAGACAATATTTTCCCAAGACTTGTGAATCTGGAAAGGAACCAGCTTGGTTTAAAGGATGTCCCTTATATCAAGCTGGGGGACTTAGCAGTTACCTATCGTGTGAAAGTGTCAGGGGATTCTAATACACTGAGTTCTCTTGCCATTACAAATGCTTTGATGGAAAAGTATGGTGTCACAACAGGAGAATTGCACGAACAGGCACTTGAAAATATGGAACGACTGCTTCCGGCAGCATTTCACTCGCTTGACGATATTATGACAGATATCATGGCTGTGGAACTTTCAAAAAATGAAGGAATTTCTATGGAAGAAGCGAAAGATTATATCCGGGAAATGATTCCGCCTAACGCATCGCAGATGTATTGTTTGACAAATGAAACAAAGATAAACGGTGCTACATGTATAATCAATGAAAATGTGCAGAAAATGGTAGCGGATAAGGTGGGTGGTGATTATTTTGTAATTCCTTCTTCGGTGCATGAAGTGCTGATTCTGCCTAAGAGCAGTGATATGAGTCCGCAAGAACTTGAAAGTATCGTGAAAGGTGTTAATGCGGCTTATGTATCTCCCAATGAGTTTTTATCGGATCATGTTTATCAGTACGATGCGAAGGAACATAAACTCAGTTTTTGTACACAAGAGAAGGAACTGAAACAGAACCAGCCGCCAAAAGTGAATGTGCAGCCGGAACACAGCCATGAACCAATCAAGCATAGTGGTAAAAGTCATTAGTCGGGAGGACAGCATATGAGAGAAAAAAAGATTGAAATTCATTCTTTGGAAGAATTGAAACAACTGATTGAGCAAAAAGATGAGGAAACAATGCTTGTGATAACCGTGGAGGTGGTTTCGAATGAGTCGTGAATTAAAACAGGTGGATGTTCGGTTAAAACTGACCGACAAAGAGAGTATGTTCAGCAGAGAAACGATTGATACGCCGGAGAAAGCCGTTTCTGTTTTGGCACCGGTATTAGCAGAACTTGACCGGGAGGAAGTCTGTGTTGTCAATCTGGATGGAAAAGGACATCCCATCAATTTCAGTGTAGTCAGCATTGGAAGTGTCAATTCTTCTTTGATAACCGGAAGAGAATTATACAAATCTGCTATTTTGTCGAATGCGGCAGCTATCATTATGATTCATAATCACCCATCATCAGATCTTCGAATGAGCAGACTGGATCTTGATGTAACAGAAAAAATGATGTATGCTGGCGTTTTGCTGGATATAGATTTTTATGACCATGTACTTGTGGCGGGAAGCACAGGAGAAATGTTTAGTATGCGTGAACATGTGCCGGAGTTGTTTGAACCGAGCCAGTATCCTTCTTTGATTTCTCATGTGGCAGACAGCGTGAAAGAAGAGACTTTCTATCAAGCAACATCATTTGTTCCTGTTACTTACGAAATTCTGCAGATTAAGGAAGGCAGCAATGGAGAAGCCTATCGCTTTTTTAAAATGAGTCATGTGCAGGCGGGTGGCTTGCAGGTAAAGGCAGAAGATTATGAGTCGATGTATAAGGAAGAATTGAAGCCGGGAGAAAATCTGGACACCATATATGAACGCTTTAATATCCATCGCCCGAAAGATTTTACAGGGCACTCGCTATCGGTAAGCGATGTGATCGTTTTGGAATCCGAGAGTGAGAAAAAAGCATTCTATGTGGATTCCTTTGGCTTTTCTGAATTGAAAGACTTCTTTGTGGAAAGGTTTGAACGGACGGAACAACAGAAGAAAATGATTGCCGGTTTCCGTGAGAAAACAGAAACGTATTTTCGTCCGGTAGAAGGGATGAATGCAACAGAAGTGGAAGATGCGGTTCGAGATTATCTGATGGATACGATAAGACGACAGGATTTATTGATACAGATTGGTGAGGTTATGGTTTATGGAAGCCGATGTCGGGGAACAGAAAAAACGACTTCGGACATCGACATCGTAGTTGAATACAAGGGAGACATTCGGGAAGATGATTTATTTAATCTGTTCCATGAGGATGAATTTCTCCCAGGAAATCATAAGGTGGATATCAATCCAATTCAAGCGGACAAGTCCGGAAATATCGCAGATTTTTTACGGCAATCCGCAATTTACATGGAAAGTGAGATGGTGTTTTCTATTGGAAACCGGTATATCTATATCCAGGATGCAACGGAAGGGTATGATTATACCATTTATGGATTGGATATGAAAGAGATTGATGGTGGCGTATATGATGATTCAGACATATCCATCTATGAGGCACTGGACGAAATCGTAGCAGATCTGCGAGAATATCCGGACGGTAACATCGTAAAGGGAAGTGTTAGAAAAGATTCACCACTGGTTCCGGTCAACTTAGATGAATTTGAAGAAGCCGTAGAACGTAGCCGGTTCGTTCCACCGAAAATCACTTATACGGTTGCTGAGTGCGGTGAGTTTCATTCCATGGGAAGATACCGAGATAATATAGAAAACGTCAATGAGGCAATCGCTCTTTGGAATGAGTATAAGAAAGGAACTCTTAATGGCGTTCCGAGCATTGGCATTTTGGTACATACACCCGGACAAACAGAACTGGAAGATGTGCAAGTGGATCTGGTGTCCGGCAAGACAATGGATTTGGATATGATACGGTATTATCCTGAAATCAATACTGAAGAGATTGCTATTCAAAAGATTTGTGAGTTGGTTGAAAATCTCCATGATGTAGAGGTAATCGGTAAAGTGCCGGAGAATGTGTCAGCAGAACTGATTCTTCGTGAATTTGATCCAAAGCAGGAGATATATAATGAGGAAGAACGAAGTTTGATTAAGGAATATGCTATACAGGTGAAAGACATGCAGGAAACCAGAGGACTAGCAAGGTGTATTTGTTATCAGGAGAAGTTTGGAAACCAGGATGTTGCTCTTGCTATGATTACGGCTAGGGAGGAGATAGAAGAGATGAAGGAGATAAGACATGGCAAGAAAATATAACATTATTTATGCAGATCCACCATGGAGTTATAATCGGAAGATAGGAAGAGGAATTGCTGAGGCACAATATCAGACAATGTCAATTGAGGAAATAGGGAGTATTCCTGTGAATAAGATAACTGCTGACGATGCAATGTTGTTTTTATGGGTAACCTTTCCACAACTTAAAGAAGGTCTTTCGGTTATTGAAAGCTGGGGATTTAAGTATAAGACTTGTGCCTTTAACTGGATAAAACAGAATCTAAAGTCTGATACGTTTTTTGTAGGACTTGGATTTTGGACAAGAAGCTGCTCGGAAATCTGTTTGTTGGCAACAAAAGGACACCCTCGCAGAGTATCGACCAATGTCAGACAGTTATGTATAGCACATCGTATGCAGCATAGCAAAAAACCAGATGAGATAAGAGACAGGATAGTTGAACTTTGTGGAGATTTGCCACGAATCGAACTTTTTGCAAGGGAAACAAGTGAAGGTTGGGATTGCCTAGGAAATGAGATTGATGGCAGGGATATAAGAGATGCGATTGAAGAATTACTTCGGTAGTTCTTTTTTCTTACCAAAAACAAGAACAGGAGGTTAAAGCATTTGAAGAAGTAGTAGAATGTTCCAGTACGTTCCAACGAAAATCACTTATATGGTTTTTTCGTGCGGTGAGTTTCCTTCCATGCGAAAATACTGGGATGATGTAGAAAACGTCAGTGAGGCAATCGCACGATGGAATGAGTATAAGAAAGAAACTTTTAATGGTGTTCCGAGCATTGGCATTTTGGTACATACACCGGGGGCAAACAGAACTGGAAGATTGATTAAGAAGTATGTTGCACAGATGAAGGACATGCAGAAAACCAGAGGACTAGCAAGGTGCATTTGTTACCAGGAGAAGTTTGGAAATCAAGATGTTGCATTTTGTCATGATTACGGCAAGGGAGGAGGTAGAAGAGGTAAAGGTGGAAAGGACAAAATTGTAAAAAAATGTTAACAATTTTACCCTTTATTTACAATATGGGTGGGTGTATAATAAGAAAAACAATAATTTTGGATAAGAAGGATATAGGTTTAAAGTATGCAGGAATAAGACAATTATACGAAATAAATAGTCGAAAAACAGCTTAGGAACTTTATATGCGAAATAAGGAAATGTATAAGGTTATTCTTATGGTTGCTTTTGGTATACTTCAGAACTTATTACTGATTTTTCACTATTACTAACTTAAAAAATATATTATGAGGTTATTATGGATAAGAAAATATTTTGGAAATTGAGAAAGAGTATACTTGTAATTATATTCTACATAAAAAGGTTTTTATATAGAATAATTGGTTTTATTAATGGAAAAAGTGATTATAGGTCTTTTGGCGGATTGGTGGTTAAACATTGTTTGTTGGGAATGCTGAAAGCTATCATGTTTGTTATTGTAGGATTAAGAGTGGATGGATTAATTCTTAAGATTAAAGATGTTCCAGAAGTTGATAAAAACATATTAGTATCTACGGTTATTGGTGGTATAGGAGTTTCCGGTGTTATTCTTGGTTTATATTGTGCAAATATCGCATCAATTTATTCCTTGCGATATGTCAATGCACCAAAGGGCATT
>ERZ773145.2325-NODE-2325-length-13692-cov-7.828921_pt1 | contig 13692 bp, 14 predicted proteins | sample MGYA00580848_ERZ773145 | MGnify/ENA primary metagenome ERZ773145 (study PRJEB29015, sample SAMEA2737858) | human gut metagenome | biome: human gut; feature: human-associated habitat; material: faeces | place: China | collected 2012 ... | reverse complement strand
CTTCGCCACCACGGCGGACGCGGTCTCCTTGTCCAGCGCCGCTTTGGGGACGCTCTCTTCCTGACAGGCACTCAGGCCGAAAGCCAGTGCCATGAGGCACACCAGCCACAGAAAACGAACGGGACGCCGCATCATTCCACATGCTCCGCGATCCAGGCATCGAGCCCGGTCAGATCAGGCCCCCAGGGGAAATCCCCGCCCCTGAGATCAGGCCCGGTGCCGTAGAACAGGGTGCCCACCTCTTCGGCGGCATTGCGGTCCGTGGAGGCGTCGCCCACCATGAGCACCTCGTCAGGCAGGACGCAGGCCTTGTCCACGATCATGGCCAGCAGTTTGGCCTTGGACGGCGGCGAGCCGTAGATGCCCGTAAAGCAGCTGTCCAGGCCGCGTTCCTTGAGGATGAAGTTCAGTTCTTCGTGCGGTGCGCCGGAGCAGACATAGAGCGGCAGTTTGCCCTGCCAGTGTTCCAGCACCCGGGCGATGCCGGGGATGAGCTCGCAGCGGCGCACTTCGTCCAGGGCGTATTCGGCAAAGCGCCTGCCCCACTCCTCGGACTCGGCGGGCGTGATCTCCCTGTCCAGGATCTCGCGGAAGAACCATTCGAATTTTTTGTAACGGCTCACGCCGCCGTGCACGGTATGGTACATGACGAAGCGGTCGCGGGCCTCCTCGCCGTAGGGCTCGGCCAGACGGGCAAAGGCGCGCGTCTTGACCGGCACGCTGTCGAGGATCACGCCGTCACAGTCGAAAACAAGACATTTCAGGGCCATGCAGACTCCTTGTTCGCGCCGCCGGGGACGACGCCGTACAGGAAGGATACGGGGACAGGCCCGCGCCCCGCCGCCAAAGCGGCCGAGCCTTGCGGGCCGGAGCCGGAAGACGGCACACACCGCCTGCCGGTCAGGAAAAATACCGGGGATGCGGGGACGCCGGGCACTCCCGCCCCGGGGCTACGACCGCTCCGGGCATCCGCTGCGGTCGCGGTGACCGATGGGACGTGCCGGGACACCGCCCACGATGGTGAAGGGAGCCACATCACGGGTGACCACGGCGCCCGCGCCCACCACAGCGCCCCGGCCGATATGCACGTCGGGCGTGATGACGCAGTTGGCCCCGATCCAGACATCGTCCCCGATGACGATCTCGCCCGGATGGTGTCCCCTGTTGCAAGATGGGCACATCATGCCGGGAAAAACAGTGGTTGGCGGCCCGCAGCACCGTGCCGGGACCCACGGCCACATGCCTGCCCATGACGATGCGCCCGCCGTCGGCCGCCACATGGGCATAGGGCGAGATGGACACGCGGTCGCCCAGGACAAGTTCGCCGTCCCCGGCCGTGATGATGCAGCCCCTACCCAGACGGACGGCATCGCCCAGCCGCATGTGGCGACAGCCCACGAAGCTCAGGCCCGTGCCGAAGCGTACCGAACCGCAGCCGGCAAAGAGCCAGCGCCAGGCCAGCCAGCGCAGGGCCAGGCCCAGCGGCGTGGGTATCCAGGCGAAACAGGCTATCCAGAGCTCTTCCCAGGCAGCCCGGAGGCGGGACAGCAGATCCATCTACTTCGCGTACTCCCGCATGAGGGCATCCCCTTCCATGAGCCGCGTCACGCGGGCCAGGTCTTCAGGGGTATCCACGCTCCAGGTGCGGGCATCGGTGGGCACCATGCGGACTTTTTCCCCATGTTCGAGGATGCGCATCATGTCCACGGACTCGCAGATCTCCAGCGGGCTTTCCTCCATCTCGTTGAAGCGGATCAGGTAGTCACGACGGAAGGGGATGATGCAGACCTGCTTGCGCATGGGCACCTTGTCGGCCCCCTTTTTGCGGGAGGGGATGGGCTCGCGCGAGAAGTAGAGGGCATCGCTGTTGCGGTCCACCACGACCTTCACCTCATTGGGGTCCTCGAACTCTTCCAGGGTGTCCATATCGGCCATGAGGTTGACCACATTGATGGTAGGATCTTTGAGCATGGGTTCCACAGCGGCGTCGATCATGCCGGGCAGCACCATGGGCTCGTCCCCCTGCACCATGACCACGATGTCCGCCTTCCGGCCCGTGGCCGCCTCGATCTTGAGCAGGGCCTCGGCCGTGCGGGTGGAACAGCGCACATGATGGTCGCCGGTCATGACGCACGCAAGGCCAGCCTCCTTGCAGTAATCTTCGATGACCGTGTCACAGGTGGCCACATAGGTGGCGGAAAGGCAGCGGCTCATGGCCGTGCGGAAGGCCACATGGCCCACCATGGGCACACCGTGGATCAGGGCCAGAGGTTTGCCGGGAAAGCGGCTGGAGCCCATGCGGGCGGGGATGATGGCGATGATGTTCATAACTTCTCCCTGGGCAGGGACTGCCCGGCAAGGGGATGACGGGAAGACGGGCGCGGCCCCCGGCGGACGTTTCATGACCGGGACAGGCCTGGCGCCGCATGGGAAAAGCCCGGAACCGGGCACACGCCGGTGGCACCGGCAGGCAGGCCGCCGGAAAACGTGCGGCCTCAGTCGTCGGTGGATACCAGATAGCCGCCCTGGCTCTGCAATTCCGGGTGGATCTGGCGGTGTTCCTCTTCCATGACGCGCAGGATGCCCTGCCCCAGGTCGACGGTCAGCGGCGGCACCAGCTTGCGGCCCATCCGGGGCATGAAGGCATAGGGCGTCACCTGATAATGCCCGCTGTTGGGGTCGTTCTGGTATCTGATCTCCAGCTCCTTGCCCAGCATCTCGCCGATCATCCTGAACAGATCGGCCACGCGCATGGGCTGGTTGCCGGAGATGATGATGTTCTGGTTGGCGAACTCCGGCCCCAGGACATGGAGGGTGGCGGAGGAGGCATCATCCACGTGCACGTACTCGCGCAGGGCCGTGGGCGTCCCGTAATAGGTGATGCTGCCCGTGGTCAGGGCCTCGTGCACGAAGCGGTGGATGGCATTGCGCATGTCGGCACGGGGGCCGTACAGGGAACCGTAGCGCAGGATGGTATACGGCAGGCCGTACATGGCCTGGTAATTCTCGATGTAGATCTCGCAGGCCTGCTTGCTGCACCGGTAGAAGCCGCCGGACTTGCCGTAGACATAGAGCGAGCTGGCAAAGATGTAGCGCCCGGTACCGGCCCGGCGGCAGGCCTCCAGGACCATGACGTTGCCCACCACGTTGAGGCGGGCCGTATCCACGGGGCGCTCGTTGGCTTCGCCGATGTCGGCGATGCCCGCGTAGTTGAAGACCACCTCGGCCCCTTCCACGGCGGCCTGCACGCAGTCCTCGTCCAGGATGCTGCCCACCACCATCTTCTGGTCGTCACGCAGCCAGGGAGAAGGACGCACGTCCACGATGGTCACGTCGTGCCCGGCATCGGAGAGCTTGTCACAGATATGCGATCCCAAAAAACCGGAACCGCCGAAAACAGTCACCTTCACGGCCTTCCTCCCGATGCCCTGCCCTACGCTCCGGCGGGCCGTGCGGCCGCCTGCCAGAGGAAGACCGAATCGATGCCGTAGGCGATGAAGCGGCAGCCCGCCGCCACCTGACGGCGCAACTCATCGGGGTCGGGCTGCACCACATGCAGGCCCATGCGGGCATGATGCCGCCGGCAGGCCTCATGGATGCGGGCCATGACGGCCTTGAAATCAGGATGGTCGAACTGCCCCGTCAGGCCCATGGAGCCGGAAAGGTCATAGGGGCCCACCATGATGGCGTCCAGACGCGGCTGGGAAAGGATGGCGTCCAGCTCTTCCACGGCGCGGATGTGCTCGATCTGGGCCACCAGGAAGATCCGGGGCGCCGTATCCCGCATGTAGGCATCGAAATCCCTGCCGAAGGCATTGGCCCGGCAAAAGCCCACGCCGCGGTTCTCGCGCAGGGGCTCTCCGTCCCGACGGCCGTCGTCGTGGCCGGGATACGTGGCCCAGCTGATGGCCTGGTCCAGCTGTTCCCGGCTCTCTATCATGGGAAAGATCAGGCCCTGTGCGCCCGCCTCCAGCGCGGCCTTGATGGCGGTCTTGGAAGCGATGGGCAAACGGGCAAAGGGCGCAGCCCCGCCGCACTGGATGGCACGGAAGATGTCGGGCAGGCCGGTGCGGCCGAAGGAACCATGCTCCATGTCCACCGCCACCCAGTCATAGCCGGCACGGGCCATCAGCTCCGCCACATCGGCGGAAGGCAGTTGCAGCCAGGTGCCGATGGTGGGTTCATCCTTTGCCAGTTTGGCGCGAATATCATGAATATCCATAGGAAACGGCTTGCCGCCGCCGGGCTTGGGTTATGCCGAAAGGCCCGGTCAGCATAGCGCGAGGCAGCACGGGGCGCAAGCAGGTCCCGAAGAAGGGAACGGCAGACGGATGGCATAAAAAAACCCGCCCGGAACCGGGCGGGGGAGCGCCGGGCCATGAGGAGGAAGGGCCACGGCTGCGTGGTGCGCTCTAGAAGTATGCGTCGCCAGAGGTGAAAAATGCGGCACGGAGTCTGGCGGGCCGTGCCGCACTGGAGAAAATACTGTTTGACCAAACAAACAGCCACGCACGAAACGAGATTACGCAGAGCCTGCTCTGCCGTCAAGTGTTTGCTCCAAAATTCACGAAGATTTTTCTCCATGGATCTTGGAATGGGGCCATCCGTTGGGCTGGTTATTTTTTATGAAATTTTTTATGAAAAATCCATCTTTTTTTTGAGGAAAAAACAAATTCAAAAATGGCAAGGCAATACGCTGGATTTGCATATTTTTTTGCCAAAATTCCCCGAATTTCCTGCAGGGGGCCCGAATTTATTTTTTCGCCAAACTTTTGTTGCTGTCGCAACTAGCACGGAAAATGGCCGCTGTACAGGAAAATATGGCAGGCCCCGCCATCATGTTATTTTTTTCACAACATATGTCATCCTCCAACGGATGACAAGTCCCCTGCCCTGACCTATACTGCCCATGCTGCGCTCCGTATCCGGGAGCGCCTGCTCCGAACACAACCATTCCTGTCATAAAGGAGTCATCCCATGAAAGAGATCAGAGCTGCCGCGCGCGAGCGCATGAAGGGTCACTGCCGCGTCTGCCCCGTTTGCGATGGCAAGGCCTGCTCCGGTGAAGTGCCCGGCATGGGCGGCCTGGGCACCGGTGCCAGCTTCCGCAACAACCGCGAAGCCCTCAATGCCTGCAAACTCAACATGACGGCCCTGCACGACGCCCGCGAGCCCCGCACCAACTGCACCATCCTGGGCATCGACCTGAGCTTCCCCGTCATGGCGGCCCCCATCGGCGGCGTCTCTTTCAACATGAGCGATGCCATGAGCGAAGACGACTACATCTTCGCCATCCTGGAAGGCAGCCGCGCCGCCGGTGTCATCGGCTGTACCGGTGACGGCGTGCCGCCCTTCATCATCGACGCCGCCGTCAAGGCCCTGAAGGCCTGCAACGGCCACGGCATCCCCTTCATCAAGCCCTGGGAAGGCAAGGAACTGTTCGAAAAGATCGACCGCGTGCTGGCCGACGGCAGCCCCATCCTGGGCGTGGACGTGGACGCCGCCGGTCTCATCACCCTGCGCAAGATGGGCCGCCCGGTCATGCCCATGTCCGTGACGGAACTGGAGACCGTGGTGCGCTATGTGCATGACATGGGCCGCAAGTTCATCGTCAAGGGCATCATGACCCCCGACGACGCCCATCGCGCCATCGACGCCGGCTGCGACGCCATCGTGGTCTCCAACCACGGCGGCCGCGTGCTGGACCACTGCCCCGGCACCGCCACCGTGCTGCCCGCCATCGCCGATGCCGTGCGCGGCAAGATCACCATCCTGGCCGACGGCGCCGTGCGTGACGGCGTGGACGTGCTCAAGATGCTGGCCCTGGGCGCCGACGCCGTGCTGGTGGGCCGCCCGCTCTGCATCGCGGCCATCGGCGGCGGTGTGGAAGGCGTGACCAAGTACTGGCAGCAGATGCAGGGCCAGCTGGTGCAGGCCATGCTGCTCACCGGCTGCGCTTCCCTGGCCGACGTGCGCGAGCACATCATCTATCGCGGCTAGTTTTCCGGCGAACCTGCGGGGAGGGGCGGCAGCCCCTCCCTTCTTTCTTTTGCCCCGGCGGGCCCCGGCACCGGCGGCCTCCCCTGCCTGCCCCTGCGGCAGGTTCTTTTTTTCAAAGGACATCATCATGCAGTTTTCCGTGGATACCGACCGCTGTGTCTCCTGCGGCCTGTGCCTTTCCGACTGTCTGCCCCGCGCGCTGGGCATGGACGAGGAAGGCCACCCCTACATCAAGGACGAACGCCTGTGCATGCACTGCCACCACTGCCTGGCCCTCTGCCCCACGGGCGCCATCAGCGTGGACGGGCACAATCCTGACGCCTCCCGTCGCATCCTCAATGCCTGGCCCCAGCCCGAACAGCTGGAGAACCTCATCAAGGGCCGCCGCTCCGTGCGCCAGTACCGGCCGGAAAACGTGGACCCGGCCCTGCTGCAGCAGGTGCTGGACGTGAGCGCCCACGCCCCCACCGGCGTCAATGCCCGCAAGCTCTGGGTGGGCGTCATGGACGACATGGACCGCATGCAGGCCTTCCGTGAGGACGTCTATGCCCGCCTAGCGGACAAGGCCCTTCACAATGCCCTGCCCCAGTGCCGCCGCACGGCTTTCTTCGCCGCGGCACCGCGCCTGTGGAAGGAACAGGGCATCGACGGCATCTTCCGCGGCGCGCCCCACTTCGTTCTGGTGGGCAATGCCAAGGACGCTCCCTGCCAGGAGCAGGATCCGCTCATCTATCTTTCGTACATGGAGCTCTACGCCCAGAGCCTGGGGCTGGGCACCACCTGGTGCGGCCTGCTCTACTGGTGTCTGCAGCTCATGCTGCCCGAACTCCTGCCCGAACTGGGCCTGCCCGAGACCCACAGCTTCCAGTACGCCATGCTGCTGGGCGAGCCTGCCATCCGCTACGCGCGTACGGTGGAATACGGTCCGGCCACGGTGCACCGCATCCAGTGGAAGTAACGCTTTTTTTCATCCCGCCGGGGCGGAGGGGGATGCCTCTCCGCCCGGTGATGACGGACGGCGGCATGCGGGCCTTCCCGCATGGCCGCCTTTTTTTGCGCCTTGCCGCTGGTCTGTCGGCGCCGGGCCCCCCGGCGGCGTTGACCTGGGCACGGCTTTCCTGCACCATCTTGACAGGAAGGCCTTTCAGGAATATTTTGCCAAATTACCAAATAAAGGGACAACATGCAGCACAACAAGGAATTCATCGAGGCACAGGCCCGGATCTTCAAAGCCCTGGGCCATCCCAGCCGTCTGCTGATGGTCGATGCCCTGCGCGACGGTGAAAAATGCGTCTGTGACCTGCAGGCCTTGGTGGGGGACGACATGTCCACCATCTCCAAGCATCTGGCTGTCCTGCGTGATGCCGGTGTGGTCACCCGGCGCAAGCAGGGCGTGAACATCTATTACAGCCTTGCCCTCTGCTGCCTGGACCAGTTCCTGGCCTGTACCGGCCAGCTGCTGGAAAAGCGCATCCTGAGCCAGATGGACATGCTGCGGAACAAATAGGCAGGCCCGCTGCGGCGGGATTTTTTTACCCTCAAATTTGGCAATTTTGCCAATAAGGAATATTTATGGACAAGAGCCCTTCCTCGCCGCGTCCTTTTTCCGCCCCGCGTTACGCCCTGACCCTGCTGGCCGTGCTGCTGGCCTGGACGGGCCTGTACGTATCCATCCAGCCGCTGGCCACCTGGCTGACCTTCGACCTGCTCTCCCTGACGCCCGGCGGGGCCCCGGGCCTGGCTCTGGAATTCTTCCTCTATGACAGCGCCAAGATCCTGCTTCTGCTGGTGCTGATGGTCTATTGCATCGGCTGGCTGCGGGCCGGGCTGCATGTGGAGCGGGTACGCGACTATCTTTCCGGCAAGGGCCGGGGCATCGGCTATCTGCTGGGGGCCACGTTCGGCGCCATCACGCCCTTCTGTTCCTGCTCCAGCATCCCGCTCTTCCTGGGCTTCACCATGGCCCGCATCCCGCTGGGCATCACCATGGCCTTCCTCATCACCTCGCCGCTCATCAACGAGATCGCCGTGGTCCTGCTCTGGGGCCTGCTGGGCTGGAAGTTCACCGTGGTCTATGTGGTCGTCGGCATGGCGGCCGGTATGCTGGGCGGCTGGCTGCTGGATCTGCTCCGCGCCGAACGCTGGTTGCAGCCCTTCCTGCGCGGCATGCTGGGGGTCTCCGGCCAGGCGGCGCGGGATGAACGCAACACCCGCCTGGGGCTGGAAGAACGGCACCGTTTCGCCTGGGACGAGATGACCGGCATCTTCCGCCGCGTCTGGCGCTGGGTCATCATCGGCGTGGGTCTGGGGGCGCTCCTGCACGGCTTCGTGCCGCAGGACTGGTTTGCCGCCCATCTGGGCCAGGGGCAGTGGTGGTCCGTCCCGGTGGCCGTCCTGGTGGGCATCCCCCTGTACAGCAATGTCACGGGCGTGGTGCCCATCATGGAGAGCCTGCTGCTCAAGGGCCTGCCCGTGGGCACCACCCTGGCCTTCTGCATGAGCACGGTGGCCGCCAGCCTGCCCGAAATGCTCATGCTCAAGCAGGTCATGCGCTGGCAGCTGCTGGCCCTTTTCCTGGGCCTGTTGCTGGTCATCTTCACCCTGGTGGGCTGGCTGTTCAACAGCCTGCAGCTCACGCTGTTCTAACGTAAAGCGGGCCCGTGCCTCATGCCGCACGGACCTTTGCTCCGGCATCACAACGGTCACGGCAGGGGCAAAGCAGGGGGCGTACACGTCCTCCCCGCATCGTAGGGGAGGACAACCCATCCCGCCCTGCCGCTTCCTCTCAATATCCTGCCAAAGGAGGCAGCATCATGATCATCAAAGTCCTTGGTCCCGGTTGCTCCAAATGTGTCGAAGCGTACGAGATCGTCAGCAAGGCGGTGGCCGCTTCCGGCAGCGACGCCACGGTGGAAAAAATCACCGACCTGCGGGAGATCATGGCCCTGGGCGTGCTGGCCACCCCTGCGGTGGTCATCGATGGCGGCATCATGTGCACGGGACGCGTCCCCAGTGCGGAAGAAGTCCGGGGCTGGCTCGGCGCCTAGCCTTCCGGCGGTCACGCCATACCACGGGAAATGACGGTCGCGCAGTACCGGCGATGTCTGGTCTGCGCGACCAGTGCTGCAACCGTGCCAAGATACGGGGCCGTGTGGCGGACGCCCTTCCTGCCTTCAACCTGAGCCCATGCCCGGCCCGCCTTTTTCTCCGTCCCATCCGGACAGATCTCCGTCCTCACGTCTGGGGCCGGCAGTCACAAAAAGAGGACTTTCTTTCCCGCTCCCCGCCTTGCGGAGCGCGCACGTCCCCTGGCCCGCCCCGGCCATACCTCCCCTTTCCTCCGTGACCATAGCTCCCTCTCTTCCATTATCCCGGGCAGGGACAGCCAATGCCGCAGGAGCATTGCTCCGGCCGGAAAAGCCGTCTATGCTGGCGGCAAACATCATGGGAGGTCATCCATGCCGAAACTGCGTCTTCTGCTTTGCTGTCTGGCCCTGCTCTTTCTGGCGGCCCCGGCCATGGCCGAAGAAGATGAGCTGGCCCCGGGCTTCGATCGCTGCATGGAACAGAGCGGCGGCGTCACCACAGAGATGCTGGGTTGTCTGCAGCAGGCCTACGAGTACTGGGACGCCCGGCTCAATACCAATTACAAAAAGGCCCGGCAGGCCTGCAAAAGCTCCAGTGATCCCAAGGCCTGCTCGGACAAGCTGCTCAAAGGCCAGCGGGCCTGGGTCCAGTACAAGGAAGCTTTCACCGATCTGGTGCAGCTGCCCAACGAAGGCGGCAGTATGGCCCGTCTGAATTCCATGAGCTTTTTGACCGGAGAGACCCGCAAACAAGCCCTACTGCTGGGACAGATCGCCGGAGAATAGGCAGCCTCCGGGCCATGAGGTCTGGAAAAATGCGTGTCTGTCCTGCCCAAGACCGGCACAGCCTGCGTCATAATCATGCCCTTGGAAGTCCGCTCCCGGCCCGATCCGGGCTGTCAGCGAACCTCCTGCGGGATGTGATCCGCTCCCGGCCTCGCCGGGCCCTTCCGCAACCCTACCGTCCTCTCCTGTGCCTTTTCCCAGGGCCTCTGCCTGCGCGGAGGCCTTTTTCATATCTCCAGTATAGGGGCTCTTTTTCCTGATGCTGCTGTTCCCCCGCTCTGTTTTCAGCACTCCCTCCCCCGCAACAGGGCGCGTCAGCCATCCAAAAAGCTTCCGCTGCCTCCGGTGCCATGCGGCATCCGCCTTGCCTGAAACAAAAAAATCCCCTGCCGCTCAAAAGCGACAGGGGACAAAGAGTCGAACCGCTTATGGCCCGTTAGACCATGCGGGAGATGATGTCCATGCGTTCACCGCGCAGCATGGCGATGGGCGGCACTTCGATGAGCGTATGGCAGCCGGCCTGCAGGCGGGTCGTGGCGCGAGCGCAGGAGACCAGCACCTGAGCGGTCAGGGCCGGGTTGTTGATGCGCATGTCGAACTTGAGGATCTGGTTGTCGGTCATGCCGGAGGCACCGGTGCGCTCCATGAGCACGCCGTGGGACTGGTCGGCCACGAAAGCCAGTTCTTCGCGGTCACGGCACTGGCGCACGTCCAGCGGATCGTGGGCGAAGTAATCGTCGGCCTTGATGCGGGCCGTCACGTCAGCCAGATTTTCACCTTCTTCCAGCACCACATAGACCAGGCGCGAATGGCGACCGCCACCCACGGGGATGGTGATGGACACGGCATCGGCCACGCCCTTGATGGCGCGGGCAGCCACGGAATGGCCCATGGAACGGCCACGGCCGAAGTTGGTGAAGGTGGTGCCGCGGGGCACCATGGCTTCGAACAGGGCGCGCAGCACGGAGTCCGTGCCGGGGTCCCAGCCGGCGGCGGTGATGCTGACGCTGTTACCGGCCTTGGCGGCGGCATCCAGACGGGCCACGGTGGCGGGGATCTCGGTGTGGATGTCGAAGCTGTCCACACAATTGTAACCCTGCTTCAGAAAAGCTTCCGCCGTTTCCGGGATGCTGCGCGAAGGCCCGCACAGGGCGATGACGTCGGGGCGGCCCTGGGCAGCTTCCAGGCTGGCCAGATCGGCAAATTCGGGCAGGCCACGCAGGGCATGGCTCTGCGTGCCCAGGGATTCGGCACGGCGGATCACGCCGAGGCACTGGCAATCAGGGGCGGCAAGGGCCGCTTCCACCACACGGGTACCGATATTGCCGAGACTGTGGACGGCGAGAGTAAACTTTTTCATATGCATTCCTTTGGCAAAAAACCGGGAGCGGCCTCCTGGCCACTCGCAAGACATTCCTGACTTGGTCAGTAGGCCATTTTTTTAGATGTAAGTGCCGCCCGTCGTCAAGGGCATGCTGTTTCCCCGCTCTACAGGCAAAAAGAAAACATCCGGCTCCCGAATGCCGCGAACCCCAGGCGCTTCTTTTGCCGATCCCCTCTTTCCGCAAAGGCGAAAACTTACCTCGCACATCGCGCAATATCTATTTCAACCTCCCGCAACCCTTGATTTTTCGAAAAGCAACCCAAAGTTGCCCGATTGCAACCGATAATGGGTTGCCTGCTGCGAGCAAGTATGATTAGGTAAAAATTCCCATTTGGGAATCAACCGACAGCACCGCTGTCCAACGCATCGAGGTATGTATGAAAAAACTTTGGCTCCTGCTGGCCTGCGCCCTGCTCCTGTCCACCACCTCCCTCGCGTCGGCTGCCTGCTCTCCTGAGGAAGCTCAGAAGAAAGCCAACGAATTCGCTGCCGCCGTCCAGAAAAAATCCCAGGCTGACCCCCAGGGCTACGCCAAGATCATGCAGGAACTGCAGCCCCAACTGCTGAAACTCCAGCAGGAACAGAATCTGGAAAATATGTGCAAGTTCTATGATGATGCGCTGGAAAAGCTGAAGTAGATCTTGCCTGCCGAAGAGGTGGCCTTGCGCCACCTCTTTTTTTCTCCTCTCCGCAATCTTTCCTATGAAAAACGCACGGATCCGACTTGGGCAGGAGATCCTGCGCCGACGCAAAGCTATGGGCATGACGCAGGAAGAACTGGCCTCCCGCATGGGTGTTTCGCGCCAGTCCGTTGCCAAATGGGAAACAGGGGGTTCACTTAGATAAAGATACCACATCAATCCCACGCGGACTTTTGCTCAACCGATACAGCCGGAGGGCTGGATAACAAGAAAAGGCGGTATGCGCCCCGTGGAGGGGTAGCGTACCGCCTTTTCTTGTGGGGGTTTCCAAAGGGGGCAACGCCCCCATTTGGCACACGACTTTGCGAAGCAAAGTGTAGTGTGTTATACGCTCTGTCGGCGTTGCCGTGAAAATGCCGTTGCCGCCGGGGAGGGCAAGGGCATTTGAAGCGGCAGGAAAACAGGGCTGTGCTTGCGTGGCGTGGAGCCGCAAGCGCAGGTCTGGACTCATCAGCAGACAGGGCGTATATGAAAGCCCCAGTTCCTCGTCCTACGCTCCAACTTGTGGACAAAGTGTCCCGAAGTTGTGGCCACACTCCCGGAAAAGTAGCAGGACAGCGGGCAACCGTCAAGGCTGAAATGAACGGGTTTACACCCGGCCTTGACCGCCACCCGCCGCCCCGCTGGATGGGTGGACAAGGCGGCCAATCCCTCAAAGTGCTTGGCCGCGCTCTTTCTGATTTTGAGGTATTCAGTTTTTCAAAATTGAATAATCAAAATAAATTTTTTCGATTGAAAAAATTTTATTTGTTATCATCTTCAATGCCATATTTTTTCTTTTGCCGAATCACATAATTACTGATTTTTTCATCATATAGTGGATACTGGTAATCCAACTGGCATGCCACTTCTGACGAAACCTCCCGGAACAATGCCATACATTGTTCAAAGGATTCCCACATATGGGGATAGGAATCCATATTATAAGTGGACATAAGTCGTTCCCACAATTCCTCTGGGACATATTGCTTCATAAATTTATAGTTTTTTCCCAAACTGAAATGAAATCCCTGTTTGATACCAATCAGCCAGGAAATCATGCGAAGCAATTCTTTTCGTACTATATCATTCATATGGTCAATAGCAAAAAGAATTTCTTTGCGGCATAAGCCCTTTACTACATATGTTGTAGTATTCCAAAATTCATTACAGCAATCGTCAAACATTCTTTGAGTAGGCTTCTGCAAGTGGTAGTCTATATCCGTTGGTATTGGCGGCTTTACGATACGGTTGTCTTTATCCAACAGTAACTTTACCAGTTTATCCCATGTAAAATACTCGTCTATCAGTTCCAGCGGCAGCAAAGTTAAATCTATCTTAACATCATCAGTAAACAGCATTAAATATGAAAATCCCTTTTCTACAGCTGGAAATAATTCCATATCTTCCGGCTTTTGCAGAATCAACCTTTCACCAAATATATCTAGCCATTTATCATCACTTGTGAAGCTGTCCATATCCGTAACAAAAAAAGTAATATCAAAATCCTGAAAATCATCAGGCGGAATATTTGTATTTGTTCTAGATCCTTCCAAAGTAACCATGCGAATGCGTTTGTCTGTTTTTGCAAAATTCAAAACAATATCATAAACTTCCTTTTCTGATCTCATTTTTATCTCCTCCAATTATTGAAATAGGTGTGAAGCCATTTTCTCTTTATTCAAAACTTGTTTTGAATAGCGATTCATTGACCGCCAATACTCATGAACGGCTTGTAATTCTTCTAAAGAATAAT
>ERZ773145.2317-NODE-2317-length-13732-cov-8.858010_pt1 | contig 13732 bp, 6 predicted proteins | sample MGYA00580848_ERZ773145 | MGnify/ENA primary metagenome ERZ773145 (study PRJEB29015, sample SAMEA2737858) | human gut metagenome | biome: human gut; feature: human-associated habitat; material: faeces | place: China | collected 2012 ... | reverse complement strand
TGCGGCACCTCGCTCGCCGTATCGGCACTTAGAATTATGCGGTATTGCCTTAAATAAAAACGGATTTGTTTTTTCTAACATTTGGTGTATAATACTTTTATACTGGGTTTGTCTGTGCAGGATGAATGGTGCCTGCATGGAGGGCAGGGGAGAACGCTTCCCTGACTGGCTCAGAAAGACACCATATAGAAAAGGAGAATCCGCCATGTCGGAAGCATTGAAAGAACGCAAAGAGATGGACCCGCAGTACCAGTGGGACCTGACCAAAATGTACGCCAGCGATGCGGAATGGGAAAAGGCTTTTGCCGCCATTGACCCCAAAATTGAAGCTTTGGCTGCCTGGGAGGGCAAGCTGAACAACGCTGCCAGCATTCGTGAATTTTATGATGCAGAAATCGGCGTGTTCCGTGAACTGGAAAACCTGGCTGTCTACACCAGCCTGCGTCTGAGCGAGGATACCCGTGCTGATGACGCCCAGAGCATGGATGCCCGCGCTACTGCCAAATATGTAAAGGCTGTCGGTACCATCGCCTATGCTCAGCCGGAAATCCTGGCACTGCCGCAGGAAACCCTGGATGCCATCATGGCTGACGAGCAGGTTGCCCCCTATCGTTTTGCTCTGGAAGACCTGCTGCGTGCAAAGCCTCACACCCTGACCGCCCCGGAAGAAAAGCTGCTGGCTGCTTTCGGTGAGGCATTCGGCACCCCGAAAAATGTTGCCGATAACCTGGCAGACGCCGACATGGTGTTCGATTCCGTCAAGGATGGCGAGGGCAACGATGTGGAGCTGACCGCTTCCAACTACATCCTGCTGCAAACCTCCAATGACCGCGTGTTGCGCAAGAATGCCTTTGAAAGCTACTACAAGAGCTTCCGCCAGCACATCAACACGCTGGCTGCCTCTTACTCCGGCGCTGTCAAGACCGCTGCCGCCGAAGCCTCCGTCCGTCATTATGAATCTTCCCGCGCCATGTCCATGGCAGGGGAGAACGTGCCCGGCCAGGTCTATGATAACCTGGTGGCTACTGTGCGCAAGCACCTGCCGGATATGTACCGCTACGTTGCTCTGCGCAAGCGCATCCTGGGTGTGGACGAGCTGCACTACTATGATGTGTACGCCCTGCTGACCAAGGGCGTCAGCGCTCATTACACCTATGACCAGGCCAAGCAGATGGTTCTGGATGCCGTTGCACCGCTGGGCGAAGAGTACGGCACCATCGTTCGCAAGGGCTTTGCCGAGCGCTGGATCGATGTGTTCCCCAACAAGGGCAAGAGCGGCGGCGCTTACTCCGGCGGCAGCTATGATTCCAACCCCTATATCATGTGCAACTTTACCGGTACGCTGGACAGCGTTTCCACCATTGCGCATGAGATGGGCCACAGCATGCACAGCTGGTTCAGCCGCCATACCCAGCCTGCCCAGTATGCCGACTATACCCTGTTTGTCGCAGAGGTCGCTTCCACCGTCAACGAGAACCTGCTCATTGAGCACCTGCTGGCAGAAAAGAACCAGGATCCCGCAACCCGCCTGGCCCTGCTGAATCAGTACCTCGAAAATTTCAAGGGAACCGTCTACCGCCAGACGATGTTTGCCGAGTTTGAGCGCGATGCCCACGCCATGGCCGAGCGCGGCGAAGCCCTGAACCCCGCCGCCCTGAACAATCTGTACAAGAAGCTCATTGTGGACTACTTTGGACCGGAGCTGGTTGTGGATGACGAGGTACAGTACGAGTGGGCACGCATCCCGCACTTCTACCGCCCGTTCTATGTTTATAAGTATGCAACCGGCTATTCCACTGCCGTGGCATTGTCCGAGGGCATCCTGAAGAACGGCGAACCGGCTGTTAAGAAGTACCTGGAGTTCCTGCACATGGGCGGCAGCGCTTACCCGCTGGATGAGCTGCGCCATGCCGGTGTGGACCTGACCACCCCCGCCCCGGTGGATGCTGCCCTGGATAAGTTCGGCCGCATTCTGGACGAAGCCGAAGCCTGCGTGGCACAGCTGGAAGCTGCAAAATAAGCAGGGGAAAGTCCTAGGGTGTATCTGATTCTTTGCTTTCAGATACACCTTAAGCGCACAATTAGAACCCCCAGTGCAGAAAATCAGCATCTTGCACGATTATTTGAAATATTTTTTGTGAATACTCTTGACAGAGCGTGGTTTATCCGCTATTATAATAAATGCGTGAGTTAAGGGGTCAAGTGCGGCCAAAATGGAAGCACAACCCCCGCAAAAACTGCGCGGAATAATCAAGAAAGGAGAAAAGAAATGCCTACTTTTAACCAGCTCGTACGCAAAGGCCGTGAGGTCCTGGTAACCAAGAGCACTGCTCCTGCCCTTCAGAAGAGCTACAACTCCCAGAAGAAGCAGTACACCACCATGAACAGCCCCCAGAAGCGTGGTGTTTGCACCGCTGTTCGTACCATGACCCCCAAAAAGCCCAACTCTGCTCTGCGTAAAGTTGCCCGTGTCCGCCTGACGAATGGTATCGAGGTCACCTCCTACATTCCTGGTATCGGCCATAACCTGCAGGAGCACAGCGTTGTCCTGATCCGTGGCGGTCGTGTTAAGGACCTGCCCGGTGTCCGTTACCACATCATCCGTGGTACTCTGGATACTCAGGGTGTTGCAAACCGTAACCAGGCTCGCAGCAAATACGGCGCAAAGCGTCCCAAGGCCGGTGCCAAGAAGTAAGGAAACATCTTTTCGCCATAAAATGGTCAGCTGACCCTTTTGTGGCATAACGGGAGTTTTCTTTAACTTTCGAGTACCGATGATATCATTAATGTGAAGGAGGGAAGAAAGATGCCCAGAAGAGGTAAAATCGCAAAGCGCGAAGTTCTGGCTGATCCTATTTACAATTCCAAGCTCGTCACCCGTCTGGTCAACAGCATCATGCTGGATGGCAAGAAGGGCGTCGCTCAGAAGATCGTTTACGAAGCTTTTGAGACTGTCAAAGAGAAGACCGGCAACGATCCTCTCGAAATGTTCGAGAAGGCCATGGAAAACATCATGCCCAGCCTCGAAGTTAAGGCCCGCCGTGTCGGCGGCTCCACCTACCAGGTTCCCCTGGAGGTCAGCCCCGCCCGCCGCGAGACCCTCGGCCTGCGCTGGCTGACTCTGTACAGCCGCAGCCGTGGTGAAAAGACCATGTCCGCTCGCCTGGCCGCCGAGATCATCGACGCTACCAACAACGTTGGCGGCGCTGTCAAGAAGCGCGAAGATACCCACAAGATGGCAGAAGCCAACAAGGCTTTCGCGCATTACCGTTATTGATCTGCTTACTGAGGAGGTTTAAGCCATGGCAACGCCGAGAGACGTATCCCTGCAAATGACCCGAAATATCGGTATCATGGCCCACATCGACGCAGGCAAGACCACCACCACCGAGCGCATTCTGTACTACACCGGTATTAACCATAAGATCGGCGAAGTTCATGACGGCGCTGCTACGATGGACTGGATGGAGCAGGAACAGGAACGTGGTATTACCATCACTTCCGCTGCAACCACCTGCTACTGGAGCCACACCGAGACCCAGCACGATCCGGCTCTGTTCAAAAAGAACCGTCATCGTATCAACATCATCGACACCCCGGGCCACGTTGACTTTACTGTTGAAGTTCAGCGTTCTCTGCGTGTTCTGGACGGTTCTGTTACCGTTCTGGCCGCAAAGGGTGGCGTTGAGCCTCAGTCTGAAACCGTTTGGCGCCAGGCTGACGAGTACAAGGTTCCCCGCATGGTTTACGTCAACAAGATGGATACCATGGGTGCTGACTTCTTCCGCTGCGTACAGATGATGCATGATCGTCTGCATGCCAACGGTGTGCCTATCCAGCTGCCTGTCGGCCAGGAAGACACTTTCCGCGGCATCATCGATCTGATCGACATGAAAGCCGATATCTACTATGATGATATGGGCAATGATGTGCGCGTTGAGGAAATTCCTGAAGACCTGAAAGAACAGGCTCAGGAATATCATGACAAGCTGATCGAAGCTGTTGCTGAGACCGACGAAGAGCTGATGATGAAGTACCTGGACGGCGAAGAGCTGACCAAGGGAGAAATCAAGGCTGCTCTGCGTAAGGCTACTATTTCCAACGAGATCGTTCCTGTTGTCTGCGGCTCTTCTTACAAGAACCGTGGCGTTCAGAAACTGTTGGATGCAATCGTTGATTATATGCCCGCTCCGACCGACGTTGCGGCCATCAAGGGCACCAACCCGGAGACTGGCGAGGAAGAAGATCGCACTTCTTCCGATGATCAGCCGTTCTCTGCACTGGCATTCAAGATTATGACTGACCCGTATGTCGGTAAGCTGTGCTTCTTCCGCGTGTACTCTGGTACCGTTGAGGCTGGCACCACTGTTTACAACTCTGTTAAGGATCAGGACGAGCGTATCGGCCGTATCCTGCAGATGCATGCAAACAACCGTAAGGATATCGACATCTGCTACGCTGGCGATATCGCCGCTGCTGTTGGTCTGAAGAACACCACCACTGGTGATACCCTGTGCGATGAGAAGCATCCCATCATCCTCGAGTCCATGAACTTCCCCGAGCCGGTTATCCGCGTTGCCATCGAGCCCAAGACCAAGGCTGGCAGCGAGAAGATGGGTATTGCCCTGTCTAAGCTGGCTGAAGAGGACCCGACTTTCCGTACCTGGACCGATGAAGAAACCGGTCAGACCATCATCGCCGGCATGGGCGAGCTCCACTTGGAAATCATCGTGGACCGTCTGCTCCGCGAATTTAAGGTCGAAGCTAACGTTGGCGCACCTCAGGTTGCCTACCGTGAAACCATCCGCAAGGATGCTAACCAGGAAACCAAGTACGCACGTCAGTCCGGTGGTAAGGGCCAGTATGGTCACGTTAAGATCAAGATTGAGCCCAACCCGGGTAAGGGTTATGAGTTCGTCAACGGTATTGTTGGCGGCGCTATCCCGAAGGAATACATCCCCGCTGTTGACAACGGTATCCAGGGCGCGATGAAGTCCGGCATTCTGGCTGGCTATCCCGTCGTGGATGTCAAGGTCACTCTGTGGGACGGCTCCTATCATGAAGTTGACTCCTCTGAAATGGCGTTCTCCATCGCCGGCTCCATGGCATTCAAGGATGCTATGAAGAAGGCTGATCCCGTCATTATGGAGCCCATCATGAAGGTTGACGTTGTTGTTCCTGACGAGTATATGGGCAACGTCATTGGCGACTTGAACAGCCGCCGCGGCGCGATCCAGAACCAGGAATCCACCGATGGCACTGCCCGTGTCACCGCTATGGTTCCTCTGTCCGAGATGTTCGGTTACGCTACTGACCTGCGTTCCAAGACCCAGGGCCGTGGCCAGTACTCCATGGAGCCGGCTGATTACCAGCAGGTTCCCAAGAGTGTTGCAGATAAGATCATGACCGAGCGCAATAAGGGCTGATTCTGCACAAATTCGCGCAAAATACTTGATTTTTCTTGAAAAATCTAGTATGATAGCCTTACAACAGGCTATTTTATCTGTTTGAATTAAAGGAGGATACTTCCAATGGCTGAAAAGGAAAAATTTGACCGCTCTTTGGAGCATGTCAACATCGGTACCATCGGTCACGTTGACCACGGCAAGACCACTCTGACTGCCGCTATCACCAAGGTTCTGGCTCTGAAGGGCGACGCCGATTTCATGGATTACTCCAGCATCGATAAGGCTCCTGAAGAGAAGGCTCGTGGTATCACGATCAATACCGCTCACGTTGAGTACCACACCGCGAAGCGTCACTATGCCCACGTTGACTGCCCGGGCCATGCTGACTACATCAAGAACATGATCACCGGTGCTGCTCAGATGGACGGCGCTATCCTGGTTGTTGCTGCAACCGATGGCCCGATGCCGCAGACCCGTGAGCACATCCTGCTGGCTCGTCAGGTTGGCGTGCCCAAGATCGTTGTGTTCCTGAACAAGTGCGATATGGTTGACGACGAAGAGCTGCTCGACCTGGTCGAAATGGAAGTTCGCGAACTGCTGGACAGCCAGGATTTCGATGGCGACAACACCCCGATCATCCGTGGTTCCGCTCTGAAGGCTCTGGAGAGCACTTCCAAGGATCCCGATGCTCCGGAATACAAGTGCATTTGGGAGCTGATGGACGCTGTTGATAGCTACATCCCGACTCCGGACCGTGCTGCTGATAAGCCGTTCCTGATGCCCGTTGAGGACGTTATGACCATCTCCGGCCGTGGCACCGTTGCTACCGGTCGTGTTGAGCGTGGTACTGCTCATGTCGGCGATCAGATGGAAATCGTTGGTCTGAAGGAAGAGAAGCTGACCACCACCATCACTGGTCTGGAAATGTTCCGCAAGAGCCTCGAGTTCGCTCAGGCTGGCGACAACATCGGCGCTCTGCTGCGTGGTATTGACCGTGACCAGATCGAGCGTGGCCAGGTTCTGGCTGTTCCCGGCTCTGTTCATCCCCACACCACTTTCGATGGCCATGTTTACGTCCTGAAGAAGGAAGAAGGCGGCCGTCATACCCCGTTCTTCAACAACTATCGTCCTCAGTTCTACTTCCGTACCACCGACGTTACCGGCATCATCACCCTGCCCGAAGGCACTGAGATGTGCATGCCCGGCGACAACGTTGATATGCACGTTGAGCTGATCACCCCGGTTGCCATGGAAGAAGGCATGCGTTTCGCTATCCGCGAAGGCGGCCACACTGTTGGTTCCGGCGTTGTTTCCAAGATCGAGAAGTAATTTTCGGCTTGTGATATAGCTTTCAAGGCTCCTGCTGTTAAGGCAGGGGCCTTTTTGTTGTGTACGACTTATGGGGCGGGGAGGGGGCAAAGGCCGGGTGTGGAAGACCAAGGAAGGCATCATGAAAACATCAGGAATTGTAGATAGGGGAGAGGACACCATTCGGAACTTTGAAAAAGTGGAGCAGAAGGGGGCACTCACACCGCCCTACCTTGGGAAGGTGTATTTCAGGTCGCGGTTAAGGGGCAAGGGTTGATCTATCCCTAAGTTTTCGGAACGGTCAGGAACGCTCTCTACAGTACAATTTATAATGGGCAATTCTCAACCTCCAATTTTCCCTTCAAGTTTCCTCCAATCTCTGCCAAATCTCTCAACAACAAGCCAAACCGAAATGACAAAAAATGCGCGATTACAATACCGGGTGATTGTATTAAGAGATTGCAAAGAACATTATCAGGGTAAATGTTTAATCATTTGATAAAAACAGGAATAAACCATTCAAAAATGTTAATAAATACCGCCAAAGGGTCACCGCACCGCAACGCAAATAATGTGCGAAAAACAGGTTTCAGTTGATTCAAGGACAAAAATTTACATAGAAACCGCTCTAATTAACTATGCAAATTCTGGCAACTGTGATATAATGTATATACCTAGATGTGTCGGAATGGTTATCATTTGCAGGATCAAGGCATGCAGCCGGTACAACGTTTTGTCAGCCGCTGTGCCGGGGCCAAAAGCCCCAAAAGCAGGCCGCAGCCCGGCAAGGGATCGCCAGACCGAGGGAGCACAACCAGGCGTTTTGCAATCAACACCTGCAAAGTGCCGCACATCTGCCGTACCACTTTTCACACAAAAGGGGAAAGTAGTAACACTTAAGGGAGGATAAAACTATGAAGAAAAACCTTCAGCGTTTTGGTGCATCCGTGCTGGCAGCAGCCATGGTTGCCCAGAGCGTGGCGCTTCCCGCAGCAGCCGAAACTACCAAGATTGATTCTTCGGTAGCGCAGTCTGTTGCAGCTAGCGCAGCAAGCGCGGCCAGCGCTGTGCAGTCCCTGCCCAAGTTCACCAGCACCGCAGACCTGATCAAGCAGACAGCCCAAACGCTGGCTGCCCAGGGCGAAGTGCATGAACTGGAGCAGGACGATGCCAAGCTGGAAGCGACTGCACAGAGCAAGGCGGGCATGAGCCTTGCAGCGTTGGAAAATGCACTGGCCGATGCCATGTACGCCAACGCCGCAGCCGGCAAGATCAACACTGAAGCCTATGGCCTGAACAAGGACGAGATGGCATCGGTGATGGCTGCCACCATCAAAACGTATCATCTGTCCAGCGCCGTTACCGACCTGGGCTATGAGACGAACGCCGCAGGCGTTGTGACCGCCGTTACCTTTACCGGCAGCTCCGGCATGACCTCTGCGATGGAGTCCATGACCAACAGCGATGATGAAGTGATTGCGCAGCAGGCTGACAGCTACGCACAGGCTTACGTTGCTGAAAACTCCGATGCCTTTGCTGCCAGCGCCGCTGCAGACGGCCATACCTATGGCGAGCCGAAATGGTACTGGAATGACACCAACCCGGAGGATGGCCACACCCATACCTGGAAGGAAACCCCCGATGGTTACTGGACCAAGACCGATGACGGCTGGGCTTACACCGCTGTGTATACCTGTGAAAAGGGCGATGCCTACCAGAAGGTAGAAGGCACCGTAACCAAGGATACCACCGAGGCAAAGCCCGGCGTTGCCGGCAAGACCGTTTACTCTGCCAGCGTGCCCGCTGACAAGAGCCCGGTTAAGAAGGAATACAAGGAACCCACCACCCGCACCGACGACATTGCCGCCCTGCCCTGCCAGAACCATGCCGTGCCCAAGGATGCAGATGGCAACTTTGTTGCTACCTTCAACTGGGAAATGAAGAAGGTCGAGGGCAAGCTGGAAGCTGACTACAGCAACGCCCAGCTGTTCTATGACAGCGAAACCGGCAAAATTTCTGCCAGTGCTCCCGTTACCATTGACTGGGAATGCACCAGCGTCACCTTCAAGTGCGCTGTCTGCGGCGAAGAAATCAAAACCCAGCCGGTAATGACCATGCCGGTCAGCGTTGTGGTAGACCAGAATAACAATTCCGTCTACATCAATGTGGGCGGCACCCCGACCCTGGATACCACCTCCGGCGGCACCGGCGTTACCCTGGTGTCCGCAATGGATGGCGGCAACTGGTACGATATGCAGAACAACCCGGTTGACGCAAGCAAGGTGAACTTCACCTATCAGAGCGGCGACAACAAGGGCAAGAACAGCCTGCTGCTGTACGACAGCCAGAAGACTGCCGTGTATGTGGACGACCAGGGCAACCAGGTCACCAATACTTACGATGTCTCGACTGCGCAGATGAACTACTACTACTTCCAGCTGTCGCAGTTCAACCAGGACGAAGCAGAGTACTTCGGCGTGGTTGCCCCGTTCTGGACCTCCAAGGGCGTTCAGAAGCAGGGCGAGGATGGCAGCATCACCGGCACCATGGGCGCAATCAAGATATTGTGCAGCATTGATCCGAACGATGATGTCCCGCCGACCACCATGGCATTCATGCTGAACATGCTGCCGCAGGCGTTCATGTCTTACGTCATGAACTATGGCGAAGCTCTGAAAGCCATCCGTGATGCAGGCTTGGCACAGGTTGCCAAGCTGGGTGACGCTGACTATGTCACCAAGCTGCTGATCCTGCACGACTGGATCTCCCAGGTTGCAGAATTCGATATGGGCTCCATGGGCGATATCACCGGCGGCGGCAACAACGACCCCATCCAGACGACTGCTTTCGGTGCCCTGCTGGGCGGCGAGATCGGCGCTAAGGGCGTTGAGTATGGCTGCATCTGCCTGGGCTATGCAGCTGCATTTAACTACATGGTCCAGAATTTGCCTGACAACAAGAGCATCTATAAGAATGATGACGGCAGCTGGAAGACCCCCGATGAAGTAGGCGATAACGCTGTTGTTGACTTTGCCCAGATCCTGTATTACTGCGATACTTCTGATACCAGTGTTGCCGGTAATGCGTTCGGCGGCGGCATGTTCAACAACGTCCACTACTTTAACGCAGTCAAGGTCAACAAGCTGCAGGGCGACAGCAACTCTGCTACGATGACCACCGGCGAACCCAACAAGAACTGGTACTATGTTGACGTCTGCTATGACGACGTGAACACCGAGTGCATGGCCCAGACCCGCGTTGAGAACGCAGGCGACCTGCGCCATGTCAACTTCCTGGTTTCTCCCTCCGGTCTGGAAGGCCGTTACAGCAAGTACTATGATTACATTGACTCGCTGTACGATGGCTACACCTACACCAAGAACAAGAATCCCGATGTGGATAAAGACGGCAATGTTGTGCTGAACAACGGCAAGCCGCATTACTCTTACACCAAGGCGGAGAACAAGAACGAGACCCGTTACACCGATACCTGCTACGAGGATACCTGGTTCACCTCTATCTGCAGCCCCATCTACTTCGACAATAATTACTTCTATTACGTTGATACCACGACCAACCAGAACCTGTATAACAACATGCGCCGCCAGCAGGCCGAGAACGGCAACAACGGCAGCTCTGGTTCCGGCAGCTCTGGTAACAACTCCCAGATGCAGCAGTTCATGAAGAAGATGCAGAACCAGGGCCCCGATACGCTGGAAGCACGTCCGCGTAATGCGAACTACTATATCCGCAAAGAGGATTCCAGCAGCAGCAGACCCGGCGGCTTCAGCATGAGCAGCTTTACCAAGACGGATGACCCGTTTGATATCATCCTGATGTACTACAACGATCTGAAGGAAACCAGCAGCAACTTCAATGATGACGACAGCAATGCCAAGGTTCTGGCCGAAGCTGGCACCATCTATAAGATCGATACCAGTGCAAAAGATAAGCATACCAAGGTTGAAAACAACCTGAACACCGAGTGCCTGGCAGACGCTGCTGCAAAGCGGATCTACCCCGCACTGGTACACTCTACCGCACTGTATGATGGCAAGCTGTACTTCAACGTCAACAACGCCATCTACCGTATGGACCCGACCACCGGCGCAGTGGAAGAAGTGAAGGAATACAACACCGTCTATGGCGGCATTAAGCTGACCAAGGATAAGGACGGCAACATGGTTCCCGATACCCACTTTCCCGGCATGAGCATGGTTATCATGGACAGCGCCCAGGATACCAGCAGTGTGAAGTATCTGGGCACCTTCAAGAACCATCCTCTGGCGGGCCTGACCCTGCGTGACAGCTACAGCTTTGCTACCACCACCCAGCAGGGCCAGACTGTGATCACCGGCATCAACACCACCAAGGATCAGCTGGTCGTTTCTGTCGGCACCAACCTGTCCAACACCTATAAGGAACTGGTGGACGGCAAGGCAGAAGTCAAGACCGATGCCTCCGGCACTTCTTATGCAAACCGTAAGAGCTACAAGAACGAGTCCTGGAACTACAACCCGAGTTACAACCAGAACATAAGCAGCTCTGACGAGAAGAACAAGAACGAAGAGTTCATGTGGTGCGCTAACCTGGTTGAGAGCATGGATATGAAGTCCATGGTCAGCGACCTGAGCAGCGGCGCAACCACCAATGTTTCCGTTGAAGCATGGTGCGATACCCCCGCTTACACCCAGGACCGCACCACCAAGTACGGCCTGACCAAGGGTGAAAAGAAGTACGATGACAACGCACTGCCCAAGGGCCATACCTGGGCTCTGGACGAGCTGGAAACCAAGTCCGTTGGCAACAATGTGTACCTGTGCTCTGATTGCCATACCGCAACCGAAAGCACCCCCCACACCGTTACCCTGCCCGATCCAGTTGAAGGCGTTACCCTGACCCTGGGCACCACCAGCAACACCTACATCAAGGACGATACCGTTACCCTGACCGTAGAAAAGGAAGGCACCGATATCGTTACCGTTACCGCAAAGAACGGCGATACCGATGTTGCCCTGACTGAAGTTCAGGAAGCAGCGCAGGACGAAGCCGCAGCCCAGGCTACCACCGAAAAGGCTAAGACGGTTTACACCTTCACCATGCCGGACGGCGATGTGGCCATCAGCGTTACCAAAGCCGCCAAGACCTATGCGGTCAAGGTGGCCGATGCTAACAAGGATACGTTGAAGATCACCAGCCCCGAAGCTGACCTGGATAAGGTTGCTGCGGGCACTACCATTACCGTTGTGGCTACCCCGGCAACCGGTTATACTGTGAAAGCAGGTAGCGTAAAGGCTACTTATACTGACGATAAGGGTGAAGAGCAGACTGTTACGGCAACCGCCGACACGGAGAAGGCTAACACCTACACCTTTGCAATGCCTGCTGGTAATGCAACTGTCAGCGCAGAGTTTGAACAGGTTAAAGAGTACACAGTTAAGGTGGATCCTGTTGAAGGTGAAGTCGCTACTGTTACCGTAAATCCGGACAAGGCTGCGCAGGATACCGAAATTACCGTTACTGTTGCTAACATTAAAGAGGGCTATCAGCTCAAAGAGGGCGGCCTGACTTACAGCTATAAGAGCGGCGACGAAACCAAGACCCAAAAGCTGACCCTGACCGATGGCAAGGCAACCTTCACGATGCCTGCCGCTGATGTTACCGTTAGCGCTGTGTTTGAAGCACTGACTGCAACTCCGACTGCAACTCCGACTGCAACTCCGACCGCAACTCCGACTGCAAAGCCGGCAGAGCCGACTGCTGTGCCGGAGCCGACTGCTGTGCCGGAACCGACTGCTGTGCCGGAGCCGACTGCTGTGCCGGAGCCGACTGCTGTGCCGGAGCCGACTGAGGTACCGTCTACTGAACCCGAAACGCGCACCGCTCACGGTGCTGCTGAAAAGACCACCATTACCGCAATGGCTGTCTTTACCTGCACCGATAAGAACTGCGCAAGCGCACAGTTCGTGGATGCAACTGTAAAGCAGACCAGCGGCGTTACCACCGCTGCTGTCAACTTCAACGGCAAGGACTACACCGCCAAGTACGGCGAGAAGAACGGCTGGGTTGAAGAAAACGGCAAGAAGTACTGGTACGAAAAGGGCGTGAAGCAGGGTACCACCGGCCGCGGCAAAGAGATCTATGATCCCGATTCCGACGCCTGGTACTGGCTGGATGCTGTCCAGGGCGGCGCAATGACCGTCAGCAAGGACGTTTATCAGGAATCCGCCGCCGGCCAGTGGGCTGATAAGCCCGATGGCACCGGCAAGTGGGTCCGTTACGATGAGAACGGCCACATGGTCAAGGGCTGGCAGACGACCGATAAGGGCACCTACTACTTTGACCTGATCACTGGCGCTATGGCTAAGGGCGCAGGCGATATTGACGGTGTACCTTGCGCATTTGACGAGTACACCGGTATCGCTCTGGACGGCCAGTGGCTGACCATCAAAGGCGCTGACTTCTGGTACGAAAAGGGCGTTCGCCAGGGCCTGGATGGCCGCGGCAAGGAAATCTATGACCCGGCTTCCGATGCTTGGTACTGGCTGGACGCCGTTGACCAGGGCAAGAAAGCCACCAGCAAGGATGTCTATCAGGAATCCAAAGCTGGCCAGTGGGCTGACCGCGCCGATGGCACCGGCAAGTGGGTCCGTTACGATGCACAGGGCCACATGATCAAGGGCTGGAGCGCGGACAAGCGTTACTACTTCGACCCGATCTATGGCACCATGGCTAAGGGCGATGCAGTCATCGACGGCCGTACTTATCACTTTGATAAGAACACCGGCGTTCTGCAGTAATCCCACAGCCGAACAATGAGCTGTAACCAGCCCATTAACCTCTAAATAAAAATGCCGCAGCAGATGTAACAGTCTGCTGCGGCATTTTTGTATTTTTGGGCATAGGTTCGGTGAAATATTTGCCAGGCCAGTAGGGCGGGGGACCCCACCCTGCCGAAAGCTATGGCAACACCGCACAATTCCCGCCTTGCGGCTTAAGCACCGCTCCGGCGGCTG
>ERZ773145.2315-NODE-2315-length-13752-cov-8.119296_pt1 | contig 13752 bp, 10 predicted proteins | sample MGYA00580848_ERZ773145 | MGnify/ENA primary metagenome ERZ773145 (study PRJEB29015, sample SAMEA2737858) | human gut metagenome | biome: human gut; feature: human-associated habitat; material: faeces | place: China | collected 2012 ... | reverse complement strand
GCGCCGGTTTCCCGACCTACTCCCTTAGCAGGGGAGCCCCTTCACCACTTGGGTATTTCTCCAAATGCTGAAAACCAACTATAACGAAGTGCATACAATAAGAAGTGCTATCGCATTCCTGAACACATCGTGTATATATTATATCACAGAATTTACAGTTTGTCAAGGACTTTTTCAAAAAATATTCAATATGGATTAATGAACAAAAAGCGACCCGGGAATTCGGGGAAGTCCACAAAAAAAAGAGGGAAACGGCTGAAAATGCTAAGTTTTTGCCGGAAGCTGCCGATATAATAATATACGGCGGTTATAACCATAACGCAGGCAGGGAGGGCTGTTTTATGATGGATCAGAAAATGGTCGAGGGGATACTCTGGAATGATTATTACAAGGTCGCGTGGGTGAACATCGTCACAGGAGATTACGACTTTGTGAAGATCCTTGAGACCGAAGAGGAGAAACCCTGTCTTGAAGCCAGAACGATCTACGAATATTCCGAGCTGATAGTATCTACCGGTCTGGTTCCCGACGATGATGTGGAGCAGTACCAGCGCTGCACGAACCGCAGCTTTATCATGAAGGAAGTCATGGAGAAGCGCAGCAGGGTCACGGTGAATTTCCGGCGTATCATCGGCAGCGCCGTGAGGTGGGTCAGGCTTGAGGTAGTCATACCCGACGATTTCTCAGAGGCACACCCCTGGGTGGTCTACACCTGGAAGGAGTCCGACGCAGGCATATGCAGCGTGGAGGACGCAATGCAGATGCTGTCCCAGTGCTTCCACAAAATACTCAGAGTGGATCTTGCCAGCGACAGCTTCAGCGTTATCAAGGCGTACCCGAAGGCGCTGCTGCCGGAAAACGGCTACTCGGACAGTTTCAGCGAGTGGTACGGTAACAATATTTCAATGGGCGACGTTTTCGAGCAGGACGTGAACGAATTTCTGAAATTCGTCAGCGCCGACAGGATACGCAGACGTTTCCGCGACGACAGGAGCTGTCAGCGTCTGAGATACCGCCGCCGCTACGACGGGCAGTACCGCTGGGTGTACATGGAGCTGCTTCCGAGCGTTGAGTACACCGACGACTATCCGGTGATAATGGTGTACGTCAGGGATATTCACGACGACTATGCATCGGAGCTTACCCGCCAGAAGGCGCTGGAGTATTTCTGCAACTACGACACGCTGACCGGACTGCACAGTCGGTTCTGCTATAACAATTTCTGCCGGGATTTTGAGGAGCACGGCGGTGTTCTGGCGGCAATCTTCGCCGATGTGAACGGTCTGAAATTCACGAACGACACACAGGGTCACGAGTTCGGAGACCAGCTCATAACAGGCTTTGCGGAGCGCCTCGGGGCGCAGTTCGGGGTGAATTCCTGCTTCCGTATCAGCGGCGATGAGTTTGTGGTGCTTATCGAGAATATTTCCCGGGAGGAGTTTCTTACCCAGGCGGAGAGGTTCCATGATTCGCTCCAGGTGATGAACGTGCCGCAGGCGTCGGTGGGCTGGGCGTGGGAAGACCACGTTTCCTCGGTGGACGAGCTTGTCAGGGTCGCGGAGGCTCGCATGTACGATGATAAGCACGAGTTTTATAAGAGCCACCCGGAGATGAAACGGTGAGGTTCTAAATCGGGGATTTCGGGATCGATTTTTTGGGGGATTTTAATGACGGGCAGGCGTAGGGCTTGCCCGTTTTATTGCGGTAAACTATAAATTAGCGGTGCGTGTTCCGCTTACTGCAATCCCTAATCGGGAGTCAAGGGGGACGCGTCCCCCTTGTCGCCGTCAGGCGAAACCTCCGCACGAAGTGCGGATACTCCGTGCGGAGCACGGCTACTCTGCGCGCCGGCGCGCAGTCAAAACGTTCAAAAGCGCTAAAGGGGTGTGGGGGAAAACAAGAGTTTTCCCCCACAAGCAACATATAAAATCTAGTTGTACATATCCTCCGAAACAGTCCGGTGGACTGTTTCGGAAGAACATTACACATCTAAATTATAGTTTCCCCCAGCAACATAATAAACCCAAATTCTCAGTTTCTCTCCGCGACCCTGACCCTATCTCACACAAAAACAAGGCTGCCTTTCGGCAGCCTTGAAATGTATTGAGAAAGTCAATTACTTTCTGGTGGTCTTCTTAGCAGCGGGCTTCTTAGCGGAAGCCTTGGGAGCAGCCTTCTTAGCGGAAGCCTTTGCAGCAGCGCCTGTGCCGGAAGCTACGTCGATATCGTCAGTCCAGCTATAGAGCTTACGCAGCTCAGCGCCGACCTTCTCAAGCTGATGCTCGCTCTCGATGCGGCGGCAAGCGTTGAAGTGGCTTCTGCCCATCTTGTTCTCGGTGATCCAGTTGCGTGCGAATGTACCGTCCTGAATCTCGTGAAGAACCTTCTTCATTTCCTTCTTGGTATCCTCGGTGATGATTCTCTTGCCGATCTCGTAGTCGCCGTACTCAGCGGTATCGGAGATGGAGTATCTCATCATCTTGAAGCCGCCCTTGTAGATCAGGTCAACGATCAGCTTCATCTCGTGAATGCACTCGAAGTATGCGTTCTGGGGATCATAACCAGCCTCAACCAGGGTCTCGAAACCAGCCTTCATCAGGGCAGTTACACCGCCGCAGAGTACGCACTGCTCACCGAACAGGTCGGTCTCAGTTTCGCACTGGAATGTGGTGTCAAGAACACCGGCTCTGGAGCCGCCGATACCAGCAGCATATGCAAGACCGATGTCGTGAGCTCTGCCAGAAGCGTCCTGATATACTGCGATAAGGCAGGGAACGCCTCTGCCGATCTGGTACTCGGAACGTACAGTGTGACCCGGGCCCTTAGGAGCGATCATGATAACGTCAACGTCAGCCGGCGGAACGATCTGACCGAAGTGGATATTGAAGCCGTGTGCGAAAGCAAGAATCTTGCCTGCGGAGAGGTTCGGAGCGATGCTTTCCTTATAAAGATCAGCCTGTCTCTCATCGTTGATGAGGATCATGATGAGATCTGCCTTCTTAGCAGCCTCAGCGGCTGTGTAAACCTTAAAGCCTGCGTCCTCAGCCTTCTTCCAGCTCTTGGAGCCTTCGTACAGACCGATAATGACATTAACGCCGCTCTCCTTGAGGTTCAGAGCGTGTGCGTGACCCTGGCTGCCGTAGCCGATGATAGCAACGGTCTTGCCGTCGAGCAGGGACAGGTTGCAATCTTCCTGATGATAAATCTGTGCCATTGTTTTGTATCTCCTTTTGAAGAATATTATACGACGCCTTGTGAGCGAGGTTATACGAATTTAAACCCTTACGGCGGCTTCGCCCTTCTGCATGGCAATGGTGCCGGTGCGGACCACTTCCTTGATGCCGTAGGGACGCAGCAGCTCCTCGTATGTGTCGAGGTTCTGCTTCGTGTCGGAAAGCTCGATCGTCATTGAGTTGGTCGAGATATCAGAGATCTTGCCCTTTGCTATGTCTGCGATACTGATTATCTCAGGGCGCTGCTTGGGCGTGCAGCTAACCTTTATGAGCACAAGCTCACGTGTGACCGCCGAATCACTATGCAGCGTCTTGACCTTGATAACGTCGATGAGCTTGTTGAGCTGCTTCTCGATCTGTTCAAGGGTATACGCGCTTCCGTCGGCAACTATCGTAATGCGGGATACGCGCTCGTCGTCGGTGACGCCCACGGCAAGGCTGTCGATATTGAAGCCTCTGCGCGCAAACAGTCCGGCAACCCTGGCGAGGACTCCGGCATGGTTTTCGACCAGTACTGAAATTGTATGCTTCATATGCCCACCCCCGTCACAGAATCGTCTTTTCGAAGTCCTCTACCGCCGCCTCAATGAGGTACGGCTTGTCGGACTCCAGCATGCGCTTTATCGCGCCTTCCATCTTTTCGGGGCTGTCAACCAGCTCGTTTGCGATACCGTATGCGTCCGCCAGCTTTGTGAAGCTGGGGCTTCCGTCGATGGAAACCGCCATCAGCCGGTTGTCGTACGCCTTCTCCTGAAGCTCGCGCACCATTCCGAGGTAATTGTTCCTCATCACGATGACCTTTACGGCAACATCGTGCTGAACAGCCGTTGCAAGCTCCATCATCTGCATCTGGAAAGAACCGTCGCCGCAGATCGCAACGACCTGCCTCGACGGATCAGCGAGCTTTGCGCCGATAGCCGCCGGCAGCGAGTAGCCCATCGTGCCCATGCCGCCGGAGGTCAGGAACCTGCCGCCGTTGATGGTGATGTTGCGCGCCGTCCAGATCTGGTTCTGACCTACGTCCGCAACGACTACAGCGTCGTCGGGAAGCTGTCTGTCCAGGGCATGTATGAACTCCTTCGGGTTTACATAACCCGCGGGAGCCGGCTCTATCGCCTTATCCTCGCGGAACCCGTCGAGCTGCTTCTTCCAGCCGGAGTTGTCCGCGCCGCCCTTCACAGCCTCGAGAAGCTGCCCCAGGACGAGCGTGAGGTCGCCGACTATCGGGATATCCACGTCGAGGTTCTTTCCGATCTCGGCGGGGTCTATGTCAATATGGATAACTGTCATGTCGTCGCGCTGCTTCATTGCCGCAATAGCGCGGTCGCCTACTCTCGCGCCCATCAGTATGAGCGTGTCGCAGGAGTTAACCGCGGTATTCGCCGCCTTGCAGCCGTGCATGCCGAGCATTCCATAGAACAGCGGCGAATCAGTCGGGATAGCGCCCAGACCCATCATCGTGGAAACCACGGGGATATCGGTTTTTTCAGCGAAATCGCGCATAAGAGCCGCGGCGTCGCCGGTGAAAAGCCCGCCGCCGGCAAGGATAAGCGGCTTCTTCGACTCTGCGATCGCAGCAGCCGCGCGCTTTATCTGGTTGCCGTTGCCGGTGCTGCTCGGGCGGTAGCTGCGGATATCCACGGTCTCAGGATACTCGAAGTCTATCTCAGCCTTCTGAACATCGAACGGAACGTCTATCAGCACCGGGCCTCTCCTGCCGGTGCCCGCGATATAGAACGCGCGCTTGAACACCTCGGCGGTGTCCTCAGGGCGCTTGAGAAGGTAACTGTGCTTTACGAACGGCTCTGCGGAGCCTGTGATATCCGCTTCCTGGAAAACATCTCTGCCTATCTGGTCGGAGTTCACCTGACCGGTGATCACCACCATCGGCACGGAATCCATATACGCCGTTGCGATCGCCGTGATGAGATTCAGGGCGCCGGGACCGCTGGTCGCGACGGCGACTGCGGGCTTGCCGGTAATGCGGGCGTAGCCGCTTGCGGCATGACCTCCGTTGACCTCGTGGCGGACGAGTATATGACGGATATCTGTTTTATATAATTCATCGTAGAAAGGGCAGATAGCGGCACCGGGATAACCGAAAACGGTGGATATACCCTCGGCTGAGAGACATTCTGTCATAGCCTTTGCTACAGTCATGCGAACCTTACTCAAATCCTGGAACATTCCTTTCGGACGCCGCCCCGTGGCAGCGCACACAATTTCTATATTAGATACAGCTTAATTATACCAAACAACAGCGCACTTGTCAAGAGAAATATGCAAAAAAAGCTCCCGTTTTGTCACAGATCGGGGGCAGGCGTGCAAGACAGACGAAAAACAGCGCATAGAAAACCCCGCCGAAGCCCGTTCCGGCGGGGTTTGACGTTATTCCGGCTTCCTGGTGAGCTTTCTATAGCGCTCAAGCTGTTCCGACCACATATCATGCTCCTGCGGAAGGAACTCCTGCGTAAGCCCGGACTGCGTGATGATACGCCGCGCCTCCGCGATATCCGGTATCTCTCCGAGCGCGATGAGCGTGGAGATACCGTTGCCCAGCGCGGTCGCCTCCGTGGGACCTGCGACCGCCGGAATACCCGCAGCGTCTGCGGTAAGCTGGCACAGCAGCTTATCCTTGGTGCCTCCGCCTATCATGTGGATACGTCCGTACTCAAGTCCGGTCAGCGCGGTCATTTCCCGGAGGGTCAGCGCGAACTCGCACGCCAGGCTCTGGTAAATGCACCGCATTATCTCGCCCGGCTCCTTCGGAACCGGCTGATTTGTGCGCCGGCAGTACTCCTGGATCTTCGGCGGCATGTCGTCCGGAAGGGCGAACTCCGGCGCGGCCGGGTCAATGAAACTCTGGAACGGAGCCGCTCCCCTCGCCATGCTCTCAAGGTCGGCGAAGCTGTAGCCCGCGCACCTCGTGGAGTTATACCACCTGCGGGTCTCCTGGATAAGCCACAGACCCATGATGTTCTTCAGCAGCGTTGTGGTGCCGCCGCAGCCGCCCTCGTTGGTAAGTCCCATCTTTAGAGCCTGCTCTGTTACGACCGGACGTTTCAGCTCCGTGCCGAAAAGCGTCCAGGTGCCGCAGCTCAGGAACGCGAACTTTTCCTCCTGCGTGGGAACCGCAAGCACTGCGGAAGCCGTATCGTGGGAAGCGCAGGCGTACACCGGAACCGGCTCTATGCGAAGCTCGTCGGCAAGCTCCTGCTTGAGCATTCCGTAGCGCTCCCCGGGCTGTATCAGCGGCGCGAAGATACGCTTCGGAAGCCCCAGCGCCTCGATGAGCCGGATATTCCAGCCCCGGGTCTTCTGGTCGATGAGCTGGGTGGTGGTCGCCTCGGTGAATTCGCTGCGGCACTTCCCGGTCAGGAAGTACGCGAACAGATCGGGCATCATAAGCAGCTTTTCCGCGCGGAATATCGCGTTTTTCTCGTGCTTCACAAGGTAGTTGAGCTGGAACAGCGTGTTTATGCTCATCGGCTGTATGCCGCTCTGCATGAAAAGCTCCTCCGCCGGGATGCTGCCGCACACCTCCTCGACCATGCCCTCGGTGCGGCGGTCGCGGTAGTGAACCGGCTTTTCCAGGAGCTGTCCGTCCTGACCTATCAGTCCGAAATCCACGCCCCAGGTGTCAATGCTTATCGCGTCGAAGCCTCCGTTGAACACGCCGAAGCTGAGCGCTGTCCTCATCTGCTCCCACAGCTCGTCGATATCCCAGCGGAGGTGTCCGTCCTCGGTCACGGGGACGTTCGGGAAACGGTGGATCTCCTCAAGTGTGAACCCGCCGTTCTCGCAGCGGCAGAGCATTGCGCGTGCGCTTGAAGCGCCGAAATCAAATACTAATACGGTCTTTGGCATAAAAAACTCCTGGAATTAGGGCAACACCGCACAAAGACCATATTTTGTATTTTGTACGCATCTTGCTTGCAGATTTTCCGTCATTTTGCACAATTCGTCCTTGCAAGGCGTCAGCCTTGCTGCGTCCTCATTGTACAATCTGACGAAAAATCTGACTGCGCAATATGCGCACAATCTTTGTGCGGTATTGCCTTAGATCTTTTTCTCAAGGCAGACGAGCTGCACTCCGGTAAGCCGGTTGAACGTACACGGAACTATCCCCGCCTCGCGCCGGCGTACTCCAGCACGAACAGCTCGCCAAGGGAAACCGCGGTCTCAGCCGTGGCGCACGGGATATGCCCCGCGCTGCCTGCCGATACTGCACGATTCTTCTTCATCGTGGATATGGTCGTATATCTCTGTTACGGCGTCTATATCCGCTTCTGCCGCCTTTCTTATGTTCACGGATTCTCCTCAGTGGTACTTTCTGTATCCGGGGTGTCTTATCGGGAAGGACTTTCCTATCTCGCAGCACTCCTGTATCTTATCCATCGGGAGGTCCTTCGCGCCGCCGAGCTGACGCGCCACAAGGCTCACCTTCGCGAAATGCTCCAGCGTTTCCATGCGGTAGTACGCCTGAATGATATCCACGCCGACGGTAAGCGCGCCGTGGTTCTCCATCAGTATCGTGTCGTGGTTCTCGAGGAACGGAACTATGCTGTCCGCAACGCCCACCGAACCGGGGGTGTCATACGGAGCTATCGGAACGCTTCCCAGGAAAATTATAGCCTCCGGCATGGTGTAGTCGTCAAGCGGGATATGCGCGATGGCGAATCCGGTGGCTGTCGGAGGGTGCGCGTGGACTACGGCGTTGACCTCCGGGCGCGCGGCATAGCAGCGCAGATGTACCTTGAACTCGCTGGTGGGCTTGTACCCCGGGAGTCTCGCTGGCTCTACGACCTCGTTGTCGGCGTTCATCTTGATGAGCATATCCGGCGTGAGCATAGCCTTGCTGGTGCCGGTTGGGGTAGTAATGAAATTGCCGTCCGGCAGGCGCGCGGAGATGTTGCCGTCGTTAGCCGCCACGAAGCCGAGCTGCCACAGTTTGTGGCCGACCTCGCATATTGCTTCCCTGATCTCCTGTTCAGTCATGTGTTAGTACCTTCCTGTTCGTTTGAATTTTCGGACATGTAATCCTTTACCTACAATTTTATCATGTATCTTCGCAAAAGTAAAGGATTAATCGCAGGTTTTTATTTGTGCATAATCAACAAAAATCGCCGCCGTGATTTTTAACCTCCGCCTCATGGCAACGGCTTGTAATATTCAGGTTTTTGTAGTATAATGATTGCATGGATCATTATGACCGGGGAAATTTTACAGTTTCTTACGGCGGTGACATATAAACCGAATAAACCTAACTACGGAGGTGCGCTTGGTGAGTGGCAATAGTGTGAAATGGATACCCCTCGAGGGAATGGAGCTTAGGGCGGCTGATCTTGCTCCGGCTGAAAAGCTGCGTAAATTCGGCTTTTCGCTGGTGTGCTGCAGTTTCGGCTCCGGGAAGCTGACTAAGGCCGGGCTGTGCATATATGACGTGCTCGCAGAAAAAGAGACCCCCAATATACTGGTGGTGACTTCCGCAAGGGAGATATACGGCTGGTACCGCATACTGATGACCGGTATCGGCGCAGACTTCAAGGTGATAAACGGCGCTGCGAACGAGATAGTGTTCTTCACCGGGGACAGCTCTAATCTCTACCTCTGCCCCCCCGCCGCGCTGGACGCTGCAAACGGGCTGAAAACAAAGGTCCCGGCTGATTTCCAGTGGGATCTCATAATAGTAGACGACGAGCAGAGCCTCTCCGCCCCCGACTGCCGGAAGCTTTCCGAGCGCATTCCGTGGAAGTCCGAGCGGCTGCTGATGTTCACGCAGTTCCCCGCGCAGAACGGCGAGGAACGCGCTGCGCTTTCAGAATTCGTGAAATCCACGCTCGCAGAGGAGGCAAACGCCTCCTGCGCCGACGGTCTCGACTTTACGGTGAACGGCGTTCCGCTGGGTTACGATACTCCCCTGCTGCTTGCGGGCGACAAGCATATATGCTCCGGCGCGCTCAACGTTGAGACAGCGGACTACGGCTTCGACGACGCGTTCCTCGCCGGACTGCGGCGCCGCTCGGATATCCGCACCGGGCTTCCCTCCTACAAGTACGGCGGAAATATCTTTGAGGACTACGACGTCGAGGACATGAAGGGGCTGTACCAGAAGTCCGCCTACACTCCGTCTGACGTTGCGGAGCTTCGCGCAGTGGACAAGAAGCTCGACTGCTTCCTGAACCTCGCGGACAAGGTGGCTTCCGATGAAAACAGCCGCGCAATGATCTACTGCTGCGACAGGAACACCGTGGATTACCTCCGCAAGGTGCTGTCCGCGATGTATTCCGAGAGCCGCGTAAAGACCGCCCGCAGCGAACTTTTCAGCAACAAGGATATCCTGCGCAAGCTCCAGGTCGACGACAGCACGGTTTACCCGAAGTTCGTCATCGCGATGGACGATATCGGCGCAGTCGGCGACGGCTTAGACCGCATAACGGACGTGTTCAGCTACGAGCTGCCGGATTCCGCAGTGCTCCTTGAGCGCCGCGTGACCCGCCACGGAACAGCTCACGAAGCGGATCGCAGGTTCGTTTTCTTCCGCGACAGCAACAAGCTGTTCGACAGCCGCATGCTCGGCAAGGTGCTCTACGCAAGCCTTCCGAACGCATTCTGCGGCGATATCCCCGCGCGGAACGTCCTTCTTGATATTCCCGCAAAGGGCGAATACATCGCCGAGCTGGTGGCGGATCTCCGCTACGCGGAAAGCTACGCAAGCGAAGTCGACAGCTGCTACGACCTCATCAAGAAGGTCAAGGCGGACTACGAGCTGCTTGGCGCCGGAAACCTCTCCAACGCCCGCCATCTGGCGGAATTCGCGGGAAAGCTCCTTGCAAAGGTGTGCAGGTTCTACGGCATTGAGAAGGACTCCTCCCCCGAGGAGATCGCAGCGGCGGCAGACAAGCTCTCCGGACTGTGCCAGGCAGCTGACGGAGCGCTCTCCGCGGTTCCCGCCGACATGGTGGAGAAAATATCAAAGAGCCTTGACGCCGACCCGGCAGCACAGCCCTTCGGCGAGGAAGCTATCGCGGGTCTGGAGCAGGCGAAGCAGCGCGTCAACGAGCTGCACAGCGGCAGCCACTACCACCTCATGATAAAGAACGACATACAGTCCCTTAACGACTGCATACAGTACCCGGTGCTCTACAACATCTGGAAGTACAGAGTGCGCGAGCAGGACAGCGTGCGTTCATTCAGGGATTTCATCAGGATCTACAACGACGGAATGTGATCCGTATCCACAGCCTGACCTCCCCGCACGGGGCCGGGCGAATATACAGCAAATTTGAAGTGCGGAGAAACGGGGCGTATTTATGAGCGAGAACAACGAGCAGGTCGAAAAGCTACTCGGTGACTTCTTCGAACGGCACACCGCCGGAGATAAGGAAGGCATGAACGAAGTACTCCAGAAGATACAGCTTATGCTGTATTCAGGCGAAACTGACAGCACTCCGTTCAAGGACTATTTCAACAATATGTACACCGGCAGAAGCGCGATAAATGTTTCCGGCATGGTAAGCGACTACCCGCGCGAATCCATCATACGCGAGCTGCTTCAGAACGTATTCGGGTGCGACTACGACGAGAGCGATATCAAGGTAATGATAGAGTTCCTCGACGAGGGTCAGGTAAAGCTTACATACAACGAGACAGGCTTCACGCTGGAGCAGGTGTTCTATTACCTCTCCGTCGGCAGAAGCGAGGAGGGCAAGGACCGCGAAGGCAGATTCGGTCTCGGCGCCAAGAGCGTTTTCGCGAACGTAGACTGGTTCAAGATGCGCTCGAATAACTATCAGCTCCGCGTTGTGAACGACGGCGGAATGCTCAAGGTGCGCGAGCTGGAGCTTACGGCTGAACAGTTCAAGCACACCGAGGTAGTGTTCGCGCTGGACGAGGCGGATCAGAAGAAGCTTCACGACGATCTTGTGAACATGACCTCCGCCAAGGGCGACTATATCAACATGATAGACCTGTGCTTCGCATTCCTCAAGAAAAAGCACCTCAAGTCCACCGACGAGCAGGAGTGCCCGCAGCGTACGTTCAACATCGCCGTGATCAACTTCGGCAAGCCCGAGGTAGTATATAAGATCCAGAACTACCATCGCGACCAGAACGACCTCCCGAAGATACGCTTCAGCGAGAACGGCAAGTCCGTTGCGGACTTTATCCACATGGAGGAGAACGGCTTCGTTTACCTGATACCGTTCGCTATCTCCGGTGCAAAGCGCGAGGCTGCCAAGGTGCTGATGAGCAAGTACAACTACTTCTCCACCTTCGAGCTGACCGGTCTTGTGAAGGCAAGCCGCCAGGACTTCCTCAAGGAGCAGCTCTCGGCGTTCTTCGTCAGCGTTCCTAACCGCTACATCACGAACAACCGTTCCGGTATCCGCCACGACTGCATAGAGGAAGTATCCACCGAGATCGAGGAGGATATCCTCGACATCGTCGACCAGTACCGCAGGCTGTTCGTGCTTCAGCTCACAAAGCGCCCCGATAATCCCGAGCGCTACATGCTGCGCCCGGCACAGTACGTTTTCGAGTTCTTCTACAACTATATAAATACAAGCGGCCTTGTAAAGGGACTTCGCGAGAAGTTCGCGGAGAGCATCTCCATCAAGTTCCCCGAGACCGAGGAGCCGGTATCCTTCACAGACCTTCGCGCCCGCGGCTACTTCAACGAGCGTAACGACACCGATATCGAGGATCACGACAGCGGCGCCGCCGGTCAGGCTCTGCTCGCAGACCTCGACCAGATGAAGGAGTGGTTCGGCAGCGACGAGGACCACGTTTTCGCCGCAAAGTACAACTGGTACCGCCAGGAGACCAACGAAAAGGGCTCCGAGTACGCGTATGCATTCCAGCAGGACGGCGTGAAATACCTGATGACCTCCGACAAGAATCCGAAGATAAAGGACTACGGTCTGTCCGACGGATTCATGAACATCATCAGCCTGAAGCTCAACACCTGCATCGTAAACGGCGCGGTCGCAGACGAAAACGCGCTCACCGAGGCGTTCCGGATAATCGACGAGATGTTCGGCGACAGCTACCGCATCGACATGAAGTACTTCCAGTTCATCATAACCTCCGGCGGAACTGAGATACACTTCGAGATCTCCAAGATACAGATAGGCAACCTCAAAACCGCTATGGACGTTATCCAGAAGCACGAAATGCGTTTTGAGAACCACCAGATATACAACCAGGTAATAACCCTGCTGGTGAACTCCTTCACCAACGGCAAGGACACGCTCGCCTTCCTGCGCGAGATAAAGAGCCAGGGCGGCGAGGTAACGCTCGCGCTGGATATCAACAAGCGCTACCGCTTCTCCGCTTACGGAAAGCAGTTCATGATACCGCCGAACATCACAAACACCGACCTGCTTGAGATAATCGGCGACGTTTACGTGCTCATCGGCAGCGGAATGTTCAACAACCGCGTGTTCGACTTCCCATACTCTGCGGGCAGATACGAGTACGACGCCGACGATATTCTCTCCGTTATGCCCTCGCTTGAAAACGCCGATTTTATCCGCGAATCCATCGCGAAGGTATACACCTGCGACCTCGGGCTTGACAAGGTGGCTCTGCTGAACGAAAACAGCAAGATAATCGCCATCATCGACCCCGCCGACGGACTCGCGCCCGAGCAGCGCAGCAAGACCGCGAAGTACATCGTGCTCCGCGAGGGTCTGTCAAAGCCGCTGTTCGCGAAGTACATCGAGTTCGTGCTGACCGGAACTCTCGGGAACACGCTCTCCGCGCTCTATTCCAGCACCGAGGAGCCTAACCAGGTGCTCGCCGATCAGATCCCCTACTACTACAAGCCGGTTCCGACCATTCAACACAGGGAGTTCGAGTTCCTGCGCGGAGAGGTCAAGCGCATTTCCGGCATAAAGGACCCGCGCCTCTACAAGAACTACTTCGCCCGGGACATCAACGCGAAGCTCTACGGCTACGGAAGCACCTGCCCCTGCTGCGGCTACGAATCCAGGATGATCAACAGCTTCATGCTGAAGAACTTCTCGATAGGTCTGCTCAACGACGAGGGCAAGGAGCAGAAGTTCCGCTTCTCACTGTACCTCTGCGCTAACGACTCCTACGCCGCAGGCGGCTGGATAATCGACGATGTGAGCATCGGCGGAATGTCCCCGTTCCTCTGGCTGGAGGAGCTTTCCCAGATCGACTATATCCCGCCGGAGTTCCTCATCTGCCGCATAAAGTACCGTCCGCAGGTAACATACGATATCTGCGAGGCTGCGGAAAACGGCTCCGCAGAAGGTGCTGACAGCGCTGCGGCAGTCTACGACGGCGCTCCTGAGATACTCGACTTCGTGCTGTCCCCGATGATGGCAGCCAAGTGGTTTGAGGATAACCAGAAGTAAATTTCCACTGCAATATTACTGTAAGCAATAGAAACGTCCCCCTTCCGGTTTGGAAAGGGGACGTTATTTTATCTGGAACCTAAGGAACCACTGATTAAATCACGCCTGACGGCTTGCTGCGTATCTTGCTTGCA
>ERZ773145.2303-NODE-2303-length-13819-cov-10.619006_pt1 | contig 13819 bp, 16 predicted proteins | sample MGYA00580848_ERZ773145 | MGnify/ENA primary metagenome ERZ773145 (study PRJEB29015, sample SAMEA2737858) | human gut metagenome | biome: human gut; feature: human-associated habitat; material: faeces | place: China | collected 2012 ... | reverse complement strand
TTTTATTATACCATATTTTTTGCTTTTCGGGTACATTTAATCAGCGTTTCCCTAGGAATGGTCGGAACAAAAATATTTGATTTCTGGCTCGTTGTATATTCCTGCCGCATTTATAAAAACAAAGTCAAAAGTCTCCCGCTCAAATATTGGGTGCTTATTATTTTAATGCCTTTTTTGAGCGCCGTGATCCTCAATCAGATTTTTCCTGCTCACAGCAGCGACAACAATGTAATGGCTGGCTATATAATCTCGGTTTGCGGTGTATTATATCTTAATTTTTCATTATTCAATTATTTTGAAAGCTATGATAAACAGATACGGCTTGCGGCTCTCGAACAGGTTATGGAACGTGAAAATGAAAACTATCGTGCAATCGCAGACTCTTATGCTGAGATCCGGAATATAAAGCATGACCTGAAAAACCAGGTGAACGTCCTGAACGACCTGATAAAAGACAACAAATATGACGAAGCGCGGAAATACATTAATCAGCTTCACAAGGAGGTGGAAAGGTCTGCTTCGGTTTGTTACACGGGCAATTCCGCTGTGGATTCAATCATAAATCTGAAAGGCGATTATGCCAGAAGCCATAATATTGAATTTATAACAAAAATCAAGGTCAACAGCGTCAATTTCGACACAATTGGAATATGCCGTATTCTTGGTAACGCCCTTGATAATGCCGTTGAAGCCTGCGTGCGTACAGAAGTGGTTGAAAAATATGTCTGCATTGCCATGTATCAGCTTGACAATAAGCTGATAATCGAAATTGAAAACACGTCGCTTCCGGTTGATGTAAACAATCTTATCACTTCAAAGAAAAATAAGTCTGCACACGGAATTGGAATGCAAAGTATAAAACAGACCGTTGCAAGCATGAACGGTTTTTTTACCTACAATTACAACAATGGATATTTCTCAATAAAAATCGTGCTTAATAAATAATTCTTCCTGCTCACGAATTTCTGATAAATACATCTTGGAACATTAAATCGACATCTTGTGCAAAATCTGTGGTAAAACAAACTGCTATACGCTATCCTTTTAGTTGAGGTGATATTATGATCGCTCAGCTTTCAAAAAGGATAGCGTCTTTTTTTGTTCACAGCAGGGTCATTGAAAGCGAAAATGAGCAAGTGTACGAATACGGTCTGGAGCTGTTGATTTCAACTTTGCTTAACGGCGTAATAGCCCTTGTTCTTGCCTTATTCAGCAGGACTTTGTGGCAGTGCATATGTTTTCTGGTTGTTTTTATTTTTCTTAGGAAATCCGCAGGGGGCTTTCATGTCAAAACACACCTGGGCTGCTGCTCCATTTTAGCGGCAGTGCTCGGTATTTTTATTGTATTTATCAAATTTGTACATATTGAAGAGTATCCCATAGTATCTTTGGCGGCGGTTGTTTTCTCAATTATAATGATATTGCGTTTTGCTCCTTTAGAACACGAAAATAAGCCTATAACCGAAAAGGGAAAAACAAGGCTCAGGAAGAACAGTATAGTTCTGGCTGGGATATCCTCCGTTAGTGTAATGGTTCTGTTCATACTTGACTTTAGACTGATAATGGTGTGCGTTTCATTTGGAATGCTGATAGCAAGCGGTTCCATGCTTGCCGCAGTTATTGAAAAGAAAGTCAAAGAAATGCATCTTGGAACACAAAAATAACATCTTGTGTAAATTATATTGAAATATTTGTAGATTCCTGCAACAATATAGGTGAAGTATATGCGAAGAAAAAACGATACGGATAAGATGTTAATTATGGTGGCGATTGCCGGTGTCGTATTGCTTACTTTGACAGCTATTTCAAATAGTGCATGCGCCGTTTATTTCTGTCAGCCGAGCGAGCCGGCTGTCTTATACAATTTTATTAAAGGGAGGAGGAAATACAATGAAAAAGATTAGCAACATCATTTTTAAGCTCAGTTCATCTGTAGCTGCTCTGGCACTGGCTATTGGCATATCAACAGTTAATTCTGCGTGTGTTTTCTGGTTTAATCACCTAAGATGCCTGAATCTATGAACAAGTTCAGTAAGGATATCTGAACAAGACGGTAATTATGAAAAGTGTAGTTGTGGGTTTCGCGTCAACGAAACCCACGGCTAATATCAGTGGAGGTAAACATGAAAAATATTTTTGCAGCAAGAATCAAGCGCCTTGTTTCCGGCGTTGCTGCCGCTGCCATAACGGTATCAGCGATTCCTGTTATGCCCGCAATGGCTGCAGCAACAGAAAAATACCCTTACACGTTATTTGCGGCTTCAAATGAAGATGGTTCAATTACGGTCAACTCCGGTAATTTTTGCGTAAATGGCAATGTTGCGACTAACGGAACAATTTCATCAAGTGGAAACATGAACATCAACGGCATTAAAACGGAAAATGCCGGTCTTGACATGATATACATTTTCGACAAGATTGATTCCAAGTACTTTTACGGCGGAAATGTTGAGGAGCATTCAGAAGATTACGTCCTTGATGAAATGAACATCAACATTAACGAGCCGATTGAAGTGTACGGTGACGCAGCACTTACAGGAAACATCAAAATAAATACAGCCTGAAAGCATTTGAAGATATAACACTTAACGGCGAGGTTAAGAATACAAACGACTCCGTAATTTTTTCAAAGTATGGAGATATGTCATTGACAGCACAAACGTTAATCTGAACGGTTTAGTATACGCTCCGTTCGGCAGCGTTGAAGTCAAGGCAATGAACCTTAATCTTAATAATGTTGTCATTATTGCCGACAGCATAACATTTGACTGCCCAAGCGTCAATGCTAATTACAGTTCTAATGCCGCAGATTTTGTCGGAACCGTTTCCGAGCCGCTTAATATTCCCAAAGATGAGTGGCAGTACATGAAGGACGAAAACGAGAACGGTCTGCCGGATTTCTTTGAGGATTTTGATAACTGGGAGAAACTTGCTGACACTGATGGTGACGGTCTGCCCGATTCCATAGAGGAATATCTTAGCAGTGACCCATCCAATACCGATACAGACGGCGACGGGCTGAATGATTATTATGAGGTGTTTGGTACATATACTGACCCTACAAAGTCTGACAGCGATGGGAACGGCGTGAATGATGGAGATGAGGACTTTGACGATGATGGTCTGACTAATCTTGAAGAATTCCTAAATAATACTTATCCTTATTCAAACGATTCAGATAACGATGGACTTTCCGATGGTGATGAAGTAAAAAATTACGGAACAGATCCGCTTGTTGCTGATACTGACGGCGATGGCCTTGAAGATGGTGATGAAATCAGATGGTGATGAAATCATTCTTGGTACAGATCCGCTGGTACAGGACACTGACGGTGATGGTGTTATTGACAGCAAGGAGAAGTTTCAGCAGTCATTCACGCACAAGGTCAAGAATGAAGACTGTGCCGTTACAGAAGTTGTTGTAGACATGGAGTGCACAGGAAATATTAATCGCACTACAACTGTTGAAAGCATTATGGGCGTTGATTATCTGTGTTCCGAGGTGGTAGGACTTGTCGGCGAGCCGTTTGAGATTGAAACAACATCTGAGTTTGATACCGCAACTCTGACATTCTCTATCGACAAGAGCAAATTAGGTGAAACAGAGTTTGACAATCTTCTTTTCCTGTGGTATAATGAGGAAGACGATGAATTTGTTGAACTGGAGACTGTTCTTGATGAGGAGAACTCTACTGCCAGCATTGTGACAACACATTTTAGCAAATATATGATCGTTGATAGCTTAGCATGGTTTAACGCATGGAGAAATGCTCCGGATTATAGAAACGGCGAAGAATATTCGGCTGTTGACACGGTAATTACAATTGACCTTTCGCAAAGCATGACTTATTCACGCATTTCTCAGGTTGTAAAAGCGGCTCAGAATTATATCAGCACCATGCGCGATGGAGACCGTATTGCTATTGTCACATTTAATAATAGTGCAGTTACTCGTCAAGGATTGACAGGTGATAAGGAACTTTTATTATCAGCTCTGAAAGGTTTGAAAGGTACGGGCGGCACTTACTATAACCAGGCAGTAAAACAAACTATTGATGCTTTTGATATGAACAGCTCCAACACCAAGATAGCAATTTTTATGTCTGACGGAGAGCCTTCAGATACAATAACAACACATACCTTGAATTTAATATCAAGTAGTGGTGTTATTTTTCATACGGTAGGTTATGGGTCTAAGTTTAATTCCCTTCGTACATTGAGCGATGCAGGAACTGGAACAGTGTATACCGCAACAAATGTAGACGAATTGATCGAGGCCTATGAAGATATATACCTGTTCTCCGGTATATCTACCGTTGATAATGATGGCGATGGATTATATGACGTTTTTGAAAAGAATGGTATGACCCTTCCTAATGGTAAAGTTATTTTTACTGATCCATTTAAAAACGATACTGACGGTGACGGGTTAGTTGACGGGCTTGAAGTGCTGTTAAAGAAATTTGATTATTCCAGACACTCTTATGTTTTCGAATTGAAAACTGATCCATTTGCATCTGATTATTCCAATAGTGGTATCTGCGACTATGACAGAGTGAATGGTACCAATATTTACGGAAGATCATACTATGTTTCATCATTGAATGGTGATATTATTGATATTCCTGTTGGAACAGTAGCTTATGGTTACCCGAACATAAGCTGCGGAGAAGCATTCACTGCTAAAGCAGTTGACCAGTACTTCCAATATCGTGCAAGTGCATTGATTTATGCTAATGGTGAGTATTGGATCAAGGTTAATTCTGGCGATTCCTATGGCGTTTGGGGGTATATAATTTGCAAAGAAAAAGATTTTGATTTTCTTAATCATCTTTTTTATTCATCTGTTACTGCAATAGAAAAAAATGAATACCCTAATGAAAAATATGCTTCTACAACTGGTGAAGCGTGTGCTTGTCATAGGTTCTGTGACTGGACAACAGGTATAGACGGAGGTTGCACATGTTTTTCCTATGACAATTCAATACAATGTGAAGCATTTGCAAAGTATGTTTTTGAGCGTGTTACCGGTAAAAAACGAGGACCTTGGACTGATTCCATAGATTTAAGCAATGTTGATAAAGCAAGAGAATTTATGAGAGATGTTCCAAGCTGCTCATATTTTAGAAGTTCTTCAATGGGTCATTCATTTATAGTTGTCTCGCATAGTGAAGAAAATGTTACCATTTATCATTGTAATTTTAGGGGGTATCTTAATGTATCAACTCCAAGTAGCTGTATTGTTCAACTAAATACTATCTCCTACGAGGATTTTTCAAGATGGTTTGGAATTATTTGTTGTTATACACCTAGTATTGGAGGGTAGAATGAACTTAAAGCGAAAATATTATTTCCTGTTGGTGCTGTTTATTAACTTGATTACCGGGTGCAACACTTTTAATAGCAGCTATCTCGATTCATCGTTTGAAAGCGATGAAAGCTTAGAACGTACAAATTCAAACTATACTAAGGATTATATGTATACCAGTGAAAATTCAGGATATGAGAATGGTACGTCTGAAAGCTCCAATATCATTGACAGTTATTTTTCAGAAACTCATGAGATCATTCGCCCTGCTTCGCTGGATATTACAAACGACGCGGCTGACGCACAGGAGTCAGTTGGTATATATACGGACAGCAACAAATTCTATTGCATGAATTGGAATTTAGCGATAGATGACTACCTTGTTAACCAATATACGCCCAAATTGCAAATGGACAGTGGATTATACAAGGTTGAAGATGCTGCGGTAATAGGTATACCTGAAAATTACTATATCGATGGTGATACATCTAATTTTGCTGTTAGTGTCTCTAACGCTGAGTCGTTGATAAACAGTTGGAAAATAGCATTTACTGGTGAGGAAGTCGGTGATTTGTCAGTTAAAAATGCAGAAATGTATTTCGAAATAATTGACAATTCCTATTCTCTATACTCTGAACGAATTGACTTTGATGGCTGTATTCGGCTTTATGGAAAATTGTATTGTGAGTTATCTTTGTGCAGTAATAATCCCAATTTAAGCTACGGCGATTTGGTATTTTATCCATATCAGCATGATATTATTGAAAAAGGTTTCTGTATTATTCCTTTTTCAACAAGTATAAGGAATAATGATGGGAACCTATTTGCTATGGATACTGTCCCACTATATCTTGGGAATGTTTGCGACTATCAGGATATACAAATCGGCTTGTTTTCTGAAAGCAACTATTTGGATAAATCACTTACACTTAAAAATATTAACTTGTTTTTTGCACAGGCGCAGTCAGGAGAGTCAAGATCAACCGCTTTAATTGTTGAAAATTCAGTTTAGAATAGGGTATCATCACGTTGAATGCCAAAAAGTACGCTGCAGAAAATTCTAGCTTTTAATGCGGTTGGGTGGCTCGTCTGCACACATAGAAATATTTTCTTTTGTGTAAAACTAGCCCTTTTTGTTGTAAACTGCATAAAAATACTTTGCAATTCATTTTTCGGTTCATCAGAACAAATCGATTTTTGTTTTAATGGTTTCAACCAAGCAGGCTTTATCTAGTAATAAAAAGCCTGCTTGGTTTTCCATACTATAGCAACAACAGACATATGGGAAATTATGAAGAACTTGATTTTTGCTGCTTAATAGTATGCGAGGGGTTCCACCCTTGGACTTTCATCGTTTCCTCGTTTAGCATTGGTGTGATTTTCGGTATTATTCGTGTTTACACAGTTCTTTTTTCAGACCCATTCAACAATATAAAAGGCACAGTCGATTCAAGCTGTGCCTATATTTTATCAGTTGATATTAAGGAAATTATGGATTGTCACATTAAAACATTTAGCAATAGCCAATATTTCGATATCGGTTACAAACCGCTGACCTGATTCTATGCGCTGGACCGCATTTTTGTCAATGTCCAGACCAACGACCTGCAATCTGTCTGAAAGCTCTCGCTGTGAGATTTTAAGCGCTTTGCGGAGTTCTTTCATCTTGATGCCGGTTATGTTATTGCGTCCGTCCGCTGTTCTTGCTTTGAACATTTTTTGTACCTCCTGTTAAGTGTCAATCTTGATATAGGCAACTTTGTCATGATTTGGTTACTGCTAGCTGCGCTTGGTAACACCTATCATTATACCCCATTTATCGGGTATATGCAATACACTTTTTTCCCATTATAATATAAGATAGGTGATATTATGATAAATTACGACCCTTTCTGGGCATACCTTGCCGATCACGGCATAAGTACATATAAGCTGATAAACAGCTACGGTGTCAGCAAAGGTCTTATTGATCGAATGAAACATAACAAGGCAATAACAACTTTCACGATCAACGAGCTGTGCAACACATTAAATTGCAGTCTGAACGACATAATGACGTTCGTTCCAGATAACAAAGAGAATAACGAGTAAGGCTTTCAAGAAATTGGAAGTCTTATTTTTCTTTTGGGCCGAGTGTCTTTTTGATTATAGGATTTATTCGTCCTCAGATTTGCTTTCAATCATTCTGCGAATGTACCCTTTGACCTCAAACACCTGCGTTGCGCTCAGGCTGTCGATAAGTTCCTTTGTCTGGGTGCGGACGAGCGCATCGTCCAGCACAGCAAAGTCGCTTACGCAGAACAGATAATCCACGGAAATTCCGTAAATTTTTGACAGTTTCACAAGAATATCTATCGGGATCTCTCTGGTTCTGTTTTCATACGTTGCCAGCGTGGACTGCTCTATAAAAAGCTGTTCAGCCATCTGTTTCTGGGTCATTTTCAGTTTCTTCCTCAAAGAGCGAATCCTATTACTATAAGACACCGCCATGTATTCGCCTCCTTTCCGGATTATAGTATATAACATTCACGATGGTTTTTCAGCCTACAAGGTGTCATATTCGTATGACGTTTTGTCATACAAAATTGCGGAATTATATGCTATAATAGGTACAGGGAAAAATAAGCGGCAGAAACAAAAACGCTCCCTTTCGGAGAGTTGGACTAATTTCATTATCCGGAAACAAACTGCCACTTGATTCCCGGACAGTTCTTTGACAACAGAATACCAGAGCAGATACAAAACCTATCAAACTCAAAGACGTGCGAAGAAATTTCTGCTTCCGATCTGACGGGTATCTCATTATCAGTGACCACCTTTACATATGCGCGAGAATAACAGATATTCTGCCACCTGCCGGCAGTCAAGCCAGAGCCTTGAACGCACAAGGACCTCTATAAGAAACGAGCGTGGAGCAAGATAGCATAATGATACTTCCGGCGACGGCTTGTCCCACAGGAATGGGCAGGGGTGAAAGTCCCATGTCAGGATGCGTAACTACCTGAGTCTGCTCTGAAAGCGTATCAGAAATTGAAAGCCATGGCTCTAAAATACTGAACCACGGCTTTTTATAGAATAATGAAAGGGGCTTTCTACCTTGTCATCTGATATTTTTAAAGATTACCCTGATATTGTTGAGATTTCACAGCTGATGGAAATGCTGAACATTTCAAAATATTCAGCATATAAATTGGTTACTGAAAATAAAATCAAGCACTTGGTCATTGGAAGGAAATACCGAATTCCTAAGATCTATGTGATAGAATACATCAATAGTCAAATAGAAAAAAATCAGATTTACGACTTTAGTGTATTGAAATTTCAAGGCGAAAGTGGTATAATAAAGATGTTAGATGAAAGGGTGGACGGTCTTAAAGGAGGACAGCACAGTGACCGGATCACTTTATGAAAAGCATAACTATTGGGTAATGGTTCTGTATGGACTAAGCGCAGCTTTGTACCCAGAAAAGAACATTACCGACTTAAGCCAAAAGAAAAAACGCTGGATATCCACGTCTTTGCCGTCAACGGCGAAAAACAAAAGAACCGCTGAAAAAATGCTCTACGATAACCTCAAAAAGTATGAGCTGGAAGAAAATAGAATGTTAGCTGACCCAGATTCGTACAGCTCGCAGCCTAACTACGCAAGTGGAGGTCAGGTACTTTTTACAGACTACCTTACTGATTGGCTGGAACGAAAGAAGAACAAAATCCAACTCATCACATGGGAAGGATATGAGGTGTATGCCCGGAGGCACATTATCCCGTATTTCAATGAGCTTAATCTCACGCTTGCCGAATTAAAGCCGCGTCATTTTGCGGACTACTACGAATACAAGTTTTCGGGAGGACGTCTTGACAGGAAAAAAGGCGGTCTGGGAAATCGTTCATTGAGAAGCCATGCTCAGCTAATCAAGGCTGTTCTTAACGAGGCGGTAATTTATGAGTACATATTACGCAATCCTGCTGAAAAAGTACCGATACCCAGAAAGCCGAAAACTGAAAGCGATTCTACCAAGAATGTGTACATGACAGCAGAAGAAGCTAACGATATGCTTCATAAGCTGAGAGGTGAATGGATTCAGCCGATTGTATTCATAGCGCTGCTCTATGGCTTGCGGAAAAGCGAGGTCCTGGGAATAAAATGGAGTGCGGTTGACTTTGAGAAAAACACTATCGAAATCAACCATACCGTTGTCAAGCACAAGTCAATAGTATACCAGGACAGCACCAAAACAGAAAACAGCCGCAACACCTTTGAACTGCTCCCCGAGGCGAGAGAACTTTTGCTGGACATTCACGCCAGACAGGAGAGGAACAGAGAGATATGCGGCAACGGTTATTATGAAAGCGACTATGTGTTTACATGGGACGATGGACATCTGTTCCGTCCGGACGCGATTACCGTTTCGTTCCAAAGAGCATTAAAGCGTCACGGGCTGCCTGAGATGCGCTTTCATGATCTGAGGCACAGTACGGCAAGCATCTGCTTTGACAAAGGCTGGGACATTGAGAAAATCAAGGTCTGGCTGCGTCATGCGGATATAGAAACCACAAGCAACATTTACACGCATATATCCAAAAATCGCCAGCATATTCTTGCTGACGCGATGACTGGTACATTCTCACTCTGAAAAACGGTTTGCAAAAAAAAGAAAAGGTGTGTTCTAGCACAACACACCTTAACGATAAATTGTAGACCGTTGTAGACAAAAATCTCAACTGTCTGATATTTCGGTTCCGCTAATTCCCTTAACAGAGCCATTTAAAATGGTCGAGATGACAGGATTCGAACCTGCGACCTCTGCGTCCCGAACGCAGCGCTCTACCAAACTGAGCCACATCTCGATACGTCAATCTTAATCGACTTATATATTATATCACGTGACTTCAGATTTGTCAAGGGCTTTTTGAAAAAAAACGGGATTTTCTTATTTTGCAGATTGAACTACCTCACAGAAGCCATAGAGAAATACTCCTGACCGCCGGACTATCGAAAACCACAGACCGCAGCCGACCGAGGAAAAACGACACAAATCCAAAATTCCGGCAGACCCTCGGTAACCCCGGACTTACAGGAAGCCGCCAACGGACCCGATCCCAGCCCGCTACTCCCCCCAGATGAACTGGCACGCCTGTTTGTACTCCATCGGGTGCTCAAGGCAGTGCATCGTTTTGGCGTCCTCGGGACGGCGGACATACAGCGCTTCCCTTCCGGCAAGATTCAGCAGCCGCTGAGTCTGCTTCGTATCAAACTTGCAGTACACCGCAATGTGCAGTATCTGCACCCGCGTCGGTGTGCGCGTCCCATTCATCATCTGATATCCGTAATTTCGGTCTACATTCAGCGCCCTGATCAGAGTCGACCGCTTCACAGATTTCTCCTTCAGAAGCTCCTGCAAATATATCGAGAACTCCGGCGGAGGATTATCTTCTATCATGTTCATGTCAAGCCGCTTCGTGCGCCGTATACGCGCTTCTATTTCCTCTGTTTTCATATAATTCTCCTTCACCTGATGTCATATTTCAAGATTGGCTTCTCCATTGATAGTAGACCTGATATACTCGAGATCCTCCTGAGCGTACCCGTTTCCGTTCATCACAATGAAACCATGCACCGTGAGTCCCCGGAACGCCTCCCTGTTGCCGTTCAGCTTATTCAGATCAAGGTACATCTCCACAATATCACAGCCGATCAGCGGCGAAAGATCCGACACATTGTTCCGCCCGAGATACACGTTCCGCAGCTTCTTCCCGGAAGAAAGCGGCTGTATGCTCCACAGACCGCACCCCGCAAGGCACACCGTCTCAAGCTCCGTCATGCCCTCCAGGGCGTCAAGCGAACCTATCTGCAGCTCGTTACACCCGAGAAACCTCAGCCCCCGCGCGCTTTTCAGCGGAGTTATATCCGTTACAAGACTGTCGCCGATGAACACCGCTTCAAGCCGCAGTTTCCCCGCCAGCGGAGATATATCAGTCAGACCCGTGTTCTCAGCGCTTATCCGCCGCAGCTCCGTCATTCCGGAAAGAAAGCTTGGATCAGTTACGTTATTGTGGCTGAAATGCAGCTCCTCAAGCTGTGTCAGCCCCTCCAGGCAGGCGAGATCCGTTATGTAATTGTAGTTCAGATTCAGCACTTTCAGCCGCTTCATGTGCCGCAGGTTGATTATCTGCGCATTGGTCAGCTCCCTGTCGGAAAGGTCAAGTTCCACCGAATTTACCGGGAACATCTCCCCGCCTATCCTGACCTTTATAGGCGTTATAGTGCGGCTTATCCCCGAAAAGAATTCAGCCGCCGAGCTTGCCGCGGACGTCAGCGCCGCCGCTACGGTCGACAGGAATGTACTTCCGCGGGCAAGGGAGCCCTCCGGCGCAGCGCTGCTCCGCACTGCCTGCTGTATCTTGTCAGCGGGGAATCCCACCGGCTCCACTCCGCAGACTGACACCGCTCCCAGCATTTCCTCCGCGTTCTGGTAGCGGAGCTCCCGGCGCACATTGCAGGATCTCCTCAGTATCTCAGCCAGCGAAGGCGTTATCCCATGAAGCTGGAATTCAAAGTCGCTGTCGTCCTCAAGCCGCGTCAGCGGATCCTCCGGAGTTACAAGAGTCATGGCGTAGAACAGCGACGCACCAAACGAGTAGATATCCGTCCAGCCGCCCTGGGCGCCCCTCCTCTGGTACTGCTCAAGCGGCGCAAAACCCTGTTTCAGTATCACGGACATGCTGCACGTCCTGTCCTGGATATACCTCGCGGAACCGAAATCTATCAGCTTAACGGAGCCGTCCGCGCACAGCATTATGTTGTCCGGCGAAACGTCGCGGTGGATAACTCCGCGCTGGTGCAGTATCTGGAGCGACGGCAGCAGCTTCTGCGCTATGTAGACCGCCTGCGCCGGGGAGATCGCGCTGCTGGTCTCGGCGTAGCTTTTCAGCGAAGCTCCGTGGACGAACTCCATCGCGTAATACGCCGTGCCATTTTCGCGGAACACATCGTATATCCCGATAAGCTCGGAGCACTCCGGGAATCCTGAAATAATCTCCGCCTCGCGGAAGAAGCGCTCCAGCCCTTCGCCGTAGTTCTCCTGCTGGATCGTGGTCATAGGCTCTGCGGTGATGTTGTCCTGAGAACGGACCGCCGTACCGTCCGGGAAGAACTCCTTGACCGCGACAGTCTTGTCGGACTGCTCGTCGTAAGCGAGGTAGATCATTCCGAAACCGCCCCTGCCCATCAGCTTCCCAACCGTGTAACGTCCGCGGAGCTGCGTCCCCACCGGCAGCGCGTCATACTCCGCGCTGGTGCGGACATTGACATGACCGCATTTCCGGCAGACATTCCCGCTTATCCTTGAAAAACAGTTGCCGCATATCTTCTTCAAATTACCGCACCCCCTTTTATATTTTATCACATGTGTTTTGATTTTGCAACTTATCTCTATTCAATTGTATCACAAAACAGCATTGATTTGGTATGCATTTGTGCATTATTTTCTTAGATTCTGCATTTTTATGTATTGGTCACCTCTAAAAACCTTGTTTGAGTGAAAATGTGTATAGCACACCGCCTGCTTCTTCAAACCTCCTCGTAAGGCATACAGCCTTACTTCGTCGGCTTTCATCGCATTCGGCGCACTCTACACATTTTCCCTTTTCAAACCGGTTTTTAGAGGTTCCCTATTATCACTCTTTTTTCAACTTTTCAACCGAAAAAATCCATCACAGATGAAAGTTAAGTTAAAAGCAAGATACCTATTGCAATTTTCAGAAAAAAGTTGTATAATCGAAACAGAGGCGGCAGCAGCCGCTGCATTAATTAATTATCGGAGGAAAATAAAATGGCAGAGAATGAAGTACTTATCGAAACATCTGCAAGACACGTGCATGTGACACAGGAGACCCTTGAGGCTCTGTTCGGCAAGGGAGCTCAGCTCACCAAGAAGAAGGATCTTTCCCAGCCCGGTCAGTTCGCGAGCGAGCAGCGCGTTACAGTAGTTGGCCCGAAGAAGGAGCTTGCAAACGTAAGCATACTGGGTCCGTGCCGTTCAGCTGATCAGGTAGAGCTTTCCGCTACCGACGCACGCTCCATCGGTCTTGGCATTGCTATCCGCGAGAGCGGCGATATCGCAGGTACTCCGGGATGTACACTGAGAGGTCCGGCAGGCGAGGTAACGATCAAGGAGGGCGTTATCGTAGCAAAGCGCCATATCCACCTCACACCCGAGACTGCTGAGAAGCTTGGCGTAAAGAACAAGGACATCGTTTGGGTAAAGACCAACACCGACGGCAGAAACGCGATCCTGGGCGACGTAGTTATCAGAGTCAGCGACAAGTTTGCTGACGCTATGCACATCGACACCGACGAATCCAATGCTATCAGTGCTGTTCCTGGCCTGATGGGAACCATTATTAAGTCCCTGTAATTTTAAATCCCCCTTCGCTGGAAGGGGGATTTTTCTGTCGGAAACTATAATTTAGATGTGTAATGTTCTTCCGAAACAGTCCACCGGACTGTTT
>ERZ773145.2302-NODE-2302-length-13824-cov-7.303290_pt1 | contig 13824 bp, 8 predicted proteins | sample MGYA00580848_ERZ773145 | MGnify/ENA primary metagenome ERZ773145 (study PRJEB29015, sample SAMEA2737858) | human gut metagenome | biome: human gut; feature: human-associated habitat; material: faeces | place: China | collected 2012 ... | reverse complement strand
ATTTAAAAAATGAAAAGTAAAATAAAAAAATTTTGATTTTTATATCAAAATTTATATTACATTCTGTAAAAAAAGACCCGCTTGTGATTATTTGGCTAACCACACCCTCCTGAGGCCCCTTCAGCCGGGCACCCCCTCCAGCACCTTGATTTATCTGCCTTATGCAGCCCATCTCTGCAGACAGACCCGCGACAGCGGCATCGGTCACCGGCCATGAATGCCCTGAGCCAAGGGCTCCCGGCCCGCAGATAAAGGCAAAATAACCTTACGCAGCCAATATAATTGAAGATCGTCCAAATCACCCTGATGCGGCATGGAAATTGCTGCCCTCAGGCTAGCTTGTGCCTGACGGCACAGCCTTGTGACCCACATCACCGGCCTGCTCATGCGGACTGGCGAACGTCCTTACAGATGGAGTTGACGTACCATGAGCATCTCAGCGAGCCCCGGGCGGCTCTCCTGCGGCTCTTCCCTGCTGGCCGGCGGCCCTTTGTGCATCATCCTCGGCGCCCTGTGCTTCAGCACCACCGGCACCGTGCAGGCCCTGGCCCCGGATGGCAGCCATCCTCTGGGCATCGGGGCCCTGCGCATGCAGATCGGGGCGCTGGCCCTCTGGGCCTGGTGCGCCTGCCGGCATTCCCTGCCCGCGGGGCTGCGGCACTGGCAGTTGCGCTGGCTCATCCCCGCCACGCTGGGCCTGCTGGGCTTCCAGGTCTTTTTCTTCTGGGGCGTCCAGCAGGCGGGCGTCGCCGTGGGCACGGTGACGGCCATCGGCTTCTCTCCCGTCATGGCCGCCATCCTGGCCCGCATCATCCTGGGCGAACGCCCTGCCCGCATCTGGTACCCGGCCACGGGCCTGGCCCTGGTGGAACCGCTGGGCGCTGCCTGCTGGGGCATCTTTTTGCTGCATGAGCCCGTCGGCGGTCAGGAGCTGGCCGGTATGGGCCTGCTTTTCGGCGGTGTGGCCCTGCTGGCCCTGGGCAAGAAAACGGAAGGAACGGAGCCAACGGAAGAGCGGGAACATTCCCGCCCCCTGACCGGGAAAGGCGCCCCCCAGCATTAGCATGCAGACACGATCATGGAGCCTGTCGGCTGCAGACGACGGCTCCCAAGGATCCGGGAAGGATGTTCTCCGTGTCCTCCCGGGCCCTTGCTTTTTCCGCCGCTTCCCGCTCCACCGCGCACCATCCTGCGCCGAAAACACCAACGGGCCGCCCCTTTCGGGACGGCCCGTTTCGTTATCCGCGGGACACAGCGGCCCCACAGACGCAAAAAGCCCCTGACGCTCTCGCATCAGGGGCTTGCATGCAATGGTCGTGCGTCAACCAAAAATATGAAATTTATTAATTTAATTCAATATGTTATTTTTTAATAAAAATTGAAATACCAACAAAAATACCAACATTTTATTTTCGTGACCTTGCCTCATTCCAGCTCATGCAGGGGATGCAAAGGAGATTTCCGGCAAGGAGAAAAGTTTTTTTGAGGTAGCCTCCTGCTCCCATTTCCGCAACCAGCCGCCCATATGCCGGATCACAAGAGGGCCGGAATCCGCTTCCGCCCCCGCCTCAACATTGGGGCGTTATCGTGCTGACGTTTGCTAACAGGGATAGCATTCCGAGTGCTACCCCTCCTGCCCGGCATACCGCTTTGCCGGAATGCCGGCGATATCTCCTCCCCTTGCCTGTCATGGCCCACAATAGCCTCGTAGGAGCTTGAAACATGATGGGCCGGGCGCTCCGTAGCATCCGGCCCGTTACTTTTCTTCAAGGGATGACACCAGATATCATGCTCGGGGCGTCCATAGTGTGGACACCCTTCCCGTATCACCGTCGCCATGGCGCTGCATGATACGCAGGCCATTCGCCCTTGCGTTCAGGTCTTGCGTTTGCGTTGCGCCTTCCCGTATCACCGCTGCCAACAAGGTTTTCCTTTCTGGCAAGTGTTGCGTTTGATCAATGCGTTAAGGGAGGAATATCCAATATTGGAGATGCCCAGAGTATATTTCCTGTTAGAAGCGAGGCTCGCTAAGGTGATACCTGTTCATCCCCCTCGCTGCATTGACAGGGCATGAGGATGCCATCTTGGAGACGCACATGCCTCCTAAGAGAGCGTCCGCAATCCGCAGAGGAAGACCGATGCCAGATTCGGTATTGCATCGACATGGTGGCGTATCTGCGCTATACGAAAATCGCACAGGCAACGAAAAAACGTTACCTGCAGGCCGCAGACCGGCAGGCCCATGCATGCTGCAGGCTGCGGACGTCACCCCTATCCAGAAGGATCATGCCATGTCTTTGCTCCCGGGATTGTTCGATATATGCACGCCTCGAGAAGATATCCTCCAAGGTACGCTGACAGAGGCTGATTATGCCGCGGACCTGGCGCAGGTACTGAAAGGGACCGCCCCCAGGGAATACCAGGACCCTGCTGTCTTTTTTTCCACGACCCATCCCACGCGGGGCCTGTGCAACCTGCTGTCGAACGTATGCCTGCGTCTTGGGGGAAAGAGCGCCCAGGTGGCCTCTATCTTCCGTCTGGATACCAACTATGGTGGTGGTAAGACGCACGCCCTGATCGCGCTCGCGCATGTGGCCCGAGGGATGCAGGGCGTCACCAATATCGACGAATTCCTTGCTCCCGATCTCGTGCCCGCCACGCCTGTCCATGTGGCGGCCTTCGATGGCGAGAATGCCGACCCTGTCAACGGTCATGCGGTCGGGGATGGCATCAGGGCGTATACGCCCTGGGGGGAACTTGCCTATGCCCTCGGCGGCAGGCCCGCCTATAAGCTGATACGCAACAGCGATGAAAAAGGGATCGCACCGGGCGCGGATACCATCAAGGAACTGTTTGGCGACCGCCCCACGCTCATCCTGATCGACGAGCTTTCCATCTATCTGCGCAAGCAGGGCGCCAAAGATCTGGCCTCCGCGGCCAGACAGCTGACGGCCTTCCTCACGGCCCTGTTCAAGGCCGTGGAGTCCTCGCCCAATGCCGCCCTCGTGTACACGCTAGCCATCGGCAAAAAGGACAAGAAAGCCAGTGATGCCTACAGCCAGGAAAACCAGATCATCGCGGACATGATGCAGGAGGCGGAGAGCGTTTCCGCCCGCAAGGCCACCCTGCTGGACCCCACGGAAGAGGATGAGACCATCAAGGTCCTGCGCCGTCGTCTTTTTGCGCATGTCGACGATGCGGGCGCACGGCAGGTCGTCGATGCCTATGTCCGCCTTTGGGAGCAGAACAAAGACCACCTTCCGTCATTCGGTCTGAAAGAGAAGCACCGGGAAGAGTTCTATGAGGGCTTTCCCCTGCATCCCGAGATGATAGCGACCCTGAAGGAAAAGACCTCTACGCTGGGGAACTTCCAGCGGGTGCGCGGCATGCTGCGCCTGCTGGCGCGGACCATCGGCCGTTTGTGGGAGCGGAAGCCGGCGGAGACCTATGCGGTCCACCTGCACCATATCGACCTTTCCTTCAGCCCCATCCGGCAGGAGATCGTCACCAAGCTCGGCCAGCAGGCCTTCGTACCTGCGCTCAAGGCCGATATCGCGGCCGCGGCGGAGGATACGCCCTCCCTCGCGGAACAGATGGATAGCGAATTCTATGCGGGCCTGCCTCCCTATGCGTCCTTTGTGGCTCGGAGCATCTTTTTCCACACTCTGGCCTTCAACGACAGCCTGAAAGGCGCCACGGGAAACGAGCTGCGCTATTCCATCCTGTCGCCGGGCATGGAGCTGAGCTTCATCGGCGATGCCATACGGCGTTTCCGCCAGGAATCCGCCTTCCTCGATGAGCGGCCCAACCGGCCCCTGCGCTTCATGGTGGAGCCGAACCTCACCCAGATGATCCACCATCGAGAGAAGCAGATCGACCCGCAGGATATCCGGGCGCGCCTCAACGATACCATCCGCACGACGTTCAGCGGCAAGGTCTTCGATCTTGTCGCCTTCCCCGCCATCGCCAACGATGTGGCGGACAATGCCGAAAAGCCCCAGCTGGTCATCATGGGCTATGAGGCCACGGCCGTCTCCAGCGCCAGCTCCGGTCTGGAAGTGCCGGAGATCGTCTGCCGTCTGTTCCGGGAAAAGAGCAGCGAGGGCCATATCCGCCTCAACCGGAACAACCTTGTTTTCGTGGTCGCTGACGAGAGCCGGGTGGAGGACATGAAGGCGCTCATGCGCCGCCGCCTGGCCCTGGAAGACATGCGCAACCCCGCCCTGCAGCAGGACCTTGCCGACCATCAGAAAAGCCAGCTGCAGGAACGCTACCGCAAGTCGGAGCAGGAACTGGCGCTCGGCATACAGCAGGCCTACCGCCATGTCTTCTATCCTTCCAAAAACAAGCTGGAAGCCTGCCCTGTGGACCTGGCGCACACCACCATCGAAGTGCAGAACGCCTCCGCCAATCCCGGCGCGGGCCAGAACCAGGTCATCCGGGTGCTCCAGGGCGCCAACAAATTGCGTCTGGAAGGGGACAACCCTGATGCGCCCCTCTACATCATCAAGCGGACGCCCTTGCGCAAAGGCCAGATAACCACGGCCGGGCTGCGCGAGGAATACCGCCGGGACCCCGCGCTGGCCATCTTGGCGACGGACAGCATCCTCATCAAGGCCGTGCGCACAGGCATCGAGCAGGGAGAGTTCGTCTACAAGAACGGCGATCTTGTCTGCGGCAAGGGCGATCCCTTCCCGCAGATCGAGATCAGCGAACAGGCCCTGGTCCTGACGGCGCCCCATGCCCGGGAGAACAGGATCTGGCCCCGGGAGGTGGCCCCGCGCCCCGACACCACATCCGGGGATGGCACCACGCCGTCTACCGGGGGTACGGACCGGCCGCAGCCTTCGCCGGAGACGACGGACTGCACGTCGTCCCCCTCGGCAGGGACGCAGGACAGCCCTGTCCGGGAGATCGCCCACGAGGGCCTGCTCAAGGAAGCGCTGACCCGCATCTGGGAAGATGCCAGAATGGCCGGCTTCGCTGCCATCGGCGAGATGCAGATCACGCTCTACGACATCAAGGATGCCTTCGTGCTGCTGGGTCCCATAGGCACGCTCACCCAGTGCGACAAGAAGGTGCAGCTGGACAGCAGCCTGGAGACCCGGGACGGCAGCACGCTTTCCCTCACCTTTGAGGGCACGCACGCGGCGGCCCTGCAGATCAGGGAATTTTTGCTGGCCCAGTTCCGGGCGGCCGCGGACAAGACCATGACCATGCTGGTCACCCTGAGCTTTAGCGATGGTCTGAGCCTGCTCCCGCCTGCCACCGAGGAATTCACCGCCAAACTGACGCGCATCGGCGGCATCACGGCCTTTGTGCGCGTCACGGCCAGGCAGCATGGATAGCCCTATGAACGAGACGCATTTTCCCCGGCCGCTCTACCAATTGCAGGCCCGGACACACGGTAAGGACGAGCTGGAGCTGACGCTCTGGGAGCTGCCCTGCGCCGCGACCCCCCACATCACGAAACCGGTCAGGATCGCGGGCCTGAAGGGGCGGAACCTGGCCCTGGTGGAAAGCATGATCCTGCGCCGTCTCCACAGGGTAGGGATACGCATCGCCCCCCTTGGCGGCATGGTGCAGCACTTTGCCGTGGATGAGGAGCTGGCGCTCAATCTGGGCCTGCTGTGCCGCGTGCTTGCCCCCATGCGCCATGCGGAGCGGATGCGGCTCGTGGCCTTGCGTATCGATGCCATGAACCCGGCAGAGGCCGCCTACTGGCTGGGCATGGCCATGCACCGGAAAAATCCCCGGCGTGTGCTCTGTGCCCTGCGTTTGTTGTTGACTGACCCCCACGAATAAAGGTTTGCCCCATGTCCCGTCGTCTTATCGAAGAATGGCTCCCCATTGCGGAGATCGGTATTGAAAGTGTGCGCGAAAGAACGCCCATGACGCCCTTCCCGGCCCCCAACAGACTGCATGTCTGGTGGGCGCGCCGTCCGCTGGTGGCTGCCAGGGCCGCTATCCTGGCCTCCCTGTTGCCGGTGGATGCCGACAGGGAACGCTTTCTGCACGCGCTGGGCATACATGGTGATCCGGTTAAAGCACAAAGAAAGATAGAGAAAGCAAAGCGGACAGGCATCCGTGTAAAAGATCCTTATGGATATGGCCGTGCTTTTTCTTACTCCCTTTCTTCTACAGAACAGGAGTGGTTGGACTACGAATGCAAGCGCAGTGGCATAAATACTCCTGCAAAATGTCTTGACCCGACAGCTGGTGGGGGAAGTATTCCCTTCGAAGCCCTGCGTCTTGGCCTGCAGGCTTTGGGGAATGATATCAATCCCGTGGCTACCCTGGTTGAAAAACTGACCGCTGAGATTCCTTTTTTGTATCCAGATAGCGTTCATAATGAATATTTAAAGATTGCTCGTAAATTTAGACTTGCTATCGAAAGCAAGCTGTCTTTTTTGTTCCCGCAAGAAAAAGCACCTGATACGCTTGATACGACCTACCTCTTCGCCCGCACCATCCGCTGCCCCTATTGCGGTGGCCTGATCCCCCTTTCGCCCAACTGGCGGCTGGCGCCTGACGGTACCGGCGTGCGCCTTGTACCGCATGCCGTGGAGCAGGAGGACAAGCGTATCTGTTCCTTCGAGATCGTCCACAGTGCTAGGGAGCAGTCCGCAGGGACCATCACCGGAGGGCGGGCCACCTGCCCCTTTGCCGATTGCGGACGCGTCATCGATGGCGACGAAGTCAAGGCCATTGCCCAGGCCGGCGGCATGGGTGAACAGCTGTTTACCGTCGTCTATAAAAGGGCCATCCAGACCTTTAAGAAGAGTGGAGAACCCGGCAGGGTCAAATGGGAACGCGGCTACCGCGCCCCGCGCCCGGAAGATGACGTGTTCGAAGAAGTCAGGGCACGTCTGGAAGAAAAGCTGCCCTATTGGGAAGCCATGGATATGATCCCGACTGAAGCGATCCCTGATGGATTAAAGACATCTGAGCCGCTGCGTTATGGGATGAACTCCTGGAAAGATATTTTCTCCCCCCGCCAGCTCTACTGTCACGGCACCAGTGTGGAAGTCTTCCGGGAGCTGCTCAGCGAGGAGGAGGCCAAACCCGGTTTTGGGGACGTGCAGAAGGCGGCCTTTGCCTATCTGGCCTTGGCACTGGACAAATTGCTCAACTATAATTCTCGTATGTCTGTCTGGATGCCGACACGGGAAGTTGTTGCCAATACTTTCAACAGACATGATTTCGCATTCTGCTGGTCTCACGCCGAGATGGCCCCTCTCATCGTTGGTCTTGGTTATGACTGGGCCATCGAACAGACAGGAAAAAGTCTGACGGAGCTGGTGGAATTGCTCCACCCTGAGCTGGAGGTCAAAAAACGCAAGCAGCAGACCTCGCAGCAATTGAGCATGCTGGCTGCGCCCACCGTGCAGAAAAAGCAGGGATCTGTCTGCCTGAGCTGCCAGTCCGGGGACGCGCTCTACCACATCGATGACCATTCCATAGATGCGGTGGTCATGGACCCGCCCTACTATGACAATGTCATGTATGCGGAGCTTTCCGACTTTTTCTATGTCTGGCTCAAGCGCACTGCGGGCTATGTCTATCCGGAGCTGTTCACCCGCACGCTCACGGACAAGGAAAACGAGGCCGTGGCCAATCCAGCCAAGTTCAAGGGCCAGAAAAAGCCCAAAGACCTGGCTTACGATGATTACCGGACGCGCATGGCGGCCATCTTTGCCGAATGCCGCAGGGTGCTCAGCAAGGACGGCGTGCTCATGCTCATGTTCACCCACAAGGCCACAGGCGCCTGGGATGCCCTTGCCAAGGGCCTGCTCGATGCGGGCTTTGTCATCAGCGCAAGCTGGCCCGTCAATACGGAGGCGGAAGGCTCCCTCCACATCAAGGACAAGGCGGCGGCCAACTCCACCATCTTTCTGGTATGCCGTCCCCGTCCCGAGCAGGACGAGGAGGACATGGTCTTTTGGGAAGAGCTGGAACCGCAGGTCACACAGGAAGTTCTGAAGCGCGTGGCCTCGTTCCGGCAGGCGGGCATCTCCGGCATCGACCTGTACCTTGCCTGCTTCGGCCCCGCTCTAGAAGTCTTCTCCCGGCACTGGCCCGTCAGGCGCGGCAGCCCCCGTCCTGCGCCCGCCGTCAAGCGCAATACCCAGAAAAGCCTGCTCGAACCGGACTTCGATCCCTATGCCACCACACCGGAAGACGTGCTGCAGACGGCCCGCGCGGCGGTGAAGACCTGGATTCTGCAGCAGATCCTCAACGTGCAGCGCCAGACCTCGCTGGACCCCCTGCTGGAATGGTTCGTCCTGGCCTGGCATACCTTCCGCGCGCCGCAGTTCCCCTACGACGAAGCCCTGAACCTTGCCCGTGTGGTCGGTCTGGATATGGAACGGGAGATCATCGGCGTCATCGCGGAGAAAAAGCAGAGCGAGGTTATCCTGTGGGACAGTGAGACGCGCGCGGCCAGGGCGGCCCTGGGGCCTGCCGGGGGATCGCGCTCCATGCTCGACGTCCTGCACCATGCGGCGCATACCGCCCGCATCCGCACTCTGGAGGTGGCCAGGGAGCAGATCCAGCACTACGGTCTGGACAAGGATATCGTCTTCCTCGATGCGCTGCGTGCGGTGCTGGAAGTGCTGCCGCCCTCGCATCACTTCACGGGCTTCGATCCCGGCAAGGCCTCCGAGCCTGCGGCCAATGACTTCGAGGCCCTGGAGAACCTGCGCCGCCTGGCCTTTGCCAAGCAGGTCGACAAGCCCCGCCAGCTGTCGCTTTGGGAAACGGAAGCATGAGCATCCTGCAAGACGTCCCATGGCAGTGCAAGTACACGCCCAGCGACGGAGACCTGCTGCAAAAGTTCTATATCCCCGTGCTGCGCTGCGCGGTGCGCTATGACAGGACCACGGGATTCTTTTCGGCAGAGACCCTGGCCGCCGCATCGCTGGGTGTGGAGGAGCTGGTCCGCAATAACGGCCGGATGCGCCTCATCGCCGGATGCACGCTCGATGAGGAAGAAGTCAGCGCCATCCGGAAAGGGGAGTCCCTGCGGGATACGGTCGAGGCCAGTCTGCTCCGCTCCCCCTTCGGCCACGACAGCGGCCTCGTGCGCGATGGGCTGGAACTGCTGGCATGGATGGTTGCCAACGGCTATCTGGAAGTGCGCGTGGCCGTCCCCTGTGACCCCGCCACCAGACAGCCCTGTCCCGGCCATGCGCTTTTCCATGAGAAGGCCGGGATCGTGGAAGACAAGACCGGCGACAGGCTCGTCTTCAACGGCAGCCTGAACGAGACGCTTTCCGGCTGGACGCGGAACTGGGACACCTTTCATGTATTCCGCTCGTGGAAGGATGACGCGGCCCATCTGGATGCCGATGAGCATTCCTTCCAGCGGCTCTGGGCCAACCGGGAACCCACGGCCATCGTCCTGGAACTGGGGCAGGCGCTCCGGCAGAGCCTGCTGCACTTCATGCCCGCGGAAGGAGAGCTCCCCAAAAGGCTGCAGGCCCATAAGCCTGCCGGACAGGACGGACAGGAAAAAGCGGCCACGGCCGAACCTGTGGCGCCCGTCACGGAAGATGAGGACGATATCTTCAAAAAAACATGGCAGTTCATCCATGAGGCCCCGGCGCGTCCCCAAGGAGGCGAAAGGGTTGGCGAAGCGACCTCTGCTGTGGTCCCCTGGCCACATCAGGTGCATGCCTTTCATCGCATGTACGATACCTGGCCGCCCAAGCTCCTCATCGCGGATGAAGTGGGCCTGGGCAAGACCGTCCAGGCCGGCATGCTGCTGCGCCAGGCCTGGCTGTCCGGCAAGGCCCGGAGGATACTCATCCTCGCGCCCAAGGCCGTCTTGCGCCAGTGGCAGATCGAATTGAGGGAAAAATTCAACCTCAATGTCCCCATCTATGAAGACAGGCAGCTGCAATGGTTCCCCTCGCCGGCGCTGCAGGGCAGGGAGACCTGCGCGGTGGAAGATGATGCCTGGCACAAGCAGCCCATCGTCCTCGCGTCGAGCCATCTTATGCGACGCAAAGAAAGGGTGCGGCAGCTGGAAGAGGCCGATCCGTGGGACATCGTCGTCCTGGACGAAGCCCACCATGCCAGACGCAAGGGCGGCATCAAACTTTCCAAGGATACGCCCAACCAGCTGCTCCATCTGATGCGGCGCCTCAAGACCAGGACGCAGGGGCTGATCCTGCTGACCGCGACGCCCATGCAGGTCGATCCCCTGGAGGTCTGGGACCTGCTCTCCTTGCTGGACATGCCCGCAGAGTGGACGGCCGACCAGTTCCTGAAGTTTTTTGAGCTGGCCGCCCATCCCGCCCCCGATGAGAAGGATCTGGCCTTCATGGCCCGGCTTTTCCGTGTGATGGAGGCGCACTACTCGCCGGTCTCGCTGGAGGATGCCATCCGCCTTGAGCCGAACCATCGCAAGATTATCGCCAACAAGGTGCTGAAGGCCCTGCGGGACAAATCCACCATCCCCCTGAAAATGTTGCAGGCCGGGGAACGCCGCTACGCGCTGGCCCTTATGCGATCCTATAGCCCGACGCGGGTGCTGATTTCCCGGCATACGCGGGAACTGCTCCGGCGCTACCATCAGGCAGGCAAGCTGGCCACCCGGATCGCCACCCGGAACGTGACCGACCTGCTCGTCACCCTCAGCCCGGCGGAGCGGATGCTCTATGATGACGTGGAGGATTACATCTCCTCGACCTATGACAATGCCTCCAAGAACGAGCGGACTGCCGTGGGCTTTGTCATGACCATCTACAGACGCCGCCTGGCCAGCAGCTTCTACGCCCTTGAGCAGACCCTGCAAAAACGGCTGGACATGCTGGAACAGCGGGCCTCGGTCACGCAACTGTCGTTTGAAGACATCCCCGACGATGACCTCGAAGATGATGTCCTGGACAGCGATGACGCGGAAAAGCTGGAGAAGAAAGCCCTGCGTCAGGAAGAAGCCCATGTGATCAGGAAGCTGCTGGAAGATACCAAAAAACTGCCTGTGGATACCAAGGTGCAGTCCCTGATCGCGGTCATCGACAAGTTGCAGCACGATGGCTACAGGCAGGTCATCGTCTTCACCCAGTACACGGATTCGCTGGATTTTTTGCGGCAGCAGCTTGTCCGGCACCGCACGCCCGGCTCCATCCTCTGCTTTTCCGGCAGGGGCGGCGAACGCTGGAGCAACCAGTCCTGGGAGATCATTTCCCGCGAAAAGACGAAGCAGCTGTTCAGGGAAGGGGAAGCGGAGATCCTGCTGTGTACGGATGCTGCGGCCGAAGGCCTCAACTTCCAGTTCTGCGGGGCGCTCATCAATTACGATATGCCCTGGAACCCCATGAAGGTGGAACAACGGATCGGGCGTATCGACCGTCTGGGGCAGCAGTTCGAGACCATCCGCATCATCAATCTGATGTATGCCGATACGGTCGAAGCCGATATCTACCAGACCCTGCGCAGCCGCATCGGCCTGTTCGGGGCCTTTGTCGGCAAGCTGCAACCAATCCTCTCCCGCCTTCCGCGAGCCTTCAGTGAACTGGCGCTCGTTTCGCGGGAACGGCAGGAGGCGGCACGGGCACAGGCCATCGCCGATATCCAGTGCGATATCCAGACCCAGGAGAACAACGGCTTCGATCTGGACGAGCTGAGCCTTTCATCACTGGAGATGCCGGAACGCGCTGCCCCGCTGTACGACCTTGCCTATCTGGACAGGATCTTGAAAACGCCCGGCCTTCTGCCGCCCGGCTATGAGGCCGCACCTCTTGCAGGTGGCAAGGACTACAGATATGTGATCCCCGGCCACAAGGAACCTGTCCGCGTCACGACAGATCCTGCCTTTTATGAAGAACATGCGGAAAGCGTGGAACTCTGGTCACCGGGTTCGCCTGCCTTTCCCTGGTAGTATTGGGGCTGCCCTGGCCGATGACATGGCCGGGCGGCCCTTTCCTTACGGCATGCCCCGCAAAGGATAGACCGCGGTGGCCTTGCATGCGGGAGGGACCTCTCTCGTCCCTGTCGTTCTCATTGTAAGCGGCGGGCTTGCATGGAGAATACCCTCATGAGTCTGTCCGCTATGGCGGCTTGTAAGGGCATGTCCGGTGATCCGCTCCAGTATGATCGGCAACACGACAGACCAGGCGAAAGATGACTGTTCTCCATATAGATGGTCTTCCCTGTCTGGCAAGGCAGCGCATCCCATGTTTGCCCTGCTGGGGCGTGGTAAGCTTCGCCCTCCAAGCTTTGAAGGGAATTTATTTTATTGTCTTATAAATCAGTATATTGTTGCATGATCTCCCCAAACTTTCTGACATTGCACTATCCAGCGGGCCGGCATCCTCTGACGTGACATCATTGCCGTACCTCAACATTTCTTGACCTCTCATGGGGTCTGCTTTTCTTCGCCTGTGTTGCGCTTCCGTTTGGGCCGTTTGCCGTTGGCAGCGCACCGCCGCTTGCCTTCCTCTGTTTTCGGCCCTGGGGACAGGCCACCATGCAGGTGGCGCCGGCCATTGCTGTACAGGTCTTTCCGTTTGCAGGGCGTCCCGGCCCTGGTCCTGGCGCCTCATGTCTGCCCCGGCAATATGCGAGGTGGAGGCAGCGGGACCTCACTTTCGTCCTGTGCCGCACACCGGATACCGGCCCACAGATCATCAATGCTTCTTGCTTCCGTCTTGCTTTGAACCGGCATTCCGTATATCTCTTCCTCCTTTTTTTGGGGCAACACCGTTGACTTGTGGTTGGCCTTGCCCCTTGCGTCCGGGCTACCTCCACGCTTGTCTGATTCCCCGGGCTTCGTCCCGGCTGTCTAGTCCACCGTGTCCGGCATAGGCGGGACATGTACGGGCACGACTTCAAAGCTGGGGGGGCCCATCATCGCAACGGCCTTTTCCCGGCTCATCTCCAGCGCCTTCACAGCGCCGTCCAGGTCATAAGCGTAGGGCTCTTTCCGCCATGCTTCGGCCACCATTTCAACCACCATGCAGGCCGCCTGGTAGCCTTCCTGAAAGCCTTGGGCATAACCGGCATGGGCGGCGTCCTTGATCGATGCCACAAGCTCTGTCTTGTCTTTTTCCATGGATACTCCTTTGAACATCAGGCCGCGTCATGGGCCTTCACGATGGCAGCCCAGCGTTTCCGGGCCCCTTCCAGGTATTGCCGCAGGAAGCCCCAGGCCATGTACTCCGCGGCGGTCCGGCTCCCGGCAAAGAAGAAGGGCAGGCGATACCGTCCGGCGAAGGCCAGCACGCTTTGACAGGCCGCATGCGGGTTCAGCCTGCTGCGATACTGCCCGCCTGCCAGATCGGCCCAGCTCGCCTCTACCACTACACAGAAAGCATCCAGGGCAGCGCCGCGGGCCAGCTCACGTTCAAAGCGTTCCCGCTCACGTCCCAGACAGGCCACCAGATCGGACAGCTCCTTGCGTTCCACAGCCACCTTGTCCGCCAGTCCGGCAAGGGAATAGTCACCCACGCTCAGGGTGCCCACTTCTACCGTCACGCCTTCATAACGCGGCCCCCGGAAAGAAAAGGGAGCCTGCTCCCGGCTATCCACGATAATCCGCACCGCTGCCCTCCTCCCGCGTTTTCCCCTCGTTTGTACCCTGCACCCGTCCGCGTCCATTTCGTGCGGCAGGACGGCGATACGGGCTTTTTTTGACAGGGCTGGACAACGCCACCTCCAGCCATTGCGCGATGGTCGGCACCGACTCCAGCGCCAGGGCCGCCCGGTGCATGTCGCCCAGGTCCTTGCCCCCGGCGGAGGGGACGCATGCGGCGGCAGGGAAAAGGCCCCGCCAGCGCAGCCAGGCGCTTTGCCCGCCCGCGTCATTGTCGGGGCAGG
>ERZ773145.2296-NODE-2296-length-13836-cov-4.720485_pt1 | contig 13836 bp, 9 predicted proteins | sample MGYA00580848_ERZ773145 | MGnify/ENA primary metagenome ERZ773145 (study PRJEB29015, sample SAMEA2737858) | human gut metagenome | biome: human gut; feature: human-associated habitat; material: faeces | place: China | collected 2012 ... | reverse complement strand
CATACAGCGTTACGGCGGACCGCGTTCGATCGCGGGCGACATGTCGAAAGGCTGGAAGACGACGTGCGTGCCGACGATGGAGGCCGTCGAAATGTACTACACGAAGAACGGACTTCCGTGGGAGGACGACCCCGAAACCAAAGATATTGACCCCTATGCCTACAACGCCGAAGCCGGCACGGTCAACCTGCATCTCTACAAGGAACCGCGGTTCTATGCCTCAGTGGGTTACGACCGCGGCACGTATGAGATTGACGGCAAAGAAATCACGCTCTATCTGCGCGGCGGTGAATTGCATGGATCAACGCTCAAGGAGACCGATGAATATCAGAGTTGTACGGGTTATCTTTGCCAGAAATGGATTCCCAAGGCTTCAACCTACAGCATTCCGAGCAATTCGTTCAGTTTCTACTATTACGCTTACCCCTATCTGCGTCTGCCCGAACTCTACTTGAGCTATGCAGAAGCCGATTTCGAATATAACGGATCGCTGAGCACACAGAGTCTCGAATATATCAACCTGGTGCGCAAGCGTTGCGGCCTGCCTACGTTCCAAGCTTCGTGGGCCCTTGCCGGAGGCATTCCCACGGGTCAAAAACTGCGTAAGGTACTCCATCAGGAGCGCTCAATCGAGTTTCTGTTCGAAGGTCGCCGTTTCCACGACCTGCGCCGCTGGAAGGAAGCTCCCGAAGTGATGAACAAACAACCTCGCTCGTGGAACCGCGACGGAAAAACCGCCGAGGAGTTCTACCAGGTGATCGAAGCCAATCAGGGCGGACGTGTCCGTATCTTCGAGTCCCCGAAGAGCTATTGGATGGCAGTGCCGATGAGCGAAATCAATAAAAATCCGAATCTGGTGCAGAATCCCGGCTATTGATCGTTTTACACGCTAAAAATCAAATCTCATGAAAAAATACTTTTCGATACTTTACTGTCTCGCCGCGCTTGCCGCCGGATGCGACGACAACAACAAGGAGGCCCTCGCATTTGACCTGTCGACCGACGAATGGTCGTTTGCCAAGGAGGGCGGCACGCAAAACCTGATCGTTTTAGCCCCCGGAGTGTGGAAGGTTTCCGAGAAACCGGATTGGTGCACGCTGATCCCGGAGGGTGCCGAAAGATCGCGGGAAGTCAAGATCAACTGCTCGGCCAATACCGGAAAAAAGCGCGAGGGAACGCTTGTGCTGACCTGTGGCGATGAAACCCGCACGATTGCCGTGTTCCAGCAGGGAGCCTACATTGTAAAAGGCTTCCCCGTCGAATGGCTTTTTACGGCCGACTACTATGCCACAGGGAAATATACCAATGCCTTCGTCTTCGACAACGCCCTTCCGGCTGAAATCGGCGAAGGAACGATCAGCTATGTCCAAGATGCCGCGAATACGCGTACCATCCAAAAAGTTGTCGGCACAACCGGCCACCCTTATCTCTCAGGTTCTCTGACGGGCGATTACTGGCTTTTCCAGATTCCGGTCAAGGAGACGCTGCCTGCCGGTACAGTGATGCACATCAAGTTCATCACCCGTTCAGCGGCTAGAGCAGCCCGCTACTGGTCGCTTGAATACCTTGACAACGAAAGTTGGAAACCCATTTCTGCACAGCGCACCGCCCAAGTAGCCGGAGAATCAGTAATCTATACGCTCGATTTGGTCACAGACCTCACGGGCAACAAGAGAGTAGGTTCGGACAACGCACAGATCGACAATGATTTCACACTGAGCGCTCAGATCACTGCAGGCAACCGGTTGCAATGCCGGTTGCGCTGCGCTGCCGACATCGCCTGCAACGGTGAGAATCCCAACACAGGCAACCACCGTCTGGCAGGTGCCGTGGGAACCTCGCCGATAATCAGCGTCGTCTCCATTGACTGATTTTTTGTCACGAGAGCGGGCGGCCGGGCCGAAGCCCTTCCGCCCGCTCTCTTAATAACCGAACTTATGAAACCGAACGAAAGACTGCTTTCATTGGATACCCTGCGGGGTTTTGACATGCTTTTCATCATGGGTTTTGCAGGCCTTATTACCGCAATATGTGCCCTTTGGCCCAATCCCATGACCGACGCCATAGCCCGGCAGATGGGTCATGTATCGTGGAACGGGCTGACCCAGCACGACACGATCTTCCCGCTATTTCTCTTCATCGCCGGAGTATCATTTCCTTTTTCGCTGTCCAAACAACGCGCCAGTGGAATCAGCGAAAGACGGATTCTGTTCAAGGTCATCCGCCGGGGAATGACGCTCATTGTTTTGGGAATGATCTACAATGGACTATTCCGCTTCGACTTCGCATCGCTGCGCGTGGCGAGCGTGTTGGGCCGGATCGGACTGGCGTGGATGTTCGCCTCCCTGCTTTACATGTATTGCAAAGTGCGCACACGAGCTGTTTTCGCGGCCGTCGTGCTGATCGGCTATTCGCTGCTGATGTACCTCGTCGTCGCACCCGACGCACCCGACGGCACCGATCCGCTTTCGGTAGCCGGGAATATCGCCGGATGGGTAGACCGCCAATGGCTTCCCGGGACATTCGCCTGTGGGTCGTTCGATCCCGAGGGATTGCTAAGCACGCTTCCGGCCATCGTCTCGGCATTGTTTGGCATGTTCACGGGCGAATTTCTGCTCCGGAAACGGTCGTCGCTCAGCGGCGAACAGATTGCACTTTGCATGGCGCTGGCCGCGGTGGCCATCACGGTAATTGGAATCATCTGGAATTGCTGGATACCCATAAACAAAAAACTATGGAGCAGTTCGTTCACCTGCGTGGTAACGGGCTATTCCTTGGGATTGTTTGCATTGTTCTACTACCTGATCGACGTGCGGGGCTGGAAACGGTGGACTTTTTTCTTCCGCGTAATAGGGTTGAATTCCATCACGATCTATCTGGCGCAACGAATCGTCGGGTTCGGCGGCATTGCGAATTTCTTTTTCGGCGGGGCGGCTTCCCATTGTCCCGAAGCGATAGCACGGGTGATCAGCAACGCAGGCTATGTCGCCATATGTTGGCTGTTTCTCTATTTTCTCTACCGAAAAAGCACATTCTTGAAAGTTTAACCCATCTAAAATGGCCAGCTGTATCTTCCAATACAAGCCAACGTTCGTCTGCCGAGATTTCAATAAAGGCTAATTACACAGGGGATTGGGAGATTCTATCTTCCGCATTGCGACTAATCCAAAATCACAAAACGAACCAAAAAGTGAAGGTTCTTAATTAAAATAAATCATGAAAAAACGCATCTCTTTTCTAATGATTTTGATTCTTACTGCGATCTGTGGCGAGATCTCGGCCCAACAGGATGTGGTGCAGGGAGCATCTGACCTGTCGAAATACATCCTGACCCCGAAAGCAGCTCCAACACCACGCATCAACGGTGCCCGTATCTTCGGTGTGCGTCCAGGCTCGGAATTTCTCTTCACGATCGCAGCGACGGGTATCCGCCCGATGATCTTCTCGGCCGAAGGACTACCTCGGGGACTGAAACTCAACCCCGCTACTGGTCGAATCACCGGCCGCGTGAAGAAAACGGGAGAATACACCGTCCGCCTGAGCGCCGAAAATGCGCTGGGGCGCTATGAACGCGACCTGCGGATCGTCGTGGGTGACGAAATCGCTCTCACCCCACCGATGGGCTGGAACAGTTGGAACTGCTGGGCACGCGACGTCACACAGGAACAGATACTTTCTTCGGCACGCGCAATGGTTGAAAAGGGGCTTGCCGACCACGGCTGGAGCTACATCAACATTGACGACGGTTGGCAAGGCCGGCGCGGAGGCCGATACAACGCCATTCAGCCCAACAAAAAATTTCCCGACATGGCGGCGCTCACGCGCGAGATTCACGACATGGGCTTGCGGGTGGGCATTTACTCGACTCCGTGGATCGGTACCTATGCCGCTCACATCGGCAGCTACTCGGACCGTCCCGATGGCGAAAATGAATGGATCGAAAAAGGATTGCACAACGAGAACTATCGTTATCAAAAACCGGGCGGTAACTACTGGGAGGATCGGTGTGAAGTTTGGCACCACGGCCCTTACTCTTTTGTGGAGGCCGATGTAAAACAGTGGGCAGAATGGGGAATTGACTACCTGAAATACGACTGGCATCCGTTGAACTACTACCACGTCAGGGAGATGTTTGACATGCTCAGGAAAATCGATCGCGACATCATCTTCAGCCTCTCGAACAGTGCACCCTACGGCGACGCTCCGGTCTGGCAACGTTATGCGAACTGCTGGCGCACGACAGGCGACATCCGCGATACATGGGAAAGCATAAGCCGCATCGGGTTCTCGCAGGACCGCTGGCTGGCTTTCAACCATCCGGGCCATTGGGCCGATTCCGACATGTTGGTTGTGGGGATGGTGGGCTGGGGCCCCAAATTGCATCCCACGAAACTGACAGCCGACGAACAGTATACGCACATCAGCCTCTGGTCTCTACTCGCCTCGCCGATGCTCATCGGTTGCGACATCGCACAGATGGATGATTTCACGATGAGCCTGCTCACCAACGATGAAGTCAACGACGTCAACCAAGACCCGCTGGGCATACAGGCTTACCCCGTCTGGCAGGAAAACAAGCAAGTAATCTATGCCAAACACCTTGAGGATGGTTCGATGGCCATCGGCTTCTTCAACCAGGATTCGCAACCGGCGAAGATGGGCATTTCGCTCCGCCAGTTGGGATTGCGCGGCGAACAGACGGTACGCGACCTTTGGCAACAGAAGGACTTGATGAAAACTTCCGACCACTTCGAGACCGAAGTGGCGTCCCACGGCGTCGTACTCGTGAAGTTCTTGCCAGGGAACAGCCGTGCGCAGATAACTGAAAAACCGTAAGTCACTTCGCAGATCATAATTATTCTCAATTGCACACGTAGTTGAAAATCTTCTGCGCCATGAACGTAAATACGAATTAAGTCGATGAAACATTAAAAGCTACTTAAAACATGAAACGAAACTCATTCCGAAATCTGCTCCGCACGCTGGCCGGATCAGGGATCATCGCGGCCTGCCTCTGCTCGTGCGGGCCCCGTCACAACACCCTCACCGAAGCCGAAATCGCCGACGGCTGGCAACTGCTCTTCGACGGCAAGACGCTCGACCAATGGAAAGACTTCAACGGCGATTCGCTCACGCAGCCGTGGCACGTCGTGGACGGCTGCATCCAGGCCGCGGGCGACGGCAGCGACCTTTCGGGATACATCGTCACCAAAAAACAGTATGAAAACTTCATTCTCGACTGGGACTGGAAACTCTCCCCGGGCGGCAACAGCGGCATGCTCTACCATGTGGTCGAGAACCCCTATTTCGCGGTTCCCTACGTCACCGGACCCGAATATCAGCTGATCGACAACGAAGGCTGGGAGGCCACGAACGCCCCGACCCGGCTCGAGGAGTGGCAGAAACTGGGCGTGGACTACGCCATGCACCTGCCGAATCCCGATTCGCTGCTGGTCAACCCGCAGGGCGAGTGGAACTCGTCGCGCATCGTCTGCGACAACGGCCACGTGGAGCATTGGCTCAACGGCCGCAAGATCCTCGAATTCGAAGCCTGGACCGACGACTGGTTCGCCCGCAAGAACAGCGGCAAATGGGAGACGGCTCCCGAATACGGCCTGGCACAGCGAGGCGTCATCTGTCTGCAAGACCACGGCTACCCCGCCTCGTTCCGCAATCTGAAAATCAAGGAGCTGCCGCGCAAGGCCGGCCGGGAGGTCGAACTCTTCAACGGCCGCGACCTCACGGGCTGGGAAGCTTACGGCACCGAGAAATGGTACGTGGATAAAGAGGGCAACCTCGTCTGCGAGAGCGGCCCCGACAAGCAGTACGGCTACCTCGCCACGCGGGAGTATTACGACGATTTCGACCTCACGGTGGAGTTCAAACAGCTGGCGAACGGCAATTCGGGCGTCTTCTTCCGTTCGTTCGTCGAGCCGCCCGTGAAGGTCCACGGCTGGCAGTGCGAGGTGGCTCCCAAGGGGCACGACACGGCGGGCATCTACGAATCCTACGGCCGCGGATGGCTGGTGCAGATTCCCGACGAGAAGGAGTCGGCGCTCAAGGAGGGCAAGTGGAACACGCTGCGGCTGAAGGTCCAGGGCGACCGCGTGCAGACGTGGCTCAACGGCGAGGAGATGGTGGACATCACCGACGCGAAGATCGGCGCCGCGCAGGGACGCATCGCCTTGCAGATTCACGACGGAGGAGGCATCAAGGTCCTCTGGCGCAACATCCGGCTGACGACCCTGTAAACAAACGGCGGTTCCCATCCGACGGAACCGCCGTTTCCTCTACCTATTTTATTGACTGCATCCAAAAAAAAACACAACCTGAAATACTATGAGTAACCGCAGAGATTTTCTGAAAAAGGCAGGCGGGCTGGCGCTGCTGACCATCGTGCCGCGCAGCGTGCTCGGAGGCACCAAATTCGTCGCCCCGAGCGACCAGCTCACGAAGGGCATCATCGGCGTGGGCGGCATCGGCAAGAGCAGCTATCACTTCACCTCCAACGATGCATGCCGCCTGGTGGCGGTCTGCGACGTCGACCGCAAACACCTCGAAAGCGCCATCGCGCTGGGCCGCAAGAAGTTCGACAAGACCCTCGAAAGCTATCACGACTACCGGGATCTGATCACCGACCCCAACGTCGACATCGTACACATCGCCACCCCTCCCCACTGGCACGGCATCATGGCCGTCGAGGCTGCCAAGGCCGGCAAGGACATCTGGTGCGAGAAGCCGATGACGCGCACCATCGGCGAGGGCAAGCGCGTGGTGGAGGCCGTCCGGCAGAACGGACGCATCTTCCGCCTGAACACCTGGTTCCGCTTCAAGGACACCTTCTACGGACTGGGCACGACGGTCGAACCGCTCAAGAAACTCGTCGACAGCGGCCTGCTGGGATGGCCCCTCAAGGTGACCATCTCCGGAGCCACGGGATTCACCTGGAAATTCTTCTGGGTGGGGCAGGAGAACCTCAAGCCCCAATCCGTCCCGGAAGAGCTGGACTACGACATGTGGCTCGGCCCGGCGCCCTACAAACCCTACAACAAACACCGCGTGCACGCCACGTTCCGCGGCTACTGGGACTACGACGGCGGCGGACTCACGGATATGGGACAGCACTACATGGACCCCGTGCAGTACCTGTTGGGCAAGGACGACACCTCGCCCGTGAAGATCGAGGTCGACGCTCCGCAGCAGCATCCCGACGCCGTGGGCATCTGGCGCAAGATCGTATACACCTACGACGACGGCTGTCAGATCGTCCTCGAAGGCGAGGGCTACGAAAGCAAGGGCAAGGTCCCCTACATCGAAGGTCCGCTGGGCAAGGTGTATCAGGGTTTCGAGTGCACGATTCCCGACGTCATGGAGAAGATCGCCGAAATGCCCGACCCCGAACCGCAGAACACCGATTTCCTGGCATGCGTGCGCAACCGCGAGCCTTTCGCCCTCGACGAGCTCAAGGGACACCGCAGCTCCACGCTCGTGAACCTCGGGGCATGCGCCCTGCGCCTGAACCGCACGCTGCATTTCGATCCCGACAAGCAGCTCTTCGTCGGAGACGAGGCCGCAAACCGGCTCATCGACCAGCCGATGCGCACGCCGTGGAAAATCTGATAACGTCCAAAACCTGAAAAAAACATGAAAAAGATATTTATCACCATACTCCTCGCCGCCCTGATGCCCTTCGCAGCCGGTGCGCAGGACGCGCGCCAGCGCACCGCCGAAACGATCGTTGCGGACGCCCTGGCCCAACTCCCGGCCCAGACGCCCAAGGCGTTCGACAGCCTGATGCAGGAACTCGCGGCGACCGGAGCCGACGGAATCCGGATGATGGCCGCCATGCTCGTACCCGCAGCGGAAGGCAAGAACGCCCCCGTGGAATACGCCATCAACGGGGTGGTGAGCTACGTGACCGCCGCAGGCCGCGAAGAGCTGGCGCGGGAGATCCGCGCCGGACTGACGGACGCCGTCGCCGCCTCGACGGACAAACCCAACCAGGCATTCCTGCTCTCGCAGCTGCAACTATGCGCAACGGCGGCCGAAGCCCCCGTATTCGTGAAATACGCCGCGGACGAATACCTCGCCGACTACGCCGTGCGCGGACTGATCTCCACGCCCGGAACCGACGGGGAGATCCTCGCACTGATCGACGCAAGCCCGGCCCCGGACGCCCTGCTGGCCTATGCCGCCGCGGAGAAGCGCCTTGCGGCCGCAGAGCCCGCGCTGCTGAAATGGGCCGCAGACCCCAAGACCGGCACGCCGACGAAAGTGGCTGTCTATAACGCGCTGGCCAAGTGCGGCACAGCCGCCTCGATCGCGCCGCTCGCAGCAGCCGCAAAGGCCGACGGATACGCCTTCACGAAAACGGACGCAACGGGCGCCTACGTCGCCCTGCTCGCACGGCTCGCGGCTGCAGGAAACAGCAAGGCCGTCGCCGCCGCCAAGGCCCTGCGCAAAACCGGCATGCCGCAGAACGTCCGGGCCGCAGGTCTGGGAATAGTCCTCGGCACGGACGCCAAAAAACAGACGCCGGAACTGCTCGCCGCGCTGAAAGACGCCGACCGCGAATACCGCTGCGCGGCGCTCGACTTCGCCGGCGATTTCGCCGACGACGCCCTCTACGCCGCAGTCGTGAAGAAAATGCCGTCGCTCTCCGACGCCGCGAAAACCGACGTCGTGAGCTGGCTCGGCGCCCGCCACGCCGCATCGCAGGCCAACGCCGTGATCGCGGCCATTTCCTCGGCCGACGAGGAACTGGCCCTGGCCGCCATCCGCGCCGCCGGGAAAATCGGAGGACAGGAGGCGCTCAACGCGCTCGTCGCACAGCTCGGAGGCGCACATGCCAAAGAGGCCTCGGCAGCTCTCGCGGCATTCAACGGAAAGCCCAACGCAGCGTTCGTCGCAGCTCTCGACGGCACGCCCGCCACGCAGGCCAACGCCCTGAAACTCGTGGCAAAAAGGCGCATCACCTCCGCAGCCGACAAGGTGTTCGCGCTGCTGAACTCCCCTGACAGGGCGGTGCGCACGGCAGCCTACGGCGCGCTGGCAGGCGTCACGACCCCCGCGGACTTCAACCGTCTGTGCGGCCTGCTGAACCAGGCGCAGGAGGACGACGTGAAGGCCCTTCAGGCCGGATTGAAGAACGCACTGGCCAAAGAGTCCTCCGACATGCAGTACAAGATGGTGGCAGGGCAGATGGCCGCCGCCCCCGAAAAGGCCCGCTACTATCCCCTGCTGGCGCAGGCCGCCAGCAAAGAGGCGATCGACGCCCTGCTGGCCGCCGACGACCGCCAGGCCGCATTCGCGGCCCTGCTGACGGTTCAAAACCCCGCGATGGTCGACGTGTTGTATGATCTCGCCCGGCAGAACCCCGCATGGACCGACGCCGCAATTTCGCGCTACACGGATTTCGTCTCGAAGTCGCGCAATACGCCCATGCGCAAATACCAGCTATACCGCCGCGGACTGGAGGCGAAACCCTCGCCCAAGGTACAGAACAAACTGCTTAAAGCGCTCTCCAAAACCCCGGTATTCCCGGCGCTGACGCTCGCCATGAACTACATGGACGCACCCGCGACGGCCGAAACCGCCGCAATGGTCGTGAAGACCGTCGCTGCGAAGAACCCCGCGCTGGGAGGAGAAACGGTAGCAGCAGCCCTGAAAAAGGCCCAGGAGGTATATGCCGGACTGGCCAAATCCGACGCCGACGCAGGTTACGCCGTCGACGAGATCAAGGGACTCCTGGCCAAACTCCCCGCAGAGGGATACCTCCCGGTATCGCTCGAACCGAGCGGATGGGAAGCCGTGGTCGGCGATCCCGAGACCCGCAAGGCGATGAAAGCCAAGGCGCTGGCGAAAGCGCAAACAGAGGCCCGGGCCGCGATGGCGAAGAACTGGATCGCAGAAAACGGCGTCCTGACCGGGGCCGCTGACGGAGGAACGATCGGATCGGCGAAAAATTACGAAAACTTCGAACTGATCCTCGACTGGAAGACCGAAGGCGAGGCCGCGATGGGCATCCGCTCGATCCCGCAGATCGCACTCGGAGGAAAGAACTCCGGAGCCTTGACGGGCAACATGCTCCACGACAACGCCGCACCCAAAGCGGCCGCGAACGGCCCGCAGGAGTGGAACACAATGCAGGTGAAGGTGGTCAGCGACCGCGTGACGGTCGTACTCAACGGCGTCACGACCGCCGAGAACGTAATCCTCGAAAACGCATGCAACCGGGAGATTCCCGCCTACGCAGAGGGACAGATCCTGCTCATCGCGGGAAATGCGCCCCTCAACGTCCGCGAAATGTACATCCGCGAACTGCCCGCCACGCCGCGCTTCGAACTCTCGGAGGAAGAGGCTGCCGACGGCTTTGAGGTGCTCTTCGACGGTACGTCGATGCACAAGTGGACCGGGAACACCACCAACTACGTCCCCGTCGACGGAACGATCTACGTGACGGCGCAGTACGGCGGATCGGGCAACCTCTACACCAAGAAGGAGTACGGTGATTTCGTCCTGCGATTCGAATTCGCCTTCGACAGAGAGGGCGTCAACAACGGCATCGGCATACGCACCCCCATGGGCGTCGACGCCGCCTATCACGGCATGGAGATTCAGGTGCTCGACCACGACGCTCCGATCTACAAGAACCTGCGCGTATACCAGCAGCACGGATCCGTCTACGGAATTATCCCGGCCAAACGCGTGAAATTCCCGCCCCTGGGAACATGGAACGTCGAGGAGATACGCGCCGTGGGAGACCGAATCACCGTGACGGTAAACGGCGAGGTGATTCTCGACGGAGACATCCGGCAGGCCTGCCAGGGACACAACGTGGCCCCCGACGGCGGGAAAAACAACCCCTACACCGTGGACCACAAGAACCATCCCGGACTCTTCAACGCCTCGGGACACATCGGACTGCTCGGACACGGAGCCGGAATCAAGTTCCGAAACATACGAATCAAGGAGCTGCCCGCGGCGAAGACCAAAAAATAGCCCTGACCCTCTGAAAGCGAACCCGCCCGAATTTCGGGCGGGTTTTTGCGAACAGCAGGCCCGAATATCGCAAAAATTGTGTTATATTTGCAAAAAATAGGCCGGAGCGCAGCCTCCGCGCCGCCGAGTTCAGAATAAAAACCTAAAAGAAAAAACCATGCTTATCCCTTGTGCAATCGGTTACGGGCAGATCATCGTAATCGTATTGGTAGTCATCCTGCTCTTCGGAGGCAAGAAAATCCCCGAACTGATGCGCGGACTGGGCCGCGGCGTCAAAGAATTCAAGGATGCCGTCAACAAAGACTATACGGCCGAAGACAACAAACCCGGAGACAAATCCGACTCCGGAAAGACCGAGTAATCACACCTGTTCCGCGGCGACAAACAAATGAACATGAAAAAAAAGGATCCGGAGTCGACGGAGATGACTTTTTTCGAGCACATCGACGCCCTGCGCCCGCATCTGGTGCGAGGGGTGATGGCAATCGGAGTCATCGGACTGGTGGCCTTCTTCTGCAAGAGTTTCATTATCGACACGGTGCTGTTCGGGCCACAAAGCCCGGACTTCCCCACCAACCGCATGCTGACATGGGTGGGCGCCCAGTGGGCGCATATGGCCGAATGGCTCAACAGCGTGCTCGGCACGTCGTTCGACACCGATCCGGAGACCTTCCGCATCGCCAACGACCGTTTCTCGATCATCAACACTTCGTTGTCCGGGCAGTTCAACCTCCACATGAAGATCTCGCTCCTGACGGGACTGGCAATGGCCATGCCCTACACGCTGTGGGAGTTCTGGCGCTTCGTACGCCCGGCGCTCACGCCGAAGGAGATTCAGGGAACCCACCTGTTCGTATTCTGGGTGTCGCTCTGTTTCTTCGGAGGGCTGCTGTTCGGTTATTTCGTCATGGCGCCGCTGTCGATCAACTTCTTCGCCAACTACCAGGCCAGCGAGTTCATCACCAACATGTTCGACATCAGCGACTACCTGACCACCGTCATCATCGTCTCGATAGCCTGCGCCTTCATGTTCGAACTGCCGCTGCTGATCTACTTCCTGACCCGCATGGGGCTGGTTTCGGCCGGATTCCTCCGCAAATACCGACGCCATGCGTTCGTCATACTGCTCGTCGTCGCGGCAATCATAACCCCGCCCGACATATTCAGCCTCATTCTGGTGATCCTGCCGCTATACGGGCTGTATGAATTGAGCATCAAACTCGCGGAGCGGACCGAGCGCAAGCACGCCGCCGAAGAGGAACAAACGACGGAAATGACGGAAACGACGGAATAGCAGAAGACATATGGAGCGAACAAGCGAAACGAAGCCCGTCACGATCGTAGCCATCGGGGCGGGCAACCGTACCAACAAATACCTCGAATACGCGATCCGGAATCCCGACCGGCTGAAACTGGTCGGCGTAGCGGAGCTCAACGACATCCGCCGCCACGCAATCGCCTCCAAATTCGGACTGAAGCCCGAAGAGTGCTTCGCCGACTACGAACGCTTTTTCGAAAACCCCGTCCCGGCCGACGCCATCCTGATCGGAACGCCCGAGAACATGCACTTCGAGCCTTGCATGAAGGCCATCGAGGCGGGTTACAACGTCCTGCTCGAAAAACCGATCGCGCAGTCGCTGCCCGAATGCTGCCGCATCGCCGAAGCGGCGCGGCGCAAAGGGGTCATCGTCGGCGTCTGCCACGTCCTGCGATACCATCCCTATTTCATCAAGATCAAGGAGATCGTCGACTCGGGCCAGCTGGGAGAGATCATATCGATCAGCCACCTCGCAGCCGTGGGACTCGACCGAACCACACACGGATTCGTCCGCGGCATGTGGCGCCGCGAGGAGATCACCAACCCGATGCTGATTTCGAAATGCTGCCACGACATCGACTTCCTGCTGTGGCTCACCGAGGCGCGCTGCCGCAAACTATCGTCGTTCGGGTCCCTGCGCTGGTTCCGGGCCGAGAACGCCCCGAAGGGAAGCACGCCCCGGTGCATCGACTGCCCGCTGGAAAAGGAGTGCCCCTACTCGGCAGTGGACCTCTACTATAACCGGCGCGACTGGATTTCGAATTTCGACGTCCCGGAAGGCGCGACGCTCGACGAGGTCATACTCCGGGCGATTACGGTCGATGCGTGTTCCGCTGCGACAACGACGTGGTGGACCACCAGATCGTATCCATGGAAATGGAAAACGACGTCACGATCTCCTTCTCGATGGATGCCTTCACCCTCGGCGACCAGCGAGAGACACACATACGGCTGACTCACGGCGAAATCGACGGTGACGAACGCATCCTGCGCGTGCGCCGATTCCGGGGCGGGGAAGAGCAGGTATACGACCTCTCCGGCATACTCGGCAAGCCGTTCCACGCCGGAGCCGACCTAAATCTGGTCGAGGATTTCGTCGACACGATCAGCCGCAGGGAGCACCGCTTCCGCACATCAATCGGAAAATCGGTCGAAAGCCACCGGATATGCTTCGAAGCCGAGCGAAGCAGACTATCCGGACAGACCGTAATCCTCGACCAAACACGCTGATCGCCCCGGGCACAAACAGGCAGGCTGCATGTTTGTCAGCGTCATTCGACCGCCAGCTCCCGGTCGATCCGGTCGGCCATGTAGCGGCAGAAACTGCGCGTATCGGCCAAGGGAGCCGACGCAGCGCCCCGCCGGTACATCGCCTTCATGTCGAGCAGCAGTCCGTAGAACAGATGCTCCCGGAAGGCGGGAATCACCCGCGGCGTCCGGTAGCCGTAGGCGGCGCCCTGCACCTCGCCGGCGCCCAACGGCGTGAAATCGTCGGCCCGGCGCTCCGCCGGCATGTC
>ERZ773145.2261-NODE-2261-length-13973-cov-2.761532_pt1 | contig 13973 bp, 25 predicted proteins | sample MGYA00580848_ERZ773145 | MGnify/ENA primary metagenome ERZ773145 (study PRJEB29015, sample SAMEA2737858) | human gut metagenome | biome: human gut; feature: human-associated habitat; material: faeces | place: China | collected 2012 ... | reverse complement strand
GTTCTCGAACGTGCCCTTCAGGCGGCGATACTGGCCGAACAGGTAGCCGATCTCGCGGCCGCCAACGCCCATATCACCGGCGGGAACGTCGATGTCCGGCCCGATGTAGCGGTACAGAGCCGTCATATAGCTCTGGCAGAAACGCATAACCTCGGCATCGGACTTGCCGGCCGGGTCAAAGTCGGAACCGCCCTTGCCGCCGCCGATGGGAAGGCCAGTCAGGGAGTTCTTGAAGATCTGCTCAAAGCCGAGGAACTTGATGATGCCGGGATAAACGTTCTTCTGGAAGCGCAGGCCGCCCTTGTACGGGCCGATCGCGCCGTTGAACTGGCAGCGATAGCCGATGTTGGTGTGATATGCGCCATTGTCGTCCATCCAGACCACGCGGAAGGTGAACATACGCTCCGGCTCGACGATGCGGCCCAGCAGGTCAGCCTTCTCATACTCGGGATGCTTATCGATCACAGGGGAAAGCGAGGAGAGCACTTCCTCAACGGTCTGAACAAATTCGGGCTCATTGCCGTGCTTCTGGCGAACAGATTCGATGACGCGCTCAACATAGGCATTCATGTGCATTCATACTCCCTTAAATATTTTAATTTAGCGGGCTTCCTGCCCGGGGGTCACATACTTTCGATGATGGAGACGATCTCCTGGCCGATGCGCTTCTGCGCTTCCTTCGTGGCAGCGCCGATGTGCGGCGTGCAGGAGACGTTCGGATGGTTCAGCAGAGCCTCGTTCTTCGCAGGCTCCTCCGCATAGACATCCAGGCCCGCGCCGCGGATCTTGCCGGAGTTCAGGCCCTCCAGCAGGGCCTCCTCATCGACATTGTTGCCGCGGGACGTGTTGACAAAGATGACGCCGTCCTTCATCTTGGCGATGTTCTCGCGGTTGATGAGGGGCTTGCCGTCGATGGCGGGCGTGTGCAGCGAGATGAAGTCGGACTGCGCCAGCAGCTCGTCCATCGTGACATAGTGCATGGTCTCGCACTCGATACCCTCCACATGGAAGATATCATAGGCAACGACATTCATGCCGAGGCCCTGCGCCATGCGGCCCAGCGCCTGACCGATGCGGCCGTAGCCGATGACGCCGAGAGTCTTGCCGCCCAGCTCGACGCCCTTGCCATAGGCCTTCTTCTCCCACTTGCCCTCGCGCATGGTGTGACCGGCGATGGACACAAAGCGTGCACAGGAGAGCATATGGGCCAGCGCCAGCTCCGCAACGGAGTTGGAGGAGGCACGCGGGGTATTCTTCACGGCGATGCCGTTTGCCTCGGCATAGGCCACGTCGATGTTGTCGACGCCGACGCCGCCGCGGATGATGAGCTTCAGGCGGGAGCCCTTCGCCGCATCAATATGGTTGGCGCGGACCTTGGTGGCAGAGCGGACGACCACGACGTCAAAGTCGCGGATGGCCTCGCCCAGCTCCTCGGGCGCGTAGAACTGCTCGACCACTTCGTGGCCCTTCGCGCGCAGGGTCTCCAGCGCGGTCTTATCCATTCCATCAGTAACGAGAATACGCATGGCAGGTTCTCCTTTCAAAGCGGCCGATCAGTGCTCGGCTTCAAATTTCTTCAGGCATTCCACGAGGGCCTCCACGCCTTCCTTCGGCATGGCGTTGTAGGTTGAGGCACGCAGGCCGCCGACGGACTTATGGCCCTTGAGGTTCTCAAATCCGGCTGCCTTGGTGTAGGCAACGACCTCAGCATCGAGGTCCTTATCGCCGGTGACGAACGGGATGTTCATCAGGCTGCGGAACTCAGGATCGACAGCGCCGCGGAACATCTTAGAGGAATCCAGGAAGTCATACATGACCTTCGCCTTCTCCTCGTTGATGCGCTGCATGGCAGTCAGGCCGCCGAGGCTCTTGAGGTACTTGAAGACCTTGCCACAGACATAGATGGCCCAGCAGTTCGGCGTGTTATACATGGAGCCCGCGTCCGCATGGGTCTTGTACATCATGTAGATCGGCGTCTTGGGATCGAGGTCCTCGCGGATCAGATCTTCGCGGATGATGGCGATGACCATACCGGCGGGGCCGACGTTCTTCTGGACACCGGCATAGATCATGCCGTAGTCCGAAACATTGCACGGCTTGGACAGGAACATAGAGGACTGGTCAGAGACCAGGGGCTTGCCCTTCGTGTCCGGCAGCTTCTGCCACGTCGTGCCGTGGATAGTCTCGTTCTCGCAGATATAGACATAATCCGTATCCTCTTCGACCGGCAGATCGGAGCAGTCGGGAATGTAAGCATAGTTGCGGTCCTTGGAGGAAGCGGCGACATTGACCTCGCCGTATTTCTTCGCCTCGGCAATGGCCTTCTTGGACCATGCGCCGGTTTCGATATAGATCGCCTTGCCATTCTTCATCAGATTCATTGGGATCATGGCAAACTGCAGCGTTGCGCCGCCCTGAATGAAGAGAACCTTATAGTTATCGGGGATCCCCATCAGATCACGCAGATCCTGCTCAGCCTCGTCGATGATGGTCTGGAAAACCTTCGAACGGTGCGACATCTCCATAACGCCCATACCGGCGCCGCGGTAGTTCAGCAGCTCGTCGCGGATCTCTTCCAACACCGGAACAGGCATGGTCGCGGGACCGGCGGAGAAATTATAAGTACGGTTGTACATCGTGGTACCTCCTGTCATTGCTCGGGCGTGCCCGGCTGTCCTAAGTATACGCCATGGAATGAAAATAATCAACCATAATTATCAAAAATTTATGTTCGGAATACCAATTTTTTTCAGGTTTTCACCAAAATCAGCAGTTTATACAATGTGTCTTGTGAAAAACTGTGCACAACGACGTAGCGTTAATCGCCGAAACGCGGACATAGAAAAACCGCTGCAGGATGTCTTGCATTCTGCAGCGGTAAACCGGTATTCTCTTACACCAGCTCGATAATGGCCATCTCGGCAGCGTCGCCGCGGCGAACGCCGATGCGGGTCACTCTCGTGTAGCCGCCATTGCGGTCGGCATACTTCGGAGCGAGTTCCTTGAAGACCTTGTGCGCGACATCTTCCTTCGTGATGAAGGCCAGAGCCTGACGGTAGGCGGCGAGGTCGCCCTTCTTACCAAGGGTGATCATCTTCTCCGCGACCGGCTGGACTTCCTTCGCACGGCAGAAGGTCGTCTCGAGCTTGCCGTTCTCCAGCAGATCGGTGGTCAGCTGGCGGAGCATCGCCTTGCGCTGATCGCTCGTTCTGCCGAGCTTACGGGTTCCAAACATTCGTATTTCCTCCTTTTAAAAGGTAAAGACAGCGGATCGGTCGGGCCGATTCCTTAGCTATTTGTGGTAGGCGTTTCCTCCGTCGCGAGCGACAGGCCCATCATGGCCAGCTTGTTCTGCACCTCGTCGAGCGACTTCTTGCCCATGTTGCGGACCTTCATCATCTCTTCCGGCGTTCTGGAGATCAGATCGCGGACGGTGTTGATGTTGGCACGCTTCAGGCAGTTGAAGCTGCGGACGGACAGGTCAAGCTCTTCGATGGTGAGCTTCAGAGCGGTCGGCTCGGTGGAAACATCCTTTTCACGAACGATCGACTGGCTGGCGACCGTCTCGGAGAGATTGGTGAACAGGGCCAGATGCTCCGTCAGGATCTTGGCGGCGATGGACACGGCGTCCTTAGCCGTCGTGGTGGAATCCGTCCAGACCTCCAGCGTCAGCTTGTCGAAATCGGTCATGTTGCCGACACGCGTATTCTCGACCGTATAATTGACCTTATACACCGGGGAATACAGCGAGTCGACCGGGATCACACCAATGGGCGTCTGCGGCGTCTTGTTCCGGTCAGCCGGAACATAGCCGCGGCCGCGGCTCATGGTGATCTCCATGTTCAGCATGGCATCGGGTCCGAGCGAGCAGATGTGCAGGTCCTTATTCAGGATCTCCACATCGTCGTCGGTCTTGATGTCGCCGGCCGTGACTTCGCACTCGCCGGAGGCATCAATATAAACCGTCTTCACGCCGTCACAGTTCATCTTAAAGATGATACGCTTGATGTTCAGGACGATCTCAGTGACATCCTCCTTCACACCGGGGATTGTGGAAAACTCATGCTGGACGCCCGCGATCTTGATGGAGGTCGCAGCGGTACCAGGCAGAGAGGAAAGCAGAATCCTTCTCAGTGAGTTGCCCAGAGTCGTACCGTAGCCCCGCTCGAGCGGTTCCACGATAAAAATGCCATGGGCGGGATCTTCCGGAGAGTCGATGCACTCAATACGCGGCTTGTCAATTTCTACCATATAACAGATACCCTCCTTATGAATCTGCAAAACACAGGTTTTGCGGCGTAATCCAGCTTACCAATAAACGAGGGTGCAGCGTTACTTGGAGTACAGCTCGACGATGAGATGCTCGGCGATTTCGAAGTCGATATCATCTCTGGCCGGAAGCGCAAGGACCTTGCCGGACAGCGTGTTCTTGTCGCGGTCAAGCCACTTCGGAGCGGCGACGAAAGCGTCGTCTTCCTTCAGCTTCTTGAAGCGGTTGTTGGAGCAGCTCTTCTCGCAGACAGCGATGACGTCGCCCGTCTTCACAAGATAGGACGGGATGTTGACGCGCTTGCCGTTGACGGTGTAGTGGCCATGGTTCACGAGCTGACGGGCCTCGCGGCGGGTCGCGGCAAAGCCAAGGCGATAGATCACGTTGTCAAGACGGCGCTCGATAAGGCTCAGAAGGACCTCACCGGTGTTGCCCTCAGCGCGGGCAGCCTTCTCATAATACATCCGGAACTGCTTCTCCAGGATGCCGTAAACAAACTTGACCTTCTGCTTCTCGGTGAGCTGCAGAGCATATTCGGACTTCTTAGCTCTTCTCTGACCGCCGGGATTCTTATTGGAAGTCTTGGAATAACCCATGACGGCAGGAGAAACGCCAAGCGTTCTGCAACGCTTCAGAACGGGCTGAGTATTTTTCGCCATTCTATGATTTCCTCCTTAACGAATTAGACGCGACGTCTCTTGGGCGGACGGCAGCCATTGTGGGGAATGGGGGTGACGTCCTTGATCATGACAACTTCCAGACCCGCGGACTGCAGTGCGCGGATGGCAGCCTCACGACCTTGGCCCGGGCCCTTGACGTAGACCTCGACGGTCTTCAGGCCATGCTCCATGGCTGCCTTGGCGGCAGTCTCGGCGCACATCTGTGCGGCATAGGGCGTGGACTTACGGGAGCCACGGAAGCCGAGTCCGCCGGAGGAGGCCCAGGAAAGGGCGTTGCCCTGCAGATCGGTGATGGTCACCATGGTGTTGTTGAAGGAGGAACGAATATGAACGGCGCCCTTCTCAACATTTTTGCGCTCGCGGCGGCGCTTGACAACTTTCTTTGCAGTAGCCTTAGCCATTATTCAGTTCCCTCCTTACTTCTTCTTATTCGCAATGGTCTTCTTCGGGCCCTTGCGGGTACGCGCGTTGGTCTTGGTGCGCTGACCTCTGACCGGCAGGCCTCTTCTGTGGCGCATGCCGCGGTAGCAGCCAATTTCCGTCAGGCGCTTGATGTTCAGAGCAACTTCACGGCGGAGGTCGCCCTCGATGGTGTAGTTCTTATCGATGACATCACGCAGCGCAGCCTCCTGATCCTCGGTGAGATCCTTCACACGGGTATCAGGGTTCACATTGGCCAGCTTCAGAATGTCGTTCGCGCTTTTTCTGCCAATACCGAAAATATAAGTCAGAGCGATCTCGACTCTCTTTTCGCGGGGCAGGTCAATACCAGCAATACGTGCCATATACTCTCGAGCACCTCCTATTAACCTTGTCTCTGCTTATGCTTGGGGTTTTCGCAAATTACCATGACGCGACCCTTGCGCTTGATAATCTTACATTTTTCGCACATGGGCTTCACGGACGGTCTAACCTTCATACTGTTTAACCTCCATATGAGAACAATGTCTCTTGTTTACTTGCTTCTCCAGGTGATCCGACCCTGAGTCAGATCATACGGAGACATCTGAACAGTTCTTGATATAGTTCATTCTGAGCTTGCCGGAAATGTGTGCCAGAATCGTATGCCCGCCGCCAATATTGACTTTGAACATTGCATTCGGCAGTGCATCAGTCACGATGCCCTCAAGTTCGATTACGTCGTCTTTTGCCAAGTTTCTGAACCCTCCTTGGTTGAAACGTTGAATTCCCGGCCGAGTACGGCCAGTTCCCTTCGTAATTCGCTGTTGAGCAGTTTGTCGCCTGCGATGAGCTTCGCTGCGACGGTCGAATCTGGCCGAAGGACTTTGCGGACATGTTTGGCCTTCTTCCGCTTGGGATTTTCCAGCTTTCTCTCCTTCCCGTTGACCAGGGAAACGTACACACCGTCTGTGTCAACCACAAAGAACAGCATTCCCTGATCACGACCGGCAAGGGAGAGCACCACATCCGATTTGGATAGTTCCATGCTTAGAGTCCCTCGGCGACGGTGAGAATTTCCGGCTCGCCGTCGGTAATGAGCACAGTATTTTCGTAGTGGGCCGACAGGCTTCCGTCGGCGGTGACGGTCGTCCAGCCGTCCTTCAGCACCCGCACCTCGAAGGTACCGGCGTTGATCATCGGCTCGATGGCGATCACCATACCGCGGATCAGTCTGGGGCCTCTGCCGGGCTTGCCATAGTTCGGGACCTCAGGCTCCTCGTGCAGATGCTCACCGACACCGTGGCCGACGAAGTCACGGACGACTCCGCAGCCAAACGATTCGGCATAGGTCTGCACGGCATGCCCGATATCCGAGATCCGGCATCCCTGGCGCGCGAATTTCACGCCTGCTTCGTGACATCAATAAGCCTCTGCGCTTCGGGAGAGATCTTCCCGCAGGCATAGGTTGCGGCGCAGTCCCCATGGAATCCCTGCCATTTGGCTCCGACATCGACGGAGACAATGTCACCCTCCTGCAGCACGCGGCCGTCCGGAATGCCGTGAATGACGGTATTGTTCACGGAAATACAGACGCTCGCGGGGTAGCCGGAGTAGTGCAAGAAGGACGGTGTTGCACCTTGTGACACGATGAAATCGTGGACAGCTTTGTCGATCGCCTTTGTGGTCACGCCGGGTCTTACCATTTCCCCTGCCAGAGCACGGGCTGCCGCGGTAATTTTACAGGCCCTGCGCATCACTGCGATCTCACGTTCATTTTTAATAGGGATCATTTTGATACACCCAATGCCGCCAGAATATCACGAGTAGCATCCTCGATGGGCTGATTTCCCTCGATAAGCCGGAGCTTGCCGAGCTTTTCATAGAAGCCCTTGAGCGCCTCGGTCTCCTTGTGGTAAACGGCCAGACGGCTGCGCACCGTTTCCGGCACGTCATCCGGCCGCGTGACCAGCTCGGAGCCGCACGCATTACAGATGCCCTCAATTTTGGGCGGATTCGCCGTGACATGGTAGCTGCCGCAGACGCGGCGGCCGGTCATCCGCTGCTCGATCACAGCGTCGTCAATTTCAATGGAGATCACACAGTCGATCTCAATGCCGGCATTCACAAGGGCCTCGGCCTGCGGGATCGTGCGGGGCATACCGTCGAGGATATACCCGTTTGCACAATCCGGCTCGGCCAGGCGGTCCCGGACGATGCCGATGATGACCTCGTCCGGAACCAGCTTGCCCTGGTCCATGAATGCCTTCGCTTTGAGACCGGTCTCCGTGCGATTCCGGATTGCTTCTCGGAGGATGTTCCCGGTGGAAATGGTCGGGATCCCGAGCCGCTTGGACAGGATCTCTGCCTGCGTGCCCTTCCCCGCGCCGGGAGCCCCCAGCAGGATCAGTCTCATGTCCAGCCTCCTGTTATTTCTCAAGGAAGCCGGAGTAGTTGCGCATCAGCATCTGCGCCTCGATGGCTGCGACGGTCTCCAGAGCAACACTGACCACGATGATGATGGACGTGCCGCCAAAGGAGAATCTCGTGTTACTCATGATCGTGCCGAGAAGAACCGGCAGGACCGCGATGATGCCGAGATAGATCGCGCCGAAGAGGGTAACCTTGTTGATGACCTTGCGGATGAAGTCAGCGGTCGGACGGCCCGGACGGAAGCCGGGAATGAAGCCGCCGTTCTTCTTCAGGTTGTTGGCCACCTCAACAGGGTTGTACTGAATGGTCGCATAGAAGTAGCTGAAGCCCACGATCAGGATCAGATAGATGACCGTATAGATCACACTGGTGCTCGTGAACATATGCTTGTAAGCCCAGTTGCTCGTCCAGCCGCCGAATGCGCAGATCGTGGCGGGCAGGCTCGCGATGGACTGTGCGAAGATGATAGGCATAACGCCGGACATGTTGACCTTGATGGGCAGGTGCGTGTTCTGGCCACCATAGACCTTACGGCCGACAACGCGCTTGGCGTACTGGACCGGAATGCGGCGCTCAGCCTGGGAAACGAAAACGATGAAGACGATGATCGCGAGCATGGCGACGATCAGCAGCAGAGCCCAGTACCAGAAGCCGCCGAAGTTGGACTTCAGGTTGTTGAAGATCGGCGTGATGATGCCGGACGGGATGCGGGCGATGATGTTGGCAAACAGGATCATAGAGATGCCGTTGCCGATGCCGTGCTCGGAGATCTGATCACCCAGCCACATGACCAGCGTGGAGCCGGCCGTGAAGGTCAGGATGATGACGAGAGCAGTCAGGAAGCCGGTGCTCGTAAGGAGCATGTTGCTGTACTGGCTGTTGTAGTTGCTGAGCATGATATAATAGGCAAAGCCCATCAGGACGCCCAGGCCAACCGTCGTGTAGCGCGTGATCTTCGTAAGCTTCTTCTTACCCTCTTCGCCGCCCTCTTTGCTCAGGCGCTCGAGAGCAGGAATGGCGATGGTAAGAAGCTGAATGATGATGGACGCGTTGATATACGGCTGGATCGACAGTGCGAAGATGGTGGCCTGCGAGAAGGCAGAGCCGGACATCATATCGAACAGGCCGAAGATGGTGTTGCTCAGCTGCTGGCTGAACATCAGGGACATCTGCTGCACGTTGACACCGGGAACGGGAATGACGTTGCCGATGCGGTACAGAAGGATGATCACGAGCGTGAAGAGGAGCTTTCTGCGCAGCTCAGGGATCTTCCAGGCATTGCGGATGGTAGTAAGCACTTACACCACCTCAGCCTTTCCACCTGCCTCTTCGATTTTCGTTTTGGCAGATCCGGAAAACGCTGCTGCTTTCACAGTGAGCTTCTTAGTGAGATTGCCATTGGAGAGGACCTTCAGGCCGTACTTGCAGTCACGGATGATGCCCTTCTCCGTCAGGGCAGCGGCGTCGACCACTGCACCGTCCTCAAAGACGTTGAGCTGGCCGAGGTTCACGGCCGTCAGCGGCTTTGCAAAGATGTTATTGAAACCACGCTTCGGGATGCGTCTTGCCAGAGGCATCTGGCCGCCTTCGAAGCCGACACGGATCTTACCGCCGGAACGGGCCTTCTGACCCTTGTGACCGCGACCAGCCGTCTTGCCGTTGCCGGTGCCGGTGCCGCGACCCTTGCGCTTGCCAACCTGGGTAGAACCCGCGATGGGAGCAAGTTCATGTAACTCCATTCTTGTCTCCTCCTTATTCTACTTCGGTGACCTCGAGAAGATAGCCGATCTTGGCGATCTTGCCGCGGGTCTGTTCGTTATCGGGCTGGATGGTCTCCTGGCCGATCTTGCGCAGGCCGAGGGACTCAGCCGTCGCAATGTGCTTCTGGATACGACCGCTGATGCTCTTGACCAGCTTGATCTTTAACTGTGCCATGTCCGTATCCTCCTTAACCAACGATTTCTTCGACGCTCTTGCCGCGGATGCGAGCGACCTCTTCCGGTCCACGCAGGCTCAGCAGGCCCTGCATCGTTGCCTTGACAACGTTCTGCGGGTTGTTGGAGCGCAGGCACTTGGCGCGAATGTTGCTGATACCGGCAGCTTCCATGACAGCACGGACAGCGCCGCCGGCCAGAACGCCGGTACCGACAGGAGCCGGCTTCAGCAGGACCTTACCGGCGCCAAAGATGCCGATGACTTCGTGGGGGATCGTGGTCTCCGCGAGAACGACCTTCTGCAGGTTCTTCTTCGCGTTGGCAATGCCCTTCAGGATCGCCTCGGAAACCTCGGCTGCCTTGCCCAGGCCATAGCCCACGGTGCCCTTGCCGTCGCCGACGACGACGAGAGCGGAGAACTTCATAACGCGGCCGCCCTTGACCGTCTTGGAAACACGGTTCAGGTAGACGACGCGCTCAATCATCTCGGGAGCATTGTCCTTTTCGGACGCTCTGTTATAAGCCATTTCTCGTTCCTCCTCTTAGAATTTGAGGCCGCCCTCGCGCGCGCCTTCGGCGAGTGCCGCTACACGACCGTGGTAGACATAGCCGCCGCGGTCAAAAACGACTTCCTCGATCTCCTTGGCCTTCGCACGCTCGGCGAGGAGCAGGCCGACCTTCTTGGCAGCTTCGCAGTTGCCGGTCGCACCCTCAAACTCCTTCTCCACGGTAGAAGCGGAAACCAGAGTGGCTCCATTGACATCATCAATGATCTGCGCATAGATGTTGGCGTTGCTTCTGAAAACATTCAGGCGGGGTCTGCACGGTGTGCCGGAGATCTTGCCGCGAACGCGAACATGGCGCTTCAGGCGCATGGCCTTCTTATCGGTCTTCTTAATCATTTACGCACACCTCCTGTTATTTCTTACCGCCGGTCTTGCCTTCCTTATGGCGAAGAACCTCGGTCGTATACTTGATGCCCTTGCCCTTGTAAGGCTCAGGCGGTCTCTTGCCGCGGACCTCAGCAGCGAACTGGCCGACCTTCTGCTTGTCGATGCCGCTGATGACGATCTTGTTCTGGGCAGGAACGTCGATGGTGATGCCGTCGATCTCATCGACAACAACAGGATGGGAGTAGCCAAGGTTCATGATGAGCTGCTTGCCCTGCTTCTGTGCACGGTAGCCGACACCATTGACCTCAAGCTCCTTCGTGTAACCCTTCTCGACGCCGACGATCATGTTGTGCAGCAGCGTGCGGGTCAGGCCATGCAGGCTCTTGTGCTCGTGCTCCTCATCCGGGCGGGAGACGGTCAGAACAGCGCCCTCCTGCTTGATGATCATATCATGATGGAATTTGCTGGTCAGAGTACCCTTCGGGCCCTTGACGGTGACGAGATTGCCGTCCGCGATGGTCACTTCAACGCCTGCCGGTACAGTGATAGGCATTTTGCCGATTCTGGACATAATGTTACCTCCTTACCAGACGAACGCAAGGACTTCGCCGCCGATATGTGCTGCGCGAGCAGCCTTATCGGTCATGACGCCCTTGGAAGTGGAAATGATGGCGATGCCAAGGCCCTTGAGAACCTTCGGCAGCTCCGCAGCGCCGGCGTAGATACGCAGGCCCGGCTTGGAGACGCGGCGAAGACCGGAAATGACCTTCTCCTTGTTGCCCAGGTACTTCAGGGTGATGTGGATCACGCCCTGCTTGCCGTCCTCCTCAACGGAGTATGCCTTGATATAGCCCTCGTCGAGCAGGATCTTGGCAATGTCCTTCTTGAGGTTGGAAGCGGGGACATCCACAGTTTCGTGCTTTGCAGAGTTCGCATTCCGGATTCGGGTGAGCATATCTGCAACGGGATCGGTGATTTGCATGTGATTGACCTCCTTTAGAAGTTACGGGCTGAACCCGTTAAGACGTCAGAGTATCAGAGGAATGTGAGCCGCAAGCGGCTCCATGTTCCCCTGACTTCTGATGCCTGTTTTCCATTTGAATCACGCAAAGATGCGTATTCGCGCACACGCGCGGGAATGAAAAGTTACCAGCTTGCCTTCTTGACGCCGGGGATCTCGCCCTTGTAGGCGAGCTCGCGGAAGCAGATACGGCAAACGCCGTAGTCGCGGAGGTAGGCATGGGGTCTGCCGCAGATCTTGCAGCGGTTGTAGCGGCGGGTGGAGAACTTGTTTCCAGTCTGCTGCTTCAGGATCATTGCTTTTCTAGCCATTGTGTTCTTCCTCCCAATTAAGCGTGGAACGGAGCGCCGACCATGGTCAGCAGTTCCTTGGCTTCCTCGTCGGTCGTCGCGGTGGTGCAGATGCAGATGTCCATGCCGCGGATCTTGTCGATCTTGTCATACTCGATTTCGGGGAAGATAAGCTGCTCCTTCAGGCCCATGGCATAGTTGCCGCGGCCGTCGAAAGCATTGGGGTTGATGCCGCGGAAGTCGCGGACACGGGGCAGAGCCACATTGAACAGGCGGTCGAGGAATTCCCACATCTTGTCGCCGCGCAGCGTGACCTTCACGCCGACGGTCTCGCCCTCACGGACCTTGAAGTTTGCGACGGACTTGCGAGCCTTCGTCGTGATGGGCTTCTGGCCGGTGATGGTGGCGATATCCTTGCAGATAGCCTCGATCTCCTTCGCGTTGTTCTTGCTCTCGCCGCAGCCGACGTTCACAATGACCTTCGCGATCTGGGGGATCTGCATGACGCTCTTATACTGGAACTTCTTCATGAGAGCGGGAGCGATTTCTTCGGTATACTTCACTTTCAGTCTAGCCATAATCTCGTCCCTCCTCCTTAGATTTCCTTGCCGCACTTCTTGCAGACGCGGACCTTCTTGTCGCCGTCGAGCTTGAAGCCGACGCGAACGCCCTTCTTGCAGGTGCTGCAGTAGAGCTGGACCTTATCCGCACGAATGGGGATCTCACGCTTGATGATGCCGCTGGTCTCGTTCTGCTTGCGGGCCTTGACATGGCAGGTAGCCACGTTGACGCCCTCGACGAGCAGCTTGTTCTCCTTGGGCATGGCGGTGAGCACCTTGCCCTTCTTGCCCTTGGACTTGCCGGAAAGGACAATGACGGTATCGTTCTTCTTAATGTTCATTGACTGGTCCCCCCATTAAATGACTTCCGGGGCCAGGGAGAGGATCTTCATGTATTCCTTGTCACGAAGCTCTCTGGCGACCGGCCCAAAGATACGGGTGCCGCGGGGATTCTTGTCGTCCTTGATCAGGACGGCGGCGTTCTCGTCGAAACGGACATAGGTGCCGTCGGCGCGGCGAACGCCCTTGCAGGTACGCACGATGACAGCGCGAACGACTTCGCCCTTCTTCACGGTGCCGCCCGGGGTAGCCTTACGGACGGAAGCGACGATGACGTCGCCGATGTTGCCGAACTTACGCTTGGAGCCGCCAAGCACACGGATGCACTTGATCTCCTTTGCGCCGGTGTTGTCGGCAACCTTCAGATAAGATTCCTGCTGGATCATAAGTTGTCGACCTCCTTACTCAGCCTTCTTGATGATTTCAACGAGACGCCATCTCTTGTCCTTGGACAGGGGGCGGCACTCCATCACCTTCACGGTATCGCCGACGCCGCACTCGTTGTTCTCGTCGTGCGCCTTCAGCTTGTAGGTTCTCTTCACGATCTTCTTATACAGCTTGTGCTGTACGCTGTCCTCAATTGCAACCACGATGGTCTTGTCCATCTTATCGGAGACGACCTGACCAACTCTGGTTTTGCGGAAAGCTCTTGTAGTTTCACTCATAATTGCTTACCTCCTCAGATTGCGGTCTCTTTCTCACGAATAATAGTCTTGATGCGGGCAATGTCTTTCTTGACAGCAGCGATTTTGACGGGGTTATCGAGCTGGTTGGTCGCGTGCTGCATCCGCAGGAAGAACAGATCCTTCTTCAGATCGGCAGCCTTCGCCTCCAGATCAGCGACGGACATCGCTCTCAGTTCTTTTGCCTTCATCATTATTCACCACCATTCTCAGATACTGCATCTTCACGGGCGATGATCTTGGTCTTGATGGGCAGCTTGTGCTGTGCCAGACGGAGAGCCTCGCGGGCATCTTCCTCGGACACGCCGCCGATCTCGAACATGACCTTCTGCGCCTTGACGACTGCAACCCAGTATTCCGGAGCGCCCTTACCGGAGCCCATACGGACGCCGAGCGCCTTCTTGGAAACAGGCTTGTCGGGGAAAATCTTGATCCAGACCTGACCGCCACGCTTGGTGTAACGGGTCATGG
>ERZ773145.2252-NODE-2252-length-14013-cov-10.089411_pt1 | contig 14013 bp, 9 predicted proteins | sample MGYA00580848_ERZ773145 | MGnify/ENA primary metagenome ERZ773145 (study PRJEB29015, sample SAMEA2737858) | human gut metagenome | biome: human gut; feature: human-associated habitat; material: faeces | place: China | collected 2012 ... | reverse complement strand
TGGCATCTGCCGCACCTCGCTCGCCGTATCGGCACTTAGAATTATGCGGTATTGCTCAAAGACAGGTGGCGGTGCGCGAAATAGGCACCGCCGCGGCCTGAACCCGAAACAGCAAAAAGAGGAGTGTGAACCCCCATGGATATAATGGAATTTTTGAAAACCCGCCGCACCTACCGCCGCTTTGAACAAAAGCCGGTGGAACCTGCCATTGCCCGGGAAATTATGGAGGCCGCCCGCATTGCCAGCTGCGGTGCTAACCGCCAGACGCTGAAATATGTGCTGGTGCAAAGCCCGGAGATGGTTGCCAAAATGCAGCCGCTGGTGCACTGGGCTGCTTACCTGCCGCCGGAGCAGGGCCAGCCCAAACCGGATGAGACCCCGGTACTGTTTGTGGCTGTCTGCCAGGATGAAAGCCTGCCCGGCTGCAATGATACCGATACCGGACTTGCCCTTGCCAACATGACGGACGCCGCCTGGGCGCACGGTGTGGGTAGCTGCATCATGGGGGCGATCGACCGCCCCGCCATCAAGGAGCTGCTGGGCCTGGGCGAAAATCTGCGCCTGCACAGCGTGGTGGCGTTCGGCTACCCCACCCATGAAAGCCACTTGGTTGCCATGCAGAACGGCAATGTAAAGTATTACCTGGACGATGCCCGCGATTACTGCGTGCCCAAACGCCCGATGGAAGAAATTTTGCTCAAGACCCTTTGATTTTGATATAAAATAAACCGCCCGTGCGCTCCCCATAAACGGAACGCACGGGCGTTGGTTTTTGCTTATCGCTTAATAGGCCATGATGTCCTTTACACTGCCGGACATGGAGAACAGCTTGGCGGACAGGTGGTCCAGGTAGATAATACCCAGCTTCAGGCCGGTTTCCTCGTTGTACATATCGGCCAGCTGCGGCATAATCTTGAATGCGGCGGCCTGTGCTTCGGGAGTATTGTCAAAGTTGGCAGTACCCTGCACGCGCAAAAACTCGCCCTTTTCGTTGCAGGCGCAGATTTCCAGGTTGGTGTTGTCCAACAGCTGCTTGTATGCGGCCTTGTGCTTGCCGATGCCCAGGCACAGGTGGTCCTTGTACCACATGGCAAAGCCCAGCGGGCGCACGCGCGGCAGATAGCCATCCACCGTGGCAAGATAAAAGGTCGGATTGTCCTTCAAAAACTGCATAATTTCTTCGCTTGGGGTCATGGTTGCTCCTCCAATCATCCGCGTGTTATCAGGTTCGGCTGCGGGGCAGCCGGGTAATTATTACAGGGTTTTCAGTGCGGCCACAATGCGGGCGGCTGCTTCCTTGGTCTTGGCGGCATCGCCAAATGCGGTCAGGCGGAAATACCCCTTGCCGCACTCGCCAAAGCCCTCGCCGGGGGTGCCAACAACATTGGCGGTCTCCAGCAGCCAGTCAAAAAACTCCCAGCTGCCCATGTTGTTGGGGCAGCGCAGCCAGATGTACGGGCTGTTTTTGCCGCCGCAGTACCACACATCGGCTTCATCCAGTGCTGCTGCAATCACGGCAGCGTTCTGACGGTAGTAGTCCAGGTTGTGCTGGATCTCTTTCATGCCTTCCTCGGTGAACACGGCTTCGGCGCCGCGCTGCACCACATAGGCAACGCCGTTGAACTTGGTGGTCTGGCGGCGCAGCCACATCTTGTTCAGGCTCTGGCCGTCAGAGACAATGGCCTGCGGCACAACGGTGTAGCCGCAGCGGGTGCCGGTAAAGCCTGCGATCTTGGAGAAGCTGCAAACCTCAACGGCGCAATCCTTAGCACCCTCAACCTCATAAATGCTGCGGGCCAGACCCGGTTCGCTGACAAAGCATTCATAGGCGGCGTCAAACAGGATCAGGGCGTTGTTGGCCTTGGCCCAGCGCACCCACTCTTTCAGCTGGTCCACGGTGTAGGTGGCACCGGTGGGGTTGTTGGGGCTGCACAGGTACACAATGTCGGCATGAACATTGCCATCCGGCATCGGCAAAAAGTTATTCTCGGCGCTGGCGGACATGTACAGGATCTTGCGCCCGGCCATCACGTTGTCATCCACATAAACGGGGTAAACGGGGTCCGGAACCAGCACGGTATTGTCCACATCAAACAGATCCAGCAGGTTGCCCAGGTCGCTCTTGGCGCCGTCGGATACAAAGATTTCGGCCATGTCCAGCTCCACGCCGTGGCCGGCATAGTATTTCTGGATAGCGGAACGCAGGAATTCATAGCCCTGCTCGCTGGGAATATAGCCGTGGAAAGTCTCTTTCTTGCCCTGCTCCTCAACGGCTTTCAGCATGGCGTCGGTCACGCTTTTGGCCAGCGGCAGCGTTACGTCGCCAATGCCCAGGCGGATGATATCCTTATCCGGGTTGGCTTTCTGGTAAGCAGCAACCTTGTGCGCAATGGTGCTGAAAAGATAGCTTTCGTTCAGCTCGGAATAATGCTTGTTCAGTTTCATCTTTCGCTCCCTCTGCATTTCAACATGGTGGTTAGGAATATTTAATACTATGGAATGTATGTCTGTATGGTACCATAAAACGCCGCCACATTCAAGAAAAACCGCGAAAATCTACCCCTTATGATAAACAGTATTTTCGCCGGATTTCTTTAATTTTATATGGCTTCATATGGTTCAGTGTGTTACCGTCAACCTCGCCATACCTCCAATTTCTAATTTGAGAAAACTCCTAACGCCTACTTCCTAACTCCTAACTAACTTTACACTTCCACGCAACCCACAAATGCCGTCTCCGCCGGGCCGGTCATCAAAATGTCGTCATCCGCCGTGATGGTGATGGAAAGGGTGCCGCCCAGCAGGTGTACATCCACCGGAAGATTGCGGGGGCATACGCCGCGCAGCACCAAAGCGGCCACCGTGGCGCAGGAGCCGGTGCCGCAGGCGAACGTCTCGCCGCTGCCGCGCTCCCAAACCCGCATCACCACACTGGTGGGGCTTTCGATATAAACAAACTCGGTGTTGACCCCTTCGGGGAATGCTGGGTGGTGCTCAAACTCCGGGCCGATTGCGGCCAGGGCGTGGCCGGTGGGCAAGGTGTCGCAATCCGGCCATTCAATGATGCAGTGCGGGTTGCCGGTGCTGATGCAGGCGGCATCCCAGGTTTTGCCCGCTGCCGTCAGCGGGGCGTGAACCAGCGGCCCGGCCCCCAACCCAACGGCGGGCAGGGTGTCCGCCATCGCAGAAAAATGTCCCATTTCGGCCTGCCACAGCCCTTCGCCTTTGCGGTGCAGCGTTTTACGGCCCGCCATCAGGGTGTCGATCTCGATCACATCCTTCGGCACGCCGTGCGTGTACAAAAACTGCGCCACACAGCGCACCCCGTTGCCGCACATTTTGCCCTCGGAGCCATCTGCGTTGAACATCCGCATGGTGGCATCGCCGTCCGCTGTCAGCGGCGGGCAGATGCAGATAATGCCGTCCGCCCCAATGGAAAAATGCCGGCGGGAAAGTTTTTGGCTCCAGACGGCAATCTCCGCAGGCAGGCCGGTTTCGCGGCAGTCAAGATAGATATAGTCGTTGCCGCAGCCGTGCATTTTGGTAAAGTGCAGTTGCATAAAGTGCCTCCTTGTTGTGCGGTGTGGAAAGAATCAAATAAAAGAATAATAAATAATGGTTGTGTGATGCCCATGGCATCACATTTTAATCAGGCCAACCACTCCGGCAAAAAGCATTCTAGCCAGAGCAGCCCGCCTGTTTTATTCGCGCCGCGGGCGGCGCACCAACATGATTCTTTATTCATTATTATTCATTGGCAACACCGCACAATTCCCGCCTGACGGCTTAAGCACCGCTCCGACGGCTGCGGCACGGCATCTGCGTTGCCAAAACAAAGTATTATCTGTGCTTTTGGCTTAGCAGCTGCCGTGCCTCGCTCGCCGTATCGGCACTTAGAATTGTGCGGTATTGCCTTTAATTTTTCTTCTGCTCACCCTCCGGGAAGATGATCTTATAGATTGGGAAATAAATCACCATCTGCACACCGCCGTTGATGACGGTAATGAGAACGTTGTACAGCGCGGGCGGGAAGAATTGCTTACACAGCGGCACATAAATGCCCATCAAAAAGCTGCACACGATGGTGATGAGTACGAACGCCACCACGTACCACGCGATCTGATACCACACGTTGCCCTTCGACTTAAACGTGATATTACGCTGCATCGGGAAATTAACGCACTGCGCCAGAAACAGCGTGATGGCAAACGCCGCAAAGTAGCCCATCCCGCCGGTAGCGTCGCCGGTGACAGGGTAGTTGAATACATAGGTATCCACCGGACCGAGGTTCAGATGAATCAGCTGGCAGGGGATGCTGCACCAGTCGGTCAGGTTGTAGAACAGCCCCGGCAAAAAGGTCAGCAGCAGATATTGCAGCACCGTGACAAACAGCGAAAAAGCGTAGAATTTCACAAACTGTGCCACGAGCTTATGCTTTTGGGTGAAGTTTGTCCACCAATTTTTTATCGTTTCCATAGCTCACCTCATGCTTGCGCAGACACGGTCAGCTCCGCGCTGTATTCGCCGTCGGAAGCAGCAATCGTCATGGCGTCGCCGTCCCCCATGCGGACTATGGCAAGAGCCTCGCCGTAGTAGGTATCGGTTTCGCTGTCCAGATAGCTGTGCTTGTTGAAAGGGCAGGCACTGCCCAGCCCCACCAACGTGCCGCCGCGCACCTGTACCTGAATATTGCCGCGCATCAGCGGCTTGGTGATGCCGTTTTCATCGGTGTAGCGCAGACGGACGTAGCACAGATGCCCCGTTTGTGCAGCAGGTTCTTCGGCATCCAGCGTCAGGCTGGTCGCGCCGCCGGCACTTTGCAGCTTGTAGCGACCAATTTCGTGATCGGCAGCGTCATAACTGACGGCTTCCAGCGTGCCACTCTCGTAGGGAATGCTGAACCTCGCAAGGCAGTCATTTTTCAGCGTTTTGCTGCCCACGGTGCGGCCGTTCAGCACCAGTTCCACGCGGGCAGCGCGGGCGTAGACCTCCACGTTGGCCTTTTTGCCTTCGCAGCCGGTCCAGCTCCAGCTGGGCATGGCGTTCGTCATCTTCCACGCACTGGGGCTGTGACGGTCTCCGGTATGGTTGACCGGGCAGACGGCGATATAGGGGCCATTGTCGGCCTCCAGCGCCACGCGGGTATAAAGGGCTTCGCCCAGCGGCTTGCCGGTCAGGTCGATGCGCCCCGAACCCGCCGACACCCAGCCCAGGCCGCCGTCGAAGGTCTCGGCGTAGTCGGCGTACTCCCACGAGCCGACCATGACTTCGCCCAGGTAGTCCATGCCCGCCCAGACAAAGTCACCCACCAAGCGGGGCTCCTGTTTGGCCAACTCGCGGAATTTATAAGCATCGTTGCAGAAGGTCTCGCTGCCCAAAATCAACCGCTGCGGGTACTTTTTCAGGTCGTGCTTATAGCGGTAGATGCCGTAGTTGTAGCCCGCAATGTCCATGTTTGCAAAGGCGTCACGGGTCTTGACGTCGCAGCCGTGCAGGGTCGCGCCGCGTTTCATGAACTCGTCACCCAGCAGCCCCGCCAGATTGTTGAAGAATTGACTGCCGACCGCCTTTTTCTTGGAGGTCTTCTCGCCGCGCTGTTTGGCTTTTTCGGCACGCTCGGCTTCTTTTTTTGCCTTTTCGTCGCTGTACACGCCGAAGCCGATGGAGCTTAAAAAGTTGAAGAAGATGTTCACGCCGCAGGTCACCGGGCGAGAATCATCCAACTCGTGCAGGAAGTCTGTCATCTCTTTGGTCAGGGCGATGCCGCGCTTTTGGGCAGTCTCGCTGACCTCGTTGCCGGTGGAGTAGAGCACCACGCAGGGGTGGTTGTAGTCTTTTTCCACCATGTCGGTCAGATCCTGACGCCACCAGTCGTTGAAATAATCCACGTAGTCATGCTCGGTTTTGTGGATGTACCAATGGTCGATGTACTCGTCCATGACAAGCATACCCTGGCGGTCGCACTCGGTCAGCAGCGCCTTGGAGCAGGGGTTGTGCGCTGAGCGAATGGCGTTGTAGCCGTTCTCTTTCAGCAGGCGTACCTTGCGCGCCACGGCGTCGGGGTCACAAACTGCGCCCAACAAACCATTATCGTGGTGGATGCACGCGCCCTGGATGATGTACCGCTTGCCGTTGAGCAGGAAACCGTCCGTACCCCACTCGACCTTGCGAACACCGAACGTCTCGGTCACCTCATCATCGGCAAAGCTGACGCGGCAGGTGTACAGGTTGGGCGTTTCAGGTGTCCAAAGGCGGGCGTTATCAAGGGTCAGGGTAAATACGGCCTCGCCGTCGCTCTCCTGCTGCATGGCGGGCAGGTCGTCCACCGTCAGGCGTACCGTGCCGGGGGCGGTGGTCTTTACGCGCACCTCCACGATGGCAGGCTGCAGCGACAGGGTGCGAATTTTAACGCCATTCAGCGTGATATGCGCGCCCTTTGCCGTCCAAAGCTGCACCGGGCGGTAGATTCCCGCGCCGGAATACCATCGGCTGTTGGGCTGGTCGGCGTTGCGGGCAATGACACGCAACTCGTTCTCCCCTACGTGCAGATACGGCGCACAATCAACATAAAAGTTGGTGTAGCCGTAGGGGCGGAACGCAGCCTTTTGACCGTTGAGCCAGACCTCGGCATTATGGTAGACGCCCTCAAACTCCAGAATGTGGGTGTCTGCCAGCTCGTTTTCCGGCACGGTCAGGGTGCGCTGGTATTCGTAGTCATATCCCTCGTACCAGCCGGTATTGGTGCCGCCCGCGCTCAGGGCGGTGCGAGGTTCAGCCAGCATGGCATCATGGGGCAGGGTCACCGGTTTGCCGGGGGCGGTATCGCCCAAATGGCGGCAAGTCCAGCCGGTGAGAAGTGGGGTTGGTTTCATAGTGGTATACCTTTCCTGAGATTCCAAAAGGCCTCGGACGCTGCACAGCCTCCGAGACCTTTATCACTTTACATGGCTTTATCTTTGCGCATGAAAGAACTGATGAGCAGTGTCAGCATACTGATGGCGACCACCACGCAGATACGCATAATCGCGCCGATTTTGCTGACGTCACCGAACATTGCCAAGCCGAAGAAGTAGCCGACAAAGGTATAAACGGAATCCGTAATAAAGGCGCAGAGGGAGACCGCGCTGAGCGCCGGGGCTGCGATTGCCAGCAGGTCATTGTCCGTTACCAGCCCGGCTGCACCGGCCGCCACGGCCGCCACAAGTCCAATGTATACCCAGACGTTGCTGCTGCCGGTGTCGGCAGCATACAAGGCATACAGGATAATACCGACCAGCGCCAGAACGGTCCCGGCAAGATCCAACCAGAAGCCTACGGCTCTGTTTTGAAACAGGTTCTTCATTTTCGTGTCCTCCTATCTCAGGCTTTTTCTTCGCTGCGGCGCTTGGCGCGGAACATCATGAACAAACCGCCCACCATCAGCAGTGCAAACACGACATCAATGGCATACAGTGCGATCTGCCACCACGGCATGATTGACTCGACCGTAGCATCCATGCTTAGACCGTTGATCAAATTCGTGCGAGAGAGCATATAGTGGTAGCGCTTGACGGCATCACGCAGGTTCAACAGCATATTGCCGTCGTCATTGCCGCGAATTTCCTCCACAATGGCGGATGCCGCAGAGCCGGTGGGATCGATGCAGTAGGTCGTGGTACCGGCGTTCAGAGAGGTGGCGAAGTGGCTCTTGTACGCACCGCCAGCCACGCCGTCGGTCTCCTGCTGGCCGTTGAAGCCCCATTCCTTGCGCAGCACCTGCGTGCAGAGCGCCTTGCTGGAGGAAGACCAAACGAGGCCGAGTCGGTTAAAGGACTGCATCAAGGCCATCGTGTTTTCGTTGGAAAGCGCACCCTCAAAGGCGCGCAGGGTCTGCTCACGGAAAGCCTGCTCGTTGAAGAACACGGCAAGACCTTCGCGGTGGAATTCCTGATCGTTGCCAGCTACGTGCTTGATGCCGGGAGTGACGCCACGGCTCTGCACAGCGGTCAGTTCGGTGGTGGTGTACAGGTTGGTCAGAACTGCATCCTCTGAGAAATATTCGCCGTTGCGGCCGCCGAACGGTGTGCGATGCAGATTGCCGCCGCCTGTCCAGAAGAGGGGTAACTTGCAGTACAGAGCTTCCTCCGCCATCAGTTCGCCACGGCGGGTCAGGCGGTCGCTGTTCCACATGCAGGCCGCCACAACAGAACAGGGATACAGGCAGACATCGCGGGTGTCGCCGTATTCTTCGGGGAAGGTGTTTGCGCCGACACTGGCCGTTCCGTCGCCCTCACTGAAAGCGGGCTTTGCCACGGAGGAAACCTCCGGCGTGCCGAACATATCGGAGATTTGGCTTGCCAGTTCCTCCACCGTCATCTGGTCAAGGTATTTATCCCAGGTTTCTGTATCGTCAAAGGAGACGTCTTTCATCGAGACAAAGGTCAGACCATTGTTCTGCCCCTGCGTAATATCACTGACAGAGAGGGAGTCCTCCGGCTTGGTGTAGAGCTCGCCCTGCAAAATCTGCATCATTTCCTCGGTGCAGGTGATGGCGGGGGCTTTAGTCGGGAATGTGCCGTTCCAGTCCTGACGGGTCAGGTAGGTAACAGAACCCTCCTGCCAGTAGTTTGCGTCACAGTCATCAAACTGGTTGGTGACTTCCTCGCCGGTGACAGAGTAGCGGTAGCTCTCGGTATCCAGCGTATCATAGCTCCAACGGTAGGTCTTGGCGGCGTTGCCCTCCACGGTATTGCCATCCTGATCGACCATGCCGGATGCGCCCTTGGCCGCCAGAATGTTGTTCAGGGCGTCATGGGCATTATCGCCCAGCGCCAGATAGTAGTCGCCTGCGCTCAGGATATAACCCTTGGCGTTGGTGTAGTCATAGCTGGCCATCATGTAGCGATCCATCGTGACCGTGACCTGCTCCGACTGGCCGGGCTTCAGCTCGTCGGTCTTGCCGTAGCCAATGACCTGCACGGCGGATTTTTCCACGGCGTTCTGCTTTTCGTAGTCGCCGTAGGGGGTCTGCACATACAACTGCACGACCGATTTACCGCTGACGCTGCCGGTGTTTTTCACCGTGACAGTTGCAGTGAACATATCCTGATCGGCGTCATAGCTCACGCTGTTCAGCGTCTGCTCAAAGGTTGTATAGGACAGACCGTAGCCAAAGGGGTAGGTGACCTCAGCGGCATAATTCCAGCCGCCGCCAAAGGACGAACCTGTCGTGCCGGAGGCACCGGAAGCGGGATTCAGGATAGAATCCTCATAACGGGTCTCGTAGTACTTGTAGCCAACGTAGATGCCCTCCGCCTGCGTTGCCGTATAGGAAACATGCAGCGGGGAATCCGTGACAATACCGGAGTTCAGCACCTCGTCCACGTTGCTCCACTCGGCAACGTTCTGGCTCTGGGTGTATGCAGCCGGGGAGGACAGCGAGTTAGCTGCATAGGTGTCGGTCAGGTGGCCGGAGGGATTTTCCTTGCCGGTCAGCAGGTTGGCGACACCCTCAAAGCCGCGCTGGCCGGGGTCGCCGATCCACAGACAGGCGTCCACGTTGTACTCGTCCATCCAGCCTAATTCCATGGGGTAGGCGCTGTTCAGCAGCACAACGATCTTGCTGAATTTTCCGGAATCGCGGATCATTGCCAGCATATCTTTTTCGTCCTGATGCAAAGCCAGGGCGCTGATACCGTCCGGGTCTTCCATCATCATTTCACAGTCCTCACCGCCCTCGCGTGCCAGCATGACGATAGCGACATCGTTGTAGTCGTTCTCCCAGCTTTGCTGCAGCTGCGCAGTGTAGAAAGACTTAGGTTCTTCGCCCAATACAGGCGCTGCATTGAAATCGCCGGTAGAATTCGGACCACCCGAAATCGTCAGGTTGTTGCTGGCCACACGAGAGGTCGAGCTGTTTTTATAGGCATCGTACAACGTATCATTGATAGAGAAACCGACATCCTTCAACGCCTGATACAGATCGATTACATATGTACCGGTGGACGCTGCGCCGCTGTTTGCACCACCGGGGGCATACACCGGCTGCACAACGGCGTGACCAAACAGCGTCACATGGCTGTTGGAGGAAAGCGGCAGGGCGCTGTTGTTATTACGCAGCAGAACAGAACCTTCCTCCTGCTCCAGCACAGATTCATCGTAGGTGGCTTGGATCAGCTTTTGGAGATTTTCCGCCGAATAGTCACCGAACTCGCTGGTGTAGTAGTTTGTATCCTCTGCCGAGGGGTCCCCGGTGGATACGATACGACTGGTCGTTGTGCCCAGGTACGAGTTCAGCGTACCGGTGTAGGTGATGGCGCACTGCGTACCAAACAGAGATACAACCATCAGCACAGCCGAGGTAGAGGTCAGACCGCGCCATAAAGTTTTCTTCGTTTGCTTCTTCATGTTCTTCTCCTTCTTATTTTTTGGGGGTTCAACTCCCCTTTGATGCTTTCAGTGTAGCACAAGATTCGTTTTGAAGGAGTGCTCCATTCGTAAACCGTGCTTTTTGCACCGCAAACAGTTTTGGGGTGTGTCATAATTGACAAACGATCCGCCGGGGTCTTTGTGCAGGTCGCCAAAAACGCAAAAACAGCCTGCCAAATCGGCAGGCTGCGGCTTATTTTTGCTGCACCGGCAGCAATACCTTCAGCGTGAAGCATTTTTCCTGTGTGCTGATCTCTGCCGTGCCGCCGTATTTTTCGGCGATGTCGTAGATGCTCTTTAATCCATAGCCGTGGTAGCGGGCGTCGGTCTTAGTGGTCTTGGGCAACGTGCCGTCCGCTTGGAAGGCACCGTCGTAGGTGTTTTCGACCCGGATCCACAAAAAGCTCTTTTGCCGTGCCACCACCAGATGGATGAGTCGCTGCTCGCTGTCGGGCAGCTTTTCTACACTCTCGATGGCGTTGTCCAGCGCATTGCCGAACAGCGAACACAGGTCCATCGTATCCATAAAATCCAGCGCCGCACCGTCTGCCACGCAGGTCAGCGTGATGCCGTGCTGCTGGCAGTACAGACTTTTGCTGGTCAGGATCGTGTCCAGCACCTCGTTGCCGGTCTTGTTCTGCGCCTCATAACTGCGGATCTCCTGCTCCATCGCGTCGAGGTAGTGGGCCTTTTCCTCTGAGGTCTCGCTGCGCAGCACAGCGATCTGGTGCTTGAGGTCGTGATATTTTTTATTGATAAGGTCGATGCTGTCCTGCGCCGAGCGGTACTGTGCGTACTGCGCCTGCAAGACGTTCTGCAAAGCGTCGCGCTCCTTTTTGCGGCGGTACTCCACCAGCTGCATGTGGTGCGCAAACAGAATGGCCATGCCGCCCAGGTCTACCAGCGTGCGGATGTTGTAAATTTCCGCCGTCATTTTACCGGAAAACGGCGTGTCCGGGCTGACATAACTCAGGTTGCTGGCGGCATAGACCGCCACACCGATGAACAGCGTGCTGAGAAATTCCTTTTTGTGGACGTGCAGAGGCGAGGCAATATCGTTATAATTGCGTTCCAGCGCGAACACCGCGCCATACACTGCGGCATAGACGACTGCCAAAATGCCCACACGCACACCCGCGCCCGGCGTGCCCTGCCGCCTTGCCATATAGTAGTAGAGCTGCCATTCCAGCGAGGCGGCCAGTTCCCCCAAAATAAACGCGCGGACACAATAATACCCCGCGCACCGGGCGGGCACGTCGGTCTGCATTCGGATGTACAGATACATGATCAAGATGGACACCGCAATGCAGGGCAGAAACCAGAATTGCGGCACCTGCCCCGTTGCCTGCATAAAGACGCCGAGCAGCAGCAAAAACACCGCGTGGATCGCATACCGCCGCCAGCCTGCTGTACGCTTGGGCAGATAGTACAGATACAAAAGGCAGGCCAGCCAGTCCGCCAGCGCGGTATACAGGCGGGGAATGTTGCCCAGAACTTCCGTTTCCATCAGATGGTTTCCCCCATGTAGTGGTTGAGCGCCGCCAAAAATGCCTTGCGCTTGGCACGGCTGATCTGCACCCGCTCACCGTTGACGATGGCGTCCTCATCCTGAATGCCGTCAACGTGCTCCAAATTGACAAGGTACGCCTTGCTGCTGCGGAAGAAATTCTCCGGCGGCAGCTTCTGCTCCACATCGCGCATGGAGCCGGTGGAATGCACCTCGCCCTGCTTGGTGTGGAACAGCAGGTCGTGGTCGCAAATTTCTACATAATAGATGTCGGAGGCATCGAGCTTCTGCACGCCGCCCGCGCAGGGTACCGTGAGGAAATGCTTCTGGCGGCGTCCCAGCAGCTCCCGCACATGGTTCATCCGCTGGCAGAAAGCGTAATAACTCAGCGGCTTTAAGATATAGTCCAGCGCCTGCACCGCGTACCCCTTGATGGCATACTGCGGCGAGTTGGTGATGAAGATGATAAGTACCTCCGGGTCGGCGCGGCGGATCTCCTCGGCTGCTGACATACCATCCATGAAGGTCATCTCGATGTCCATCAAAATCAGGTCATAGCCGCCCTTATAGCCCAGCGCAATCTCGTCGCCATCCGAAAAATGCGTGATTTGAAAATGGCAGTTTTTCTCCTGCTGGTATTTTTCCAGATACGAGTCCAGCACTGCCCGATCCTGCGCGCTGTCCTCGACTACTGCAATGTAGTTCACGATGTGTTCTCCTTTTGGGGGCAAACAAATGGGTTTATGTGCCGACGGTTAAACCGTTTGCTTTTCATGGGTATAGGCTTTATCTAATAAGTATTATACAGATTATTTTCCGAATTTTCAATAAATCATTGTGCTGCTTATCCGCCTTGTATACACTTGACAGGTAGAAGCATATACCTCTATCCCTAGGAGTGAATCAGAACGGATTCACTTTTTCGAGTCAGGATTTTTGGATGAATCAGAAGTGATTCACTCTTGAGAGCATATCCGGATTTGTGCGGGTATCGGGTTTGTTTGTCATCGTTTTGGGGTAGACGTGTTTTGCTAGCATAGCGTTTGGATATCCACAAACGCATTTCTGGGGGTGTCCCCCAGACCCCCGGCACAGTTCTTGCGTGACGATAGTGACGCAGATGACGCTAATGACGCTGTTTTGAGGATATCCCTATACCATATCCCGGATTCAGCGTCATTAGCGTCATCTGCGTCATTCTGATTTTGTGTTTTTCGTAGCATCATTGTTTTTTCTTTCTTCAATGGTAAGCCACAAGCGTCATTTCGCATATCCGTGACGGTGGTGACGATGGTGACGGTGTTTGTGGGATAGGGTAAAGGGGTATATCAAAAACATCGTCATTACCGTCAGCATCGTCATTCTACAGGCAAGCCGTTTTGATCTGCGGCTTGCCTGTTTTATTTTGAGTAATGTGGCAGGGTTTTTGCCCCGTTGCCTGTTAAAATGGATTTAGATATTTTGTAAAAGTGCAAGGGTTTTTAGCACAATGGGTGATATGCTGTTTTTGAAGTGTAATTTTGGCGTTTAGGCCAGTTCTTGAGAAAAAATTCTTTGCTTTACATCTCTAAACTTGCAGGAATCCTGCAAGTTATGCTGTTATACTGAAATTTAATGAAAAAATTCCATTATTTTTTCAGCGAGCGTTACCTTTTGCCCTTCCCCAGCGGCTATATAGTAGAGGTGCTTTTTCGAAAATTTTGAGGACGGTTGCAAAAGTTGCGACTGTCGGTCTGTATGATATGATTTGGTATCTTTCTAAAAATTTGAACTTTTTCTAAACAGTTTAAAAAACCTCGTAATTTTCGCCGTTCTCAGCGGCTATATAGTAAAGACCTTTTTATAAATTATTTACATAGGAGGAACCCATGAACACGGAATTTCAAAATTTGCCCAATGTTGTCAGCCCCAAGGAAGTGCAAACTTACTTCGGTATCTCACGCTCGACCACCTATCGGATATTTCATGACGCGAGTTTCCCGGCGTTCCACATTGGGAACCGACTGCTGGTGCGGCGGGATGAACTGCTGGGCTGGCTAGAGCAGCAAAAGGTCAATAAAGCCCAAAACGAGAACCCGAAGATTGTCGGGTCTGATGAA
>ERZ773145.2225-NODE-2225-length-14161-cov-14.359492_pt1 | contig 14161 bp, 9 predicted proteins | sample MGYA00580848_ERZ773145 | MGnify/ENA primary metagenome ERZ773145 (study PRJEB29015, sample SAMEA2737858) | human gut metagenome | biome: human gut; feature: human-associated habitat; material: faeces | place: China | collected 2012 ... | reverse complement strand
TGTAGAGCATATCGGCCAGACCGCCGTTGTTCAGGATCTCGACCCACATCGGGTGCTCGAGGCCGTCACCGACAAAGTACTGCATATGGATGACGCCGCTGCCGGGGAGGTTGGCCAGGATCATGCCGAAAGCCATGGGCAGCAGGATCAGAGGCTCGAACTCTTTGACGATAGCGAGGTAGAGCAGGAAGCAGCCTACGCAGATCATCACTGCGTACAGCCAGCCGCCCGGCTCACCGAACTTGGCAAAACCGGAACTCTGGAAAATACCGACCAGAGTCTCAATAAACTGAGTCATGTTTTTCCTCCTGTGTTAAAAGGGTGCGGTGGTGTCGTTGACGCCAGCCTTGCCCCAGCCATTCTTGCCGCGGCGGACTGCCTTCAGCACATACTTGCCGTTGCCCATAGAGTAGATGGCTGCCATGATGGCTGCCACAACGTCGCCGGGGATGCCGGCCTCGACCTGCGGGGCAGCAGCCTTTGCAGGAGCGGGCGCAGCGGCCTGTTTCACAGGAGCAGCCGGTTTTGCAGCAGAAGCAGCCTTGGCAGCTGCCTTCTTGCCGTTCATGGCGTCAAAGATCTTGCCCTCCAGCGTGATGATGGCCATCAGCAGGACGAGGATCAGAAACACCAGCACAATACCGGTTATGGTAACGATCACATCATAACCTAAATCCATGGTCTTCCTCCTATTTACTTTTTTCTTTGCCGCCCGGGGGGCGGGCGGCAAAAAGCGATTTGAAGATATTATACAATATTTTCCGGGTCGATTCAACAACTATGAACAAAAATCATGTTGTTTTTCACGGTTCTGTGAACAGCACTTCCCTCTCAGCGGCGGCCCATGCGGGGGGTGGCGTCCATGAAGCCGGTCTCCAGCTTGTCGCCCAGACGCAGGCTCATGGCCGTACCCAGCGCGACACAGTTGACGGGGTCAGGCGAGACGGTCACTTCCACCTTCAGCTCCTGGCTGAGGTACTCAGGCAGGCCGTGGAGCTGTGCGCCGCCGCCGGTGAGGACGACGCCGTTGCGGTAAATGTCTCCGGCCAGCTCCGGAGGAGTCTTTTCCAGCACCTGATGGGCGGCGGTGCCGATCTGCTCGCTCAGGCGCATGACCGGCTCGTAGAGGTCGGCGGTGGAGACATTGACACGCACGGGCAGGCCGGTGAGCAGGCTGCGGCCCTTGATCTCCATGGTCTCGTTGAAATCCGCCTTCTGGGGGCAGCAGGCCACGTTCTTTTTCAGGTTCTCAGCGGTGCGCTGGCCGATGGCGATGCTGAACTTGTTGCGCACGAACTTCAGGATCTCTTCGTCGTAGTGGTTGCCTGCCACGCGGACGCTGGTGGCCTTGACCTTGCCGCCGAGGCTCAGCACGGCGATGTCGGTGGTGCCGCCGCCGATGTCGATGATCATCCGGCCGTCCGGCACGGTGATGTCGATGCCGGAGCCGAGAGCTGCGGCGATAGGCTCATCAATGAGGTAGACCTGACGCGCACCGGCAGCCATGACGGCCTCCACCACAGCGTCGCTCTCGATGCCGGTGATGGCGGCAGGCACACAGACGGCCACACGGGGCTTGACCATGTGGGAGCTGTAGACCTGATTGACGAAGCGGCAGATGAGCTCCCGGGTCATGGTGTGGTCGCTGATGACGCCATCCTTCAGCGGGAAGATGGCGGAGATGTAGTTGGGCGTGCGGCCCACCATTGCAAGGGCCTTGTCGCCGGCCTCAAGCACGCAGTTCTTGCGGGTATCCACCGCCACCACGCTGGGCTGGTTGAGCACGACGCCCTGCCCCTCCTGCGCGATGATGATGGTCGTCGTACCAAGATCGATACCGATGTCATTCTGTGCCATAATCGTGATATTTCCTTTCTCTGCTGCCCATTCTCTATTTCCATCGCCCATCTCCGGGCGCGGGTCATCAAAACACATTATAGTATAACACAGGTGTATCCAAAAAGAAACCCTTAAAGGTTCTCCTGCTCCGGGGGCAGAGCTTCTGCCAGCAGAGCGGCCAAGCCGCTGTAGCGCAGGTTCTGGCGGATGTTGGACATCATCCGGTTCACCACGTCCCGCCGGCCCACCACGATGCAGAGCTTCCGCCCGCGGGTGACGCCGGTGTAGAAGAGGTTGCGGTAGCACAGGCGGGGCGGCACCTGCGCCGCCGGGAGGATGACCGCCGGGAACTCGCTGCCCTGGCTTTTGTGTACTGTGATGGCATACGCAATTTCCAGCTCGTTGAGGTTCTCCGCCGGGTAGACCAGCCGCCGGTCGTCCATCCGCACCACCATGGAGCGGCTGCGCACGTCGATGGACTCCACGATGCCGATGTCGCCGTTGTAGGCGCCCACACCCTGTTCCCCGCCGATGCGCTGCCACGTTATCTCGTAGTTATTGCGCACCTGCATCACTTTGTCCCCCACCCGGAAGACCCGGGCCGCGCTCTGCAGCTCCGGCTTGCCCTTCCTGGGCGGGTTGAGCATGGCCTGTAACTCCGCGTTGAGGGCCTGGGTGCCGGTGGGGCCGAGCTTCGTGGGGCAGAGCACCTGAATATCCTTCACCGGGTCGAACTGGTAGCTGCGGGGCAGGCGGGTGGTCACAAGATCGCAGACCAGCTTCTGGGCTGCGTCGCCGTCGGCTTCGAGGAAGAAGAAATCGTCCGTCTTTCCGCCCTTTTTCAGCGGTTCGCCTGAGATGATGTGGTGGGCGTTCTCCACGATGAGGCTCTGAGCGGCCTGCCGGAATATCTCGTTGAGGCAGACCGTCGGCACCAGCCCGGAGCGGATGATCTCGCCGAGGATATTGCCCGGGCCGACGCTGGGCAGCTGGTCGGCGTCGCCTACCATAATAATACGACAGCTGTACCGCAGTGCCGCAATGAGGGCCTGGAACAGCTTGACGTCCACCATACTCATCTCGTCGAGGATAACGACGTCGCACTTGAGCAGGTTCTTGTCGTTGTGGATGAAGCTGACCACACCGCCGGTGTAGTCCACTTCCAGCAGGCGGTGGATGGTGGAGGCTTTCCGGCCCGTCAGCTCGCTCAGACGCTTGGCGGCGCGGCCTGTGGGAGCACAGAGGGCTACCCGTTCGGCCTCGTTCTCGAGCAGCTGCAGGATGGCGTTGACCGTGGTGGTCTTGCCGGTGCCGGGGCCGCCGGTGAGGACAAGGCAGTTCTCGGTCATGGCCTTACGGATGGCTTCCTTTTGGAGCGGCGCGTAAGCAAAGCCCTGCGCCAGTTCCAGTATTTGGATGTTCTTGTCGAGGCCGTGGGCCGTCTGCTTCCCGCGCCTGGTCAACATGGCCAGACGGTCGGCGATGTCCTGCTCTGCGGCCAGCAGATCCGGCAGATAAATATACGGTGTGCCGTCGAACATCCGCACCGCCAGTTTCCCGGTCTGGATGCAGCTGTCCAGCGCCGCCGCCAGCTTTTCGGGGGGCTGGTGGATGAAGTTCGACGCCGTTTCCAGCAGCTGCGCCCGGGGCAGACAGGTGTGGCCATTGCCGGCGTTGTGGCGCAGGGTGCGCAGAAGGGCGGCTTCCAGCCGCTGGGCGCAGTCCCCTGCCATCTGGTAATACTGGGCGATGCTGTCGGCGTGGCGGAAGTCCAGCTGCAGCGGCTCCCCGCAGAGCAGGTAGGGGTTCTGCTGGATGGCCTGCATGGCCCCCGGCCCGAAGGTGCGGAAGACCTCCATCGCCCGGCGGGGGCTGATCTCGAACTGAGCCAGATAGGCGATGAGCTCCCGCATTCCGAACATCCGCTTGAACTCCTGCTGGATGCGGTCGGCCTTGTCCGCCGAGATGCCCGGGATGAGGGTGAGCTGGGCGGGGTCGTTGGCGATAACTTCCAGCGCCGCCGCGCCGAATTTGTCAATGATCTTATCCGCCGTCCGAGCCCCGATGTAGGGCAGCGACCGGCTGGCGAGGAAGGCGTAGACGGCCTCGAGGTCTTTGGGCATATCCGTCTCGCACTCCTGTGCGTGGAACTGTCGGCCATAGGTGGCGTGGTTCTCGTACCTGCCCCGGCAGACGACGCTCTCACCGGCGTGGAGCTCTCCCACCACGCCGCACACAACGGTGACGACACCGCCGCCCGACACCTCGAACACGGTGTAGCCGTTGTCCTCGTTCAGGTAGATGATGTCCTCTACCGTGCCTTCCAGCCGTTCCAGCTCCTGCTCCATCGTCCCGCCTCCTCGTTTTGACACAACTATATATAGTATAGCGGTTTTGGGGGGATTTGTAAATACAACAAAAGCTCCCCCGAAGGGGAGCTGTAGGCGAGGTTTAATCCCCCACCCCATATGCATTTTCTTTCATCAGCCGATTGCGCACTGCAAAGTAGGCCGGGATGAGGAAGAAGCAGGCGAAGAACCATGCCACAGGGTTGGCGATGCAGGCCGCAAAGTAGCCCCAGAGCGGCACGAACCAGAAGCCCACCATGGCACGGGCGACCATCTCGGCCACGCCCGCGAACATGGCAAGGCCGGAATAGCCCAGGCCCTGGATGGTGTAGCGGTAGATGATGAGGACGGCCAGCGGGATGTAGAACACGCTGTTCCAGAAGATGAAGCTGCGGGCATTCGCCATGATCTCCACCTCGCTGCTCTCGAGGAAGAGGCTGATGAGCGGCACATCCAGCACACGCAGGATGAGGAAGGATGCTACACTGTAGACGCAGCCAATTCCCAGCGCAGTATTGACGCCCCGGTTCACACGCTTGAGGTCGTGAGCGCCCATGTTCTGGCTGGCGTAGGTGGTCATGGCGGTGCCGATGCTCTCCAGCGGCACCGAGAGGAACTGGGCGGCCTTGCTGCCTGCGGTCTGCGCGGCCACGATGCTGCTGCCCAGACCGTTCACCGCGCCCTGCAGCACGACGCTGCCGATGGCGGTGATGCTGCACTGCAGGCCCATAGGGATGCCCATGTTGCAGAGCTTGAGGCAGTGGCTGGCGCTCAGACGGCCCTCTTCCCTGCTCCATTTCAGCTCTGGGTAGTGGCGGCCGATGTAGATGAGACTGCCGATGCCCGCCACCGCCTGACTGAACACGGTGGCGAAGGCCGCACCGAACGCCCCCATCCGGAAGATGAGGATACAGAGCAGGTCGAGGCCGATGTTCAGCACGCTGGCCACCAGCAGGAAATAGAGAGGCCGCTTGCTGTCGCCCAGCGCGCGCATGAGGGCGCTGGTGACGTTGTACAGCAGGGTGAAGGGGATGCCCCAGAAGATGGTGCGGATGTAGATGTCCGCGATGTCGATGATGTTGTCGGGGGTGTTGGTCCAGACCAGCACCGCCCGGGTCAGGGCCACCGTCACCACCGTGAGCACGACGGCGAAAAAGAGGCTCAGCCAGACGGTATTGGCGGTGTAGCGCCGCATCTCTCTGTAGTCCTTCGCGCCGAAGGTCCACGAGATGGGGATGGAGAAGCCGCAGGCGATGCCGTTGACGAAGCCCAGCACCAGATAGTTCAGGCCGCCCACGCTGCCCACCGCCGCCAGCGCATCCACGCCCACGAAACGGCCCACGATGATGGTATCGGCCAGATTGTAGAACTGCTGGAACAGACTGCCCAGCATCAGCGGCACCGCAAAGGCAAGGATGAGCTTGAGCGGGCTGCCCTGTGTCATGTCTTTTGTCATACAAAGCCCCTCCCCGGGCGGTCACTTAACATTTCTTTGCCGGATCTTTACCGACAAAAACGCCCTGCCGGACGAGGGGCAGGACGTTTTGCGTTTCATGAGTGGTATTATACTCAGCTCATCGTGATTTTGCAAGGGGTTTTTCTCAGATTTCTTCGTACAACATTGCTATTTTCTATCGGTGGTTTTTGGTGATTGTGCGCAGGGGGCGGCAGGTCTGCCTGTAAGCAAGGCCCTCCTGCTGCACTCCCTTTCAGCACACGCTCTCAGCCTTCATAATCGTACATCCATGCAGAGTCATAAGAGGGATCCCACCAAGCAGAATCCGGCGGCTGACTGACCCTTCTCCATTTTCTTGTCTCCCAATATGCGGAGTCATAAAAGGGATCCCACCAAGCATAATCCCTGATCCGTGTCTGCAGGATTGGTTTCCAATATAACTGATCACCCTCCTGCACCGGCTGCCACTCCCACCAATAGTCGCTGCGCCCCATCCATTTACTTGTCTCCCAATTTCCTCCCAAATCCGGCGGCCGACTGTCATCCTTGCCCGGCTTCCACACCCAGTCACCCTGACTGTCCGTTACCCATCCGCCTGTTTCCGGCTGCTGGGCGATTGTCTCCGGCTGCTTACCGATTGTCTCCGGCTGCTGGGCCGTGGTGAGGCTGTCCGGCGAGGAAGTCGGGAGGCCGCTGGGGTCACCGGCGGAGGAGGCCGGGTCGTCCTTCTTGCTGTCCTGCTTCCCGCTCACGAGCTTCACGATGTCAGCCGAATCGTCATGCGTGACGTCCTGCTTCCCGCTCACGAACTTCACAATGTTACCGGTAAATGTCTTCCACCCCGTCGAGTCGGAGGCGGACTTCTCGGGCAGACGGACCGTGATGGAGCCCATGTCGGTGACCTTCGGGTCTGCGATGGAGTCGGTCACGCCGCCGACGGTGCCTGTTCCCGGCTGAGTCAGCCCGGGCTGTCCGCTCAGGGAGCTGCTTTCCCGACCGGAGAGGACCGTTCCCCATTGCTTTTTCTCCTGCTTACGGCGGGCGATCGCCTCCTCCACCCGGGCAGTCTCCTGCGCTTTCTGCTCCTCATCGCCAACGCGGTACACAAGGACCAGCTCCCTGCCGTTTCGGCGCAGGGCGGTCTCATCCGAGAATGTTTTTCTATCATATCCCGTCTGCCTGATAACATGGAAGCGATAGAGCCCTTCCTGGGACAGCTCGAGTTCGAACGCACCATTCACGCCGACCAGATCTTTGATCCGGGCCAGCGGAATGACGGCCTCCATTTCCTGCCCGTTCCCATCAAGGAACCGGATGCGAAGCTCATGGACCTCCTTTGCAAGCTCCCGCAGCGAGTCGCCTGTCATCCGAAAGACTGTGCCGTGGGCATCGAAGCTCAGGACTTTGTTGACCGGGTCATACTCCGCCGTGGTCACGTCACCAAGCTCCTGTGTGCCATCCAGATGGGTGATCACGCCCATGGCCTCGTACATCTGCTTCACACGGTCCGGCACCTCGCCGGTCTGCGTGTCCGGAGCGTCGTCCTCGTCGTCGCTGTTCTCGGTATCATCGGGCTGCTCTGGCTGGGAGGGCGTCCGCCGGTCGTAGCTGTAGTTTTCCATCTTCTTCCCGGCGGGGTCGTAGCGGGTCAGACTGCCGCCCGTCACCTTGTGGTCGTCGTCGGAGAGGGCGTCATTGGGGATCTCGCCGACTATGCCGCCGCCGATGGCCGCAGTTTCGCCGCCGGTGCTTGCGCCTGCCTTGGCCTCCACCTCAGCGTCGCCGGAGATGATGATGTGATTGGGATTGCTGGGCGGCGCATCCGGGTCTATCTCAGACCACGCACCCGCGCCGTCGCCAATGCCTGCCGCGCCGGGGCGGGGGTCGCCGCTGTAGCTGCCGCCCGTGGCCGACACCTTGCCGCCGGAAATCTCGATGTCGCGGCCCGGGCCGTACACACCGCCGCCGATACCGGCAGCACCCTCGCCGCCCACGGCTTCTACCGTGCCGCCGGTGATCTCGATGTTTCCGGCACCGCTTTCGTAGCCGCCGCCGATGCCTGCGCCGTCTTTGCCGCCCTCGGCGGTGAGGGAGCCTTTGGTGTCGTTGTCGTCCTTGATGGTCAGCTTGCCGGAGGACTCATGGCCATTCTTTTCGAGGCCCGCATTGTGGCTGCCGCTCTTCAGCTCGTTGGCGCCGTCCAGCTCGATGGCGGCATCGTGGTCACCCTGCACGGTGACGGCGGTTTTGCCCGCATCGACTGGGCTGTCACCGCTGACGTCCCCCTCGGTCTTGCTGCTGCCATCCACCTCGGTCTTGCCGCTGACGTCAATTTTCAGGTCGTCGAAGGTGACGTCCACGTTGCCCTCGGAGGTGTCGATGGTGACGGTGTTCTTATCCGACTCGCCGGTGATGACGGTCTCCCCCTCATCCTTCTCGAAATCCTTTTCACCCTGCTTGACATTGTTATAGTTTCCGCTTTCATCGCTCGCACCTTTGACCGTAATGTCGCCGTCGGCGATGTCCCATGTTTTCGCATAGGCCGGGATGCCGGAGCTCACCACGATGCCCGCGATGACGGCGGCGGCTACGCCCCGCCGGAGTGCGCTCTTCAGTCTCATAGTACATCTCCTTTCGTTCTGTGTATCATGCAATGCCGTCGCTGCGGCTCAGAGGCTCTCCTTTGAGATGCTTATTTCTTTGGGCTGCCCCAAGTCCTCCGGTATCCAGAGCTTTATCTCACCCTGGGTATCCGGCAGGTCGTCCCAGTCGTCACCAAGGTCGGTATAGCTCCGCAGGTCACTCTCCAACAGATTGGTATACTTTGTGCCATCCGGGACGGTGGTTTCCAGCAGGAAAAGCCGTGGCTTATCCTCCTCGGGAGCGATGGCCTCAAATCGGGAAGCCAGCTGTTTCAGGGACTCGTCAAGCCCGATTCTCGGCGTTTCCGTTCTCGCAGGCTCGAGCCACCAATCCAAACTCGGGAGGTCGTCCCTTTTTTTCGCAAATTGGAAGCCCATCTCCCGCTCTTGTTTCAGTAATTCGTCGAGTTCACGTCTGAGTTCTTCACTCGTTTTTTGCTCTACCGTTTCCTCTCTCTCAGGCTCGAGCCACCAATCCAAACTCGGGCGGTCGTCCCTTTTTTTCGCGAGTTCGTGGGTCAATATCAGCCACTCCTGCGGCTCTGGCGTCTGCACCGGCACCCACTCCAGATAGCGCTCTGACAGGTCGTCCCGCGTTTCGCCGTCCAGCCGGAGGCTGATGTCCTCCCTGTTCTGCTTCAGCTCCACGTCAGCGTCCTCGCCCGCCGCGTCGGCCATCTTGTCCACGCTATAGTGGGTCATGGTGTCCTCATAGCGGAAGAAGATGTCCTCCACGCCGTCCTCCCGGAGACTGGAGATGTCGGTGGTGACGGTGGAGCGGGGAGCGGCGCTCTCAATAAGCACCACACCCCCCGGGGTGAGGACCTCTCCGGCGTCGCCGGCCTTTAAGCTGCCGGGCATGGGGTCGGTGCTCTCAATAATGGCCAAAGCAGAATCCCACCGCTGGATGGTGACCCGGCTGGAAAAGAAGCCGCCCACCACCATGCCGCCGGGCAGGGGTTCGGGAGCGTTCTCCTGTGCCGGGGGCGGGACGTCATCATCATCGTCGTCCTCGTCGTCGTCCGGCTGGGGCTTGGGGGTGGAGGTGTAGTCGTAGCCCATCCCCTCCATCACGGTGCCGTCCGCGTTCAGACGGGTCAGCCGTCCTCCCGTCACCTTATGTTCATCGTCAGAAAGGTTCTCCGTGGGTACTTCGCCGTAGCTGCCGCCGATGGCCGGGGCCTTGGCGTCCGTCATCTGGCTTCCCGCCTTGGCCGTCACCTCGGCGTCGCCGCAGATGTAGAGGTCTCCCGGGTTCGGGTCGTCGGTGTCGTCCGACGCGCGGCCTGCACCGTCGCCGATGCCTGCCGCGTTGCTCCCGCCCACAGCCTCGATGGTGCCGCCCCGGATGGTGATGTTGCTGCCGGTGCTCTCGATGCCGCCGCCGATGCCTGCGCCGCCGAAGCCGCCCTCAGCGGTGAGGGAGCCGTCCTTGCCCTTGTCGTCCTTGATGGTCAGCGTTCCCTCCGACTCATGGCCGTTCTTTTCGAGGCCCGCATTGTAGTCGCCGCTCTTCAGCTCGTTGTCGCCGTCCAGCTCGATGGCCGCATCGTGGTCACCCTTCACGGTGACGGCGGCTTTGCCCGCATCGACTGGGCCGTCGCCGCTGACGTCCCCCTCGGCCTTGCCGCTGACGTCGATCTTCAGGTCGTCGAAGGTGACGTCCACGTCGCCCTTGGAGGTGTCGATGGTGACGGTGTTCTTATCCGACTCGCCGGTGATGACGGTGTTGGTGTCGTCCTTGTCGATGGTCTCGCCCTGTGTGACCTTGTTCGTTCCTTCGGTGTCGCCCGCTTTCACGGTGATGTCGCCGTTGGCGATGTCCCACCGGGCCGCATAGGCCGGGATGCCGGAACTCACCACGATGCCCGCGATGACGGCGGCGGCCACGCCCCGCCGGAGTGCGCTCTTCAGTCTCATAGTCTGTCCTCCTTTGGTCTGTTCGTCTTTTGAAGAATCAGCTTCATCTGATGCAAGCTTACCAAAAAAATCGGAGAATGTAAATAAAAACTGCGCGAATCGTGGTGTTTTCGGCGTGAGTGGCGCAAAAAAGCCCTCCCGAGCGGGGAGGGCCATAGCCTGTCTTATTCAGAGTAGTGCGCCAAAAACTGCTTGGTGCGTTCCTCCTGGGGGTGGTCGATGAGCTGGCGGGCCGGGCCTTCCTCCACCACGACGCCGCCGTCCATGAACATAATGCGGTCGGCCACGTCGCGGGCGAAGTGCATCTCATGGGTGACGATGATCATGGTGGTCTTGCGGTCGGCGAGGTCCCGCAGGACACGGAGGACTTCGCCGGTCAGCTCCGGGTCAAGGGCGCTGGTGGGCTCATCGAAGCAGAGGATGTCCGGGCGGAGTGCCAGTGCGCGGGCGATGGCCACCCGCTGCTGCTGACCGCCGGAGAGCTGGTGGGGGTAGTGGCCTGCCCGCTCCGACAGGCCCATCTGGGCCAGCAGGTCACGGGCCTGTGCTTCCAGCTGGGCGTGGATGGCCTTTTTGTTGGCCTTGTAGTCGGGCTGCTCCTTCGCCAGAAGCTCCCCCGCCAGCATCACGTTTTCCAGCGCGGTGTACTGGGGGAAGAGGTTGAAGTTCTGGAACACGAGGCCGAAGTGGAGGCGCTTTTTCCGCACCTCGCTCTCCCGCTGGGTGGCAGGGTCAGCGGCGTCCCACATGGTCTCGCCGTTCACCCTGATGACGCCGGTGTCGGGACGCTCAAGGAAATTCAGGCAGCGCAGCAGCGTCGTCTTGCCCGAGCCGGACGAGCCGATGATCGCCAGCGCCTCGCCCTGTTCCAGTGTGAGCGAGATGTCCTTGAGAACTTTCGTCTCGCCGAAATTCTTCCCGATGCCGGAGGCTTCGAGTAATGCCATAATTCAGTATCCTCCTTAGCAGCGGAAATAGTCCATCTTTTTCTCGGCCCAGTCCAGCAGCAGGGTGAGTGCGCCGACAAAGACGAGGAAGAAAATCGCGGTGGAGAACAGCGGCCAGATAAGGCCCTTGGCGCTGTACTCCTTCGCCATCATGATGATCTCCTTGTTGGCGATGACATTCGCCAGCGAGGTATCCTTCACCAGCGTGATGACCTCGTTGCCCATCGGGGGCAGGATGCGCTTGACGACCTGCAGGAGCGTGACCTTGAAAAAAATCTGGCTCTTGGTCATGCCCAGCACCTGACCGGCCTCGGTCTGGCCTTTCGGCACATCCTCGATGCCGCCGCGGTAGATCTCAGAGAAGTAGCAGGCGTAGTTGATGGCGAAAGCCACCACCGCCGCCACCAGACGGCCCGAAGAGCCGGAAGGCCAGGGGTTGGTCATGCCCAGCAGGCCGGGGCCAAGGTAGATGACGATGATCTGGAGCATCAGCGGCGTACCGCGGATGACCCACACGAAGGTCTTGACGACGCCCCGCAGCGGTGCGCACCGGCTCATGGAGCCAAAGGCCACCACAAGGCCCAGCGGCAGCGAGAACAGCAAGGTCAGAAAGAACAGCTCACAGTTGAGCGCGAATGCGCCGGTCAGACGCTCCAAAATCACAGTCACAGAATCACTACACCTATCCGTTTATAATGTAAGTTACTCAGCCAGAGTCAGGCCGTACTTGTCAGCCAGAGTCTGCATGGTGCCGTCAGCCTTCAGCTCGTCGAAAGCGTTGTCCACAGCCTCGGCCACGTCGCTGCCCTTGCGGAAGGCCACGCCGTACTCCTCGACGTTCAGCTCATCCACCATCTTGAGGTTTGCGTAGTCGGTACCCTCGCCGATCATGGCAGAAGCCAGAGTCAGGTCGAGGATGGCGGCGTCAGCAGTGCCAGCGGCGACTTCCATCAGGCAGTCGGTCTGAACAGCCTTGGAGATGAAATCAGCCTGAGACAGGTCGGCGTTCTCGGTGATGGTGGTCTCACCGGCAGAGCCGGCCTCGGCTACCACGGTCTTGCCGATGAGGTCGGCGGTGGAGGTATAATCGGTGCCGTCCTTCACCACGACGACCTGGGCGTTCTTGACGTAGGGCTTGGTGCAGGCCATGTTCTCCTCGCGGTCATCGGTCAGGGTCAGGCCGTTCCAGATGCAGTCGATGCTCTTTGCAGCCAGCTCGGTTTCCTTGGTGTCCCAGTTGATCTCCACGAACTCCGGCTCGACACCCAGCTTCTCACAGACAGCGGTGGCCAGCTCGGTATCGAAACCGGTGAAGTTGCCGTCGGCGTCGGTGTAGTTCATCGGCTCATACACGGTGTAGCCGATGACCATCTTGCCATTGGACTGGATGTAAGCCAGGTCGCTGTCAGCGGCCACGGAGCTTGCCGGGGCGGCAGAGGCGGCGGCAGAAGAAGCAGCCGTAGAAGTGGATGCAGAACCGCCGCAGGCGGCAAGGCTCAGTGCCATCGCACCGGCCAGAAAAGCAGATACCAGACGTTTCATGTTGTATTTTCCTCCCTCAGTTTCAGCAGAAGCAGCGCTTCGTTTTACCGCTTTACCATGCTAAATTGTTAAACTGTGACTATAGAATAGCGCGTTTTGCCCCGTTTTGCAAGAGGAAAACCGATTTTTTCGCGTTTTGCCCGCAGACCGCCCCTTTCCGATCGGGTTTTCGGTGTATTTGTACAAAGGACAAAAAGAAAACCGCCACCTCACGGTGACGGTCAGACTTTCCGTTCAATTTATAATGACGCATTCTCAAACGCGTCCCCTGCGGCCTTTTGCAGGGCGTCGATGGAGATGGTGCAGAGGGCCGCGAGGTCGGCGTCCGAGCCGTCGGCAGGGATGTCCGCCACCTCTTTCTCAGTCTTGCCCTTGAGGTAGCTGCAATAGCCCTCGCTGTGCTCGTACCACTCCTTGCCGAGGCTGGATGCGTTCCGCATCCCGTAGCTGTCGCCCAGCTCAAGCTTGGAGCGGACGGTGTCCGGGGCGGTGACGCCGCCGTCTGCCGCGATGGTCAGCGCAGGCTCTGCCATGTCGCCGATGGCGCTGGTCACACGGCCATCGGCATCCAGAGTCAGGGCCACGACGGTAAGGTCAACTTCTGCGTTCACATCCTTGTCGTCGGTGGCGGTGATGTCCGAAGAGGCATTCTCCGCCTCCACGCCGAGGCTCACCCGGTCGCCCTTCGCCGCGCCGAGGGCGGACGCATTCGTGCAGGCTTTCGCCACGGCGTCGCGGTACTGATCCACCCGGATGGTGCAGCCGGACAGCAGGTCGGCGTCCGCAGCCTTGCCGTCCTTATCCGTTTCCAGCATGGATGCCTGCTCGGGCGTCATGCCGGTGAGGTAGTCGGCGAAGTCATCGGCCTGCTCGGCCCAGCCCTTTTTCAGCGAAGATGCCGCTGCCAGCGGGTAGTCGTCCCCTTTCTGGCGCTTGGTGCGGTAGTCGGTGGGCATGGTGACGACGCCTTTGCCGTCGGCGGTAACTTCCACTTCCAGCTCATCCAGCATCACGTCGGCCAGCTTGCCGTCTCCGTCCAGCAGGACGGCGGCGGCGATGGTATGGATGGTGCCGGTGCGGGCCTCGTCGGAGGCCTCGGTCAGGATGCCGAGGCCGGTCTTCCAGCCGCCGGTCTGGGTGGTGCTGGCACTGCCGGACGAGCCGGACATGGCGTTCGAACTGCTCATGCTGCCGGAATCGCTGTTGCCTTTGCGGCAGCCGGACAGCAGCAGTGCCGCCGCCACGGCACAGCTCAGAAGAGCTTTTTGTCTCTGTGTCATAAGCGTTACGCTCCCTTTCATCTCTTTGGGAGTAGTATAGCCCGACAGGAGTCTATTTATTTATGTATCTTTTTGTTGGAAACTGTGTTATACTTGTCCTGCGGCCTACCCCGCCCAGTTTTATTAAAGGAACCCGGGTTGCGGCTCCCAGCGTCTGCTTCGCTGCCGCTCGCATCCTGCTGGCCGC
>ERZ773145.2217-NODE-2217-length-14215-cov-3.967867_pt1 | contig 14215 bp, 13 predicted proteins | sample MGYA00580848_ERZ773145 | MGnify/ENA primary metagenome ERZ773145 (study PRJEB29015, sample SAMEA2737858) | human gut metagenome | biome: human gut; feature: human-associated habitat; material: faeces | place: China | collected 2012 ... | reverse complement strand
AAGATCCGGCAGGACGAGTTGAAGGCCATTGACGGCGTACTTGGCGTCAATATGGCCGGCAGCCAGTGTCAGGTCATCATCGGCGGCGATGTTGTAAAATTCTATCCCGTTGTGACAAAGATTCTGGGAACCGATGTCACTGCTGCGCCCGCCCCAAAACAGGCGAAGGGTGTCAAGGGTGGACTGATGGCGATCCTGGACTACATCGCAGGCACGATGACGCCGCTGATCCCGGCGCTGATCGGCTGTTCCATGATCCGAGGAATCATTGTGTTTCTGGCGCAGTTCCATATCTTAGACGCTGCCAGTTCGACGTATGCCATTCTGAATGCGGCTTCCAACGGCATTTTTACGTTCCTGCCGATCCTGGCTGCATTCTCGGCGGCAAAAAAGCTGGATGTCAATCCGTTTATTGCCGCCTGCATTGCTGCGGCGCTCATTGATCCGAGTTTTTCCGGCCTGCTGACAGAGACGGGCAATATCGTGCGCTTCTTCGGAATCCCCGTTGCGATGTTTAACTATTCTGCGTCGCTTATCCCCGCGCTTTTGTCAACGTGGATGTACTTCATTGCGTGGAAATGGCTGCAGAAAAAAGTTCCGACCTCCATTGCGGGCGTGCTCAACCCAACAATTTGCCTCATCGTATTTGTCCCGTTGACGGCGATCGTGTTTGGACCGATTGCCTATTGGTTCGGCGAGGGCATTGGCCTGCTGTTCGACACGCTCAATAACCTCAGCCCGGTCATTGCCGGTATTGTGGTCGGCGTTTCGATGATGTATGTGACCATCACCGGCCTGCACTGGGTCGTTACGGCGCTGTGCCTGACGGAGTTTGCTGCGCAGGGCTACAGCATCCTGTTCGGCTACTGGTGGACAGCCTGCATCTCCGTGATCGGTATTGCGCTGGGCGCGCTGCTTGTTGCGCGCAATAAGGAGGAGCGCAGTCTTGCGCTTTCGTGCAGCCTTGTCGCAATTTTCGGCGGCGTGTCTGAGCCGACACTGTTCTCCTATCTGCTGCGCAACAAGCGCTACGCAATCCCGATGGCGATCGGTGGTGCGCTGGGCGGCGGTCTGGCTGGACTGCTTGGCACAAAGGCAACCTCCTTCTGCATGGCGACGATCTTTACCGTTCCACTGGTGGAAATGGGCGGCAGCTTTGTGACATCGGCCATTGTTTTCCTGGCCGAAATTGCAGCCGGTATGATCGCAACTGTGCTCTTTGTAGGCAAGAAGCAGAAAGCAGTTGTATGACCCTTCTGCGGTGCGCCGCGCGTGAGCGGGCGGCGCACCGTGTCAGATGTATTTGGAAATAAGGAGCGACCAATGTTTTTCAAGAAGAAAGAAGCTGGCAGTGACGGCCGCCTGCTGGCGGTACAGACAGGGCTTGTCGTGCCCGTCAGCGAGGTTGACGACCCCGTTTTTGCACAATCGATTCTGGGCGGCGGCGTTGCAATCCGCCCGGAAGGAAACGAGGTTTTGAGCCCGGCCTCCGGACGGATCATCAGCGTACAGGATACCGGCCATGCCTATGGGCTCCGCACGGACGACGGGATGGAGATCCTTGTGCATATTGGCATCAACACCATGGAACTGAAGGGGAGAGGCTTTTCTCCCTGTGTTCGCACCGGCCAGAAGATCCGGCGTGCGGAACCCCTGTGCCGGATTGATCTGCCGCTGCTCAGACAGCTTGGCTATCAAACGGATATTATGGTGCTGGTCACAAATCAGGCCGAACTGTCCGGGCAGCTTCGTTTTTACAGCGGGATGCATGCGCAGGCCGGGCAGACGTGCATCATAGAGCGAATCCGCTGAACACGCAGGCAGAACACGGAGGAATGGCAATAATGACAGAATTTTCTTATACTGTACACGATGATAACGGAATCCATGCCCGCCCGGCAGGGCTGCTGGTCAGCCAGGCGCAGAAGCACCCGTGCAGTATCCGCATGTTTTGCGGGGAGCGGCAGGCGGATTGCAAGCGGCTGTTTCAGGTCATGGGGCTGAACGTCAAGCAGGGAGAGACTGTGCGCATCTGCTGTGAAGGCGATGCGGAGGCGGAGGCTGCGCAGGCGCTCGAGGCGCTGATGCGCGCACAGTTCTGAGACGGGAGGCACGATCATGCAATTCCCGCAGAATTTCTTATGGGGCGGCGCTATTTCCGCAAATCAGTGTGAGGGCGCCTATCAGGAGGACGGAAAGGGACTTTCTATTCAGGATGTATATCCGCACGGCGTTCACGGCCCTGTCACCGACATGCCGACGGCGGACAATCTGAAGCTGACCGGCATCGACTTTTATCACCGATACCGGGAGGATATTGCGCTGTTTGCCGAAATGGGCTTTCGGGTGCTGCGGCTGTCGATTGCATGGTCCCGTATTTATCCGCTCGGAATCGAAGCGGAACCGAATAAAGGGGCTGCAATTCTATGACGATGTTTTCGACGAATGCCGCAGATATGGAATTGAGCCGCTTGTAACGCTTTCACACTACGAAACGCCGCTCTTCCTTGCACGCACCTATGACGGCTGGCGCAGTCGGAAGCTGGTAGACTGCTTCCTCCGCTATGCCCGCACGGTCTTTTTGCACTATCGCGGAAAAGTGAAATATTGGGTGACATTCAACGAGATCAATTCCATTCTGGAAAACCCGTATATGGGCGGCGGGATCTGCACGCCGAAGGCGCAGCTTTCTCAGAACGATCTGTTTCAGGCTGCACACCATGAACTGATTGCAAGTGCAGGCGCGGTGAAGCTTGCACACACACTTATGCCGGAGGGGAAGATCGGCTGCATGCTACTGGCGCTGCCAACCTATCCGCTGACGCCTGCGCCGGAGAATGTTGTCGCTGCGATGGAGCAGGAACGACGGGGGCTTTATTTTGCCGATGTGCAGGTGCGCGGGGCGTATCCCGGATATTTGACCCGCTATTTCCGTGAAAACGGGATCCGGATTGACCAGCAGCCGGGGGACGAGGAACTCCTGAAAAATACGGTCGATTTTGTATCCTTCAGCTATTATGTCAGCACCTGCGCTGCGGCTGACCCGAAAAACGTGCCGCGCGCTGTCGGAAATCTGATTGCGGGTGTGGACAATCCCTATCTGCCTGCGACTGAATGGGGCTGGCAGATCGACCCGAAGGGGCTTCGCATTGTGATGAACCAACTCTATGACCGATATGGCCTGCCGCTTTTTATCGCAGAAAACGGCCTTGGCGCGCGCGACACGCTTGTTCCCGGAAAAGACGGGGAACAGACCGTGAACGACGCCTATCGGATTGAATATTTGCGCGCGCATTTACAACAGGTTGCCGAGGCCATTGCCGACGGCATTGAGGTGCTGGGATATACAGTATGGGGGTGCATTGATCTTGTCAGCGCCTCCAGCGGCGAGATGCGAAAACGCTACGGTTTGATCTATGTAGATCGCAATGACGACGGAAGCGGCACGCTTCGGCGCTGGCGCAAACAGTCTTTTTTCTGGTATCAGTCTGTTATACACACCAACGGTGCATGTCTTACGGAAGCCGGCAGCCGGTATAACGGAACACAGACGGGAGAAATAACATGAAACAATTATCCGGTCACGGCATATCTGGCGGCGTCGCTGCCGGAAAACTCGTGACGCTGCTTTCTGCGCAGACCGGCGTGCCCCGCGAGACATCCCGGACACCGGACGAGGAACTGCAGCGCTTTGCACAGGCACTCCGGGAAGGGCTGTGGGAGTTGGACGCACTCCAAGAAACGGCGCGTACACAGACCAGCGCAGAGGCAGCACAGATCTTTGAAATCCATAAAATGATGCTGCAGGACGAGGATTTCTGCACAGCTGTCCGCGAAAGGCTCAAAGCGGAGGCAATAAGCTGTGAATATGCTGTCCAGCAGACCGGAAAGCAATTTGAAACGCTGTTTTCCGCAATGGACGACCCTTATATGAAGGCGCGCAGCGCGGATGTACGCGATGTAGCTTCCCGTTTGCTGCGCTGCCTGCGCGGCGGCGCAGACGCGGCGGCCTTGCCGGATGCACGCTGTATCATCGCGGCAGAGGAACTGACGCCCAGCCAGACGATCCGGCTTGATCGGGAGAAGGTCGCTGCTTTTGTAACGGCGCGTGGCACGGCAAATTCACACGCGGCCATTCTGGCGCGAACAATGGGCATCCCCGCTGTCACCGGTGTCGATATGGCATCTCTTTTTGCAAAAAACGGTGCAGAGGCCATCGTCGATGCGGAGACCGGGGCCGTGTTTCTGGAGCCGGACGAGCAGACGTGCGCACGATACGATTCCATTATGCGGAAACAGCAAAGCACGCGCTGCGCGATCCAGTCTGGCACGCAGGTGCCGCTTCATACCGCTGGAGGCAGAAGGCTTCGCCTGTTTGCTAACGTTGGCAGCAGCAGCGAGGTTGCCGGAGCGCTGCAAAACGGGGCGGAGGGAATCGGCCTGTTCCGCAGCGAATTTCTCTATCTGGGCCGCGAAAATGCGCCCAGCGAGCAGGAGCAGTTTCTGCAATACCGTGCGGCGGCGGAACAGATGGACGGCAGGATGGTGATCGTGCGTACGCTCGATCTTGGTGCGGATAAGCAGGCGGAGTATCTGAACCTGCCTGTTGGGCCAAACCCGGCGCTTGGCTACCGTGCGATCCGCATCTGCCTTGCGCAGCCGGACCTTTTTCGCGTCCAACTCCGCGCAATCTGCCGCGCTGCTGCGTTTGGAACGATTGCGGTCATGCTTCCCATGATCACATCTGTATGGCAGGTACGGCAGAGTAAACAGATTCTTGCCGACGTTCAACAGACGCTGCGGGACGAGGGCGAGACGGATTGCCCGGACATACCGGTCGGCATCATGATCGAAACGCCTGCGGCCGCGCTGCTCAGCGATGCGCTTGCGCAGGAGGTCGATTTCTTCAGCATTGGTACAAATGACCTGACGCAGTATACGCTTGCAGCCGACCGGCAGGAGCCAAGCCTGGAGGCCTACTATGAGCCGCGCCATGAGGCGGTTCTCCGACTTATCGAAATGAGCGTGCAAAGCGCGCACCGCCACGGTATTTGGGTTGGTGTCTGCGGCGAACTTGCGGCAGATCCTGCGTTGACAGACTGGTTTTACGATCTGGAAGTCGATGAGTTATCCGTATCGCCGCCCATGCTCCCGCGTTTATATCAGCAGCTTTCAAAACGATGAACAGAGTCGAAAAAGGCAGCCTGCAAGTCAGAAAACTTGCAGGCTGCTTTCTAAAAATCTGCATGATTAATTGCGGTCTGTTCGCTTGAAATAAGAATAAAAAGCAATTACCAGCCCAATAAGCGGAAAGATCACGCCGCCGATACCGGCGATCTCAAACGACGTAAATTGCATCAGCAGGATACAAACAACCCCTGCTAAAAGAAGAATCAAAGCAAAAAGAAGATCTTTGATTGTATTCATTTTTATATACTCCTCGCAATACAATATGGGTTTCATCAGCCAGCTATGCCGCGCGAGCTGTATACTGCCATTTATTGATACTGTTCCTGCAGGTATAGATACACTCTTGACTGAACCTTATCTGCCGTTTTGTCCTCTGTCGCGTCTCCGGCCAGATAGGGGGCGAGTTCTTCACGGATGATCTGTTCGACGGGATCTGTCGGATAGTCTGCTACTCGTAGACCATCGACTAGCTGGTAGAACAGATCGATCTCATGCTGCGTGATCGTTTCCTTTTCCAGCAGCCCAGTAAGCTGCACTTGGAGGACAGAATCGTTGACAGGCAGACGAAGCTGCATACTGTCCTGACAGGGCTGCGTCAGCAGGTAGCTCAAAAAAGCCCACGCGCCGGATTTTTGTTTGCTGTTCGCGTTGATAGCAAATAATTCCGAAAAATGCAGGACGCTGCCGTTTGCATGGTCACTGGGATATCCGCAGAATACATACTGCTCCATCGGCGGCAGCAGATAGCGCTCTGCGCGATACGCGACAGTTCCCGCGTCTGCAATCACATCATAATACAAAAGACCATTGCACGGAAAGGACTCCGCTTTAGCCGCTTCCTGCAACTCCAGCAGCTGCAGCTGCGCCTTAAACGAATCCGAATCGAAGCTGCAAGACGCTTTCTCGATATCCACATAATCCCGCGCACAGAGCGCAGCCATCGCCGGTGCATAGTCAAAGCCGTCCTCACCAGCGCTGTTTGCGATAAATGGATAAAGCGGAACATCGGAACTCACACAGGCTTTCAAAACAGCCTCAGGCGTAAATGCTGCCAGCCGCTTCGGATCGACGGCATAGGTGCTGATGCGATAGCCGACCGGCAGGCGGTAAATGCTGCCGCTCCGAGTCAGAGCCTGACGGATGCCGGAGTACATCGTATCCAGCGGCGCGGAGCTGTCCGCGTTCATCCACGGCAGCAGATCCTCAAACACGTCCGCGTCGCGCAGCTGCTGCCACTGTGTTTCGCGCAGCAGATAGATGTCATAGCCCTTGCCTGCGCCAAGCTCGGTCAGCGCCAGCTCCTTTTCCTCGGCGGACTTCGCTTCGATCACCGTGACCCGGTACTCCGGGTAAAGCTTCTGAAATTCACTTGCGTAAACCGTCAGGGGCAGATCGCTGAACGCTGCCTGATACAGCGTGATCTCCGTCGGCTCCGCCAGCGTTTCTCCATCCGGCAGCCGTTCATAGAAGCACGCGGCCTCGATGCTGCTGTTCAGCGCGAAGAAGCCCGCGTCTGTGCCGAGAACCGTCTGATAGTTGTTCGCCGCTGTGTTGGCGTTATCCTTCCAGCTCAAAACTGCAGCGGCAGTCCCGGTTTCAAAATCCGGCTGTAACAAATACTCCTGATTCACAAGCAGGAGCCTGCCGTCAGTGTCCAGTCCCATACCATGCACGTCCAGCGTCGCACAGGAAAACTCCGCTTCCGCCTGAAGCGTTTCGGCGTTCAGCTGCACGACCTTCTCAGTCTCATAAAGCGTATCGCCCTCGACGCGCACATAGGCCGCATCTGGAGCAGTCAGAATTTGAAGCAGTTGCCCGTCAAACGTGGCCTGCTCCGCAAGCTGCTGCCCGTCCGCGCCGATTTTAACCACCCGCTCGGCAAACAGCAGATAGTATGCGCCGTTGCCGCTGTCAAATCCGCGCGGCTCTTCCGAGTAGACCTCCGCCAGCGGCACTGTGCTGAGAATCGCTCCGTCCGCATCATAGGTCGTGACCGAATAGCGGCCTTTCGGCGCGTCCACAGTGACCGGTTCTCCATCTGCATCAAAATAGAACGCCGGATACGTCCCCTCAAGCAGCACCAGCGCATCGCCGCTTTCACACACGCCATACAGATATTCCGCATCCGGCAGCGGGAGCGCCGCAGTACTGCCGTCTACATCCGTTGCGCCAAGCGCCGCCGGAGCGTTGGAATAGGAATAGATCCTGCCGTCCCAGATGCATTGCCCCTCGGCCTGCGTGATCCCCTCCGATAGCGGCCATGTCGTCTGCCGGTAACACTGACCATCCGGCAAATTGCGAACGTCGATCTGCAGCACCGAAGAAATTTCTGGCGGCGTTTGCGCGTTTTCACCTTGGGATTCCTGCCGCGCAGAGCACGCGGTCAGGAGACATAAGCATACGACCCAAAAAACGAACAATTTCTTTTTCATAGTTTCCGTATCCCTTGTCTGCTCAAAAATGGTTTGCAGGCGTTTGTGCATGGAAGAAGCCGTTCATTTACCGATTTTCCATAAGGTATAGCTGCACGCGATTCTGAATCAGTGCAGCAGCTTCGCTTGCTGTCTTGGAACCGGTAAAAAAGCTGACACTTTCATCTGTGATTATTTTCAAAATTCCTTGCTCTGAGTTTTCGACCATACTGGTATTCTCGATAAGAGCGCGGAATGCGTCTGCATCAGATGGCTTGATTTTATGGGTGAACTCCAAAAACGTTTGACCGGTTTCAATCAAAAACTGAAGCCGTTCATCCAATGCACTTTGAGAAGCTGGAATGCCAACGCCAAGCAATCCGTCCGGCTGAAGATTTCCTAATGCAAAACGGATAAATTCCCATGCCGCTTCCTGTTTATCACCTTGCGCAGAGATAGCAAAACATGACAGGAGTTCAAACATACTGCCATTTCCGCTTGATGTCGGAAAGCCTACATAGCAGTAGTTATCATGATACAACTCGCCAATTGTCCCAATTCTTATGATATCCTGAATATTTTCAAATTCCAGTACGCATCGCTGCCCAAGCGTTTCTGTACCTCCGCTCTGGCCCCAATCCTTGCACATCTGCAACGCCGCAGAAAATTCTGGCGAATCGAAGCTGCAGGCTGCGCTGGTCTGATCGACAAATTTGCCAAGTGCAAATCTGCTGTACCAGCCAATTAGCCATTCGGATGTAACAAAGCTCTCAAAAGGAGGTCTTTCACTGCCAAGTTCCTGAAGTCTTTCCTGCAATTCTTCGATACTGATTCCGGCATGGTCAAAATCATCATTCGCCGCAACCCATGTATCGACGGCAAACGTATAGGGAAGCCAATAGAGCCTGCCATCCTCTGTCATACTGGTGAGCAGGCTTTTGATAAACCAGTCCCGCCCATATTCCGGGTCTGCGTCGAGATATGGCAGTAAATCCGCATATGCATTCGCACCAAAATCATTTGGACTTTTGAAGCAATAAAGCTCCGGAGCTTTTCCTGCCATGATTTCTGTACGCAGGAGTTCCATGCTGCGATCTTCTGTTCCGTAGTTTACCAGCTTGACCAGATAACGATCCTGCGACATATTGAAATCGCTGACAATTGAGGCAATCGCTACATTCCCATCCGAGGCAATTGTAAGCTCCTGTTTCTTGCTGGTATCACTTCTGCGAAGGTAGGATATATAATTCTGATACGGTTCATAAAGTACATACCCGGCTTGCCATGGCCGAATCTCCAAAAAGCTCTGTGTTGCAAGCCCAACATCTGCCCATAAAAACGCTTCCTGTAAGTTTCCTGTTTGCAGATTTACATAGCAAAGCGCATTCGCGTTTGTTGTCTGATCATTCAACAAAAGCCGCCCCTCCGCATCAAATCCCATGCCGCATATTTTGGTATTCTGGAAAAAGAGAGACGTTTCCATCTCATATGTTTCAAGATTCAGCGTGTGGAGTTCTGCGTTGTTATAGGCCACATCAACGGATATGGCAAAAGCTTCGTCTCCAACCATTTGCAAAGAATCGAATTGCCGTGTTTCATCCAATGTGATCCTGCCTTTTTCATTCCCGTCATCGCCGATCACGATGATAGCTGCACGGCATTGAAGAATGTATCCGCCGTTGATGCGGTATATCTGCTTAAAAGTAAATCCGTTTTGGGTATATCTCTCGGCAAGCTGCAATGTGGAAATATATGTATCATTGCTGTCAAACGTAATGATCTCAAAATCGCCTTTCGGCGGATCATTCAGTGTAAAGTTGTCCTCAAAATCATAATATGCAATCGGATATGAGCCACACAGAAGCGAGTAATTGTCGCCATCCTGACACATTGCATATACAAATTCATATTCTTTGGGAAGTTCCAGTGTTTTCCGTGTATGGTCGGCACATGAATATCCAAATACTGCACCTGTTGCACCGATTCCAGCGGTATAGACCTTGTCGCGGATGCTGAGCTGCGCTGTCGCCATAACCATACCTTCCGGTAAAGGCAGTGTCGCAAGTTCATATCCATCAACTGCATCCGTTTCCGCTGGAGCATTCTCGCTATTTTGCGGCTTGGGACTGTCTTGGGGGAAAGAAATGCTTGGCTGCTCTGAAATCTCTTCAGTCTGCGGCCATGCGTCTGTAAGTGAGGTTACTTCTTCTTTCTGCTTACGGCTGCACGCAGACAGTATCAAAGCAAGCAATATAAGTACGATAATTATAGCGGGCTTACGTTTTTTCATATAAAAGCTCCTATAAGGTGTCGAGCAGGTGAAACACCTGCTCGACGAGATTTCAGTAAATCACTACGGTTTATGCAACATAAATATCAAGGCAGCGAAGATTGACATAGCCACGGTTACCTGTATTTGCGCCGCTCTGCATTACGCCATAACCCCAGTACTGGTTGTCCGTTCCAAGAACATAAATAGAATCCCCGTTGCTGTTAATATCAAACAGCATGATATCGCCCGTATAAAGAAGGCCGATAATATTCTGGGAGTTATTCGGATTCGCGGCTGTTCTGAGACGGGTACCATCCGAATTAACCACACCGTATTCCCGGCCATGGCCACCAGCAGCGAATACAGAGCACGCCAGCAAACTGCAAATAGCAACACAGGCAAGCATCATTGCCAGCAAACGTTTCGCCTTTTTCATGCTTCTCATCCTTTCTTTTTATATGCCGTAAGTTGTGGATCGTTTGGAATTTGGTGGTTGTTTGTGTTTCTTGAAATACGTCATTACGCACGCATAGGCATCACCTCTCCGGCAGATATAGACATCCCCAAAGCAGATCATATTGAAATAATAATTCAGCAACAAACCTGCTATTAATGAAATAATAGTCTGGCGCAATCACACCTGAAGCATAGTGAAGTGTGTTTGTTTTTTCAAGCATCGTGGTAGAACTGCGGATTATTCCTGCAAAACTGCAAGTACTTTGTCAATGAATACGTTCATTTTTTTGAGTGCGGCATATTCGCCCGATAACTAAGAGGATTCCTTCCAGCGCTAAACTGACAGCAATTCCGTCACCAATCCGGTACAACTTAAAGATAGCGGCCAGCCCCGTCGCCGCAAGCAAGCCTGTAAGAATTAATGCTGAAATACACCGGTATCGCTTTTTTTCATCGCTGTCCAATGGCTTTTCAGGAGAATCCAGCGGGGCTAGCGCAATTACAGCAACTGTTCCAAATAAAAGCATACAACCAATAATCCGTTCATGTGAATGAACCGAAAATATTCGAATGACGCATACAGAAAGAACAATTGCCGCTGCCGTCAGTCCCATGCAGGCGGTTTCAGTCTTTGCATGAATACCGCCTGCATAGGTACGAATGGAGGAAAACGCGACATAGAATAGAACTGCTTCTAACGGAACGCCAAGAATCAGCCCGCAGATCGCTGAGAAGCAGAAAAAGAGCAAATGTGTGAGTAGAATATAAAACCCGTACTCATATAGCTCAACATCTTCACTTTCTAGCATTGACTCAGCGTACAACGTTCGGACAATTCGCTTAGAGAGTTTACTGATCACTTTTTGCCTGCCTGGAATTTTTTCAGTGCACTCGGAGCCTTGGGCTGGTAGAACGAGATGCAGGTAGTGCTGTTGGCGTCTCTCTTGAGTGCCTTTTCTGCAATGGTCTTTGCGATTTTACTCAGTGTTTTCTTTGTGGACTTCATTTTGTCTCACCTCCTGCCTCGATCATAGCATCAATTTTATCCAAAACAATAGGTCATGCAGAACTGCAAGAAAAAACAGGAAAAAGAGTGAAAATCGTCGTGTTGCAATGATTTCGACGAAAAACCGTGAAATATAATTGTTACGCAAAATAGTTCTGCTTTACATTGTTCTAATCAATCGTGCGGTATGATATCATTGCAGCACGGTGATTTATGTGGAAATAAACAAAAAACTTATTGGAATACGAATTATGCAGCGCCGAAAGGCGTTGAAAATGACACAAGAAGAATTAGCAGAGCAAGTCGGTCTGTCAAAAAATCATCTATCCAATATTGAGCGTGGGGTGTATTTGCCTACAACACAGCTTGTGCTTCGACTTTGTGCCGTTCTTGGCGAGACACCTGATTTCTACCTCATCGGGAAAATTACCACCGAAACGGATGAAATCTCATCCTTGATTAAGCGGCTACCTGAAAATTCCCAAAAAGTCGTATGCCGTTTGATCGAAACATATTTAGATACGTGTAAAGAATAGCGGTCATCTTCTATGCAAAAATGCCGATAATTCCTGCATAATTGCTGATTTTACATATAGAAGTTCATTTGACGCAGCTTCATACGAATGATAAAATAAGCTCATAGCCAAACGGCTATGAGCTTATTTTTGTAGGGGTGATCAATTGAGAATTCTGATTTGTGATGACGAACAACAATACCTGGATATTCTGTCTGCTCATGTTTCGGAATATATGCGCAACCGCTATATTGATGCTGCTATCACGGCAACAACTTCACCAAGAGACGTTCTTCAGGCTGGTCAGAGTTTTGATCTTGCATTTCTGGATATTCAGATGGACAGCATGGATGGAATTTCCCTTGCTAAGGTACTGCGGGAACGTAATCGAAAACTTGCCCTGTTTTTTGTTACAAACTACGATGAGTATCAGGACGATGCAATGGATTTGCAGGCTTTTCGTTTTTTTGAAAAGCCATTCAATGTGAACCGGCTGTACGCAGGGCTGGATAAGGCGATGGAGTATATTGACGGCGCATATGTGGACATTTTTCTTTCCGGAGATGGCGGACAGCAGCGTGTCGTAGTTGATGATATTTTCTACGTGACACGGAACGCTCGAAAAGTTGTGCTTGTAACAAAGGATTCCAACTTATTCACCAACGAAAATTACGATGCACTGTGCGAAAAATTGCCGCCGCTATTTTTCTATCCTGTTCATAAATCGTACTTTGTCAACCTCCACTACGTCCAGAAATACAGCTATTCTGAATTGATTCTGACCAACAGTGATCGAGTTCCAATCGCCCCCCGCAAGCAGTCTGCATTCCATAAATTCTGGTTTGAGTATCTGCGGAGGCGCTGAGTATGCTGAATCCACTGACTTCTGTTGTTGTATACCTGACAGAGATGTTGATCTCGTACATTTTTTTCTCCAACGTTTCAGAAAAGCGTTTTTCTTCTGGACGCTGCTTGGTGATTGGCGCGACAGTATTTGGCGCAGCCTGTGCTGGGAATCTTTTTCTGGATAATAACATTGTTGTCAATACTGTTACAACGATTTTGGCCAACAGTTCCTTTGCTATACTTTGCTTTGAGATCCGCTGGATTATTGCCGTATTCTATTCGCTCATTCTGTGTGCAGTCAACGCTGTTTGGGAATTTGCCGCAATTTCTCTCGTGAGCGCAATGACAAAAAGTCACTTTTTTGACTATAATAGCGACTTCGCCCTCTTTATCTTGGAATGCCCGCTTTCCAAAACACTGTACTTCTTCACTGTTTTGATTTTTTCAAGGCTTGTAAAGTCTACTGTGCAGCGAAAGCGGCTTCCGCTGGCGCTATTTCTTTATCCTGCTGCTGTTACAGTCTGTCTTGTCCTGTTCTGGATCGTCTGTGCACACGCTGGAATCACAGCTGACGGTCAAAAGTATCTTGCTGCAGCAAGCATGATTCTTCTTTGTTCCACTGTACTTCTTTTCGTAACCTATCAGCATCAAATGGAGCAGGAAAACGAGGCAATGCAGATGCGAAGTGAGTTCACGCGTTTGCAAACGGAAAAAGCCTATTATGATATTCTGGAGCAGCAAAATCAGCAACTTATGCTCTACGCGCATGATGCTAAAAACCATTTGGCTGCAATCGGGAGTCTCAGTGACGACCCCAGAATCGGCGGCTATCTTTCCAAACTGTCTGTACAGTTGTCCGATTATACACGCAACTGCCACAGTGGAAATAAAATGTTGGATGTAATGATTCATAAGTTTGCCGTAGATTGCTCCATGCGTAATATTCATTTCGAGTATGATGTAAAGCTTTGTAATTTGAACGAAGTTGAAGATATCGACTTGGTCGCTATTCTGGGCAATCTGATTGACAATGCAGTTTCTGCTGCAGAAAAAACCCGGGAAAAGCGAGTTTCCCTTGCTACTGCAAGGAGAAACGCATATAGCGTTATCGTAATAAGTAATAGTTGTGACACGCAGCCGAAGACAAGCGGCACGCACCTGGTTACATCCAAGGAAAATAAGAGCGCCCATGGTTTCGGATTAAAAAGTGTGCGGAAAACGCTGCGAAAGTATAATGGCGATTATGAGTGGATGTATGATGCAGATCGTTGTATGTTCGTTGTAACAGCAATGATTGGCAGTCACTCACTTAAATGAAACATGACTGTCATCTGCGGGAACGATTTCCTTCGTTTTGATGCCTTCTTTTTGCGTTTGAATGTAAAAAGACCGTAATTGCCAAACGGCAATTATGGTCTTTTTAGTCCATTATTTCATTCCGTGTCCTGTGCGCGGAACCGGGAGCATACCTGTCCCCAAGTCTTCACCTTCGTCCTGAAATAGCTCCGCCCTTGTTCTG
>ERZ773145.2198-NODE-2198-length-14299-cov-17.471427_pt1 | contig 14299 bp, 11 predicted proteins | sample MGYA00580848_ERZ773145 | MGnify/ENA primary metagenome ERZ773145 (study PRJEB29015, sample SAMEA2737858) | human gut metagenome | biome: human gut; feature: human-associated habitat; material: faeces | place: China | collected 2012 ... | reverse complement strand
GCGTCGAGCACCTGTGCGAGAAGTGCAAGGCTTACGCCGCCGACTGGCAGCCCACCGCTGATGAGATCTGGTCTCACCACAAGATCCGCGAGAGCCGGTACGAAAACTATAAGGACTGGAAGCCCTCACGGCTTGCTGAAAAATAACGAAGGCAGACATCATGATGAACCCAAAAGCCCCTGCGTTCGAGAGGATGCAGGGGCTTTTGGCGTATCTTGCACCCATCGGTGCAATTTTTTCCAGCCAATTCGGTGCAGGTTCTGCTATAATCAAACCAGAGCTGCCCTGTTGCTGTTCTGAGGGGGATCAGATATAATAGGGACGGAAACTTTTGTTTGCAAAGGCGGGGAACGATTTTGGACACGAACAAAGCGCGTGCTCTGGTGGAATATCTGACGCGTCATGACCGCGCTGTCACGGCGAAGGAACTTGCCGGGTTCCTTAATTTATCGGTAAGAAGCGTAAAAAGCTATATTTCTTCGATCAACGGGGAGGCAAAGGCGCCTTTTATCATTTCGGGTCACAGCGGATACACAACGAATCCGGCAGCGGCGCGGAATTATCTCCGGGCGGTGCGGCGGGAAAACACGCCGCAGGATTACGAGGAACGCGCAAACTGGATCAATCAGAAATTTCTGCGATACCATGTGTCAAAATTGAACCTGTATGATGTGGCAGAAGCGCTGAACTACAGTGCGGATACGATCCGGGGCGATGTGCGCCGGATGAACGGATCCTTCGCCAGTTTCGGGATCTCCTATGAGCTGCACGGAAACGACATTTGCATGATCGCAGACGAAAAAAGTTTGCGGAAGCTGGCATCCTACAGCTATTTTGAGGGCAGCGGTGACCGCATCGTCAGCTATGACTCCATCAAGTCTAATCTGGATGATGTGGATGTGGAAGGGATCCGCAGAATTCTGGAGCATACCATGGCGGAGCTCAATCTTTATGTCAATGATTTCAGCCTGACCAACATCGTGCTGCATACTTCCATTATGGCAAGCCGTGTTCTGAGCCATCACGAGCTTCCATCGGAGCCCTGCCCGGAGCATGGGGAGGATGACATTGTTTATCACGCAGCACAGAGGATCTGCGTAGAAATGGAAGACCTGCTGAACCTGAGTCTGAGCCGGGAAGAACAGAATAACATCTATTTTCTGCTGCGGGCAAATATCAACCTGCCCGTGGGCAACAGCCACGAAGACATTTTGAACTTTGTGGGAGATGAACTGATGCAGTTCGTAGAAGAGCTCATCCGGGAAGTAGACGCTAAATATTATATCAACCTGAACAGCGAACCGTTCCGATATCCATTCGCCATGCACATCAAGAATCTGCTTTTCCGGGCGCGGCACAACTACCGTCTCACGAACCCCATGAGCAGCGCCATCCGTTACTCGCACCCTATGATTTTTGACATTGCGGTACATGGTGCACTGATGATCAACGAGACCTATCATGTCCGCATTTCGGAGGATGAGATCTCTTATCTTGCGCTGCACATCGGCGGAGAGATTGAGCGTCAGGCGGATACACGTTCTCGGATTCGCACGGTACTGCTCTGCCCGCGATATCTGGAATTTGCGGGCAAGATCTCCAACCAGCTGCTGATCTCCTTTGGAGACGAGATCGACCTTGTGGCCTGCACAGAAGACCCGGCGGCGCTGGAGCGGTATCGCTACGAGCTGCTGATCACCACCGTGGCGCTGGAAAGCCCGCCGAAGAACGGCGCAGCTGTGGTGTCGGTGCCGCTGCTTGGAATCGGCAAGTATAAAAGCGAGATCGAGAATGCGTTGGATTCCATCCGTAATGCGCGGCGCATCCGGGTTTTGAAAAGCAATTTTGACCGCATCTTCTCAGAAAAGCTGTTTTCAATCAATCCGGAGAAAAACGCGGATCCTGCGCAGATCATGGAGGGCATGGCCCGGCAGATGATCGAGCAGGGCACCGTGCAGGAAGACTTCTACCAGCGGCTTATGGAGAGAGAACAGGCTTCCAGCACCGGCTTCCCCAACATTGCCATTCCTCATTCCATGAAGATGGATGCCATCCGCACCAGCATTAACGTGATGCTCTGCCCGCAGGGAGTGACATGGGGCGGCAACATTGTAAAGATCGTGATGATGGTGGCTATCCACAGAACCGACCTGCGGATGTTCGGTGACCTGTATCAGGCACTGCTGGAGCTTATGGATGACCCGCGCAGCAGGGAAACGCTGTTTAAGAGCCGCAGCTTTGAACAGTTCCGGGACTGCATCCTGCACTGGAACTAAGAACCTGCACGAATGGGTGCAGCGGTCTGACTTGAAACCTCCCGCCGCATTCCGGTATCATGAAGCCAGAAGCTCCCGCAAGGGAACAAGGCCGTTTTCAAAAAAGGAGGTTTCACACATGGCAAAACTGAACGTAATGCTCTGCTGCGGCGCCGGACTGTCCAGCGGATTTCTGGCACAGCGTGTCCGTGCAGAGGCAAAGAAGCAGAAACTTGACCTGCAGATCGAGGCGAGAAGCGAATCGCAGGTGGCACAGTATCTGGATGCAACCGATATCCTGCTTCTTGGGCCGCATTTCTCCAGCCAGCTGCCTAATTATCAGGATCTGGCAAAGATCCATCACTTTAAGGTGGATGTCATTCCACAGAAGATCTACGGCACGCTGGACGCTGTCGGAATGCTGAAACTGATCCAGAAGATCGAGGAGGGAGAACAATGAGCAAGATCATGGACTGGCTGGAGAATAAGTTTGCTCCGGCAATGAGCAAGATCACCCAGAATCCCTGGGTGTCTGCACTTTCAGGCTCGATGATGAAGATCCTGCCGATCATTATGACGGGATCACTGATCTTCTTCTACAATGTATTCCGCTCCTGGATCCCGGCGCTGCCGGATCTGGGCGGTGTGCTGCAGTTTACTTTCCAGCTCACCTCATTGATCCTGACGTTTCTGGTGGCCAACCAGCTGATGGAAAAACTGGGGCACACCCGTTATGTGCTGAATGCGGGACTGACTGCCATCATCGCGTTTTTGATCGCTATCAAACCCACCATCAGTGATGACAACATTTTCAGCGTTGGATTCGACCGCTTCGGCCCTACCGGTATGTTTGTGGCACTGGTGGTCGGCGTTCTGGTATCGGTGGTGTATCACCTCTACGCCAAGCTCCACATTCTGGAAGACAGCGTCACGATCCCGGATTTCGTATGTGAGTGGATCAACCAGATCCTGCCCATGTTTGCCTGTGTGCTGGTGGGCACGATCATCAGCAACAACCTGAATGTTGATATGTATCAGGTCATCTCCGCGGTGTTCTCCCCGCTGGAGCACCTGGGCCGCACCCTGCCGGGTTTGATCATCATGATGATGGCGATCTCGTTCCTGTACTCCATGGGCATTTCCACCTGGTTCCTGGGCACTTTCACCACCCCGATCCTGATGGCCGGCACCGCTGCCAATCTGGCACAGGTGGCTGCAGGTCAGACCGCCACCAATATCGTCTGTTATGAGACTATTTATCTGCTGAGCCTGATGACTCTGGGCGGTCAGGGATGCACCCTGACGCTGAACGTGCACATGCTGCTTTCCAAGTCCAAGCGGCTGAAGTCGCTGGGCAAGGTGTGCATCGGCCCATCCATCTTCAATATCAACGAGCCTGTGGTCTTTGGCGCACCCATTGTGTTCAACCCGATTCTCATGCTGCCTATGTGGATCAACACGCTTGTGAGCGCTGTCATCATCTGGTTCGTCATGTCCTGGGGGTGGCTGGCTGTACCTGCCGCTTCCGTGACCACTGGCCAGATCCCTGCTCCCATTGGCTACATCATTGTGACGGGAGACTGGCGCGCTATCATCTTCTGGGTGCTGATCTTTGTGGTGACCTTCTTGATCTGGAAGCCCTTCTTCAAGGTGTATGAGAAGCAGATCATGAAGGAAGAAGCCGAAGAAGAGGCTGCTTAACGAATCAAATTGCGATAGGAGAGTCCGACGATGGAAGAAAATCAGCTGACCGAAGTTGCCATGAATGTGATTCTGGCGGCCGGCGACGCACGCGACTGCTGCACAAAAGCACTTCAGAAAGCCCGAAAAGGCGACTTTGCGCAGGCCGAGACCCTGATGGAGCAGGCACATGAAAACATTGTGCATGCGCATAATGCGCAGACCGAAGTGATCCAGGGAGAGGCCCGCGGCGAAAAGACAGAGTTCTGCCTGCTGTTCGTCCATGCGCAGGATACCCTGATGACGATCATGAGCGAGCTGAACATGGCCGGGGAGATGATCGAGATGTACAAGCTGATCTACAACAAGGAGGCATGATAATGCACAAGCCTTTCCCGAAGGATTTCCTGTGGGGCGCTTCCACCAGTGCATATCAGGTGGAGGGCGCTGCTCAGGAGGATGGCAAAAAGCTGAGCCAGCAGGATGTCATCAATCAGGACAGCTATAAGGTCTATGGCTTTGCCACAGCCGAAGTGGCAAGCGACCAGTATCACCACTACAAGGAAGACGTTGCACTGATGAAGGAGATGGGCTTCAGAGTCTATCGCTTCTCCATCGCGTGGAGCCGGGTATTCCCGGACGGCACCGGCCCGGTAAACGAAAAGGGACTCCAGTATTATCGCGACCTTATTGATGAACTGTGTGCAAATGGCATCGAGCCCATTGTCACATTGTATCACTACGACCTGCCATGGGCTCTGGTGGAACGATATGGCGGCTGGCTGGATCGCCGTGTGGTGGCGGACTTTGAAGCCTATGCCCGCTGCATCATCAACGAGTTCAAGGATAAGGTGCGCTACTGGACAACGATCAACGAGCAGAGCATCATCGTGCAGTACTGGCAGCAGAAGTGTTATATCCCGGAGGAGCTGCAGGACGGCAGGCACGATCAGTTGCGCTATCAGCTGAATCATCACATGAATCTGGCTCACGCCATTGCCTGCAAGCTGGTGCATGAGATGGTGCCCGGCGGGCTGGTCGGCTCTGCGATCGGCTATGCGCCTATTTACCCTTTGACCTCCAAACCGGAAGACTGCATGGCTGCGCAGAATGCACAGGCTCTGCGCAATGATTACTATACGGACATCTATTTCAAGGGCGAGTATAATAAAGCGGCCATGATCTACCTGCAGGAGCACGGTCTGGCACCGGTGATCGAACCGGGGGATATGGAGCTCATCCGGGAGGGTACTTCGGACTTCCTCGCGCTGAACTACTACGCCAGCGAGTGTGCCAAAGCCTGCCCGGATGACGGCAGCAAGTCTATCCGCTATAGCGGCGTGAACCGCAGCGGCAGGAAGGGGGAGCTCAGCGGCTTTGAAACGCATCCCGGCTTCTATGAGATGTGCAAAAATCCGAATCTGGATACCACGGACTGGGATTGGGCCATTGATCCCACCGGGATGGAGTACATGCTGCGAGATCTTTACAACCGCTATGGCAAGCCGTTGATGATCACCGAGAACGGTCTGGGAGCTTACGACGCCCTGACCGAGGACGGAAAGATCCATGATGATTACCGCATCGATTACCTGAGCAAGCACATTGCCGCTTTGAAAAAAGCCATGGATCAGGGCGTCGAGGTGCTGGCCTACTGTCCGTGGTCGGCGGTGGATCTGCTTTCCACCAGCAACGGCGTGAAAAAGCGATATGGCTTCATCTATGTGGATCGGACAGATGACGATCCAAAGAAGTGTGCCCGACTGCGCAAGGATAGCTTCTACTGGTATAAAAACGTGATCGCCACCAATGGCGAAGAGATGTGAAAACTGTATCAAACGAATAACGCAAACAGGAGCCTGCTCGAATGAGCAGGCTCCTGTTTGCGTAGGATCGATCAGTTTTTCGGCTGGGATCCGGCGGGGACATCGTCCTCCGGATTGCCGAACCTGTCGTGATAGGTCTGGAGCATCTCCAGCTCGTCGTTGCGGCGCAGGCCGTGGATGACCAGCTTTTTGATCACATCGTAGATGACGGCGAACAGCGGCACGCCCACGATCATGCCCACAAAGCCCCACAGGCCGCCGAACAGCAGGATGGCGAACAGTACCCAGAAGCTGGAAAGGCCGGTGGTGTTGCCCAGGATTTTGGGGCCGATGATGTTGCCGTCCAATTGCTGCAAAACCAGCACGAACAGCACGAACCACAGCGCTTTGATGGGGTCCTGAATGAGGATGAGCAATGTGGCCGGGATGGCACCGATGAACGGGCCGAAGAAGGGGATGACGTTGGTCACACCAATGATGACCGACACCAGCAGTGCACTGGGGAACTTGAAGATCGAGCAGCCGATGTAGCACAGCACGCCGATGATGGCGGAATCCATGATCTTACCGTTGATAAAGCCGCCGAACATCCGGTCAGCGTACTTCACTTCCTCGGTGATCAGCTGCGCCCAGCGGGGGCGGACGATGCTGTGCAGCACCAGCTTGCCCTGCTGCACGAACCGCTTGCGGCTGGCCAGCATATACACCGCCACGATGATGCCGATGATCAGGTTTTTGGCCACCGTCACCACGTTCAGCACACCAATGGCTGCGCCGCTCAGGATGTTCTGCATGGAGGGCAGCAGGGTGTTCTTGAGCCATGTGTTCCATGTGTCCAGATTGGTATTCAGGGCAGCGTAAGCCGAATTGAGCAGCTCCGTGATCTGTTCGTTCTTTTCAATAAACTCCAGATGGTTTGCCCAGTTCATGAACTTTGTAATGTTGGCCTGCGCGGTGTAGTACAGGGTAGTCACGCTGGTGATCAGCTGCGGCACGATCATCATGACAAGCGCATACACCAGCAAAAGCCCGAACAGGATGGTAAGCGCCACGGACAGCGCGTTGATCAGACCGTTCATCTTTTCCGGGATGAACCGGCGCAGAAAGCTTTCGATGCTGTTGCACACCGGCTTGAGCAGATAGGCAATGACGGCACCGTAGATAAAGGGCATCAGGATGCCGGTCAGGGTAGAGATGGCCGAGCCAAAGCCGTCAAAGCGGTAAATAAGGAAAAAGAAGATGATGCTCAGTGCAATGGCACCAAACCCTGCGAGCATCCCATAGAGATACGGTTTGATGTGCGGCTTTTTGTCCATCATGACAAACTCCATTCCTGCTGCGGGCAGCGGGAATACCCACAGCGCTTATTAAATTTTGTTGCTTCTGCGCCAGATGTGCAGCTTTTCAGCCTCGCGGATCAGCTCCTCACGGAAGTCCGGGTGTGCCACGCTGATCAGAGCCTCGGCCTTTTCCCAAGAGGTCAAGCCCTTCAGGTTCACGCAGCCATACTCGGTGCACAGATAGTGCACGTTGGCGCGGGTGTCGGTAACGATGCTGCCATTCTCCAGCGTGGGACGGATGCGGCTTTCCAGCTGGCCGGTCTTTTTATTAAAGAAGGTGGAGGACAGGCAGATAAAGCTCTTGCCGCCCTTGGAAAGGTATGCGCCCAGCACGAAGTCCAGCTGACCGCCTGCGCCGGAAATGTGCTTCACACCGGCGCTTTCGGCATTCACCTGACCAAACAGGTCGATATCCACGGCATTGTTGATGGAAATAAAGTTGTCCAGTGCGGAAATGCTGCGGATGTCGTTAGTGTAGTCCACCGGGGCAGACATACACTCCGGGTTATCGTTCAGGTAATCGTACATCTTCTGGGTGCCGGCACCAAAGGCGTAAACCTGACGGCCCTTGTCCAGCTGCTTGCGGCTGCCGTTGATCTTGCCGGCCTTGGCAATATCCACAAAGGCATCCACATACATCTCGGTGTGCACGCCCAGATCCTTCAGGTCGCTCTGCGCGATCAGGTTGCCGATGGCGTTGGGCATACCGCCGATGCCCAGCTGCAGGCAGGCACCGTCGGGGATCTGCGGGACGATGAGGTTTGCCACCTTCAGATCGACCTCGGTGGCGGCACCGGCAGCGGCCATCTGGCCGATGGGCGGGTTGCTGCCCTCCACAACACCGGCAACCTGGGAGATGTGCACCCAGTTCTCGGTGCCGCCCAGGCATTTGGGCATGTTCCGGTTGACCTCAACGATGATCTTCTTGGCCTTATCGCAGACGGCACCCAGGTGGGAAGCACAGGGGCCAAAGTTGAAATAGCCATGCTCGTCCATGGGGGTCACCTGGAACACCGCCACATCCACGGGGTCAGAGCTGTCGCGATAGTAGCGGGGCAGTTCAGAGTAGCGGATGGGGGAGTAGAAGGAAAAGCCCTGGGCAATGGCCTTACGCTCAATGCCGCCCATGTGCCAGCTGTTCCAGGTCATGTGGGCAGCAGGATCCTCGATCTGGAAGATAGCGGGCACCCACATCAGGATGCCGCCGCGGAAGTTGACATCCTCCAGCTCGGGCAGACGCTTTGCAATGGCAGCGTCCACCGCTACGGGGGTGTTCACGGCCCAGCCGTAATCCACCCAGTCGCCGCTTTTGACCAGCGCGGCAGCCTGGTCAGCGGTCATTGTCTTCTGTGCATACAATTCCGTAAAATCCATTATAAACCATCCTCTCTTACAATAACATAAAGGAATTGTAAATTCCAACTTAGTTATATCATTAACAAACGGGAGAATCAATACTTTCCCGGCAAAAAACAGGGCTGAATGCAATATGACTAAAAACCTTAGCTTTTTGTAGAGATTCTTTGGTGCACAAAAAATAAATTTTACACAAAAAATACTTGATAAAATTTTGACGATGTGCTTTACTTATAGCGTAGCAGGATGCAGCGTGGCACTGCGGGTGAGATTGTTTAAAAATTAACGATACACCGTAGCAGAGGAAAAGAACATCTTGCACAGCAAACTGGAAAGTGCTATCATGTCAGAACCAATGCGCTTTTCAAAGGCGCGCAAGGAGGACAAAACCGATGGCAACTGCAGTTTACCCCGGGTCGTTCGATCCGGTCACACGAGGTCATCTCGATATCATCAAGCGCGCGGCAAAGATCAACGATCACCTGATCGTGGCCGTGCTCATCAACAGTGCAAAGCACCCATTGTTCACCGTGGAGGAGCGGGTGGCCTTGCTGCAGGAATGCTGCAAGGGGATCCCCAATGTCACGGTGGAGAGCTTCGACGGCCTGACCGTGGAGTTCGCCAAGAAGCGCCACGCTTCGGTCATGGTGCGGGGCCTGCGGGCGGTAACGGATTTTGAAAACGAGATCCAGCTGGCGCAGACCAATCATGCGCTGATGCCCGGCATCGAGACCATGTTCCTTGCAACCAGCATCAAGTGGAGCTATCTGTCCTCTACCATTGTAAAGGAAGCCGCCCGCTACGGCGGCAGCATCTCCAAGTTCGTTACCCCGAATGTGGAAGCTGCCGTGGAGCAGAAGATGGCCGAGCTGCGCAGCAGGGGAGAGAACGTCTGACCCCATTCCTTATGTAAGAAACGCTTCGGCGTTTTGATAAAACAGTCTTTCTTAAATCACAACATACACAATCAGGAGGCTATTCACATGAAAAAGATCGTTATCGCATCTGCATGCCGTACCGCCATTGGTAAGTTCGGTGGCACCCTTGCCAACGTCCCCGCTGCTGAGCTGGGCTCCATCGTCATCAAGGAGGCTCTGAACCGCGCAAACGTCAAGCCTGAGCAGGTCGATCATGTTTACATGGGCTGCGTGATCCAGGCTGGTCTGGGCCAGAACGTTGCCCGTCAGGCTTCCCTGAAGGCTGGCCTGCCCATCGAGACCCCCGCTGTCACCGTCAACGTGGTGTGCGGCTCCGGTCTGAACTGCGTGAACATGGCTGCTCAGATGATCGAGGCTGGTGATGCCGACATCGTGGTTGCAGGCGGTATGGAGAACATGGACATGGCTCCCTTTGCTATGATGAAGGCCCGCTACGGCTACCGCATGGGCGCACCCATGGGCAAGAGCGAGATCGTGGATACCATGGTCAACGATGCACTGTGGGATGCCTGCGGCTTCAACAAGCACATGGGCATGACCGCTGAGAACGTCTGCACCAACGAGACCTATCAGAAGAAGTACGGCTACAGCCCCATCACCCGCGAGATGCTGGATGATTTCGCTTACAACAGCCAGCTGAAGGCTGACAAGGCCATCAAGGACGGCGCTTTCAAGGATGAGATCGTTCCTGTTGTCATCAAGGGCAAGAAGGGCGACACCGTGTTCGATACCGATGAGGGCCCCCGTCTGAGCGCTCCCGAGGTTCTGGCAAAGCTGAAGCCCGCCTTCACCAAAGACGGCATCGTCACCGCTGGTAACTCTTCCGCCATCAACGACGGCGCTGCTGCTCTGGTCGTCATGAGCGAGGAGAAGGCTAAGGAGCTGGGCGTGAAGCCTCTGGCAACCTGGGTCGCCGGTGCTCTGGCAGGCGTTGAGCCCGAGGTCATGGGTCTGGGCCCCATCGCTGCTACCAAGAAGGTCATGGCCAAGACCGGCATGACCGTTGCTGATATGGATCTGGTCGAGGCCAACGAGGCATTCGCAGCACAGTCCATCGCTGTCGGCGAGGCTCTGGGCTTTGATAAGGACAAGCTGAACGTCAACGGCGGCGCAATCGCTCTGGGTCACCCGGTCGGCGCTTCCGGCGCTCGTATTCTGGTCACCCTGCTGTACGCTATGAAGCACCGTGGCGCTCACAAGGGTCTGGCTACCCTGTGCATCGGCGGCGGCATGGGCTGCGCTACCATCGTTGAGATGGACTAAGCACTCTTTCTCTGAATCCTGACTGAACCACAGACCCGGAGCGCCGGAGGGAACCGGAGAGCTCTCCCGCGTTCCGGGGGCTGTTTTGAAAAAACTGAACTGTATGAAATGGAGGTTTTCACAATGGCATTTGTAAAAACCGAGGTGCAGGGCGCTGTTGAGATCATTACCATCGACCGTCCCAAGGCACTGAACGCCCTGAACCCCGAGGTTCTGGCTGACCTGAAGGCTGCTTTTGAGGCAGTCGATCAGGAGACTGTCCGCTGCATCGTTCTGACCGGCGAAGGCGACAAGAGCTTCGTTGCTGGTGCTGATATCGGTTCTATGAGCACCATGACTAAGGCAGAAGGCGAGGCCTTCGGCAAGCTGGGCAATGATGTGTTCCTGATGATCGAGCATTTCCCCATCCCCGTCATCGCAGCCGTCAACGGCTTTGCACTGGGCGGCGGCAACGAGCTGGCTATGAGCTGCGATTTCCGCATCTGCTCTGACAACGCTGTGTTCGGTCAGCCGGAAGTCGGTCTGGGCATCACCCCGGGCTTCGGCGGCACCCAGCGTCTGGCTCGTCTGGTTGGCATGGGCATGGCAAAGCAGCTGGTCTACTCTGCTCTGAACATCAAGGCTGACGAGGCTTACCGCATCGGTCTGGTCAACGCCGTGTATCCGCAGGCTGAGCTGATGGAGAATGTCCTGAAGCTGGCCGGCAAGATCGCAAAGAACGCTCCCATTGCTGTGCGCAACTGCAAGAAGGCAATGAACGACGGCATCAGCCTGCCCATCGAGAAGGCTGTTGAGGTCGAGGAGAAGCTGTTCGGCGATTGCTTCGAGACCCACGACCAGCAGGAGGGCATGGCCTGCTTCCTGTCCCGTGAGAAACCGAAGCCCAAGGCAGTGTTCACCAACAACTAATCCATTACATAATTTTTGATATTAAAGGAGAGATTTCCTATGAAGATCGGTGTTATCGGCGCTGGCACTATGGGTCAGGGCATCGCAAAGGCATTTGCACAGGTTGAGGGCAACACCGTTGCTCTGTGCGACATCAAGCAGGAGTGGGCTGAGAATGGTCTGGCAAAGATCAAGAAGGGCTACGAGAAGCTGGTCGCTAAGGGCAAGATGACCCAGGAAAAGGCTGACGCTATCGTTGCCGCCATCACCCCGGGCCTGAAGGAAGACCTGTGCGCTGACTGCGACCTGATCGTGGAGGCAGCGTTCGAGGATATGAAGGTCAAGCAGACCACCTTTGGTGAGCTGGATGCCATCTGCAAGCCGGAGTGCATCTTCGCTTCCAACACTTCTTCTCTGTCCATTACCGAGATCGGCAAGAACGTCAAGCGCCCTGTGGTCGGCATGCACTTCTTCAACCCCGCAGACCGCATGAAGCTGATCGAGGTCATCGCAGGCTGCAACACTCCCGCTGAGACCGTTGAGAAGATCAAGGAGATCTCTGTTGCCATCGGCAAGCAGCCGGTTCAGGTCAACGAGGCTGCAGGCTTCGTCGTCAACCGCATCCTGATCCCCATGATCAACGAAGCTGCCTTCATCAAGATGGAAGGCGTTTCTGATATCGCCGGCATCGACACCGCCATGAAGCTGGGTGCTAACCACCCCATGGGACCCCTGGAACTGGGCGACTTCATCGGTCTGGACATCTGCCTGGCCATCATGGACGTGCTGTACAAGGAGACCGGCGACAGCAAGTACCGTGCATGCCCGCTGATCCGTAAGATGGTCCGCGGCGGCAACCTGGGCTGCAAGACCGGCAAGGGCTTCTACGTTTACAACGCAGACCGCACCAAGACCCCTGTTGACCAGCTGTAAATTCTGATAAACGTTTCTCCCGACCGTGGAAAAGCGGCCGGGAGGAATTTGTTTGCACCGGGCAATTCCGGTAAATGAAAAAGACCCGTTAGGAGGATATAGCGATGGATTTTACTCTGTCCAAGCAGCAGCAGATGGTGCAGAAGATGTACCGCGAGTTTGCTGAAAACGAAGTCAAGCCCCTGGCCAAGAAGGTCGATGCAGAAGAGTACTTCCCCAAGGAGACCGTCGAGAAGATGGGCAAGCTGGGCATGATGGGCATCTATTTCCCCACTTCTGTGGGCGGTGCCGGCGGCGATGTGCTGTCCTACGTCATGGCTGTGGAAGAGCTGAGCAAGGTTTGCGGCACCACCGGTGTCATCGTTTCTGCTCACACCAGCCTGTGCGCTGCTCCTATTTATGAGAATGGTACCCCTGAGCAGAAGGCAAAGTACCTGCCCAAGCTGTGCAGCGGCGAGTGGCTGGGTGCCTTCGGCCTGACCGAGCCGGGCGCCGGCACCGACGCACAGGGCCAGCAGACCATTGCCAAGGAAGAGGATGACTGCTGGGTGCTGAACGGCTCCAAGATCTTCATCACCAACGCCGGTTATGCTGATGTGTTCATCGTCATTGCCGTCACCGACCATGTGCTGGACAAGAAGGGCCGTCCCACTAAGCTGTGCTCTGCCTTCATCGTGGAGCGTACCGACCCGGGCTTCTCCGTCGGCAAGGCTGAGGACAAGATGGGCATCCGTGGTTCTTCCACCTGTGAGCTGATCTTTGAGGACTGCCGCATCCCGAAGGACCGTATGCTGGGCGTGCGCGGCAAGGGCTTCCAGCTGGCTATGGCTACTCTGGACGGCGGCCGTATCGGTATCGCTTCCCAGGCTCTGGGCATCGCTGAGGGCGCTCTGCAGGAGACCGTCGCTTACGTCAAAGAGCGCAAGCAGTTCGGCCGCAGCATCTCCGCTTTCCAGAATACCCAGTTCGAGCTGGCCGAGATGAAGGCCCGTATCGAGGCTGCAAAGTATCTGGTCTACGCTGCCGCTCTGAAGAAGCAGGAAGCTATGAATGGTGCAAAGGTCCGCTACAGCGTCGAGGCTGCTCAGGCTAAGCTCATCGCAGCCCGCACCGCAAGCGACGTGACCCGCCGCTGCCTGCAGCTGTTCGGTGGCTACGGCTACACCCGTGACTACCCCATCGAGCGCATGATGCGTGATGCCAAGATCACTGAGATCTACGAGGGCACCAGCGAAGTGCAGATGATGGTCATTTCCGGCGCGCTGCTGAAGTAAGGGAGGCAAGATTTACAATGAAAGCAATCGTTTGTGTAAAGCAGGTTCCTGATACCTCCGGTAAGGTGGCTGTCAAGGCGGATGGTACTCTGGACCGTGCCTCTATGGCAACCATCACCAACCCCGATGACCTGAACGCTCTGGAGGCCGCTCTGAAGCTGAAGGACGAGACCGGCTGCGAAGTCGTTGTCGTCACCATGGGTCCCCCGCCGGCCGAGGGCATGCTCCGTGAGCTGCTGGCCCGCGGTGCTGATAAGGCTGTTCTGGTCTCTGGCCGTGAGTTCGGTGGTTCTGATACCTTCGCGACCAGCCAGATCCTCGCTGCTGCTGTCAATAAGATCGGTGTCGGCCCCGAGGACGTCGTGTTCTGCGGCCGTCAGGCAATCGACGGTGATACCGCACAGGTCGGTCCTCAGATCGCTGAGAAGCTGCACCTGCCTCAGGTGACCTATGTTGCTGACATCCAGAAGGATGGCAACAGCCTCACGGTCAAGCGTATGCTGGAAGACGGCTACATGATGGTCAAGGTGCAGACTCCCTGCCTGC
>ERZ773145.2183-NODE-2183-length-14362-cov-6.232194_pt1 | contig 14362 bp, 16 predicted proteins | sample MGYA00580848_ERZ773145 | MGnify/ENA primary metagenome ERZ773145 (study PRJEB29015, sample SAMEA2737858) | human gut metagenome | biome: human gut; feature: human-associated habitat; material: faeces | place: China | collected 2012 ... | reverse complement strand
AGTAAACTATGTCCGAGAAGATTGTACAACTGAACGAGGAAGTAATCAAGGGGCAGCTGAAAGAACTTGTGCGGGGAAGCGTCGAAGAAACGCTAAATGGCCTGCTGGAAGCAGAAGCGGAGAAGCTGACACAAGCTGGACGTTATGAACGCAGCGAACAACGGCAAGGTTATCGGAGCGGTCATTACAATCGCAATCTCATGACAACCGCCGGGGAGGTTAAGCTCCATGTGCCGCGGCTCAAGGGAGTTACCTTTGAAACAGCGATTATTGAGCGTTATCGTCGGCGGGAATCCAGCGTGGAAGAAGCACTCATGGAGATGTATCTGGCAAGTGTGTCGGTGCGCCGCGTAGAAGATATCACGGAAGCGCTATGGGGCTGCAAGGTTTCTTCCTCAACGATCAGCGAACTGAACAAGAAGGCATACGAACACATCGAACAGTGGAGAAACCGACCACTTGAGGGTGGAAAGTATCCCTATGTGTATGTGGATGGCATTTATCTGAAACGGAACTGGGGCGGCGAATATGAGAATGTAGCCATTCTTGTGGCCATTGCAGTCAATGAAGACGGATACCGTGAGGTTCTGGGGGCAGCTGAAGGGATGAAGGAAGATAAGGAAAGCTGGAAGGAGTTTTTTCAATGGCTGCGCAACCGCGGATTGAAGGGCATCAAGCTTATTGTTGGCGACAAGTGCCTCGGCATGCTCGAAGCTGCTGGTGAAGTCTTCCCGGAATCCAGGTATCAGCGCTGTGTCGTTCACTTTTATCGCAATGTGTTTTCTACGGTACCGAGGGCAAAGATCAAGCAGGTTGCGCTGATGCTCAAAGCAATTCATGCGCAGGAGAATAAAGGAGCTGCCCGGAAAAAGGCAGAAGCGGTTGCAGAAGAACTCCGAAACATGAAACTGAAGGAAGCTTCGAAAAAGATCTGCGACAGTATAGAAGAAACGCTGACATATATGGATTTTCCGCCCGAGCACTGGCAGAAAATCCGTACCAACAACGTCATTGAGCGTCTGAATCGCGAGATCCGGCGCAGGACGCGCGTAGTAGGCACTTTTCCTGATGGCCATTCGGCTTTGATGCTGGTATGCGCCAGACTGCGTCATGTCGCCGGAACCCAATGGGGCGGAAAAAAGTACATGAGCATGAAGTACATTGAGATGCAGGAAGACGAAGCTGGTTGATAGCAGAAAACAGAGTTCACGTCAAGGGCTTCGCAAGCGGCTTCGCCGCCCTTGACGCGCTCTCTGTCCTCTGCTACTAGGTAATTAAGGGCAGGTTTCCCTGCCCTGTGCAGACTGAGTTCTGCCAGACTTGTAAATGAATTTGCGCATAATACTTGACGGTACCCCGCCTTTGCTTGATACCCCTATTATATCAGCTACTGATGCTTGTGCATATCACGATTTAATCAGCGGTTCCTTAGGATTCTGCAAGAACATAAAGAAAAGGACTGAAACCTTGTATCAAAGTTTCAGTCCTTTTATGTGGAATGACTCAAAAAATGATACAATCCACGCCTTTCATTTTGCATTAGGGCTTTCGTTTTACATTGGGTGCATTTGGGTGCAAAATGGGTGCAGCCGGGTGCAAAAACGGCTCGGCGGGTGCAACACCGGTCTTTCGTTTTGCTATTTGCTGTTTCGCCGTAATTCACACATTCCACTTCTTTATACAATAATCGTCCTTTTATGTTTCTCTTTACTAATGGGTATTACATGTTGTTCGCTTGTTCACAAATACTCTTTTGCCTAAACACATTTAGGCTCTGCATATTCTATTGCCAACATAGCTGCACCATATCCTGCATCATGCTTTGGCTTAATCACATGGATATAATAAGGCAGTTTAGACAGCATATTCTCGAGTCTTCCGCGAACAGCTTGACAGTTTTCCAGTACCCCACCAAGCAGAGCAATCTCCGTCTCCTTCATCCCTAATCTTTGTATTACTGCACACACAAGCGCACAGAGTTCCCTTGCAGCATGCTCCACAATGCCGCAAGCCGCCTCATCGCTTGCAACCGCTGCTTCATCTAGCAATTTTGCTAGTGCAGCTACGTTCGCCTTCTGCACACCGTTTTTGTACACATACTCTACAATTCCCATTCGACTCGCATCGCCAATCTCACGCTTCACCAGATCCTGTAGAATCGTTTCTTTCTGCCGTCCATCCTCTGCGCGAAGTACCGCCCGCAGAATATCTCGGCCGATAGCATATCCACTTCCCTCATCATCCAGCAGGTATCCTCCTCCACCTGCACGTGCCGTGCCTCCCAGCGCATCCCGACCATAAGCAATTGTTCCTGTTCCAGCAATCAAAATCAAACCTGACGTACCCACTGCGCCACGAAGCGCAGCTTCGTGATCTCCTACAAAGAGCGGAGAAACTCGACAGCCGTACTGCATCAAAGCATCATTGAGACAAGCCACCATCTGTGTATTGCTGATCCCTGCCGTACCGATACATAGAGAAACACATTCCCCTTGCAGTTCCATCCATCGAACACATTCACGAACAGTCTGTTCAAGCGCTAACTGTCCCATGCCGTTGATATTCAGTGCACCAAATCGGTTTCGAGCCAGCACTTCACCTTGAGGTGAAACACATACAACCTTGGTTGCTGTTCCACCACCATCCCACCCAACAATCACTTCTCTCATCTGCCCTCACCCATTCTCTTTTGCATGGCCAATTCGCAATTCCGTTGAAGTGCCCACTGTACAGCTCCTTCTGCGGCATCGCACATCGAAATCCTGATTTCTGCATTTGGGTAGGACAACCGCACTCTGTCGCACAATGCTTTCTGCAGTACTTCATTCTTAACAACAGTGCTGCCCCCGAAACGATTTGTCAAGGACTTTTTCATCAAATTCATAAAAAGCAAGGTCGGAAATCCACTCCAGATTCCCGACCTTCGCTTTTTATCTAAAGGCAGCTCACATCTGCCGCACTTCGTTTTTCAACATACGCTTGATTTTATCGCTCATGGTTTCCGTGCTGGTGGTGCTGAAATGGACACGAACCTTGTAAGTGGTCTTTCCAATCTTCCGCACCAGTGCCGGGGCGTTCTGCTCCGGCTGAACGGTCGTTGCGCGGGGCGTATTTTCAATGCTCATATTCTGCAAGGCTCCTTTCTTCAGGGGATACGATCCGCTTTGCCGTCGTTCTCGTTGCCGCCGCGTTTTCCTCTCGGAAGTTCTTTCCGGCAAAGAGAATAGGCGCACAGCGTTCCAATATGCGGTCATAAATGCGGGCGTGGGCAAGGTCGGGCGGATTCTTGATCTCTTCTAAGCGCAGATTTGTGGTGATAATCATGGGTTTACGGCTGCGATATCGGCTGTCAATCACATAAAACATCTGCTCCATCGCGTACTCCGTACTGCGCTCTACGCCCAAATCGTCAATAATCAGCAGGTCGTAAAGTTCCAAACTGGCGATAAAATCCGCTCTATCCTCAGAGAACACGCCCGTCAGTCGGTTCAAGATGGATGGAAAATTCGTCATCAGTACGGGAACATCCCGTTCAAGCAAGGCATTTGCGATACAACCGGCGAAAAAGGATTTGCCTGTTCCCACATCCCCGAACAGAAGCAGGCCGGTGTTGTTTCGGTATGCCTCCTTCCAGTTCTCCACATAGGCGCGGGCCTTGTCCATCAGGGGATTTTGGCCGTTGTCGTTGGCAAAGGTGTAGTCGTACAGATAGCGGTCTTGCAGGCCCTGGGCCTTCCGGCGCTTGATACGCTCCATGCGTTCCCGCTGCGCATCTGCTTCTTTGCGCCGCCGCTCCGCCTCGATCTGACAGGCACAGATGCATCGCGGCATAAGATATCCCGGCTTGCCAAAGTTTGGCACAATCGTCTGTCGTGAGCCTTTGCAATTTTTACAATGAATCAAACCGTCGGATGCGTCGATATACCCATCTGCATCTAATTTCGTTGTTCCAGCATTTCTTTTAATCCAAGCGCGGATTTCCTCGGTGATTTCCATCATACGGTTTCACCTTCTTGAACGCTGTAATCTCGGTTTCGGGTCTGTGTTGCTGCTTTCTTTCTATCCTCGGCTGCCCAGCGGCGAATAGTAGCTGCGTGGTTTTGATACTGCTTGCCGGTGGACGCCATGTACTCGGAGAGTCGGTCAACGTAGGTCTGCCACAAGGCGGGCAGTTCCTTTTGCAGCTCAGTCAATTCATCATCGGTGAGAAACACGTTCTGATAACGTCCATAGGCGGGTGTGCCGACACACTCTCTATTCTCTTTATCTCTAATATCTAATCTCTTATCTCTAATCTCTGGTGGACATTTGTCCACCTGCCCGGACGGAAGAAGATTTTGCCGCTTCAAGCGCATCCGCTCCTTTCGCTTGCGCTCGCCCTCGGTAGAAGATTGCCCGATCAAAAGCTGGATATCCGCCATATAGTAGCTTCCATCCGTCAATATCTCCACAAAACCAAACTCCAAAAAGACTTTGATCGCCCGTTCCACCGTGCCAATTTGATGTCGGGTAAAGGTGGCGATGGTTTGAGGCGTATGGGGCAAATGATCGTTAAGCATGAGAATACCGTTGTATTTCAAGGACATGAGATACATCTTCAGCAGCAGGTTGGAATAGAGCAGTCCATCCTGCATACTTTCCAGAATGACCATCTTGGCGTCCGTAAAAAAGTTTTCTTTGAGTTTCATGTAATAATATTTGCGATTTTCTGACATGGATTTCTCCTTTGCGTTTGATTTTCTTTTCAGTGCGTTTTCCAACGCCGACTGAATTTTTGTAAATTATTCGTGCAAAGTATTGATTTCTTCGTGCAAACAACATATACTATATTCATCAGTAGAAAAGGAGATGGTTTTATGGCTGGCTCTACCACAAACATCAGCATCCGTATGGATTCGGATTTGAAAGCGCAAGCCGACGCACTCTTTGGAGAACTCGGCATGAACCTGTCCACCGCGTTCAACATCTTTGTTCGTCAGTCGCTCCGTGAGGGACGTATTCCGTTTGATATCTCTCTGAATCAGCCCAACAAGGAAACGATTGCTGCCATGTTGGAAGCAGAAAGGATTGCAAAGGATCCGTCCGTGAAAGGCTATACCGATCTGGATGAGCTGTTTGCAGACCTGAAAGCATGAGAAAAACGAAATACATCGTCAAGCCCACCACGCAGTTCAAAAAGGACTTCAAGCTGGCTATGAAACGCAGCATGAAAATCGAACTGCTGGAAGAAGTGATTGCCATGCTTGCAATGGGCGAAACGCTTCCCGATAAGCACAAAGACCATGCTTTGACCGGGAACTGGGTGGGACACCGCGAGTGCCACATTCTTCCCGATTGGCTGCTGATCTACCGTATCGAAGATGAAGTGCTGGTGCTGACGTTAGCCCGTACCGGAACGCATAGCGATCTTTTCGGGAAATAACATCTGCCGCCGTATGGAAGTGATTCTGTACGACGGCTTTCTTATGTTCAGCGTTCGGGTTCGTTTCGTTTCTTTTCCTTTGCCTGAGCCTCCTTTTCAAGCCGCTCGGCTGCCTTTTTCAGCTTTTCTACCGCCTTGATTTCCTCTCGCATGGCGCGCATCTCCTGATACTGCAAATTCTTCTGTGCGGTTAGAGATTCAATCTCGCTCCGCCATTTTTTCGGCGTGACAGGTTCGCCCTCGGTTTTCAGATTTTCCAGATACCGAACAGCAGCCTTATACAGGGTCAACTCGGCACGATAGCTCTGTTCAAATTGCTCCCGCTTGGCAGGTTTCACTTTGACATACTGGCGCTGCACCGCTTTGTTTTTCTCGTATTTTTCAAACATGTCCAGCCGTTCTTCCAGCGTCGCAATTCGACGTTCAGCGGATACAATTTCACCTCGCAGTTTATAATATTGTGCGTTCATGGCATCCACTTTTTCATGAAGCTGCTGCATGGTGGTGATGCCGTTTGCGGCAAGCAAATTATAAAGCGCCGCCTGTTCCCGCAGCTTCCTAATCGATTCGTAACGGGAAGCCGGCTTGTCGCGCATTGCCTGTTGTGTCTCCCACAGCTGCAATAGGGTGGGCTGACTGCTCTTCGGCTTTGCAGCTTCATCCTTTGTCCAACGGTGCAGCCGGGCAATGCGGGCTTTAATCTCTTTGAGCAGTTTGTTATCGGTGGTAATCTGTCGATTCAAATCGCCTTTTCGGGTAACTATGCCGCGCTTTTCCATTTGCTTCGCGGCAACGCCCAAATGCACCGAGGGGATTTTCTGAACGCCTTGTCGCTGATAACTGCGATGGTCGATTCGTTCCAACTTTCCGGCAGCTTCCAACGCCTGATTGGTATAATCTGCCCATGCGCTGCGCCAGACCTCAGCTTGTTCTTTGTTGTTCCAGTCCGTCGTATCTTCTCGATGATTTTTCCATCCGCCTCTGCCATCTGCGATGCGTTGACCACGTTCATCCAGTTCATAGACCTTGCGGCATTTTGCGCCCCATTCCCCGTTCTCTTTCAGCGGACGAACAGTCAGCAGAATATGGGCATGAGGATTTCCTGTGTCGCGGTCATGGATGGCAAAATCGGCGCACATGCCTTTATCTACAAAATTATCTTTCACATACGAACGGACAAGGGATAGCTGCTGCTCTCGGCTCAGTTCCACGGGCAGGGCAACTTCCACTTCGCGGGCAAGCTGGCTGTCCTTGGATTTCTCAATTTGCTCCACACTATTCCAGAGAATAGCGCGGTCTTGAAACTCCGGCAGCGCGTGAGCTGGCAGCATAATCTCGGCATGGACAACGCCGCCTTTGCGGGTGTAGTCATGCGTCATTCCGTCCCACTCATTGACCAGCTTTGTCCCACTGCGATATGCAGCAGCGGCAACGACAGATTTTCCCTTGCTGCGCTGTACCAGCTTGATGGTGCAATGAAAAATAGCAATATGCGTTTCCTCCTTTCGCAATATATTCTGTGCGGAGTATAAAGGGGGTTGGGGGCATCGCCCCATCGCGGTCTTTGACCGCAACAGCCCTCGGCAGAGCGCACAGCACCTAATGGGGTCCCTGCAAAGTCTCAAGACTTTGTGGGGAGAGGAGGGGCAGCGGAATGGATGAGTTTTGCCGCTTGCGGCGAAACGAAGAATATGGAGCTTGCCCCGACGAGGTGCATAAGTGCGCCTTTGGAATCCTGCGGTTACTCCGTCGCTTCGTTTTTCACCGTATTTTTCAGCAATTCCGCTGCTTCTGGCAGACGGGATAGCGCTAAAAGAAATGCCTTGACTTGCTCGCCCGGCAGCGCGGCAAGGGTGGGAAAGACGCTCTCCAGAATTGCGCCATGCTCAATCAGGCGGCGGGTTCTGGCGCGGCGCTCCATGTCGCTCTGGCGATTCAACAGAATCTTCTGTTGATTTTCCAACTGGCGAATTTTCTTCATGATTTGTTCCTTCTCGTCTTTTTTCTGATTCGTTTCCGTGGGGCTACTCTCGTACATACCGTTGCCTCCTTTGGAGATTCTAACCATCCGTGTTTTATAAAATAATCTCTCAGTTTTAACACAGAATCCCTGACCGTTGTCGTAATCAAAGTCATGCTGACGTTCTCCTCATCTGCAATTTCTCGATATTTCATTGCCGCTGCAAAACGCGCTTCTAATCGTCGTTTTTGCATTGGGGTCAGGGTCGCAAGCGCTTCTCGCAGGCATTGCAGCATAAGAACCATCCGTTCTTTCTGCTCTTTTGCCAGAAGAATTTCTTCGGCAGAAGGTTCCTGATTCGGAAAGTGATATTCTATTTCCGGCGAATAGTCGATGGAATAGGTGTGTTCTCTTATTTTTTGTCCCGAATAGTGTTCTATACGTTCTTCGCTTTCCAGCGCATCCACGATTTCATCGGGCAGTTCTATGAATGTGTCCGTTTTATAAACAGAGCCATAGAATTTTCTCAAATTGATCGTTTTCATAAACGGTCAGCCCACTCATCACGCGAGAGATATTGCCGCAGGCGCTTTATGCCTCCACGGATGGATTGACTGACTTGCGCAGGGGAGATGTGTTCCATTGCCGCAATATCCTTATTTTTCATTTTTAACATATATCGCGCATGGATACGCCGCTGCTGAGTTGGTGTCAAGCTGGCAAGCGTTTCATTTAGCCGTTGCAGCATACAATTCCATTCATCCTGTTCCGCCAATTCGATTAAATAATCTTCCGGAGAAAGTTGTTCTCCGTGAATAGCAGCCATTTCGATTCCATCCACGCAATTAATCGAATAGTAGGCTTTGTAATAATTAATTTTTTGTCTGCGATTGTTTTCTGCACGTTGCATAAGAAGGAGAGCTTCTGCCACTTCGTCGCTGACCTCCACAAATACATCTTCATGGTACTGCGAGAAATAGAGTTTTCTCAGGTTAATCGTTTTCATGGGCGTTCCTCCTAAATCCAAAGAGGACAGACAGCGTAAAACTGCCTGTCCTCTCCACTTGTGTGATGGGAAAAAGTTCCCCTCACCGGATAGCCCGAAAACACTTATTCGTCAGGGCACCGCATCCAATATTCTTTGACTTTCTTCCTGACCGCCTCGATACTCTCAAAGATAGACGCCTTGGAGCAGCCGTACAGGTCGGCGATTTCCGCATAGCTCATGCCGTCCAGCGCATAGAGCAGAAATCGGCGGCGCTGTGTCTCGGTGCAGTGATCCAGAACCGAAAGCAGCTCGTCCAGCGTTTCTTTCCGGCAGAGATAGTCCTCCGGGAGTTCGCTGAACACGCCCACGCCCTCGGTAAAGACGATGTGCTCGTCAAACTCGCGCCCATCCCAATGACGCCGCTTTTCGTGGGCGAGGTTTTCTTCCTTGTGGTCGGCACAGTCAAGAAATTCATAAACTTCAACGCTGCCCTCTACGGACACGAGCTGCCCGCCGTAATTGATGGTAACTTCCATCCGTTCTTCCTCCGTTCAGATTTTTTTGAAAAATCCGAACGGAACGGCGGAGAGCGGCACCGTAGGCAGAAGTGCGGAGATACAAAAACGCCCAACAGGTCATAGACCCATTGGACGCATAGTGATTTTTTATAACCGCAAGCTACATGGTATAGTTCACATTCAATGCCGGACGACGCCGACAAAAGCACTGCGCTTTTTTTAGCTGGTGCAGATCATGGATACCGCGAAATAAAAAGAGGGACACGGAAAATTAACCTCCTATCGGCTACCGTGTCCCTGCAAGTCGTCATTGGTTTGTGCAAACGCAAAGAAACGGCGGCTCTGAAAATCAAAGCCGCCGTTTCAAATGGGCGTGTCAAATTGTCTGCTCTACGACGGCTTTTTTTCTTTTGCCGTCGTCCGGCAGATCAAAATATAACATTATAACTCGTTAATAGTTGCAGTAATTGGCATATTGCGAATTCGTTTTGCCGGGGCATGAACGGCAAGGATGCAGGAAACCGAAATCAACAGGACAATCATAGCAATTGACGTAGCTGGGATTTTCCATGTTCCCCCAAAATGGCTGATAATGATTTTTACATAAATCAGGTGATGGAGCATCAAGCCGAGTACAATACCCACAATCGCACCGCTGGCAGCATAGGTAATTGCCTCTGCTGCAATCATTTTTGTTACCTGTCGACTTTCCATACCAACCGCACGCATTGCACCGTATTGTTTAATTCTTGCGGATACGCCCATGGAAATACTGTTCATAATGTTCAGCACAGTAATAAGAGAAATAATTGCAAGAAAACCGTATGCTGCAAGTCGGAACACCCAATAAGAACCGTTGACATCGCTTTTTTCTTCTCTGTTGTCATTTATTAAATTTCCATCTGCCAAATCGAAGATTCTATTTACAGATGCTTCGGATATATCTTTTCCCAATACGACGCTTATTAAAGCGTAATTCCGTTCCCCTGTTAATCGCATATATGTTTCTTCCGAGCAAACGATAACGGGGGAACCACTGACACTTCCTACTCCTTCAGACAGGACACAAGCAACTTCCAGTTCTTCTTCTCCAATTTTTATTTTATCGCCCACATCCAAACTTGTGTATTCACTATAAATTGCCAGCACATACCTGGAATTGCCATAAACTTTTGACAAGTCTCCGCTTGCAACAGATTTTTTTGCACTGTCCATCATGGCATCTCCATAAGAGTACAAATCGACAGTCTTTCCCTCTCCATTTATTTCAGCAGGATACGCTATGTTGAACATCGTACCATAAGCAGAATCTATACCAGATATTTCTGAAATTTCTTCTAACACACCCCGGTCTATAGAATTTGAGTCATCCGGACTTGCAATCGAAATGTCCGGAGTAAAACTACTCACAGATGGCAACAGCTTATGCACGAGGTCCAAGCAAGCTGAAAACGCCAGAAACAGCACAATCATAAGGGCAAATGAGCCTGTCATAAGGAGTAGATTTTTCTTTGCGCCGGTTGCATGATGAATCCCAAGCGAAGTCTCTACTTTGAGAAATCTCGTTTTTGCTGCACGACCAACGTGTTGCGATACCTCTGCATTGCCGGATACAGCTGCTACTGGTGAAACCTTAGCCGCCTGCTTTGCAGGGGAATGGGCCGCAATAAATACCGTAACGATGCCGACGACAGCACCGCTGAGAATACCGCTGATGCTCACTGCAAAAAGCGGCATATCTACCCATTCACCTTTCACTAAAAATCTCAATATCAAACATAAAATCCAACAGGTCACAGTCCCCAATGCACAACCAATCGGAATTGCCGTTTTGCACCAGTTCAATGCTTCAAGACGAACAAATCTAACGATCTGCTGTTTGCTTGCTCCGATACACCGCATCATGCCAAAAAACTTTGTGCGTTGTGCCACATTGCTGTTCATACAGCTTGAAATCATAAAAACACCTGAAATCAAGATGATTACAAAACAGGCTGCCGCCAGCGGATAAAGCCCATCTACACTTTCGTTACTGCTGGCTCCCAGCATTCCCAAAACGCCCGTATTCTCTTTTATATTTTCAGCATTCAGATTGTATTGCTGTTTCAAATTTGCAATCGTTTTTTTTAGGCCGCTTTCTTTCTCGAAACGAATGTAGAATTGAGAATTATGTGCCACACCGTTCAAGCTACAAACCTCATTAAATGCTACACGGTTCATATACACGCAAGCACCATCAATGATTTTATTAAACTCGGTATCATCATCATAAAAGCCAGAAATCGTATATTTCAAATCCCCATCAGGAGTATTTAAGGTGATATTATCTCCAATCTTAACTCCCCAAAGCTCTTTTGCATCAGCACTAAGAGCAACCTCTTTTTCATTTTGCGGATAAGAACCCTCTGTCGGATAATTCATGATTCGTGCAGGATAAGTTTCCTCAACGCCATATAATGTCACATTTTTGCCGCCAATATAATAGCCTTTGTCTGCATCGACATTGATTGCATCATACCATGAAGAAAATGCAACATCGGAGTTTACTATGATTTGCTCTGCTTTATCATCAGGCACGTTTTGAAGAGAAATATGCCAATCTCCATGATTTTGACGCATCACCGTTGTTTCGGATTCTGTCCACATCTCCGCCATAGAGAAGATGGAAGTCACGAGAAATACCGCAAGAATGATACAAATGCGTGTCATGCGGCTTTGCCGCCTATGCACCTTTGCAGAAATAGGGATAAGGCTTAAATAGCTTTTCATTCGCGGCACCTCCCTAAATCAGTCAGAACACCGTCCGACACCTGTAATACCCGGTCTGCGGTCTGTGCGATACTGCGGTTGTGGGTAATCATAATAATGGTCTGCTCATACTTCTTTGACGCTTCTTTTAGCAGGGTGATAACTTCGCTACTGTTCTGCGTATCAAGGTTTCCTGTCGGCTCGTCGGCAAGAATTAAGGACGGACGTGTAATAAGGGCGCGTCCGATTGCCACGCGCTGCTGTTGACCGCCAGACAACTGGCTCGGCAAGTGGTTACGCCGTTCTTTCAGATTAAGAACCGTAAGCAGTTCTTCCAGATACTTCTTATCGGGTTTCTGATAATCGAGCAGCACCGGGAAAATGATATTCTGCTCAACGGTCAGTTCTGGAATTAAGTTGAATGCCTGAAAGATAAAGCCGATGTTCCTGCGCCGGAACACGGTCAACTTTCGGTCGTTCATGGAAAAAATGTCCTTGCCATCAATCAGCACCTTGCCGGAAGTCGGCGTGTCCAACGCGCCGATCATGTTCAGCAGCGTACTTTTACCGGAACCGGATTCCCCGACGATTGCCACATACTCGCCCTTTGGAACAGAAAAGCTGACATTCTTTAATGCCTTGACAGCGGTTTCTCCGCTGCCATAGGTCTTACTGATATTTTTGACTTCTAATAAGTTCATAGTGCAAACACCTCTTTCTGAATGATTTTGCGATATAGACAAGCTGTCTTTGTTTGTCCTGCCTATGTTTGAAAGGATAGCACCTGAATATTACTGTAAGCCTACAGCCAGCCTACAATTTTGTAGGAATCAGAAAATTCATTGTGAAAGTTGTCCCGATACCTAATTCGCTGTCAACCTCAATGGTGCCGTTATGTGCTTCAACGATTGCCTTTGCCAGAGGTAAGCCCAGTCCAATCCCTTGCTTGTCCTTGGAAAAACGGCTGCGATAAAACCGCTTAAAGATGTGATGTATATCCTCCGGGTGGATGCCGCATCCATTATCCTTTATCACAATTTGGACACCAGACGGCAATTCCTTCCACGCAACACGAATCGTTGCACCACTTTCTGTATGGTCAAACGCATTTTTCACAATATTGTCGATTGCCTCATTCAACCAATCACGATCACAAAAAAGAGAAAGATGATCCGAGCCAGACAGAATGATTTCTTTCTTTTCCTGTCTGGCTCTATATGCAAAATGCAGTTCAATATCCCGCATCATATCTGCCACATTTTCTGCGGTCTTTTCCAAGACAATGGCTCCGGCATCCAATCTTGTAATCTTGAGCAGACTTTGTACCAGTGTTTCGATACGGTCAAGTTCCTGCTCAGACAAATCCGCAAATTCTTTTACGGAGGACACTTCTATATCCTCGTCTTGAAGCAGTCCGTTATAAATATTGAGTGCTGCTAGCGGTGTTTTCAGTTGATGGGAAATATCAGAAATCGTATTTTTCAAAAATTCCTTTTCCCGCAGTTCATTATCTGCATGAGCGTTTAAGACAGCCGCTAGAGAATTGACAGAATGGAATAGCCGATATAATTCGCCCTCGTAATCACATTCAATACGGGCATTACGATTCCCATCAAGATACGCATTGATCTGCGATACTGCCTGCTCCATAATCTGATTTTGTTTTCTGAAATAAGAACAGCATACTGCCAATATGGATGTTCCAGCCAATACGGAAACAAGCAATAAAAACAGCGAAAACTGCTGATAGCGCAACCATAAAAAACCTTGTATCAGCAGAAGGGAGACTACCCAAATAACGGATACGGAAAGAAATAATTTTTTTATTTCTTTGTTTGCAAATATTTTCATAGGCCACCTCACTTGATCACATTCCATTTGTAGCCCATGCCCCGAACTGTCAGGAGCATTTGCGGTTCGCTTGGATTATCCTCGATCTTCATACGCAGCCGACGCATATAAACCGTAAGGGTGCTGCTGTCAATATAATTTCCATCACAATCCCACAGCTTATCTAAGATTTGTGCTTTCGTCAGTACCATGTTCGGGTTTCGCATAAACAGACACAGCAGCTTATATTCTGCGGCAGTCAGATCCAATAGCTCTCCATTCTTAAATGCCTGCCCTTGCAGCAAAAGCACTTTCATTCCGTTGGATTCCAGCCAGGTATCCGTGGAACTGAAATCTTTTGCCCGACGAAGCAGTGCATTTACTCTGGATACCAACACTCCTAGCTTGAACGGCTTTGTGATATAGTCATCACCACCAATGTCCAATCCCATGATAATGTCCACTTCTTCATCTGCCGCTGTCAAAAAAATGATAGGGACTTTGGAAACTTGTCTCACTTTTTTGCAAAATTCAAATCCGGTGCCATCCGGCAGTGATACATCGAGTATCAGCAAATCATATTTTCCATCTATCCACAAACTGTCTGCTTCTTTGAGAGTTCTGGCAACAGCTAATTCAAATCCCTGTTTTTTCAACGCAAAAGAAAGCCCATTGATTAAACTCAAATCGTCTTCAAGAAGTAATATGTTACTCATGTTTTTGCTCCTTTCCTAGTTTTGTCCGACCGTCAATCGGCTTCTCAGCAGTTTTAGGAATCAGCCAAACGCCAGCCATCTTCACCGCACCGGGGACGCGCCCACCGGCACAATAATAATTTACCCTACGAGGTGTCACGCCCCATTTTTCGGCGGCCTCTTTTAGTGTCATATAATCCA
>ERZ773145.2179-NODE-2179-length-14395-cov-3.439191_pt1 | contig 14395 bp, 9 predicted proteins | sample MGYA00580848_ERZ773145 | MGnify/ENA primary metagenome ERZ773145 (study PRJEB29015, sample SAMEA2737858) | human gut metagenome | biome: human gut; feature: human-associated habitat; material: faeces | place: China | collected 2012 ... | reverse complement strand
ATTTTATTTGGCGGCTTACGCCGCCAAACTCTGCGAGGCTTTTTTGACAAGCTGAGGGGCGGCAAAAGCCGCCCCTGTTTTGTGTTTGCGCTATATGACTGCCAGAACCAGCAGCAGGGCGAAGATACCGATCAGCACTGCCCGGAAGACCAGGCCTACAATGGCCCCCTTCTTCAGGGCCTTGTAGTTGCGGATGTAATTGTGGGTGCGGAAGATGTGGGCGCCCAGCAGGCTCAGCAGGGGCAACAGGAAGCCCAGGAAATTGTACCAGAAGCTGCCAGTGTCCCGGGCGGGAGCCATATGGATCTCCTCGGGAGAGGCCTCTTTCTTAGGCGTCTGCTTGGGCGGCTCATTTTCATCCCGGATGGTGATGCTCTTGATGGGCACATTCTTGGCCCGCAGAGCCTTGTACTCCTCGATCTCCTTCTTGTTGCCGTAGACAAAGTGGTTGTTGCCGATGTCCACCATCTCGGGCTTATCCTCGCTGTAGTCATGAATGGAGGGGTCGTAGGTGAACAGCTCCTTGTTCTTCTCCAGCTTGGGGTCGGGAATGGGGATGGCGGAGATCAGGCTCTTGGTATAGGGGTGCATGGGGTAGTTGAACAGCTCCTCCGCCTCAGCCACCTCCACGATATCGCCCTTGTAGATAACGCCGATGCGGTCAGAGATGAACCGGACAATGGACAGGTCGTGGGCGATGAACAGATAGGTGGTGCCCTGCTCCCGCTGGAACTTTTTCAGCAGGTTCAGCACCTGGGCACGAATGGAAACGTCCAGTGCGGAAATGGGCTCGTCGGCAACCACCAGCTCCGGCTCCATGATCATGGCACGGGCCAGGCCGATTCTCTGGCGCTGGCCGCCGGAGAACTCGTGGGGGTACCGGGTCAGGTGCTCAGGCAGCAGGCCCACCTCGTTGATCATCTTCTCCACCTTTTGCACGCGGTCCGCCTCATTCTTGTACAGGTGGAAGTTGTACAGGCCTTCGGAGACGATGTAGTCCACGGTGGCGCGCTCGTTCAGAGACGCTGCGGGATCCTGGAAGACCATCTGGATGTTCCGGATGACCTCCCGGTCCAGGGAGTGAGGAATCTTGCCGGAAATGCGGACACCCTTGTAGAGGATCTCACCGGCGGCGCAGGGGTTGACCCGGATGACGGCGCGGCCAATGGTGGTCTTGCCGGAACCGGACTCGCCCACCAGGGAAAAGGTCTCGCCCTTGTAAATATCAAAAGACGCATTCTTGACGGCCTTGAAAGCCTTGTCGCCCTTGCCGAACTCAATGTCCACATTGCGAACGGACAGCAGGACCTCCTTGCCGGTCTTCTCGTCAATGGGGCCATGCTCAGGGAAATGCCTGGAAGTTGCATCCATCTTTGTTGTTTCATTACTCACAGCAGCATGACCTCCTTTCAAATGTTAAATGCTTCCACGAGCTTCTCGTGAAGGTTGCAAATGATCTCGGGCTTTTCGATCTTGGGCGCTCTGGGATCCAGGAGCCAGGTCTTGGCGTAATGGGTATCGCTGACCTTGAACATAGGCGCATCCTGCAAGGTATCGATTTTCAGGCAGTAGGGATTCCGGGGCGCGAAGGGGTCGCCCACGATCTTATTGTACAGAGACGGAGGCGTGCCGGTAATGGAATAGAGCTCCGTATTCCGCTGGGCCAGCTGGGGCAGGCTGGAGAGCATGGCCCAGGTGTAGGGGTGCCGGGGATCGTAGAAAACGTCCTCCACAGTGCCCAGCTCCACGATCTGACCGGCATACAGCACGGCCACACGGTCCGCAATGTTGGCAACCACGCCCAAATCGTGGGTGATGAAGACGATGGTATAGCCGAATTCCTTCTGCAGATCCTTGATGAGCTTCAGAATCTGGGCCTGAATGGTCACGTCCAGAGCGGTGGTGGGCTCATCGCAGATCAGGATCTTGGGCTGACAGGACAGGGCAATGGCAATAACGATTCTCTGCCGCATACCGCCGGAATACTGGAAGGGGTAGTCGTCAAACCGGTTCTCGGCATTGGGGATGCCAACCTTCTTCATCAGCTCCATGGCGCGGATCCTGGCCTCTGCCTCAGAGCAGTGCTGGTGCTTGAGGATGATGGAGGTGATCTGCTGGCCGATGGTGATAATGGGGTTCAGCGAGGTCATGGGGTCCTGGAAAACCGTGGCGATCTTCTTGCCGCGGATCTGGGTCAGGTCCTTGCTGTACTTGATATTGGCCAGGTCCAGCACGCAGCGGCCGAACAGGCGGTTCTCCGCCTCGTCCTCCAGCTTGACCCGGAAGGTCACGGCGCTGAACACATCGTTGCGCACCTCGTCGGAATCCATATCCAGGCCCTGGCGCATGGCTTCCCGGCAGCATTTCAGCAGCTTGCGGATCATCTTATTCCGGGAGACCATGTCATAGCGGCCCACGGACAGATAGATCTCCTTGGCCAGATTCACATTGCGGGTGTGCTGCTCCAGGGTGATGGCCTCGGAGATCTCCTTGCGGTACTGCTCCTTCAAATCGGCCATCTTCTTGGCATAGGCCTCATTGTAGGCCGTATCGGCGGCAGCGGCCTTGGCCTTTTCCTGCTGGGCCTTCTTGCGCTCCTCTTCCACAGCCTCGATCTGCTTATCCAGGGCGCTGATCTTGGCGGAAGCCTCCTTCATCTTGTCCTTCTCGTGGGAATCCAAGGTCTGCTTGTGGTTGAAGGTCTCGGCCCGCTCAAAGCGCAGGTCGGCGAGCTTTTCCTGGAAAGTCTCGTCCTCTTCGTCGGAAATGGAGGCCTTGGCCTTCTTCTCGGCCTCCAGAGCCTTCATGGCCTTATAGGTGTCTGCGCCGTGCTCCAGCTTGGAATAGGCGTCCAGCTTCAGGCGGATGGAGGTCATGCGCACATCTTCCTTGTGGCCCACATCCAGGGTGACTTCCGCCAGATCCGGGTCGTTGAAGATGATCTTGCCGCTGTCCACATAGCCGTTGGAATCCAGCATATTGGCAAAGGTCTTGGTGAATACGGACTTGCCGGAGCCGGACTCACCCACGATGGCGATGGACTCGCCATCATAGATATCCAGGCTGATGCCGCGGATGGCGGTCAGGGAACGTCCGCGGACCTTGAATTTGACAACCAGGTCCTGAACGGACAGCAATACTTTTTTCTCTTCCATGTTCCGTCCTCCTTACATATGGGTTCTGGGGTCGGATGCGTCGCCCAGATTCTGGCCCACCACGTACAGAACCACGGTGATGATGGAAGCGATGGCCACGGGGCTCCAGAACTCCATCTGCCAGCCGGGGGTGACCATGGCGGCTTCCGCGGCGTAGATCAGACGGCCCAGAGACATCTCGCTCATGCCCATGCCGATGTAGGACAGGAACACCTCATAGGAGATGTAGCTGGGCAGCTCAGTGGCAAGCAGGGTCACGATGACGGAAGTCATGAAGGGCAGGATGTTCTTGGTAGCGATCTTGAAAATAGAGGTGCCCAGGCAGCGGGAAGCCAGATTGTACTCCCGATCCCGGATGATCAGCACCTGGGTACGGATAAAATAGGCAATGCTCAGCCAGCCAACCACCGTCAGTGCGAACACCATGGTCCAGAAGGTGGGCGAGAACAGCATGGACAGAACGGAGATGATCAAAATCATGGGCACGTTGCCGATGATGGTATAGACCTCCATCATGACCATATCCACCTTCTTGGAGAAGCCCCACACGGCGCCCAGCATGACGCCGACGGTCATATTGATGGCGGCGCAGATGAACGCCAGGGAGATGGAGATACGGGAGCCGTTCCACACGGCATCGAAGGTGGACTCGCCGGAAGCGCCGGAACCCAGAATCCATTTCAGCTCATGGCCGAAGTAATTCAAAGCCTGGGCAGGTCCCAGATGCTTGGCGTTGGGATCCAGCAGGTTTGCGTAGGGGTCGTAGCTTGTAAGAGAGGGATAAATGTAGGCAAACAGGATCACGAACAGCAGAAGACACAGGGCGATGATGTTCACCTTTTTCCGGAAGAACACCCGAAACACGGACTTCCAATAGGAATACCTGGGCGCAGCGATCTTCTCGGACTCCGCGTCGGAATGGGATACGGGAGCAAACAGCTCTTCGTCGGTATACTGATTCAAATCTTCATGCATATTGCTCACCTACCCTTGGAAGTAAAGGAAATTCTGGGATCCACCAGAGAAATGAGGATATCGCCCAGGATGTTCGAGATCACCGTCAGTATGGCATAGAACAGCGTCACGCCGACGATCACGCCATTGTCGTACTTGTTGATGGCCTGGGTCAGCAGGTTACCGGCGCCGGGGACGGAATAAATACGCTCGGTGATGATGGCGCCGGTCATGGCAAACAGCAGGCTGCTGGGAATGCCATGGACAATGGGAATGGCGGCGTTCTTCCAGATGTGCTTGGTGAAAATCTCGTTTTCACTGAGGCCGCCGGAACGGGCGAACTTGACATAGTCGCTGTTCATCTGGTCGATCATGTAGCGGCGCATCCACTTCATCAGGTTGGCAATGCTGGGAAGCGCCAGGGAGATGATGGGCAGCACATACATGGCCTTGCTGTTGGTATCCATATCGAAGGAGGTGGGCAGCTTGAAGACGCTGCCGCCAATGGCCTTGAACAGGAAGATATACGCAAGGCTGGGCACGGCGATAATGAACATGATATAGAACGTGCCGATTTTATCCAGCAGGCCGTCCTTATAGCGGGCCATCAGCAGGCCCAGGGGCAGACCCAGGACATAACTGAGGATGGTGGCAATGACGCCAATGACAAAGGAGAAGCCCATCTTGGACATATTGTTCTTATGGGTAATGGTATTGGTGTAGTCGTCCACAAACCTTGTGGCGTACATAGCGCTCTGTTCCAGAGAACCGGCCACATAGGTTGCTGTATGCAGGTCATCCGCGCTCTTCTCGGAGTGGCCCGTGGGGAAGATCACATCCTTCAGAATGTACGAGCCCTGAGAGGTGGTCATGGTCTCGAACACGTCAATTCCCCGGTTCACCGTGTAGCTTTCGCCCAGATGCAATGTGGCAAAGTTCTGATGGATAAAGGGGAAAGAATTGTCGAAGTAAAGCAGATATTTGTGCATGGTACCGTTGCCAATAATGGCGGGAGAGAACTTCGTTCCGCCGTAAACGGGATCATACAGAGTAAAAGTAAGCGTCCGGGGACCAATGTCCGTGGCTTCGTCCACATAGTGAACATTGTCAAAGAAAATCAGGTCCGCGAAGTAGCCGACAACCCGCTTAATGAGCGGACGATCACGGGTGGCATAAATCACTGCCTGACCGCCGTCCTTGACCTGGCCGTTTTTCTTCCGATCCGCGTCCAGGCGGGTAATGGTATAGCCCTGGGATTCATATTCCTGGGTAAATTTCGCAATGTACTCGTTGGCTGTGTCGGAAGCCTTCTCGGCAGTGACACCGATTTTCATCGCGTCGGAGCGGGTAGCGTCGTCAATTTCTCCGCTGGAGAAAAGGTTCTTGATATAGTCGGAATAGGTGGAATAATCAATATAGCCGAAAGCCTTATAGCGGCTCTGCTCGTAGGTAATTCGGCTGTTGCTCTGCATTTTGGAATAGTTCGGGTCGCCGGCAAAAATGGTGGTACGATCCATCAGGGAGTAAACCAACACCATAATCAAAACGACAACGCAAACCGCAGATAATATACCCTTCAGGATTCTAACGAATGTGTATTTCGCCACGGTATCACCCTTTTTCGTTTTATTTTGAAAGATCGGAAGCCCTGAATCAATCGGCAGAGCCTCTGTCCATTGATTCAGAGTTTCCTTTGCGCAGGTAGCGGAAAATGTGGGGGAGAAAACTCCCCCACATCAGGTCAACCTAAATGGTGTTGTGCGGAATTAGTACAGGCCGATCGACTTGGTCATGTAGCCGTAGGGCTGAATGGTATCCAGGTAGGACTGAGCATCGCCGTAGTCAGGGCCCCAACCGGAAGTACCGGGAGCAACGTCGTAGTTGGCTTCGTTGCCGGTGCTGGTACGGTAGTAGGAGTAGCTGTAAGCGGTGTTGTCGGCATAGGCAACCAGATCAACAACAACCTTGCCGCCCAGAACCTTCTCAATGGACTGCTTGTAAGCGTTCATACGGTTGGTGATGGTCTCATTGTAGGAGCCGTAGGGCACATCGATGTGGATGGGGTTCTCAGCAGAAACCTCAACGCCAACCTGAGCCAGCTCAGCAACAGCCTTGTCCAGGTACTCCACGGCAGCATCGGGATTGAACCAGCCATCGAAGCCGTCGCCGGAGCCGGCGCCGTCGTTGCCGGCGGGATCCCAAACCTTGATGGGATAGCCATCGGCATCCAGCTGAGCCTGCTCGATCTGGCCGAAGTAAGTACCGGCAGGGAAGGTGGTAGCCTCGCCGTTGATCTCAACGGTGACCTCAGCAGTGGTAACCTGGAAGTCGCCGGGGACATAGGCATTTCTCAGAGAAGCGTACTTCAGCTCCTCGCCAACGATGGTGGAGTTGAAAGCGCCGCGGTCGAAGGCCAGACCCAGAGCGTTCCGGAAGTTCTTGTTGCTCAGAGCAGCCCGGGTAGCGGCCTTCTGGTCGTCGGTCTGAGCGGAAACACCAACGGTATTGTCGTTGAAGTTTGCCCAGGAGCCACGGTGGACGTTGACCCAGCCGCAGTAGGTGGAGCCGTCGTTAGCGGTGGTGTAGTGATACAGATCGAAGTAGGTCTTGTCGGAGCCCTCGGGCTTATCCTCCTTGGCCAGAACCAGAGAAGAGGAGTTAAAGCCGCAGCCGGCTACGGTGCCGTCCTTCGCCTCGTTGTACATACGCAGAGGATCGGAACCGTCGTTGAAGTAGATGTTGATGTTGTGGGTCTGCACAGAGTCAGCATCCCAGTAAGAGGGGTTGGCAACATAGCTGGTCACATTCTTCTCGGTGAAGTTCTTAACCAGGTAAGCGCCGCAGTAAGCGATGTTGGCAGGAGTAGTGCCGTAGTTGCCGGAGGTGTACTCCTCGCCCTCAGCGCCGAAGGTGCCGCCCTGAGCCTTGTAGAAAGCCCGGTTCAGAGGAGCGAAGCAGCCGTAGCCCATCATGGACAGGAATGCGGGGAAGGGAGCTTCCAGAGTGTACTCCAGGGTGTAGTCGTCAACAGCCTTGACGCCGACCTCGGCGAAATCGGTAACCTCACCGCTCAGGTAAGCATCATAGTTCTTGATGCCGCAGCCACTGCTGCTGGTCATCAGATAGCCCAGAGCATCGTTGTTATCGAGAACGTGCTCCATGGAAGCGACCCAGTCATCAGCGGTCACTTCGCCCAGCTCACGGCCCTGCTGGTCAACCCACTTCACACCCTGACGCAGGTGGAAGGTGTAAACAGTGCCGTCCTCGGAAACCTCATAGCTCTCGGCAATACCGGGCTGCTGCACGTTCTTGGCATCGTACTCCAGCAGAGGAGCCCAGGTAGGTGCGACGAAGTAGTGGTCAGAGGTATAGCTGGAGGCAATGCCATCCCAGGTAGCCAGCTCATAGTTAATCGCATAGTTCCAGGTGTCATTCAAGGTGTAGCCGTGCTCGTCCAGGTAAGCCTTGGCAGCCTCGAGCCAGGAAGCAGCGTCTTCACTCTCGCCCCACAGAGCGGTCAGAGCAGAGCGATCCTCAGAGGTGATCAGCTCGTTGGCAACCAGCTTGGAGTGCCATCTGTACTCGTCAACGCCCCAGGAAGTGGTGGTGTCGGTACGGGGAACCACACGGTTCATAGCGAAAGCGCCGCCGTTGCCGTACACAGGGGAGAAGACGCCGGACTCCATCAGCTTGGCGTCCGCCATAGCCATCTTGGCCATACGCAGATTCAGGTCGGTGATCTCAGACTTGGCGTCCTGATAGTATTCATTGAATTCGCCCAGGTTCCAGTCATACAGAGCATCGGAAGCGTCGTCGTAATCCATAGCGTCGATAGCAGCCCAGTCAGGACCGGTATAGACGTCAGCAGCCGCTTCAGTGGCAGCAGTGGTCTCGGCGGGAGCCGTAGTCGCAGCTGTTGTCGCGGCGGGGGTGCTGCTGCTGCAGGCCGCCATGGAAAGCACCATGGTCAGAGCAAGCAGCAGGGCCAGAAATTTTTTCATTGTTCTTCCTCCTTTTTCATTTTGCAGGAATTTGAATTTTTTATTTCACATTCCTGCATAAATCGCTTGGTCTCAAGTGACTTGTGTGCATGATACCACGTTTGCCCGTGAAAATCAATAGGAAATTTGCGTAAAATCCTTTTTTCGGCAGCATTTCTACCGAATGCACAAAGGGAAGGACCATGAAAACATAGTTTTGTAAAAGTTTACCACGCTAAAGTCTCCACACCGCACGTACATACGTTCTGCTCGCACCGACATTTTATTAAAATTATTCTCGTTTTTTGACCTTTCTATTTCAAATAGCCGCCATTCCAAAACACTTGTGCTTAAAACGCGCACATTTTGCAACCCATTCTTTTTTTCTTTCACATTTTCGTAAATCTGCCCAATTTTGGGGAGTTTGTCCGTCCATATGCTCAAAACGCCTGTCCGCTTGGCAGAGAATAGCAAAAGAAATGACCCCTGACGATTTGCTTTCGCATCCTCGTCAGGGGTCATCTCTGTTCGCTCTTATTATCTAACATCCTTGGTTAACCTCTCTTTCTGCGGATTGTGGGGCCGCTTCCTGCAATGGCTGTCTCCGCGATACAGTGCTTTCCTTTCTTCGGCAACGAACTCTATTTGAAGCGGAGATACACAGGATGCCCTGCCCTTGGCCTAAGTTTCCTCGAGCCCATCGGTGGATACCCTTTCTTTTCTTTGTTTCTTTCCAAAGTCCGGTTGTTCGGTTTTTCTTTGGACCTTTCTTGGTATCTCTCCCTTGTGACTATAGAATAGCACAATGTCGCCTTGAATTCAAGATGCCATTTTGTATATATTTAACATTTTTATTTTGTATATTGTGCATAAATCATTTTTTTATTTATCATTCTCACAATTCAGCACATTCCGTTTGTTGTGAACATGTTGTAATAGTGGATGTGCTCCGCTATCAACCTGTGCATAATAACGACTCTTTCTATGTTTCATCCCTTTGCTCCACACTGGCTACCAGCCGGTCAAAATCGCTCTGATACAATCTATCCTGAATAACGCGGAATTTCTCATACTCACTTTCCGCAAAAGTTTTCGCAATCGCTGCCGTTACCTTGCCTTTATGCCGGAGCACCTCCTCCTCGTTGAACTGCAAAAAGGCATCCAACCGCGCAGCCCAATCCCGCATATACATAATATTTCCGCGGCGGGCCTGCCGTTCGGCGTAATCCAAGTACATTGTAACAATTTCGTTGAGGTTTCCCATCTCATCTTCGTTTAAATAATTTTTAGCTATCGTAACATCTGATTTACGAATTCTTCCATTTGGTGCGTTTTTCCACGTTGTCAGTCCCATATTCGGTTTTGCACTATCTGCACGATCGTAGATGATCTCAGCTGCAGTATGCCTCGTAATTGCATAATGCAGTTTATTCTGCACTGTTGCAAAGAATTCTTCTGTGACAGGGCTGTCTGCATCATAGTCAGCACTGCATTGTGAATAGATATCCGTAATCTTCTGGTAAAAGCGACGTTCGCTGGAACGTATATCACGAATACGCTCCAGCTGCTCTTCAAAATAATCTTTTCCAAAGAAGTTCTCCGGGTCTTTCAGGCGCTCGTCATCCATAACGTAGCCCTTGATGATATATTCCTTCAATATTCTGTTGGCCCAGATGCGGAACATAGTCGCTTTCTTGGAATTTACCCTATATCCAACTGCAATAATTGCATCCAAATTGTAGTATCTTGTCGGATATTTCTTCCCATCTGCGGCAGTTGTTTCCAAAATGGATACAACTGCGCTTTCCATCAGCTCGCCGGAGGCAAAGATATTTTTCAGGTGCTTCGAGATGGCTGCTTTCTGAACCTCGAACAATTCAGCCATCTTAGCCTGCGTCAGCCATAGATTCTCCCGATATAGCAAGATCTCAACTTTGACATCACCGTTATCTGTTCTGTAAAACAGCACTTCTCTTGTTTCATATGGAGTGATCGCCGTCTCCTTATCCACTGTCAATATTCTCCTCTCCATTTTTCTTTCGATGTACCCGCGGCCATTGTATCAACCGTTCCTGGCTTCGTCAAGGCCAAACTTTTCCTTTTGCTGCGGGAAGTTAAGGTATTTGATATGACAGTCTCACATTTTGGCCGATTTGCTTCTACCTTCTGACATAGTCGCCAATGAATGATCTATTTTCCAGTAATTGACATATCTTCCGCAGATAGATATAATATTTAATAGAAAGACAGAAAGGACGATCACAACGATGAATGAAGATAGAATCGCCCGGCTCTACGGTGACTGCGTCCGGTTTCACGGGCACGACTGCCCGCTGCTGGCCCTGGGGGTACGGGTGTGCGAGACGGCGCTGGAGCGGCTGAAGCTGGAGGATCCCGCCCCGGGCAGGCTGGTGTGCGTCTCGGAATTTGACGGCTGCTGCGTGGACGCCATTCAGATCGGCCTGCACTGCACGGCCGGCGCCAAGCATCTGCTTTACTACAAGACAGGGAAACTGATCTTCACGGTGTATGATCTGGAAACCGGCGCTGATGTCCGCATCTGCGCCCGAAAGGAAATTGCCGAAGATATCCGTCAGATGGAGCCGGAAGCGGTGCTTGCCGCCCCGGAGGATGCACTGTTCACCTTTGAAAAGGCCCATCCGCTGACCCCGCGCACCCTTGCCAAGGTTCGGCGCACCTGCACCACCCCCGCCCCCTCTGTCCCTCACCGCATCTCCGGCGTGCAGGACTGCCCGGATCAGTTCCGGAAATTCGATTCCCAGAATTAAATGCTGAAAGGCCCCGTATTTCAGGCGTGTACGTCTAAAATACGGGGCTTTGCTTTCTATACGTTTAGAATTCCAGGCTGCCGGAGGTGATGCACTTGCCGGAGCGGCGGTCGAAGAGCATGATCTGATTGCCGGTGACGGACAGGGGCACCTTGGTGCCGATGGTGAACAGGCTGCTGCCGAAGATCACGCCGGTCAGCAGGAACTCCCCTACCCGGACCTTGACGGTGGACTCCATACCCGTGGGCATCGCGCCATAGATTTCGCCCTGGAGGGCCCCGGTGTCGGCAATGTCCAAAAATTCCGGACGAATGCCCAGGACGAAGTCCTCATTGGTGATTTCTGGCACATCCTGCAGGGAGTCGTCCTCCTCGTTGACCTTGGCAATGTGGTAGCGGAAGACCTCGTCCTTGTTGCCCTTCTCCACGTAGCTCTTTTCGGAAGCCTTCTGCTTCAGAGCTGCTGCCTTGTCGGCGGCCTCTTTATCACGGGAAGCAAACCAAGCCTCCATATCCAGCGCCTTGGCAGGCTTGAAGGTGGCCTTGATACCGCCAAGAACCGTCAGTTCCAGGCTGCCGTCACTGCTCTGCTTGCCCTTGGCATCTACAAAGTTGATAGACGGCGTGCCCACGAAGTCCGCCACGAACAGGTTGGCCGGGTGGTGATACACTTCCAGCGGAGCCTGATACTGCTGCAAGACACCGTTGTTGATCAGGCAGATCTGGGTTGCCAGGGTCATGGCCTCCATCTGGTCGTGGGTGACATAGACAAAGGTGGAGCCGGTCTCCACATGGAGCCGCTGGAGCTCATAGCGCATTTCCAGGCGCAGCTTGGCATCCAGGTTGGACAGGGGCTCGTCCATGAACAGTACCGAGGGCTCCGGGGCCAGGGTACGGGCAATGGCCACGCGCTGCTGCTGGCCGCCGGACAGCTCCGCAGGATACCGGTCCATGAACATGCCGATCTTGACGATGCGGCTGACCCGGCGGACGGACAGGTCGATCTCCTCTTTGGTCAGCTTCCGGGTCTGCATGACGACTTCTCCGTCCTTGCAGAAGCGGAACTCTCCATCCAGGGTAAAGCCTGCGTCGGACGCAGCCTTCCGGCCCGCTGCAACCTTGGCCTCCAGCTTGGCGATCTCACCGGCGCAATCGGTATTCTTTTCCAGATGATAGCCGAAGAGGGTCTTGGCGGTGTACTGGGAGACGGTGAAGGCATCAATGAGCTTCAGAATCGCCTTCTTCTCCTCCAGCTTGCCGTCCTTATCCCGGCACTCCTCCAGAACGGCGGTGACATCGGCGGGGTTTTTCAGGATCTGGGCCAGGCGGGCGGCGTTTTTGGTCTCAAAATCCACCTTGGCCAGGGGCTCCTTGATATTGGACAGGCCGAAGGAGATATTCTGATACACGGTCATATTGGGCCACAGGGCGTAGTTCTGGAACAGGAAGCCCACCTTGCGCTTGTTGGCCGGGACGTTGATGCCCATATCACTGTCGAAGACCACCTTGTCGCCGATGGTGATTTTTCCGCTGGTGGGGGTCTCCAGGCCGGCGATCATCCGCAGCGTGGTAGTTTTGCCGCAGCCGGATGGGCCCAGCAGGGTAACGAAAGCGTTGTCTTCAATGGTCAGGTCCAGGTCCTCGACGGCATAGAATTTGCCCCAACGCTTGGTAACGTGCTCCAATTTGATTTCAGGCATTTGCTTATCCTCCTATTCCTTTGTCGAGGCTTGTGCCCGTCACTTTGTTTACCAGGGTATTGCACACCAGAATGGTGACGATCAGGATCAGATTGATGCCGCTGGAGAAGGCATACAGGCCCATTTCGTCGAAGTAATCCAGGGTCGTGGACAGGATAAAGCCCTGCACGCACAGCAGCATGAACAGACTCAGCTCTCTCAGGCAGGTCATAAAGGGCAGCAGATAGCCCGAGATGATGGAGGACTTCTGAATGGGGATGATGATCCGGGTCATGCGCTTGATCCAGGGGATATCCTGGATAATGGCCGCCTCCTCAATTTCGCCGGAGAGCTGCAGCATGGAGTTTAGAGAGCTTCTGCTGGCAAAGGGGATGTATTTAATGGTGCCCACGATGATCAGCAGCGTATAGGTATTGAACAGGTTCATCTTCTCCGTGGAGAACAGAATGAAGAAGGCAACACCCACGGCGATGGAGGGCATCAGGTAGGGCAGAAAGGCCACGGAATTGACGTAGTTGGCCCATTTGCTCCGGCGGTTCTTGGACACGGCGTAGCCGATCATGGTGCCGATGGTGCCGGCCAGCAGCGAGCAGGCCACGGAGACCTTCAATGTGCCCCAGAAGGCGTGCCAGATGGTTTCATTGTAAAGGATACCCTTCTGGCCGTACATACCGTTCTCCGTAATATTCTCCGAGGTGAGCCACCACTTGGTGGTCAGGTTGGAGGAGTCGCCGGTGTACAGGAAGGAATAGTCGCCGGGGTTGGGCAGGAAGGTTTCAAACGCAAAGGAGATAATGGGGAAAATACTGGTGAAGAAGGTGAAGATCACCAATATCACCGCAATGATATATTTGCCCGATTTGCCCAGGTTGATCTTGGAAATCTGGCCGGACTTGCCGGTGACGGTGGTATAGTTCTTGCGGCTGTTCAGGGAAATCTGGTTCATCAGCATGATCGCCACGCCGAAGACCATCATGATGATGGCCAGGATGCTGGCCTCACCGGTGTACTTGGAGTTCATGGACACATACTTGGTGGAGAGCGTGCTCAGGCCCAGGTAGTGGGGCACGGGATAGGAGCCCATGGCGCTGCCGAAGACCAGCAGGATGGTGGAGAGGATGGCGGGCTTGACCATGGGCAGGGTTATGCGCCACATGGTCTTCCACTTGGGGGTATCCAGGATGGTGGCCGCCTCCTCCAGGTTGGCGTCCATATTTCGGAAAATGCCGCCGATGAGGATATAGGCAAAGGGCGCATAGTGCAGTCCCAGAACCGTCAGGCTGGGGAACAGGCCCTTGCACCACCACATAGGCATATTGATGCCGAACAGGGCGGCGAGCAGGCCGTTGGAAGTGCCGGTGACGGCATTGGAGTTAAACAGGTTCTGCCACACCACAGCCAGGGTCCACTGGGGCATGATGTAGGGAAAAATAAAGATGGAGGACAGGTATTTCCGCCAGGCCAGATTGGTTCTGGTGATCAGGAAGGCAAACAGTCCGCCATAAAGGATAGACACCAGGCAGGTGCCAACAGCCAGCAGGACGGTGTTCAGCAGAGGCGTCCACAGGTTGGTCTTGGCCATGCGGCTGGTGAAAAGGTCGGTGTAATTGACGGTGGTATAGCCGGAGGCCTGGCCCGTCAGGTGGGCGTCGATGGTACCGGCGTGGATTTTAAAGGTATCCTCCACAATGGCCACAATGGGCGCCACAGTGGTAAAGGTCAGCACAATGCCCAGCAGCAGCAATATCACATTGTGGGGCTTGGAGAAAAAGGTTTTTACCTTGTTCCAGAGAATGGTTCCCTGGCTTGCACGGAGGG
>ERZ773145.2172-NODE-2172-length-14410-cov-4.485684_pt1 | contig 14410 bp, 15 predicted proteins | sample MGYA00580848_ERZ773145 | MGnify/ENA primary metagenome ERZ773145 (study PRJEB29015, sample SAMEA2737858) | human gut metagenome | biome: human gut; feature: human-associated habitat; material: faeces | place: China | collected 2012 ... | reverse complement strand
TGGTGTTGCCCTTTTGAAACAAAAGACTTGCAGTCTGCTGCGCGCAGAATTTGTTCGCCGGTGGCGAACAAATTCCACACTTGCAGACTGAGAAGTATTTTCGTCCAGGTACACGCCCCGGACGAAAATGATTCCATTCGATTTGCCGCCTACAGGCGGCAAACTCTGCGAGGCTTCTTTGATGAGCTGACAAAAGCAGGAGACGCCGCCCATCCGGGCGGCGTCTTCTGCGTTTGCGCTGGGGGAAAAGGGTGTTATGACTGCTTCACGGAGGGCTTCACCTTTTCGGCGATGACGCACAGCACAACGGTGAGAGCCATGTCCGGCAGGGTATAGCCCACGGGGGTGTCCACACCCATCAGCAGGCGATAGGCCACAAAGCCGATCAGCCAGATCACCAGGTTCCGGGCGTCGGCGGCCACGGCGAAGCGGTCCCGGCGCAGAAGGAAGTGGTCGGCGATCTGGACGGCGATCATGGGGGCGAACACGGAGCCAATCAGGTACAGGAAGTTGGTGATATCGTCCATGGGGAACAGGATGGCCCCGGCCACACCCACCAGGGTGGTGACGATGGCCACGGTTTTGCCGCTGAGCTTCCCAGACAGGGACTCGGCGGAGATGCCGGCGGACCAGGCGTCCAGGAAGGTGGTGGTGACGGTGGAGAACACCAGGATCACCAGGGCGGCGATGCCCAGACCGGCCTTCACCATGATGACGGCGATGTCATACTCGCCGGTGAAGATGGCCGCGCCCATGCCGATGACGTACATCCAGCAGGACACCAGGCCATAGGTAACCACGCTGGCCACGGTGGCCCGGACGGGCTTCTGGGCCTGGCGGGTATAGTCGCTGATCAGGGGCAGCCAGGACAGGGGCATGGCCACCGCCAGCTCCACCGCCGCGCCGAAGGTCAGGCCCTCACCGCTGGGGGCGGCCATGGCGCTGCCGGAGAAGAAGATCACCTTGCACAGCACCAGGGTCAGCACAAACAGGGCGGCCATGGTGATCTTGTTGATCCAGCCCAGGTCGGTGACGCCCACCACGATCCACAGGATGATGAGCCCGCCGATGACCAGGCACCACACCCAGCGGCCGATATCGAAAATGCCGCCGATGGCCAGGGCGCCGTCATAGATCATGATGGCGGTCCAGCCCACCAATTGCAGCACGTTCAGCAGGGCGAACAGCAGGCCGCCCTTCTGGCCGAAGCTCATTTTCACGGTCTCCATGGCGCTGCGGCCGGTGCGGCCGCCGATGAGGCCTGCCAGCAGCATCATGCCGCAGCCGATGACGTGGCCGATGAGGATGGCCAGCAGGCCCTTGCCCATGCCCAGAGGGGCGAAGGCGGTGCCGGTAAGGATCTCCGCCAGGGAGACGCCTGCCCCGAACCAGATCAGGGCGTTCTGAAAGGTGGAGGTCTTTTTCATTCCGCGAACCCTCCCTTCAGGTCAAACATGTGGTTCATGGGGCCGGAGCCGCGGCCCAGGTCCAGCATGGCGGCCAGGGCCCCGGAGATATACGCCTTGGCCCGCTCCACGGACCGGTCCAGGTCATAGCCCTTGGCCAGGTTGGCGGCGATGGCGCTGGACAGGGTGCAGCCGGTGCCGTGGGTGTTGGGGTTGGGGATGCGCCGGCCCCGGAACCACTTGCCGCTGCCGTCCCGCCACAGCAGGTCGTCGGCGTCGTTGATCTGGTGGCCGCCCTTGCACAGCACGGCGCAGCCATAGCGCTGGCTGATGGTCCGGGCGGCGGCCTCCATGCCGGCGGCGTCGGTGATGGGGAGGCCGGAGAGGATCTCCGCCTCGGGGATGTTGGGCGTCAGGACCGTGGCCAGAGGCAGTAGCTGAGAGGTCAGGGCCTGGATGGCGTCGTCCCGCAGGAGCTTTGCGCCGGAGGTGGCCACCATGACGGGGTCCACCACCACCCGCTCCGCGCCGTACTGCCGGAGCTTTTCCGCGATGACGGCAATCAGCGCCGCAGAGGAGACCATGCCGATCTTCACCGCGTCGGGGACGATATCCGTGAATACGGCGTCCAGCTGCTCCGCCAGGAAATGGGGGGTGGACTCCAGAATATCCGTGACGCCGGTGGTGTTCTGGGCCGTCAGGGCCGTGACCGCGCAGGTGGCGAATACGCCGTTGGCGGTCATGGTTTTGATATCGGCCTGAATCCCGGCGCCTCCGCTGGAATCGCTTCCGGCAATGGTCAATGCTGTTTTCATGCTCATTTCTCCTTTCGATGTTAACACAGCACAGTTTTATAACGCGATGCAAGGTGGTGCCCCCAATGCACCGCGAAGGAACACATTTTGATTCAGTTTTCGTTATTCAGCCGCTCCCAATGGGCGGGGAGCCGGGCCAGGGAGGTGAGATATACCTCCGCCGCATTCCGCAGGCCCTGCTGATCCGCCTCGCCGTTGGCATCGAAAATGCCCACGGTGCGATAGCCCGCTGCGGCGGCGGTTTGCAGGGCATAGAGGGAGTCCTCCGCCACCAGGCACTGCCGGGGCGGCACGCCCTGGGCCGCCAGGTGATAGATATCCGGCCGGTGCTTGCTGACGCCCAGCTCGCCGGTGGTGTAAATGGCCCGGAAATACGGCAGAAGGCCCAGCCGCTCCAGAGCCCGGGTCACATGGGTCCGGGGACTGGAGGTGGCGGCGGTGACGGCTACGCCGCGGTCCTGTAAAAACGCCAGAGCCGTCCGGGCTCCGTCCTTTTCCGGGACCTCGTTGTAATAAAAGTCCCGCAGCATGGCGGAGAGGTCCGCCAGCACGTCCTCCTCCGGCGGCAGGGGATAGTGGGTCCGGAGATAGTCCGCCCCCTGCTCCATGCTCATGGAGAACAAAAGCTCCCCCAGGCCCGGCTCCGGCGTCAGCCCCCGGTGCAGCAGATACCGGGCTCCCAGGTCCCTCCAGATGGACATGGAGTCCAGTACCACGCCGTCCAGGTCGAATATGGCGGCGCGGATCATGAGCGCAGCATCTCCTCCGTGGCGGCCTTCAGGTCAAGGCTCGCCCGGCGGATGTCCGCCGCGCCGTAGATGGCGCTGATAACGGCGATGCCGCAGATGCCGCTGCCGGAAAGCTGAGACACGTTGCCGAGGCTGATGCCGCCGATGGCCACCACGGGGATGGACACGGCCCGGCAGATGGCCTTCAGGGTGTCGTAGGACACGTCGTCGGCGTCGTCCTTGGAGCCGGTGGGGAACACCGCCCCCACCCCCAGATAGTCGGCCCCGTGCTTTTCCGCCAGCAGGGCCTGCTCCACCGTCTGGGCGGATACGCCGATGATCTTGTCCGGCCCCAGCTTCCGGCGGACGTCCAGGGCCTCCATGTCGCTCTGGCCCACGTGGACGCCGTCGGCGTCCATAGCCAGGGCGATGTCCACGTTGTCATTGACGATGAAGGGAACGTGATAATCCCGGCACAGGGCCTGAAGCTCCCGGGCCTCCGCCAGGAAGGCGGGCTCCGCCAGGGACTTTTCCCGCAGCTGCAGCATGGTGACGCCGCCCCGCAGGCTCTCCTCCACCACGTCCCGGAGGCTGCGGCCATTGAGCCAGTGGCGGTCCGTTACGGCGTACAGCAGCAGATCCTGCTCAGCGCACTTCATACTTGGCCCCCTTGTCCAGCGCGGCGCCGTCCATGTTGTAGATGGCGTCGATGATGCGGTTGCGGTAGGTGGAGTTGCCGTCCCCCGGGGCCATGCGGCTCCAGCCGGTCTCACCGGCCAGACCCATGGCGCACACGGCAGCGGCGGCGGCTTCCAGACGCCGGTCAGGGTTGGCCACCACAAAGGCGGTCATCATGCCGGACAGCTGGCAGCCGGTGCCGGTGATTTTACCCATCTCCGGCCGGCCATTGCGGATGACAAAGCAGCGCTGGCCGTCGCTGACCAGGTCGATGGCCCCGGTGACGGCCACGATGGCATGGCTGCGCTGGGCGAAGTCCTTGACAAAGGCCACGGCGGAATCCAGATTCTCGTCGGATACGGCGTCGGACACGTCGGCGTCCACGCCACGGGTTTTGCCGCTGCCCAGGGCCAGGGTCTTGATTTCGGAGATGTTGCCCCGGATCACGGTGAAGGGCAGCTGCTCCATCAGGTCCACGGCGGTGTTGGTGCGCAGGGCGGAGGCGCCGGCCCCAACAGGGTCCAGCAGCAGCACATGGTGCAGCTGCGCCGCCTTCTTCCCGGCCCGGTGCATCCCCTGGATGCTCCGCTGGTTCAGGGTGCCGATGTTGATGTTCAGACCGCCGCAGATGGAGGTGATGTCCTCCACGTCCTCCGGCTCGTCGGACATAATGGGACTGCCGCCGCAGGCCAGCAGAATGTTGGCCACGTCGTTGACGGTGACATAATTGGTGATGTTGTGGACCAGCGGCACGGTTTTGCGCACGTTGTCCAGGCAGATTCCCAGCATAGAAATACACTCCTTACAGCAAAAAATGCGGACATGCCAAAAAAGGCATATCCGCATGGCTTGGAGCGTGTGCGTCGGTATGTCCCTACGTTGGCATTATCCAAATCAGGTTGAAGGGTCTGGGCGACGACAGCCCACTCTCAGCCCGCTGCGGCGAGCTCCCCTGTTGACATAGGGTATGATAACACCGATTTTCGGGTTTTGCAAGGGGAAATTTGGAATTTTATAGCGGGAGATGGCGAACGGAGTAGTCCAGGATGATTTTTTTGCAGCGGGGGCAGTTGAATGCTTCCGCGGCTGCGCCGCCGAAAACGGACGAACCGGAATCCGCCAGCGTGATGGCATCCTTCTTCAGCCCGGCCAGCGCAGCCACAGCACCGGCTTCCCGGGACCAGTATACGCCGTCCCGGCTCTGGATGACGCCCGGGGTCATTTCTTCCCCGCAGAAGGGACATTTCATCGGCATAGAGACACCTCCATAATCATCAGATTGGCGAGATTGTAGCATAAAACCGGGGGAAAAGCAAGAAAGGCTTCCTTTTTGAAGCAATCTGTGATATACTAGGCGAAAAATACCCGAAAAGGGAGGGATGCGGGATGAAAATCGGAACGGTGGAGGTGCCCTCGCAGCTGGTGCTGGCCCCCATGGCGGGGGTAACGGACCTGGCCTTCCGGCTGATCTGCCGGGAGCTGGGGGCGGGCCTGACGGTCACGGAGATGGTCAGCGCCAAGGCCCTGTGCTATCAGGACAAAAAGAGCCGGGGCCTGCTGAAGCTGTCCCCCGGGGAGCACCCGGCCAGCGCCCAGATTTTCGGCAGCGACCCCGTGTGCATGGCGGAGGCCGCGTGCATCGCGGCGGAGATCTCCGGGGCGGACCTGATCGACATCAACATGGGCTGCCCGGTGGGGAAGATCGTCTCCAACGGCGACGGCAGCGCCCTGATGCGGGACCCGGAGAAGGCCGCCCGGATCGCCCAGGCGGTGGTGGAGGCCTCGCCGGTGCCGGTGACGGTGAAAATGCGCCGGGGCTGGGACAAGGGCAGCATCAACGCCGTGGAGCTTTCGCAGATGCTGGAGCAGGCGGGGGTGTCGGCCCTGGCGGTCCATGGCCGCACCCGGGCCCAGATGTACGCCGGGCAGGCGGACTGGGTCACCATCCGCCAGGTGAAGGCGGCGGTGTCCATTCCGGTGATGGCCAACGGCGACGTGTTTTCGGCGGAGGACGCCGTGAAGATCCTGCACTTCACCGGGGCCGACGCCGTGATGATCGGCCGGGGCTGTCTGGGCAATCCCTGGCTGTTTCAGCAGGCCCAGGCGGCGCTGGAGGGAAAGCCCGTCCCGCCGCTGCCGCCTCTGGCCCAGCGGTGCGATACCGCCGTGCGGCAGATCGAGCTGGCGGCCCGGGACAAGGGGGAGCACATCGCCATTCTGGAGGCCCGGAAGCAGTACGCCTGGTATCTCAAGGGCGTGCCCCACGCGGGATATTACAAGGAACAGATCGTGCGCATGAACACGCTGGAGGATATGTACCGGATCACGGAGGGCATCCGCCGGGACCTGATATAAGGCGGGCCCAAGGAGGAAAAGGAGGAATTCTATGCACAAGAGAAAGCAATGGATCGTGGCGGCGGGGTTGGCCTTGTGCGGGCTGCTGCTGGCTGCGCTGACCCTGGGACGGCCCCGGGATGTTCCCGAGACAAGCCGGGACACCGCGCCCTGGCCGGTGGTGCGGGTGGTCCCCGCCTGGAACGGTTTCCAGGCGGAAAGAAACGTGTACTGACCCGGCTGGGAGAGAATGCAATTTACTTAAAATCGTGCATAAAATTAGTCAGATGCAAAAAAACGGCCACCTCAATTGACAAAACCGCTGCGGGTATGGTATGCTGAAAACAGCATATCATACGAAGTAAACCACAGGGAACAGGAAAGGAGAACCAGACGATGAAACGCAGGATTTTCACTTTTCTGCTGGCGGCGGCGCTGGTGCTGCTGACCGCCTGCTCCAGCCGGGGGACAGAGCCTCCCGTCCGCATCGGGGAGGCCATTGGCGAGGCGTCCCTGCTCAGGTCCTATTCCGCTGCGGAGGCTTTTCAGGAGGCCGACGCCGTGGCGCTGGTCCGGGTGGGCGACTGGCTGGGAGAACAGGATGGGGGATTTCCCATCACCTTCTACAAGGCCGCCGTGGTGAAATCCTACAAGGGCGATCTGCCCCGGGAGTTCACCTTGATGCAGAACGGCGGGTCCGCAGGGACCTATGAGGACTATCCGCTGTATACCTGCGGCAATGAGCTGCTGGTGTTTCTGCGGAAGGCCGACGCCGACTATCCCGACGCCTATCAGAGCGTGGGCAGCTTTTCTACCGTGCTGTATGCCGCCGACGCGGTGGACGGCACCCGGTATTATCTGGACCGGTTCGGCCTGATGAGCATGCGGGAGCAGGAGACCGGGGATTCCGCCTTGGAGCAGCCGTTGTCCCGGATGCCGGAGGACACCGTGGAGGAGCTGCGGGCAGACCTGGAAAAGACGGACGCCCTGCTGGCGGAGAGTCTTTCCTCCGGGGAGCGGAAGAATAGTTCCTTTGAAGCCTATGTCTATACCCAGGACGCCCTGGAGACCCTGTTTGCATCGCTGAACCAGGGGTAAGGCCCCGTCCTGCGGGATATATTGTTGGAGGAGTGCCGCCAATACACACCAAACACCAAAATAACACACTCCCGGCCACCGGTCGGGAGTGTGTTATTTTAACGATGATTTACTTCACGATCAGCGTCTGACCGTCCATCTCCTGGGGGGCGGCCAGGCCCATCACATCCAGGATGGTGGGGGCGATGTCCGCCAGGCGGCCCGGGCGCAGCTGGGTGCCTGCGCCGCAGAGGATGAAGGGCACCAGGTTGGTGGTGTGGGCGGTCATGGGGCTGCCGTCGGGCTGGAGCATGACCTCGGCGTTGCCGTGGTCAGCGGTGACCATGGCGATGCCGCCCATCTTCAGGGTGGCCTCCACCACCCGGCCCACGCACTCGTCCACCGTCTCCACGGCCTTGACGGCGGCCTGGAGGACGCCGGTGTGGCCCACCATGTCGCAGTTGGCGAAGTTCAGGATGATCACGTCATACGCGCCGGAGTTGATGCGCTCCACGCACTTGTCGCACACCTCATAGGCACTCATCTCGGGCTGGAGGTCGTAGGTGGCCACCTTGGGGGAGGGCACCAGCACCCGGTCCTCGCCGGGGTACTGCTTCTCCACGCCGCCGTTGAAGAAGAAGGTGACGTGGGCGTACTTCTCCGTTTCGGCGATGCGCAGCTGGGTCAGGCCCATGGAGCTGAGGTACTCGCCCAGGCCGTTTTTCACCGGGATCCGGGGCCAGGCCACCAGCACATTGGGCATGGAGGCGTCGTACTCGGTGTTGCAGACGTAGGTGGTGGGGAAATACTCCCGCTGGAAGCCGTCGAAATCCGGGTCCACAATGGCTCGGGTGATCTCCCGGGCCCGGTCGGGACGGTAGTTGAAGAAAATGATGCTGTCGTTGTCGGAAATGGTGCCCTCCGGGTCGCAGACCACAGGCTCCATAAACTCGTCGGTGACATCGTTGGCATAGGACTGGGCCACGGCGTCCACGGGGTCGGGATTCTGGATGCCCTCGCCGTAGACCATGGCGTCATAGGCCAGCTGCACCCGCTCCCAGCGGTTGTCCCGGTCCATGGCGTAATACCGGCCCATAACGGTGGCGATTTTGCCCACGCCCAGGGCCCGGCACTTGTCCCGGCAGGCGGAGACGAAGTCCCTGCCGCTGGTGGGGGACACGTCCCGGCCGTCCAGGAAGGCGTGGACATACACCCGGGTCAGGCCCTTGTTCTTGGCCATTTGCAGCAGGGCATACAGGTGCTGGATGTGGGAGTGGACGCCGCCGTCGGACAGAAGCCCGTACAGGTGCAGGCTGGAGCCCTTTTCCAGGCAGTCGTCCATGGCCTTGTTGTAGGCGGCGTTTTCAAAGAAGCTGCCGTCGTCGATGGCCCGGGAGATCCGGGGCAGATCCTGGAACACCACCCGGCCGCCGCCGATGTTGGTGTGGCCCACCTCGCTGTTGCCCATCTGCCCGGCGGGCAGACCCACGTCCAGGCCGCTGGCGGACAGGGTGGTGTGGGCATATTCGGCGAAAAGCCGGTCCAGCTGGGGCGTCTGGGCCAGGCTCACGGCGTTGCCGGGGCCGGGGCCGGTGAGGCCGAAGCCGTCCATGATGATCAGGGTAGTAGGCGCCTTGTTCATTGCGGAACCTCCTGTCGATTCGCTTAGTCCTGGTTGGCGGCGTTGATGATCTCCACAAAGTCGGCAGGCTTCAGGGAAGCGCCGCCGATGAGGCCGCCGTCGATATCGGGCTGGGCCAGCAGCTCCGCCGCGTTGCCGGGCTTCATGGAGCCGCCGTACTGAATGGTGATGGAGCGGGCGATGCGGGCCCCGTACAGATGCCGCACGGTGGTGCGGATGGAGGTGCAGACCTCGGCGGCCTGCTCGGCGGTGGCGGTCTTGCCGGTGCCGATGGCCCAGATGGGCTCATAGGCGATGACGCACTTGCGCAGCTTCTCGGCGGGGACGCCGGCCAGGGCGGACTTCACCTGCAGGGCGATGAGCTCCATGGTGATGCCCAGCTCCCGCTGCTCCAGGCTCTCGCCCACGCAGATGATGGGATGCAGCCCGGCCTCCAGAGCGGCCAGAACCTTCTTGTTGACGGTAAAATCCGTTTCGCCGAAATACTGGCGGCGCTCGGAGTGGCCGATGATGACGTATTTGACGCCCAGGTCCTTGAGCATATCGGCGGAAACCTCGCCGGTGTAGGCGCCGGACTTTTCATAGAACATGTTCTGCGCGCCCACGGAGATGCGCAGGTCCTTGAAGGCCTTCAGGGCGGCGGGGATATTCACGAAGGGGACGCACACCACCACGTCGCACCACTTGGCGCGGGGCATGATGGCCTTGATGTCGTCGGCAAATTTCTTGGTATCGCTGGCGGTCATGTTCATTTTCCAGTTGCCGGCGATGATGGTCTTGCGGTATCTGCGGTTCATAGCGATTCTTACTCCTCTTATCTATATTTCAAAAGGGTGAAAAGTTTCCCCTTTGGTGTCATTTATCCAGCAGGCAGGCCACGCCCGGCAGCTCGATGCCCTCCAGGAACTCCAGGGAAGCGCCGCCGCCGGTGGAAATGTGGGTGATCTGATCGGCGAAGCCCATCTGCTCCACGGCCGCGGCGCTGTCGCCGCCGCCCACGATGGTCACGGCGCCGCTGTCGGCCAGGGCCTGGGCCATAGCCCGGGTACCGGCGGCAAACTTCTCAAACTCAAACACGCCCATGGGGCCGTTCCACACCACGGTGCCCGCGCCCCGGACGGCGGCGCAGAAGGTGCGGATGGTCTCGGGGCCGATGTCCAGGCCCTCCATGTCGTCGGGGATGGCGTCGGTGGGCACCACCAGGCTGTCGGCGTCGGCGGAGAACTCCGCCGCGGCCACGGTGTCGGTGGGCAGCAGCAGCTGCACGCCCCGGTCCTTGGCCTTCTGGATCATCTGAAGGGCATAGTCCAGCTTATCCGGCTCGCACAGGCTCTTGCCGATGGAGCCGCCCTGGGCCCGGGCAAAGGTATAGGCCATGCCGCCGCCGATGATGATGGTGTCGGCCTTTTCCAGCAGGTTGTTGATGACGCCGATCTTGTCGGACACCTTGGCTCCGCCCAGCACCGCCACGAAGGGACGCTTGGGATTCTCCAGAGCGCCGCCCATGATCTCCAGCTCCCGGGCCACCAGCAGGCCGGACACGGCAGGCAGGAAGGCTGCCACACCGGCGGTGGAGGCGTGGGCCCGGTGCACGGTGCCGAAGGCGTCGGAGACGTACAGCTCCGCCATGGAGGCAAGCTCCCGGGCAAACTCCGGGTCGTTCTTCTCCTCCCGGGGGTCAAAGCGCAGATTCTCCAGCAGCATGATCTGGCCGCCCTGTAGGGCCGCCGCCTTGGCCTTGGCGTCCTCGCCCACGATGTCCTGGGCGAAGATGACCTCCTGGCCCAGCAGCTGGCTCAGACGCTCCGCCACCGGCCGGAGGGTCAGGCTGTCCTTCCACTGGCCCTTGGGCTTGCCCAGGTGGGAGCAGGCGATCACCGCCGCCCCACGCTCCAGCAGATACCGGATGGTGGGAAGGCTGGCCACGATGCGCTTGTCGCTGGTGATGGCGTGGGTCTCCTTGTCCTGGGGCACGTTGAAGTCGCAGCGCAGCAGGATCTTCTTGCCTGCCACGTCCACGTCCATGATGGTTTTCTTATTGTAATTCATATCGGTCGCTCCTTTATGAAAATAATACGCGGGATCAATCGGCCATTTCGCCGCAGTGCAGCAGGCCGGGGAAGCCCTGCTGGCGCAGCGCCTCATAGGTCAGCACCGCCACGGAGTTGCTGAGGTTCAGACTCCGGGCCGGGGAGACCATGGGCAGGCGGATGCAGCGGTCATAGTGGGCCAGGCGGAACGCCTCCGGCAGGCCCGCCGTCTCCTTGCCGAAAAACAGCCAGCACCCCTCCCGGAACCGGGCCTGGCAGTAGTCCTGGGGAGCCTTGGTGGTGGCCAGCCACAGGTCCTCCGCCGCCTCCGGGCGCCGCCGGAAGAAATCCTCCAGGTTTTCGTAGTCATACACGGACACCAGGCGCCAGTAGTCCAGTCCGGCCCGCTTCACGGCCCGGTCGGATATGTCGAAGCCCAGAGGGCGGATCAGGTGCAGGTCGCAGCCGGTGGCGGCACAGGTGCGGGCGATATTCCCGCAATTCTGGGGGATTTCCGGCTCAACCAGAACAATATGCACCATTTTCCCGTCCCTCCCTTCGGCCTTTGCCTGACATGACCAGCCTATTGTAATGCAATTCCCTAAAGAATGCAACCGGAAATTGTAAATTTTGGGCATTTTTTCTTAAAACGACAAAAAACCATCTGTGAATTGTATGGGATTTCCGGATTTTGCAGCGGATTTTGCAGACCGGAAAAATTATTGCCAGAAAAAAACGCAAAAATACTGGATTTTCCCGCAGAGCATGATATAATGGGATGGATTATAGAAAGGGGGATGGTTCCCGTGAATTGTGAAATTGCGATTTTTGACCTGAAGGGTGCTCTGGCCCCCCAGGATAAGCCGCTGATGCTGCAGCCTGTCCTGTTCTGCCCGGTGCTGACCTGGGCGGCGCAGGAGCTTATGGACTGCGGCGTGCAGCGGTATTTTATTGTCTGCCCGGAGAACTGCCGCCAGGAGGTCCTGGACGACCTGCCGGGCTGTGATGTGACGTTTTTTGACCATGCGGAGGCGGCCCTTTCCGCCGCCGGCGAGGACGAGGGACGGGTCGGAGCCATAAAAATTCGAAAAGCCGACAAGTTCATCTATAAGCATGAATATTACCCTTTCTTACAGAAATTCCGGGGCACGGCAGTCCGCACCCCGGCTATTTATTATGACTTTATTTCTTTCCATGCGGCGCTGTAATAAGCGTCGAGATCGGCTCCGAGGTCGTGATAAACCTCGCCTTTGTCGATAACCTCGCGGGACGGGAAGATATCCTCATCCTGCTGAACCTCGGGATCAAGCTCATTGTAGAGAGCCTGGTTCGGAGTCGAATAATAGATATACTCGAAGTTCTTCTTCGCCGCTTCAACTCCGCAGAGGTAGTTGATGAACGCCTCGGCGTCAGCCTTGTTCGAGCTGTAGGTCGGGACGGCCCACGAATCGATCCAGAAGTTCGTGCCCTCCTCGGGGATTGTGAACTTCAGATCGGGGTTGCCGCTGATGTTCTGCTCCTCGTCGCCCTCGATAGCGAGATAAGCTTCGCCGTTATAGACGAGAGCCATCGCAGCCTCGCCGCTTATCATCGCGTCGCGAGCCTCGGTCTCGACAAGATACGCCTTGAGCATCGGCTTCTGCTTGATAAGCAGCTGCTTCGCCTCGTCTATCTGAGCCTTGTCGGTGGTGTTGAGCGAATAGCCGAGAGCCTCAAGCGCGACAAGGAAGGAGTCGCGGATGCTGTTGGACATGATTATCTTTCCGGAATACTTCTCGTTGAAGAACATCTTCCAGCTCTTCGCATCCTCTTCGGAGACCATCTTGGTGTTATAGATAACGCCGACTGTGCCCCAGAAATGCGGAACGGAATACTTGTTCTCGGGGTCGAAAGATTTTGACTTCTCGAGATAAACTTCGCCGATATTCTTGATATTCGGAATGTTGTCGAAGTTGAGCTCGGAGAGTCTGTTCTCCTTGATAAAACGCTCGATTATATAATCCGAGGTGCAGATGAGGTCATACGACTGGTCGCCGTTGACCGCTTTGTTATAAAGCTCCTCGGGAGTGTCGCACTCATCGACATTGACTTTGATGCCGTTCTCTTTTTTGAAATTCGAGATAACATCGAGGTCGATATACTGGCCGTAGACGAGCACATTTATGCTGCGGGTCTTGGTGCAGCCCGCGAGCGCGCCCATGGAGCAGAGGCAGAGCACAATTGCCATAACTGCCGCCGCAATTCTTACAAAAACAGATTTTTTCATTTTTCGTCCCCCATCAATAGTTTTTTCCCTTTGCCGCGCTTTTCTCCTTATTGATGCTGATTCGGTTGACGACGAACAGCACGATAAGCACGATGAGGAAGATTATAGTTGACAGAGCATAGAGCTCAGGCTGGTTGCCGAGCTTGCGCTCGGTATAGATTATTATCGAGAGCGTCTTTATTCCCGCGCCCTTGGTGAAATAAGTGATGGTGAAATCATCGAGCGACATGGTGAACGCCATAAGGAAGCCCGAGAGGATGCCCGGGAAAATATCCGGGACTATCACCTTGAAAAACGCCTGAACTGGCGTTGCGCCGAGGTCGACCGCCGCCTCATATGTGTTCCTGTCGCGCTGACGGAGCTTCGGCAGGACATTGAGGACGACATAGGGAATATTGAAGCTGATATGCGCTATGAGCATGGTCGTGAAATTGAGATTGCCGAACATGCGCACGAAGAGCAGCATCAGCGCGATACCCGTTACGATATCGGCATTGAGAAGCGGGATGCTGTTGACGCTCATTATTGCGGACTGACTGCGCTTTCTCATATAGAGAATACCCACGCACGCGAGAGTGCCGACCGCCGTTGCTATCAGCGCAGAGAGCAGGGCGAGCAGAAGAGTGTTGCGCAGAGCCTCCATAATAGGTCCGCTCGTGAACAGGTCTTCGTACCACCTGAGGGTGAAGCCGCCCCATTTCATATAGCGCGAATTGTTGAACGACATGACTGTCAGAACGGCTATCGGCAAATAGAGCAGGACGAAGATTATCGCCACATAAAACTTTTCGAGGAAGTGTCTGAATTTTACCACAGCGACGCCTCCTCTCCCGAGCCTTTCATCTCGCCGATCATCATGCTCACGAAGATAAATATCATGAGCACTATCGAGATGCCGGAGCCGAGATGCCAGTTATTGCCCTGGTTGAACTCCTGTTCGATAATATTGCCTATGAGCAGAACTTTTCCGCCGCCGAGAATATCGGCGATAACGAACTCCGAGATGCTCGGCACGAACACCATAGTGATGCCGCTTATAACGCCGGGCACGGAGAGCGGAAAGATTATCTTGCGGAAAGTCCTCGCCGGGGTCGCGCCGAGGTCGCCCGCGGCGTCGAGAAGGTTGCGATCAATTTTTATAAGGGCATTGTAAATCGGCAAAACCATGAACGGGAAATAATCATAGACCATACCGATAACTATCGCCGCCGGAGTATACATGATACTGAAATTCGGCAGATTCAGCGCCGAGAGGATATAGTTGAGAATACCGTTATCCGAGAGCAGCATCCTTATAGCTATTATCCTGAGCAGGAAGTTTATCCACATGGGCAGGATGAAAATAAATATAACGAAGCTGCGGTTTTTCGCGGCGCTTTTGCTGAGTATCAGTGCGAGCGGATAAGCGAACAGCAGGCACACCGCCGTTGTTAT
>ERZ773145.2158-NODE-2158-length-14482-cov-3.013378_pt1 | contig 14482 bp, 10 predicted proteins | sample MGYA00580848_ERZ773145 | MGnify/ENA primary metagenome ERZ773145 (study PRJEB29015, sample SAMEA2737858) | human gut metagenome | biome: human gut; feature: human-associated habitat; material: faeces | place: China | collected 2012 ... | reverse complement strand
CTTCTGCACCAGCGTAATCTTCTACTTTCTTGCCGTCTGCATCCTGTACTTCCCATGCAATCTGCAATGCAGTAAAGTCTGCAAGGTCAAGGTTGTTATCTGCAAGATATTTAGAGAAGTCTACATATGTCATTGCTTTTCCAGCCATAAACTCAAGACCTGCTGCAGAACTTGTAGCTGCTACACCAGCGCCTTCGCCAGGATTTGTTTTAGCAACAACACCATCACTTGTCAAATCAACATATACGTTGTTGTCTTTGTAAAGAGTAATGCTCTTCAAAACAATATGCATATTAGCTGGAAGAGACTGTAACTGAAGGTTAAATCCTGCTACTGTTGCAAGTTCAGTAGGGTTTGTCTTAGCAATCGTCAATACAGATGTCTGTCCTGTATATGGACTAGCAAGCCAAGATTTGTTTGCTGTTGTATCATCTTCACCTGTCCAATCTGTATCAATACCATCTGAAAATCCATCCAATTTAGCTGTTGCGGCATATGCGATTTTACCATATGTTGGAGCACCTTCTGCACCAGCGTAATCTTCTACTTTCTTGCCGTCTGCATCCTGTACTTCCCACGCAACCTGCAATTCATCGTAGTCAGCCATATCAAGGTTTTTGCTTGCGAGATATGCAGAGAAGTCTACATATGTCATTGCTTTTCCAGCCATGAACTCAATGCCTGCAGCAGATTTTGTAGCTGCTACACCTGCACCTTCGCCAGGATTTGTTTTTGCTACAATATCATCGCTTGTCAAATCAAATTTGTGAGTTTCGATTACAGTAGGCTCTTCCGATGGCTCTTTAACTGTAATTTCGACAGAACCAGTTACGTTGCTTCCATCTGTAGATGTTGCAGTAATTGTTGCTGTACCTTCTGCACCCTTCTTAGCTACTACAGTACCATTGAAGTTTACAGTTGCTACGTCTTCGTTGCTGGATGTCCATTTAACAATCTGACGAGTTGCATCAGCAGGTGTAACTGTAGCTGTTACAGTTGTAGTCTTACCAGGAGCAATCTCTGTCTTAGCAGCTTTTACATCAATACCTGTAACAAGTTTGTCATATTTAACTTTTACGAAGTCAATTCTGTGAATTGTTACTTCAGCACCAGAAGACTGTGGGCAGAATGCGATAGCTGTCAAATTCTCTGGGTTCATTCCTTTACCCATAAGCATAGAAATAGGAATGAAGACTGTACGTGTCTTGTAAGCTGCTTTTACTGTGTTACCGGCAGTGAAAGTAGATTCAGCTTCCCAAATCTCATCATCTGTGTGGATCCATCCGCCTTCATATGTCTCAGAAGAAGAAGAACCTGGGAAACCAGCGGAACGAAGCTGGTCATTTCCGTTATAAGTACGGCAGTTCATCTCGTTCTCTGATGTTACTTTAACACGAACGTAGTCATAAGCAGACATGTCTTTTGTACCATTGTCATAACCCATGAATCCTTCACCACGTGTATCAGAGATATCAATGATGTCATCATCTTTGGTTGCCGGGTTGATGTAGTAAGATACACCGGAGTTATAATCTTTTGTGGATGTGAATGTTACAGAACCGTCTTTGTTGTACAAAGTACCATCTTTAACAGTCTCACCATCAGAACGTTTAGCATCACAAGTAAATGTAGTCTCATTAAGTTCTGTCAATGGAACATTGTATGTAGCAGACTCATCTACTGTGTAAGTGCCGGCTTCTGTTTTGATTACGCTTACAGGAGCTTCTGTAGGTTTTGGTGTAGCAGTTGCTGTGCTTCCACCATTGTTGTTATTGTTGTTTGCCGGAGTTGCTGTAGCTTTTGCTGCATCTGTCTTAGCAGGTACCGGTGTTACATTAACTTTTCTTGCCTTCTTAACAGTAATCTTGCAAGTCTTTTTGTAGGTCTTCTTACCTACTTTGATTTTAGCAGTCAAAGTAACTTTACCAGCTTTTTTACCTTTAACTACTACGCTTTTAGCTTTTTTCTTGCTAAGAGAAACAATTTTTTTGCCCTTCTTATTGAGAGACCATGTTGTCTTCTTAACTTTTTTCTTAGATGTTACTTTAACTGTTTTTTTCTTACCAACAGTTACGGTTACTTTCTTCGTAAGCGTAGGCTTTTTAGCTGCTGCTTCAGAAGAAGTGTTTGGTGCGATTCCTGCAAGACTGAAAGCCATAACTACAGCCATTGATTTTGCAAGAACGGATTTGATACTTTTCTTCAAAACTCTTACCTCCTATTTTATAGTATTGTTTTGGTTTTTATTTGTAAAGCATGTTTCCCGCTTTCGCAGGAAACAGCTTTTACAACATGATTATTTATATTCCGGATATTTTTCCGGGTTTGCTTTGATTTCTTTATCAGTAGGATTTGTATTTTCTTTCCAATCTTTACTGAATACCAAAGACTTCAATTCATATACATGTTCTGGTTTGTTAGCATCAAACTTGTTAGCTTTCAATACAACATAACGAACATTCGTAAGATTTCCTTTCGGTGTTGTACCATCCACTTTAACATTCTTTGAATCAACGCCATCAATCCAGTTGCACCACCAGTTTTCTTCTACACCGGCTTCACCATAACTTGTTCCCTCATAAGAACGAATTGCATGAGATCCTTCGAAGAATGGATAAGTAGCGAACTGTACCTGTTTGGTCCAGTATTTATCCTGCTGGAAATCTGCTGTATCCGGATACAATTCAATCGACATCTGCTCTGTTGCTTTACCACTTAATGCAACACCTTTGTAGTTTGACAAATCATATGTCTTGCCAAGATCCAGTACATACATATCTTTGTTTGCCTGAGTAAACGCAAGACTTAATACTCCACCAGCCTGTTTAGCACCATCTACTGTAGAATATACTTTTGTTGTCTTATCATCGTCAGCTTTCTTAGGCATAATCTTCAATGTAGAAAGATCAATTGTAAGATCAGACGCTGCAGCAGTTCCTTCAACAACTTCTACATCAAAGGATGTCTTAACACTAGGATTCTTTGTTACAGCTGCCGTCAAAGTAACCTTACCGGTGCCAACTGCTTCCAGTACAGGATCCGTTTTGGAAGAATCAACTTTCAAAACTTTTTCATCACTGGATGTCCATGTCAACTGAGTCTGAGTTGTATTATCCGGTGTATAAGCAAAGTTATCAGCAGACATACTCAATTTCATGCCCTTAACCATCTTAGTTGGAGCATTTTCAATTTTAACTGCTGTACAAGGTGTCTCACCTTCCAATACAGATACATTATCAATATAAAGTGTCAAACTTGCGTTAGTGCTTGGATATCTTCCTGTATAAGTACTTCCAAGTACCAAAGAAACATTCTTTTGGTTCAAAAGACCGGTCTCTGTGATATTACCTTTAGTCAGGTTCATCTTATTTGGATGCCATCCTGCTTTGTATTTATCACTTTCGCTCTCTTTGAAACCAATGGTACGGTTTTCATTCTTCTTCTCTTTTGCCCAGTCATCATACATCATTGGGAGAGAGTGGTTATTGTATACCATACCCTCGAACTCATCGCCCTTATTTGGAACGGTGTAGTTCTCATCCTTACCGGATGCATGAGAAGAATCAGCGGAGAATTTAATCAGTTCTTCAGAGATTCCCTTCTTCTCAGCGTCTGCTTTCTTAAGAGAAGTTGCAAAGTAATACTCCGGTGTAATTTTACCATATTTTGCAAAGTAAGCATATGCTGTCTTGTACTTCACATCACCAGTGTTGCTTGCTACCACGCGGGACTCGAACTTAATACCGGAATACTCATCGAGTTTTTTCTGCAGTTTCAAGTTGAAGATAGGTGCATAATCGTATGCCTGTGTATCACCGGTATACTCAATCTTTAAGCACTTGTTCTTAGGATTTTCAGGGTCAGTTGCAACTGTCATTTTACCAACGTTGCTGTTCACATACTCTTTACCCTTAGTAGCTTTACCAGCTGTTCCCTGCTCTTCATCGCTCTCCCAGTTATATCCTACCGGATAACTCTCGAAGTCTTCTACAACGGTCTGAGTTCTTGTGTCTGCCGGCTCATAGTTTGGAGTCGGAGTAGCTGTTGCAGGTTTTGCATTAATTTTAACATTAATCGTAACCTTCTTATTTGTACCGTCTTTGGTGTATCCGTAAATCTTTGTAGTACCAGCTTTAACCGGAGTAACTACACCGTATGGAGATACATAAACAACCTTAGAATTCTTTGCTTTCCATTTCATTCCTTTATAACCAACTTTTGTTGGGGAATATTTTACATAAAGCTGTGCTGTCTGCTGATTTGTAGTAGCAGCTGCTTTATCATCGTACTTAACTGTCATAGTAAGTACACTCTTCTTGGTAGAAACGAATTTTGTCGTTTTCTTCGTTTTCTTTGTACGCTTTGTTGCGTCAGCCTCTTTTGTGTTTGTTACACTTGTTGTAACAACAAACTTGCTAGGCTTAACGGATTTGATTGGTGTACCAATCTTAATTCTCAACGTAGCTTTCTTTTTCTTATTTGCTTTGGAAGCAATTGTAATCTTAGCAGTTTTGTTTTTCTTACCTACTGCCTTGACATAAACTTTTCCTTTAGATTTAACAATCTTAGCAACTTTTGGATTACTTGATTTGTATGTAACCTTTTTGCTAATCTTGCCGGATTTTGTAACTTTTACTTTAATCTGTTTTTTCTGGCCTTTTTTCAAAACCAGTTTACCGCCGTTTACAACGGGGCTTTTCACTTTGACAGACTTGATTTTTGCTTTTGCATCAGCTGTCGTTCCTGTGATTGACAAAGATGTCACAACCATAGCCAGGGAAAGCACGCCGGCCAATGTCTTTGTGACAATTTTGGATGTCTTGCTCATGATTATCCTCCTTTAATATATTTAGCATGTACAGACACTTGTACACATTGAATGTAGTCTCATTGTACCATCCTTTATGGGAAAATGCAACCAAAATAAATAAAAAATACCCACTTTTTTGGATAAGTTGCACATTATTTTTTCTCATTTCTTGACAAGAACTAGGAAACTGTTACAATGGGGACAGATACAAGCGGTCACACGCATTTTGACCGGTATGAGAGGAGAACGAATGGAACAAGCACATCATTTATTAGACCTGATACACTCGTATTTTCCACATGAGTCTGCCGATATCCGGACGATATCACCACTGAAACTGGCTTATCTGGGAGATGCTGTCTACGAAATCATTATCCGCACATTAATCATGGAACGAACAGGTGGTCCTGTGAAAAATCTGCACAAAAGAACGAGTGAGTTTGTCAATGCCGGCTCACAGGCAAAATTGATTTTGTGTCTGCAGGACGATTTATCTGAGGAAGAAATCCGCATTTACCGTCACGGGCGCAACGCGAAAACGTCTTCTGTGGCAAAGCACGCAGACATTCATGATTACCGCAACGCTACCGGTTTAGAAGCTTTGTTTGGCTATCTTTATCTGAGTGGCAGATTAGAGCGCGCCATTGAATTATGCAAAATCGGTTTCGAACGGCTGGATATTTTATTATAGAAAGAAGAGGATTTTAATCATGAAAGAAGAATATAGAGAAGAAAATACAACAAGTTCACGAATCGAGGGCCGTCACAGTGTCCTTGAGGCTTTGCGCGCAGGCAGCCTGATTGAGCGTCTTTTTGTACAGAAAGGCTGTCAGGACGGTCCGGTTCTTACTATTTTAAGAGAGGCAAAGAAGGCAGATGTCATGGTGGACTTTGTCCCAAAAGAACGTTTGGATTTTATGAGCGAGACAAAAAATCACCAGGGCGTGGTTGCCGTTTTGTCCGCTTTTGCTTATTCCACGATTGATGATATGTTTGCACTCGCAGAGAAAAAAGGTGAGACACCGTTCTTTTTTATACTGGATGGTATTGAAGACCCGCACAATCTGGGTGCCATCATCCGTACCGCAAACCTTGCCGGTGCCCACGGCGTGATTCTTCCAAAGCGACGTGCTGCTGGATTGACTGCTACGGTAGTCAAAGCGTCTGCCGGTGCCATTCATTACACACCGGTTGCTAAAGTTACTAATATTGTGTCCACGATTGAACAGTTAAAAGAAAAGGGAATGTGGTTTGTCTGCGCTGATATGGATGGCGAGCTGATGTACCGCCAGAATCTCACCGGACCAATTGGCCTTGTAATCGGCAACGAAGGAAAAGGCGTCAGCCGCTTAGTAAAAGAACACTGCGATTTCATTTCATCCATTCCGATGAAGGGCGATATCGACTCACTTAACGCATCTGTAGCCGCCGGCGTTCTTGCTTACGAAATTGTACGTCAGCGTATGAACCACTAATTGAGGAGGATTTTATGTTTGATTATCACGCAGCAAACGATGAAACAATCATCGCCCGCTCCCACGACGGCGATGATGCTGCCACAGATTTTTTACTAGAAAAGTACAAGCCCCTTGTCAAGAAAAAGGCTCGTACTCTTTTTCTGATTGGCGGCGACAATGATGACCTAATTCAGGAGGGAATGATTGCCCTCTATAAAGCCATCCGCGCTTTTAGGGCAGACCGCGAAAGTTCTTTCGTGCACTATGCCTCTCTTTGCATTGATAATCAGTTATACAACGTAATCAAAGGTGCAAACCGGCTCAAAAATTCACCGCTCAACACCTATGTTTCCCTCTACTCACCGCTCAACTCCGATACGGAAAACAATTCCCGCGAGACACTTGCTGATACGCTCCAGCCTTCCGAACTTATAAATCCGGAAGACATCGTAATCGACAAGGAAAATGTAACGGACATCGAGAGCCACATCGAAAAGCACCTGAGCAAGTTTGAAAAAGAAGTAGTAACTCTCTACCTTGACGGCAACGATTACCAGCAGATTGCCGTAGTCCTTGGGAAGTCTCCAAAATCCATCGATAACGCTTTGCAAAGAATCCGGGGGAAGCTGTTGAAGATTCGATAAGAAGATGAGAAGCTGGCTCGTTGGTTTTTGGCGGTTGCTTGCGCCGGTTGCTTTTAGTGGCTATTTTTAGGGGTTGGGGCAGCATACAAGCAACTCTTTTACTCATAATTTGTCAATATGGTTGCATTTTCCGGTCGATTTACCCCATTCTTACGATAAAACGCAGTGAAAAGACAACTCTTTTTCCTATTTTCATGCATTTTGGTTGTTTTCATATCAAATAATTTTTTCAGCATGCAACGCTTTTATGATATAAAGCCCATTTAGGTTGCTTTTGATACGCCAAAGGCTTTATGGCAAAAAAAATAAGACCTACCGGTCTTACACAAAACTTTTGAATCCTATAAAAGCTGTTAACGGGACTCGAACCCGTGACCTCCGCCTTACCAAGGCGACGCTCTACCACCTGAGCTATAACAGCACCGTGGTCATAAAAGACCTTACGAGTTGATATTCTACCAAAAGAATTGATTTGTGTCAACTATTTTTTTGCTCTCATAACCTTCTTTTAAACATCTAGACTGATAAAATAAAACACCAACACTCACTTGCCCCTAGCATTTTCCCACCATTTGAATTAAAATAAACCTAACAAAACCATCACAAAAACACTCAGGAGGATGCTGCTATGAAGAAACGCTTACAGTTTTATCTGAACTACTACGAAACATTAACATCAAAGAAATCCCTGACCACCGCAGAGGCCGCCAGGGAACAAGAGCAATTGCTCATTCAAATTCAATTTTTTCAGCACGAACGTCTGATTCACTTAATCGTGACGGCACTTTTTGCGCTGCTCACGATATTGAGTTTATTCGCCAGTCTGCTTCTTCCAAAGCAACCGGTACTGCTTGCACTGGATGTATTATTCCTTGTGCTTTTAATTCCGTACATCTTTCATTACTACCGCTTAGAAAACGGCGTACAGAAGTTGTACGAATATTACGACAAACTTAATTGCCGGTGAAACCGCCATATGCTTTTCCGTTGTGCATAACAGCACCTTTTCGCTTGGCAAGCTCAGAAACCGTCAAGATGTCATAATCATTTTTTACAAGCCACGGAAGAACCTTCTTCAGCGCCTCCACGGTAGTCGGGTGAATATCATGCATCAGAATAATGCCTCCATCTTTGACATTTTTCTTGATTTCCTTCATGATAGCTTTTGTATTTTTTGATTTCCAATCCAACGTGTCGGTATTCCACAGTACCATCGGATGTTTCAATTTTTTACGCATTTTCTCACTGATGGCACCATATGGTGGACGCAGCAGTGTAATGTCGTAACCAACCATTTTTTTTACTAAGTCAGCAGTCTTGTCATACTGCATGTTCACTTTTTCCATACTCAGTTTTGCTAAATTGGCATGATCCCGCGTATGGTTTCCAATTTCACATCCCTGTGCCACTTCCTGTTTCAAAACTTCTGCGCCTTCCTTTACACGGGATCCTACCACAAAAAAGGTCGCATGTGCCTGATACTGTTTTAATAAAGCAAGCACTTTTGGTGTATTCACTGTGCTTGGACCATCGTCAAACGATAAGGCAACCGCTTTCGAGCGAATCTTTGGCACAGGTGTCGGAATGGTCTGCGGCGCAAGTGTCGGAACCGCGGCAATTTCATTTGCAACCCCATCCGGCGCATAGGTTGCCTGTCCCTTTTCAGGAACTTTTGTCTGCTGTGACGCAGCACTTGCACCGTTTGCTGCCGCCGTTGCCTGTGCCGTCTGTGTTACCGTAACACCGCTTCCACTCGCCACAGCCTGCCCTTTTGGCTGTTCATCATCAGAGAACTCAGCCTGAACCAAGCAGACGGCACCCACTGCAATCAGCACAATTACTGCAATGAGACAGACAATCCATCGTCCTGACACTGCCTGTCCCATACTGCTTCGATATTTACTTCTGCTTGAATATGAACTGTTTCCTATATAGTTATCAGAGCCTTTAGAAAAACGGCTGCGCCTTCTTCTTCGTCTCTCGCGATTATTATAACCTTTCATATAATTCATCTTTACACCTCATTCCGAGAGCAATTCCCTGCTCCCATTACGTAGCCCTAGTATAACACTAATCTTTCGGCTTTTCAATGACGATTTTCCCTCCAATAAATTCCAGTTTTACTTTATTTCCATCCATTCCCATTTGTTCCAGCAACTCACTTGGAATCTGCACACGTCCGGCGCGGTCAAGAACCGCAAACTCTTCCTGCGTCTCTTCTTCCTGCCAGTCAATGTCCAAATGTTCCATGCGCTCGCGGTAATCATTTTTCATAATACGCTCGCTGCTCGTTTTCCCATCGCGGATAGAAACAACACGATTTACCTTTTTTGCCAACTCTTTATCATGCGTTACAATGACAATCGTAAGTCCGAGTTTCTCATTTAACTTGCGGAACATTTCCAAAATGTCATCCGCAGTCTTTCGGTCAACGGCACCGGTTGGCTCATCCGCCAGTAACAGTTTCGGATTATTGGCAAGCGCAATTGCAATCGCAACTCTTTGCTGCTCACCACCGGAAAGCTGGCTTAATTTACTGTCCTTTCTGTGTCCAAGACCTACCAGTTCCAGAAGTTCCAGTGCCCTTTTCTTTTTTTCCTCCTCAGAAACTGCCTTTTCTTTTTCTTCCACAAAAAGCATCGGTGTCATTACATTTTCCCACGCAGTCAAATAAGGAAGAAGATTTCTCGCATTGTTCTGCCACACAAAACCAACGGTACTTCTCTTATATTTAACCAGTTCGTTTTCCGTCATTTGAAAAAGATTTTTGCCATCCACATACAGTTTACCCGCTGAAGGCCGATCTAATCCACCAATCATATTTAAAAATGTGGACTTACCGCTTCCGCTGTTTCCAATAATCGCCATAAGTTCTCCACGCTTCACGGTCAAATCCAACCCTTGAAGCGCCAGCACTTCAATATCTTTGGTCTTGTAAATTTTAACCAGACTGTCACACTCAATCATCACATCGTCCGGCACATCCATCGTCTGTTCCGGATTTTCCATTGCAGATTCAGGACTCTTTATTTGTTTTACTTTGCTTATTTTTTCTTTTAAATTAATCTTCATCGGCAATCTCTCCATCCTCAATATGATAGATGCAGTCGGCAATCTCCATCAATCCGGTATCATGCGTCGTCATTACTATGGTTACTCCCTGTTTTTCAATCAGTTCCTTAAAAATCTTCATCACCTGAAGCCCGGTATTGCTGTCAAGCTCCGCCGTCGGCTCATCGGCAAAAATAATCTTTGGCTTGTGTGCAATCGCACGTGCAATCGCCACTCGCTGCTGCTCACCACCGGAAAGTTCCTGTGGCATATGATGCATACGGCTTCCGAGACCAACTAATTTCAGACATTCTTCCGTCCGCTTTCTCCTGTCCCCTTTGTATCCGGCGAGTCTGAGAACAAACTCAACATTTTCGTAGGCGGTCATCATCGGAATCAGTGCCACCGACTGAAAAACAAATCCAATCTGCGTTTTCCGTATCTGCTCCCTGTCATGTTCCGGCAAATTTTGAATCGGTTTTCCCTCAAATAAAATTTCACCGCTTTTCGGGTAATCGAGTGCACTCAAAAGATTCATCAGCGTCGTTTTACCGGAGCCGGAACGCCCTCTGAGCATCGTAAGTTTCCCGGTCGGAATCTGAATGTTAATGTTTTTCAAAACCACTAACTCCTTGCCACCGGCAATCGGAAAGCTTTGAATCACATCTTTCGTTTCTATCATATTTTCCATTCTGACACCTCCCTAGTCTTCACCAAGCTTCAACGCCTGGGAAATATTAATCTTACTAATCAGCTTACCAAGAACTACCATGCAGATTACAATCACAATGCCGATGACGCTAAAGAGACGAATCATATCTAACGCCTTAAACACAACTGCAAGCGGTACCGTCTGGTCGGTTGATGCATAGAAAATCTGCACCAGTGGCACAAACAGAATGGATGACAAAACACCAAGTCCGGCACCAATCAGAATGGAAATTCCGGAACTAAAAATCTGTTCATTAATTAACATCTGAATAATCTCTTTTTTTGTCATGCCCATCGCACGGAACACACCGAAAAGCAATTCTCTCTGCCGGATTGACAAAATCCAGTAAATCAAAAATCCGGTACTGCACAAAATCAAGATAATGATAAAACTCATCGTCAAAATACCATTGGTTCCTTGGAACAGTGCATCGTTTTTAACGTCTACCAGTTTGGATGCCACATCCTCAAACACCGTATATTCGATGCCGTTTTTCTTCGCATAATCGTAAATAAATTTTGAAGAACCGTTGGTCTGAATCCACACCTGATACGGCTTCACGCCAAGCGTCTGTTGAACCGGTGCCAGATTGGCAACAATCAGATAATGATCCGTTGTCACAAGCGTATCCTGCTGATTTAGTTCATGCGTCTGCTTCACATAACTTGGAAAATAATCAAAGAACCCATACACAACTCCTGTCATTTCTTTTTTATCTTTTGTTGTATAGGTTACTTTATCACCCAGCTTGGCGCCCATTTTTTTCTGAAAATTCATGCTTAGAAGAATGGCATCCGGATTACCCGCCATTGCATTCAAATAATTGTTCAAATGCGTCGGCAAAAGTGTCGAATCAAAATCACTTACCGTCAATCCAAAATTTTTCGTGTCAATTGCCATCAACGAAGTTTCTGTTTCATTGTCACTCATTTTTTTGCCAAGTGATGTAGAAATCTCATCCTCGCAGTAAACTTTCGTTGCATGTTTTACACCTTTCATGCTCTCATAGGTCGAAAAATCCGGCTCCGTATAGGATACTTCCTTATCCGGATTATCCGCAAGGAACGCCTCATTACTCTCCCATTGCTCTTTGAGAACAAGTGTTGCTCCCGTTTCATACCGAATATTACTCTCCGAATTGGAAAGAATCGTCCGCGCCACCGTTGCGTTAAAAATACCAAGTGCAACCGTCAGCATCAAAAAGACCATCATAAAGCTCTGTTTTCCCTTTGTTCTCAAAATCTGTAAAAACGAAGCGAAAAATGCCGGTTTCCAGCGTTTTTTCCCAATCAGATAAACCAGTTTAATCAAAAGCGGCTGAATACGCAGCGCTACCAGACTGGCACTGATGATAAACAGCGAAGAACAAATAAACAAAAACGGGTCTAACGATTCTCCTTCTAGCATCTGCGTCATAAGACTTTCCTTCTGCTCTGTAAAATTATACAAGCCATACAGAGAAATCACGAGCAGTATCACATCCATATATACTCTCTGGAAAATGTTTTTATGCTTTTTGTTTTTGTTTCTTTTTACATTAACAATCGTAACGTTGGCGTCGCGGAAGACCGGTAACACCATGAACGCAATGGATATAAGCATCGCACCAAGCATATACAAAAATACCGAAGTACCAAGCGTGATATGTAATGCTTTTCTTTGAATAAATTCCAAAAATCCATTCGTTGAGCCAAGTGCTTTACATAGGAAATAGCCAAGCGGCAGTCCCACAACAGCACTCATCGCTGACAAAATAACGGACTGCAAAAAATAAATCAGTATAATTTGTTTCTTACTCGAACCACGGCTTTTTAGCAGGGCAATTTCATTTTGTTCCAAATCTAACATCTGTCTGGAAATCATAAAAATGAAAGCCAGCAAAAGCGCCAGTACCGGGAACTGTAAAATAAGAAGTGTTGTGCGCACTTTCTTTGCAGATGTCTGGTATTCACGGAGAACCTCCAAGTAAGCCGGCTCATCAATTTTACAATTATATGCATCCGATGTTTCCTGCATCATATCTTCCGTTTCGCTTACGAACGAATCAATCTGCTCAGCAGCCAGTTCTTTGTAATCGAAAACCAACGACCATGTGGTGGTCATTACAAAAGACTGTTTCTTTAAGTTTATAAAATCACTTTCAAATACTTTTGGTGAAATAAACAAATCCATATAATAATCGGACGGAGATTGTACCCAGTAGGTATCATCTGCCTCTTTATTTGTAAACACACCAACAATTTTTACTCGGATGGCATTGCCCTTAGCATCCATAAAACGGTTGAGCTCAATGATGTCACCCACCATAATATCTAATTTGCTCATACATTTCTGGGAAACAATTGCTTCCAATGCACCATCTGCACCCACTTTATCCTGATACATTTTTCCGGACAACATCGTGCTGTGTTTCTCCAGTTCTGACAAACTGCTGATTTTAATTGTCTTTGTCATGTCATCTTTATTGCGGGTTCCTACATAGTGTCCTCTGGTTTTTGACGACTCGTTATATGTCACAAAATAGCTTTGCTCCACATCAAGGCGGTCTGCTGCACCGGCAGCCTCTTCCTTCATGCTCTGATATTCCTTTTCCTGTCCATCCTGCCCTTTCATGTTGGCCTCAAAAGAAATCACACCCGGGTTTTGATTCTCCTCTTGGATATACTCATCCAGTTTTGAGGACAATGTTTTCTGCAGTGCCGCTCCTTGATACATTGGATTGCTGCAAGCAATGGCAATCAACAAAATATTACCGATTAAAAGACTTACAACCATCCATTTTTTATGGAGAAGTTTCTGCTTGATAAAATGAATCATAACGACTTACCTCTCCTTTCTACTTTGATACAATCGCCAGCGTCTGGCCTTCTTCCAGACCTTGGTTTACCAAATACGTTTTTTCCTGTTTATAGTTACTAACAATATAGCGTTTATGTAATTTGCCGTTTTCTACAAGATAAACAAAATTCTTGATTTCCTCATTCTCCGTTTCCTCGTATACGGCATCCGCATCGACAAGTAAGGCATCCTCAATTTTCAAACTCACTCCTGTGATGTAAATGTTATATTTTGAAAATTGGTAGGATTCTCTATCTTTCTTAGAAAGACGAATTAACTGAGCACCGCCGCTTTCATTTTGCTGCTCACCGCCATTGTCATTTCCATCCTGCAAATCCTGCTGCAAATTATCGGTCGAAATCACTTTGCCTTTTAAGTGATACTTAATACTATCAAGTGTTGCTCCCAAACCAACATCTACCGTCATGTTATACCGCAGACCGGAAGCATCTTCTGCACTTAACAGAAAATCTTTTTTATCACGAATCAGCATAATATTTTCACCGGACGCCTCATCACCGATAGAATCCGTTATCTCTGCAACTGTTCCGCTGTATGGAGACGTAAGTGTGGCAGATTTCCGTTTTTGTACCAAATCGTTATAATCTTTCTCTTTTTTCTGAATGGATTTCCCCTGCTTCTGCAAATCTTTGTACTCGCTTTTTAACTTGTTTAACTGCAGCACTGCCAGTTTTTTTTCGGTTGCATCCGTGAGCGTTTTTATTGTTCTTTCCTGCTGCAGTACTTCGTTTCTCTTGCTCTTTAGGTTCACGTCATACTCAGACCTTGCCTGTTCCGTTTCCAGCTTTTTCTTTTTTAACTTTGTATCTGAAATCTTTACGTGATAGGTGGCAAGTTTTTGTCCCTTCACTACCTTCTGTCCGTTCTTTACCAAAATCTTATCCAGATAGGCATTGGAATCTTTAATCATTACTGCTTTATCATTCTGATAAACCAGGCTGGCTGTCGC
>ERZ773145.2156-NODE-2156-length-14487-cov-2.609618_pt1 | contig 14487 bp, 9 predicted proteins | sample MGYA00580848_ERZ773145 | MGnify/ENA primary metagenome ERZ773145 (study PRJEB29015, sample SAMEA2737858) | human gut metagenome | biome: human gut; feature: human-associated habitat; material: faeces | place: China | collected 2012 ... | reverse complement strand
TGAGGTTGTTTTACGGGCCTATTAGTTGCCTTCCAGGAATTTCTCAACAGGCTTTCTAACACCCATAAAACAACAATCATAGATTTATCAACCTTAGATCTATGCATTGAAATATGACTCATATAAAACTCGACAACAAATTTTTTGACAGCATCCAGGAACAGGCAGAAAACTCACCTCGTCGCAGGATGAATTATGATCTGAGAACTTCAGTCGAGGATTCTTCCCAAAGAATGATCAATGTCTTGATGTCAGACACCGTAGTCCCTATCCACCGACATCCGGAAACTTCCGAAACGGTAGTCGTCTGCCGCGGCGCGATCAGAGAGGAGTTCTACGATGATCAGGGACATAAGACAGAGGAATTTATTCTTCGCGCCGGCGGAGAATGCCCTGCGATTCAAGTGCCCAAAGGAGTGTTTCACACTACGGTCTGCCTGGAGGATGGCAGCGTCATCTTCGAAGCCAAGGACGGAGCCTATAAGCCCATCTCGCCCGAGGACGTTTTATAGATCCAAACTCATCCACGTTATACGGCCCGGAAGAAAGATCTTTCGGGCCGTATTCATATTCCATATCCAACACCCCCGCAAAACCCCGAAACTTCCTCCCCTACCGACCGCGAAAAATCGGTGACAGAGTTTTGTTCCGGTGACCGGCCTGCGCTATCTTTGTGGAAAAATCCGAAAACCATGAAAAGACGCGTATTCGTTACGGGCGGTGCCCACGGAATCGGAAAGGGGATCGTCAAAGCCTTTGCCCGGCAAGGAGATGAAGTGGTCTTCTGCGATCTCGATCCCGTCCTCGGAGCCCAAACTGCAGCCGGAACCGGCGCCCGGTTCTGTCAGCTGGATGTTACCGATGCCGTCAGCCTCGAAAGATGCATGCGGGAGCTCTTCGAGACCTGTGGCGACATCGACATCCTGGTGAACAACGTCGGGATCAGCACCTTCAAGCCCCTCACCGAACTGTCGATCGAGGAGTTCGACCGGGTAATCGCCACCAACCTGCGCCCGGTCTTCATCACCTCCCGCCAGTTGGCGCTCCACCGCCAGCAGAACGGCAACCACAACTATGGCCGCATCATCAACCTCTGCTCGACCCGCTACCTGCAGAGCGAGGCCGGAACCGAGGCCTACTCCGCTTCGAAGGGCGGCATCTACTCGCTGACCCATTCGCTGGCCGTCTCCCTGGCCCCGCTCCACATCACGGTCAATGCCATAGCCCCGGGTTGGATCCACGTCCGCGAAGAGGAGCAGCTGCGTCCCGAGGATCACGCCTTCCACCCCTCGGGCCGGGTCGGCACCCCGGAAGACATCGCCCGCGCCTGCCTCTTCCTGTGCGACGAGGCAAACGATTTTCTCAACGGGCAGACCCTGACCATCGACGGCGGTGCCACCATCCGAATGATCTACCCGGAATAGCGACCGACCCTACTATATATAATATAGAAAGCGCCCCGGGAATCTCCGCTCCGGGGGCCTCTTTTTTTATTTTTCACCCACCCATTTTCCGCCTCCAAAAACAGATTAAAAAATTTACCAGAAAAGTTTGGATTGTTCATTTTATTACCTATTTTTGCAGTACCGTATGCAAAACAGGGAGCAACGCGGAAATTCAGCGAGGGCCATTCGGTAACGCAAAAAATTCGGCCTTGAATTTTATTGGGAGGTAAATACTTAATTTTCAGCCAGAAGAGCCTCCCTCTCCGCCAGGAGACGCTCAATGACAGCGAACTGCACCGAAACGTCCGGCTACAAGGCCGGACGTTTTTCTTTTTCCGGACCCGCCCGGTGCGACAGCCGCTCCGGCTTCCCGCCCCATCGTCCCCACCGTCCCCGCCGTCCCCGGCGCCTCCTCCGTTTCCGGCCGGACAGACCGGACAGAACGCCGGGATATGCCTCGAATAGGCCCGTTTGTTTTGGCGCGTTCCATTGACGGATCATCGTTTTTTTTGTAATTTGCGGCGATTTTGCCGCTTTGCCGCAAACACGCACGCGCAAAAGACAGGCCGACGGCCTGTCTTTTGCCGGATTCCGAAACACGCTGTTTCCACAAATGCTGAAAAAAATTCTCAAACATACGCTCCGGACGCTGCTCGTCATTCTCCTCGTCCTGCTGCTGGTCCCGGCGCTGCTCTATGTTCCGGCCGTTCAGGACCTGGCCCGGCGACGGGCCGTCGCCTATGCCTCCCGGACGCTCGGCATGGAGGTCTCCGTCGAACGCATCCGCCTCGCCTTTCCGCTGCGGCTGACGGTGGACAACACCCTGCTGGCCGACAGGACGGACACGCTCCTTCGCTGCGGAAGGCTCTCGCTCGACGCCGCCCTGTGGCCGCTGATCCGCAAAGAGGTCGTCATCCGGAGCTTCGCGCTGGAACGCGTCGCCGCCCACTACAAGGACACCTTGGCGGGCATGGATCTGCGCCTGGCTGCGGGAGAGTTGTCCCTCGAAGCCGTCCGCGCCGATCTTTCGGCCAACACGGCCGGCATCTCCCGGCTCGTTCTCGCCGACGCGGACATCCGGCTGAACCTGACCGAAGCGGCTCCCGCCGAGAAAAAGGAGAGCGCCGCCGCCCTGCCGTGGACGGTGGGACTCGACAGAATCGCGGTCTCGAGCCTCGCCTTCGGGATGCGGACCTCCCCTGCGGTCTCCGAACTCTCCGTCCGCCTGGCCGACGGGAGCGTCGACACCTGCCGGGTGCTGCTGGACAGCCAGCAGGTCTCCGTGAAAAGCGTCCTGCTCGACCGGGGCGCCTACTCCTACCTCACCGAACCGACCGAAGCGGAAAGCGGGACTTCCGCCGGGACGACCGAAGCGTCGGCACCATGGACCGTCCGGGTCGGCCGCGTCGCGCTGACCGGCAACAGCGTCGAATACGGCCGGCTGGGCCACCGTCCCGCCGCGGGGTTCGACCCGGCGTTCATCGCCCTCGCGCCGCTCGACCTCACGATTGATTCGGTGTACAACCGGGGCGCCGACATCGCGCTGCAAATCCGCCGGACGGCGTTCACCGAACGCTGCGGGCTTTCGGTCCGCGACCTGACCGGACGTTTCGGCATGGACGCCTCGGGCATCGTCCTCTCCGGCCTCGACCTGCAAACCGCCTTCTCCCGAATCCGGGCGGAGCTCACCGCCGGGGCCGGAATCCTGAAACTGGAGCCGGCTTCGCCGCTCGACGCCGTCCTTTCGGCCGACCTGAACACGAAGGACCTGAAATACCTCTCCCCGGAGGCGGTCCCGCCCGTGCTGGACGACCGGACCGTCCGGCTGTCGTTCTCCGCGGCGGGAACTCTGGGCGACATCGGAAAGACGCAGCTGGAAATCTCGTCGCCCGGACACCTCGACCTCAAGGCCGACGCCGCGGCGAAAAACCTGCTCGACGCCAACCGGATGGAGGCGTCGGCCCGCTTCGAGGGCGACTTCCGGGACCTTGCGTTCCTCAAGGCGCTGCTCCCCGACACGGCCCTGCGGCGGCGCGTGGCGATTCCGGCCCTGATCCGGCTCCGCGGCTCCGCCGGGGCGGACAGGGGGACGTTCTCGACGGCTTCGACACTCTCGGCCGACGGCGGCGAACTTTCCGTGAAGGGGCGGTTCAACCCCCGCGAACAGAGTTACGACGCCGCGATCCGGGCCGACAGCTTCCCGCTCAACAGTTTCCTCCCGGCCGATTCGCTGGGGATCGTCGACCTGACCCTGCAAGCCCGCGGCACGGGCTTCGACCCGCTGCTGCCCCGGACCCGGACGAGCCTCCGGGCGCAGATCGACCGCGCGGAGTTCGGCGGACGCGACTTCGGGGGCATCGAACTCGACGCAGAACTCGACAGCCAGCGTCTTTCAGGACGGATCTCCGACCGCGACGAGGCGCTCCGGCTGCTGCTGTCCGTCTCCGGAACGCTGACCGAACGCGAACAGCGCATCGGCCTCTCGGGCAGCGTCTTCGGGTTCGACCTGGCCGCGCTGGGCGTCAGCCCGGAGCCGATCGGCGGATCGTTCGCCCTCGATGCCTCCGCATCCGCCGCCGGAAAGGGGGCCTACGCCGCCCGCATCGCGCTGGACAGCATCGAAATCCGGAACAAACACCGGACGGACCGCATCCGCCCGACGAGCGTCTCGCTGCACACCGCCTCGGCCGCAACCCGGGCCGAAGCGGCTTCCGGCGACCTGTCGCTGACGTTCTCCACGCCCCAATCCGCTGACTCGCTGATCGCGGCGCTGACCCGGAGCGCCCGGGCGCTGGCCGGACAGATCGACGCGCAGAGCATCGACATGGAGCAATTGAAACCCGCGCTCCCCGACTTCGCCCTGCGGGTCTCGGCGGGTCCCGACAACATCCTCAACAGCCTGCTGAAATCCCGGAAGATCGCCTTCGACGCGCTGAACGCCGAAGGGGCGAACTGCGACTCGCTGCCCGTTTCGATCCGCCTGCGCACGGAGGGACTGGCCTACGGGAACGTGGTCCTCGACACCGTGACGGCCGACATCCGCCAGAACGGGAAACGGCTGGAATACGCCCTCGGGCTGGCGAACGCCCCCGGGAACCTCGACAACATCGCCCGGGCCGGACTGTACGGCCACCTCGTGCGGAACACCGGGCAGGCGAACCTCTACCAGCGCAACCGCGCCGGCCGCGAAGGATTCCGCTTCGGGCTGGACGTGACGTGGACCGACAGCCTGGTCCGCGCGAGCGTGACGCCTCCCGACCCGCTGTTCGGTTTCGAGCCGTGGACGGTCAATCGCGGCAACTACCTCGCATACCGCTTCGACAAGCGCGTGGAGGCCGACCTCGACATGACCCACGGCGACCAGCGGTTCGCGATCCGCACGACCCCGGGCGGCGGTGACGACGACGACATCCGCCTCGACATCGCCGGACTGAACGTCGGTCCGGCGATGGGGCTGTTCCCCTCGGCCCCGCCCGTCGACGGCGTGCTGGGCGCGAACCTGACGCTGAACCTCGCGGCGGACAGCCTCTCCCTCCGGGGCGGGGTCTCGGTGGCGGAGCTGACCTACGACAAACAGCGTTTCGGCAGCGTCGACCTCGGGCTGTTCTACAAACAGGACCGGGGACACCTCGCCGACGCGCGCCTGACGCTCGACGGAGCCGAAGTGCTGACCGTGCAGGGGGACTGCCGCGAGGGGCGCGAAAGCCCGCTCGACCTGACGGTGACCGTCCCGGGCTTCCCCTTGCAGCGGGCCAACGTCTTCCTGCCCGCCGACCTGCTCCGCCTTTCGGGCAGCCTTCAGGCCAGGGTCCACGCGGGCGGCACTCCCGAGCGGCCGAAACTCGACGGAGGCGTGCGGTTCGCCGGGACCGACGTCCGCGTCCCGATGATCGGCACGTCGTTCGGCCTCTCCGCGGACACGATCCGCATCGCCGGCAGCCGCATCCTGTTCGACGACTACGCGGTTTACGCCCCGAACAAAAGCGCGCTGACCGTCGGCGGCGAGGTCAGCCTCGCCGACTTCGGGCGCATGACGGCCGACCTCGCGCTGCGGGCCTCGGATTTCCAGTTCGTCGACGTGGCCCGCAAGGCCGGCACGGCGGTCTACGGCAAGGCCTATCTCGACCTCGGCGCCACGGCCAAAGGTCCCGTGGACGAACTCGTCGTCCGCGGCAACGTCGCCCTGCTGGGCGGCACGGACATCAACTACGTCATGCAGGACTCGCCGATGGACGTGAAGGAACGCCCGCAGAATGTCGTGACGTTCGTCTCGTTCAGCGAGCTGGACACCCAAACCCCGGACGACACGCCGCAGGAGGTACGCATCGGGGGCATGGACGTGCTTATAAACGTCGACATCAACAACGACGTGCAGGCCGCCGTGGACCTCTCGGCCGACGGCAGCAACCGGATCGACCTCCAGGGCGGCGGCAACCTCACCTACACGATGAACCCGCTGGGCGACGTCCGCCTGTCGGGCAAATACGTGCTTTCGGGCGGAAGCGTGCGCTACAACCCGCCCGTCATCTCGCAGAAAATCTTCAAAATCACGCCGGACAGCTACGTCGAATGGATCGGCGACATCGCCGACCCGGCCTTCAACATCACGGCCGTCGAGACCGTGCGGGCCAACGTCTCCTCCGACGGGCAGGACTCCCGGCCGGTGAATTTCGACATCTCGATCAACATCCGCAACTCGCTCAACGACCTGGCGATCAGTTTCGGCCTGGCGGCCCCCGAGGACCTCGCCATGCAGAACCAGCTGAACTCGCTGACGGCCGAGCAGCGCGCCAACCAGGCGATGAACCTGCTGATCTACAACACCTACACCGGCCCGGGAACGACCGCGAAAGTCAGCTCCGAGAATCCGCTCAACACGTTCATCCAGAAGGAGCTGAACCAATGGGCGCAGAACAACCTCAAGGGCGTGGACCTCTCCTTCGGCATCGACTCCCACGGCGAAGACGACCCCAACGGCCAGCGCACCGACTACTCCTACCGGCTCTCGAAAAACCTCTTCAACAACCGCGTGCGGGCGGTCATCGGCGGCAAGTTCAGCACCGACGCCGACCCGTCGCAGAACCTCAAGGAGAACCTGATCGACGACATCTCGCTGGAATACATGCTCACCAAACGCGACAACATGTACCTGAAAGTCTTCCGCCACACGGGCTACGAGAGCATCCTCGAAGGCGAGATCACCGAAACGGGCGTGGGTTTCGTCATCCGCAAGAAACTGTCGCGGCTGGGCGACCTGTTCAAGCCGATGCGTCCCAAAACCAAAAAACCGAGAAAATGAGTCCGCAGCGCATCCGAAACATCGTTCTGCCCCTCTGCGCCGTGCTGCTGGCGGCCTCCTGCTCCACCACCCGGCGGCTGGGGAGCGACGAGGTGCTGTATACGGGCGTGAAAAAGATCCTCATCGAGCCGGATTCGGGCGTCGTGCTCACTCCGGCGGCCGAGTCGGCGGTGAAGGAACCGCTGTCGGTCGCACCGAACAATCCGCTTTACAGCCCCTACCTCCGCACCCCGCTGCCCGTCGGGCTGTGGGCCTACAACCACCTCTATACGCCGAAGGAGAAAGGATTCAAATACTGGTTCTACAAGCGGCTGGCCAAACAGCCGGTGCTGATCTCCAAGGTACAGCCGCAGCTGCGCACGAAGGTCGCCGAGCAGGTCCTCGAAAATTACGGGTACTTCGGCTCCCGCGCCGCCGACTCCCTGCTCTACCGCAAGCGCGGCCGCAAGACGAAAGTCCGGTACACGCTCGGCATCGCACCCGCATGGCACTATTCGTCCATCGCCTATCCGCAGGCCGTCGGGGGTCTGAAACAGCTGATCGACAGCCTACAAGCCACCTCCCTGCTGCGCGTCGGGGCGCAGTACAACCTCGACTCGCTCACGCTCGAACGCAAACGCATCTCCCAGCTGCTCCGCAACCGTCCCGAATACATGGAGTACCTGGCCGACACGACCGCCGGCCGACGGCAGGTCGCCCTGCGCCTGAACCTCCGGCCGAACGTTCCGCAGGCGGCCCTCATGCCCTACCGCGTGGGCGACGTCACGGTCCGCCTGACCAACATCAAACCCGGCCCTGCGGATACGCTGCGCCTGCCGGACGCGACCGTCATCGCCCGGCGGCCGCTGAAAATCCGCCCCCGGGTCCTGTCCCGCGCCCTGACGCTCCGGCCCGGGCAGCTCTTCACCGTCGACGCCCAGAACCGGACGCAGACCGACCTCAACAAACTGGGGATCTTCCGCTCCGTCAACCTGAGCGTCACGCCGCTCGACTCGCTGCGCGGCTCCGACACGCTCGACGTGGAGATCGACGCCCGGTTCGACTACCCGCTGGAGGCGGCCCTGGAGACCGACGTCACCTCGAAATCGAACAGCTTCATCGGCCCGGGCGTCACCTTCCGGGTCAGCAACAACAACCTCTTCCGCGGCGGCGAGGTCCTCTCCGTGAAGCTGAACGGCTCCTACGAATGGCAGACGGGCAACAAGAACTCCGGGGGACGCTCCTCGCGGCTCAACTCCTACGAACTGGGGCTGAACGCCAACCTCGACATCCCGAGGCTGCTGCTGCCCCGGAGCATGACGCGCCGGCAGAAATACCCGGGGAGCACGTCGTTCCAGCTGGGCGTCGACCTGATGAACCGTCCCAGCTTCTTCCGGCTGATCGCCTTCAGCGGTTCGGCGGGCTACAACTTCCAGACCTCCCCGTACAGCCGCCATTCGCTGACGGTCTTCAAGCTCACCTACAACAAACTGCTCCACACGACCGACTCCTTCGACCGGACGATGGACGAAAATCCGGCCATCGCCATGAGTTTCCGCAACCAGTTCGTGCCCTCGATCAACTACACCTACACCTTCGAGCGGACCTACGGCGCCACGGGCAACCGGCGCTTCTACTGGCAGAACAGCGTCACGTCGGCCGGCAACCTGCTTTCGGGCATCCTGCGGGCCTTCGGCGAACGGCAGCCCCAGACCCTCTTCGGCAACCGTTTTTCGCAGTTCGTCAAGGAGGTCAGCGAAGTGAAGTTCTACCACCGCATCGGCCGCCGCAACAACTGGCTGGCGACGCGTCTCCTCGTCGGCGCGGGCTACGCCTACGGCAATTCGGAGGTGATGCCTTACAGCGAACAGTTCTACATCGGCGGTGCCAACAGCATCCGCGCCTTCACCATCCGGTCGCTCGGCCCGGGCAGCTACCGCCCGCCCGCGGACGACCGCAACGGCTACCTCGACCAGACGGGCGACTTCAAACTGGAAGCCAACATCGAATACCGCTTCGGCATCATGGGGCGGCTCAACGGAGCCGTCTTCCTCGACGCCGGAAACATCTGGCTGCTGAAGAAAGACCCCAAACGTCCCGGAGCCGAACTCAAATGGAAAGGCTTCCTGAACGACATCGCGCTGGGAACAGGCTTCGGACTGCGCTACGACATCAGTTACCTGGTCATCCGCGCCGACCTCGGCATCGGCCTGCACACCCCCTATCCGAACCCGGACAAGAAGGGCTACTACAACATTTCCAGTTTCAAGGACGGTCTCGGATTCCACCTGGCCATCGGGTATCCGTTCTAAACGTCCGCTCCGGCAAGGCAGGACGCCCGCCGCCATACCCGCGCCAAAGGCCTCCGGACGCGCCGCCCTTCGGCGTCCGCATCCGTCCCTTCGATCCTTTCCGGTCCGCAGAAATCGCGGCCGTCACTTCCCGTTCGCAGAAATCCCTTTCGCCATTCCCGGCGGCATGCCGCATCGCTGCCGCACCTGCGCCATGCCCCTTCGTCCCCGGACAGCGGCTGTTCCGGACGAACCGGTCCCGTCCGGACATCTGCGCATACCATTCCGACCATCCGGTCCGGAACGCGGCGGAGCGCCCGGGTTATCCGGCCATTCCGCAAGCATCAAATGCACGGAGAAGAGACAGCTTGCAGCTGCCATATAATACCGAATTTACGAGAATACAATTTTCAATACGAAAACAAACCCAAGGGTTAAGGTTGTAGTTGCCCGCACAAATTCCGATCTGCATTTTTGTTCAGATTACCCCTTTGAAAGAACAAAAACAGCCAATATGACTACGACTCCTCCCGAAACTCCGAATGCCTCTGTAAACACACGTTCATCATCCCATCCGTCATCGCTGTTTCAGTAAGTCCGGGTAGATTCTGTTGGCTTCCCATCAACCATCAAAATCCGCTTAATATGTACGTTTCCGAACACCTGAAATGGCGCATTCTGATTGCGCAAGCCCTCAAATCGTTCCACTTCGAGCGCGAAAATGCCAACCGTAACCTCAAACTGGTCTTCGAGACCTTCGGCAAGTATCTGTTAGGCACGACCTACGACACGTTCCTGAACTACCTCAACAAGGAGAAGTACGACATCTCGAAACTCAAACTGCCGCCGTACATCCTGATCGCGCTGAAACTGCTCGACGCCATCCGGCTCGCGTGCGACCGCCTGCATGCCCGCAGGCCGAACGCCTCGTGGACGCTGACCGCAATCGTCGAGGAAGTGCTCGCCGTCGTGCGCGAGAAAGAGACGGAGCACCCCGGCCGGAAAACCCGCGTCGACTGACCCTGAACCGCAAAAGAAACCGGGCTGCAAGATCGCTTGCAACCCGGTTTTCGCATGCTGCGGAAAGAAGGGGATTCGAACCCCTGAAACCCTTTAGGGGTTTACTCGCTTTCCAGGCGGGCCAGTTCAACCACTCCTGCACCTCTCCTTTCGGTTCGCAAAGGTAATAATTATTTTCAGATTTTACCAAAAATTGCCGTTTTTCCTTCGGCGGGACGGGCGGCCTGTCCCTGGGCGGGGGCAATGCGGCGGTTTGCCCGCAGCCGGCCGGGTTATTGCTGCCAGACGGTCTGGAGCAGTATCCAGAATGAAAACCGGAGGAAGGAGCCGGCCAGCGCCAGGAGTGCCGTCGTCCGGGGGCGTACCTTGTATACCCCCAGGGCGATCATGCAGACCATGCCGATGAAGGGGGCCCAGAAGACCACCGCAAGCCATACGCCGTATTTGTCGACCCGTTCCTGCTGCCTGCGGAGCGTGTCGGGCTTTATCCTGAACCATTTTTCGAGCCATTCCCACTTGGCATACCAGTAGGAAGTCATCGCTCCCAGCCAATTTCCGACGGCCGCCACGGGCAGGCATATCAGGGGGTCGGCTTTTGCCGCGAGCATCCCGACAAGCAGTATGTCCGAGCTGAGCGGCAGCACCGTGCCGGCCAGGAAGGTGCCGAGAAACAGCCCCAGGTATCCTAAGTTGAGCAGCCAGTCCATAACCGTGTTTGCGAGGTTCCGTTCTTTATCCCCGGCAAAGATCGTCATTTTAAACCGTATCTGCAATATTTATCCGGGCAGGGTTCGTCAGGGCCGGGTGAATGAAAACGGGACTGCCTAAAACATGTTAGGCAGTCCCTTGCGACACACTATCGAAGAACAAATTGCATTGTTAGCGATTGTCCTGCGATTTTTTCGTGTACTGGTTATGTCCTTCAGGATTGTTGCTGCGCGAAGTGCGCCCTGAACCGGACGACTGGCTGCTTGCGGTTCCCCGGCTCGCCGAGCTGGTGCGCGAAGTGGTCGTGCGCGACGACTTTTCCGCCGATTTGCTTTGTCCGGACTGTGGATGGCCGGTGGTTTTGTTGTTAGACTCTTTCATGACTTTTAAAGAATTAAGTGAGACATTAATGCTGTCCGCCAGCCGAAGGCCCGAAGCCATGCGGTTGAAAGCCAGCCTGTACCGCATCTCCCCGCCGGGATGTACGGTATAGCAGACAACACAAAATAGATACCGAATATTTACGGAATATTTACCGGAACCCGAAGTGGATGATGCTCAGCCGGGAAATGCTATGCGAATCAATCCTTTTTCCGTACCCAAACGGCTAATTTGCCTCCGTGTACCTTGAAAAGAGCTTTCCCGTCGTCACCGATGGTCAGTTCGTCGTCGTAGCTCCCGGTGATCTCATGCCACGTTTCATTGGCATGCGCTACGCCTACCGACATCACCTTCTCGCCGTCCTCGCCGTTGGAAAGGAGCAGTGCCAGGCCGGAATCCGGATGTCGCTCGTCGCCCGAGCGGGTGAAGCCTACCGTATTGGGATGGTCGAAATAATCCGTCTGTTCGCCGAAGGCGCGGGAGCGGCGGGCATCGAGCAGAATATCGAGGATGGGGCGGTGGGGCGACCCTTCGCCTTTCATGCTGTAATAATCGCCGTAGAAGACGCAGGGATACCCCTCTTTCATCAGCAGGATCAGTCCGTACGCCAGCGGTTTGAACCACGATTTGACCTGCGATTCGAGTGAACTGCCGCGCTGCGAGTCGTGGTTGTCCACGAACGTCACGGCCAGCGTGGGGTATTTCTGCACGAGCGTGTCGTCGAGCAGCGTCCGCATGTCGAAGTCGCGCCCCTGCTGCGATGCCGTGAAAAGTTTGAAGTGAAGCGGCGCGTCGAACAGGTCGATCTGGTGGTCTACGGCGTCGAGGTAGGCCTCCAGCGATTCGAAATCACCGCTCCAGTACTCGCCGACGGCGTAGAACTCCTTGCCCCGCGAAGTCCGGACGCTGTGCATGAAGTCGGCGATGAACGCATTCTTGATGTGTTTGAGCGCGTCGAGGCGCATGCCGTCCGCATTGAGCGTCTGGGAAATCCATATGCCCCAGCGTTTCATTTCTTCGACCACCTCGGGATGATCGAAATCCACGTCGTTGAAGATCAGGAAATCGTAGTTCCCGTTCTCGCCGTCGACGCCTTCGCTCCACTTCTTGCCTTCGCCCTGGATGAGGTAGATGGCCCGTTTGCCGGTCTCGTAAACCTGGTCGGTTCCCGAGAAGTGGTACCAGTGCCATTTGAAGGGAGAATATTTGTCGCCGCGTCCCGGAAAGGAGTATCCCGTCCACCCCTCGACTTCGACGGGCGCGCCGATCACCTGCTCGCGGTTCTCGGGATCGACCTCGCAGGCCATGAATTTCTCGGTATAGTCGGCGCCGGTCTTCTGGTTCATCACCGTGTCGAGGTAGACGGATATCCCGTTTTCGTGGAGCGCCGCGACCGCTTCTTCCAGTTCGTGCCGCGTGCCGTACTTGGTGCGGACAGTCCCTTTCTGGTCGAACTCCCCCAAATCGTACAGGTCGTACACGGCGTATCCCTCGTCCTGTTGTTCGTCGGCCTTGTAGGCCGGCGGTATCCAGACCGACGTGATGCCGATGTCGTGCAGGTGTTTGGCATCCTCTTTCAGGTGCACCCATAATTTACCGTCGTTGGGCAGATTCCATTCGAAATACTGCATCATTACTCCGTTTTTCATAAAGCCGATATGTGTTTAATGGTTAAGGTTTTTCGCTGCAAAGTACATGCTAAACAGGATGAACGCCCCGGGGAAATTCCGGGGCGCTCTCACCTGCAGGCCGGCGGGGGCGTCAATCCTGCCCGACCGGCTGGCGCCGGGGCGCCTCGGCGTCCTGCGAATCGTACTGGCTCCACTGGAGGTTTTTCTCCGGCGTCGCCTTGCGGATTTCGCTGCTGCGCTGCTTGCTGAGCTTCTTGTCGGCACTGCGCACCGAAGCCTCCGTGCGGGGCGTGCCCTGCGGTTCCGGCTCCGGCTCGGGGCGCTCCTCCGGAGAGGGCTGCCATTCAAAATCCGGGCCGTGCTGTGCTTCAAACTGACAGTGGCCCAGCTTTTCATAACATGCGCGATGGTACGGGGCGCCGCAATCCGGGCAGACGACGATGTCGTCCTCGGGCTTCAGCGGCTGACGGCAGGCAACACAGTTGCAGCCTTTAAAATTGAACATGAATGATCCTCCGAATGGTTGCTGCACCGGGGTTCCGGTACAGAGATTATGGCTATTATAGACCATTCTCTTAAAAAAGGAAAGTAAATTTCCTGAACAAACCTTGAACAATGACACACAGAAACGAAAAAAGGCAGAGGCTTTCAAGGGCACGGAACCCGCCGCAGGACGGAAAAATCCAGCAGTGCCCCCCTTATATATTACCTTAAATATAGAAGTGGTTCGGCGGCTGGATAGACGCTAAAATCCATGTGCATTTCCCCAAGCGGCCGGTTGGGGCGGCCGGGCTGCAAAATTGTGGGTAACGAAGGGCGGTTGCGGTGAATTCAGGCACAAATCGCCCCCGGCGGGCGGGAAAGCAGGGGAAAACAGGACGGATTGCTCCCTGTTCCTGCGGCGTATCCCTGGCGGGCGCACGGACGGTGCATCATGAAAGCAGCGGCATTTACCAGGCCCCGGCCGCACAAAATCAGAAAAAACGGCGTGAGAGGGCTTTACTTTGCCGTAAGAATTCTGTATACTAAAACTAATACTGTTTTAACGCCGATCAGAAAGGTGCGCTTATATGATTACCATTGACGAACTGAAAACGCAGTTGGGCGAATACGAAACCGCTGTGAAGGACCTGGGCGAGGCCCTGGCCATTACCGCCAGCGAAAAGCGTGTGGCCGAGCTGGAACACAAAATGAGCCAGCCGGGCTTTTATGACGATGCCGAAGCCAGCCAGAAGGTGTTTGCGGAGGTCAGCGACCTGAAGGGCAAGCTGGAGCGCTACGGCAAGCTGACCCGCCTGTACGACGACGCCGACACCATGCTGCTGCTGTGCGAGGAAGAGAACGACCCCGAGATGATCCCCGAGGCCGAGGAGAGTGTGCACAAGGTGGCCGAGGCCATTGACGAGCTGCAGATGATCACCCTGCTGAGCGGGGAGTACGACAAGAACAACGCCATTCTCACCTTCCACGCCGGCACCGGCGGAACCGAGGCGCAGGACTGGGCAGATATGCTGTTCCGTATGTACAACCGCTGGGCGACTGCTCACGGCTTCAAGGTTTCCACGCTGGACTATCAGGACGGCGACGAGGCCGGCATGAAGAGCGGCAGCATTATGGTGGAAGGCCCCAACGCCTACGGCCTGCTGAAGAGCGAGAACGGCGTGCACCGTCTGGTGCGCATCAGCCCCTTTGACGCAAACAGCCGCCGCCAGACCAGCTTTGCCAGCCTGGAG
>ERZ773145.2146-NODE-2146-length-14524-cov-7.034418_pt1 | contig 14524 bp, 9 predicted proteins | sample MGYA00580848_ERZ773145 | MGnify/ENA primary metagenome ERZ773145 (study PRJEB29015, sample SAMEA2737858) | human gut metagenome | biome: human gut; feature: human-associated habitat; material: faeces | place: China | collected 2012 ... | reverse complement strand
GCTGCCGCGCCGATGCCGCGGAGGCCCGGCCGGAGTGGTTCGGCGGGTAGGGGACAGGAACGTTTTTTTGAGGGGCTGGGAACTATGGTGCTGTGACCGCGGTCTCCGGGAAGGGGAAGGCGAACAGGCCGGGAGCGCCAGGCCATCGGGGAGATAGCATGCGGGGCAGGCCGCCCCGCAGGCAGGCAGGCAACGGGCCGTGCCCTTCCTTGCGAACGGGCGGGCTTTCTGGCATACTTTCTGCCTGCGGATTCCTGTGCGCGGGGCATCTGTTCCCCAAGGAGTATGACATGCAGCCAGAGCTTCTTCTTTTCGACATCGGCAATACCTGCATCAAGGTCGGTCTGGCCGACTCCCGGGGAGTGATGACCTCCTACAATCTGCGCACGGACCCCGCCCAGACCTCGGACAGTCTGGGCCTGACCCTGCTGGAGCTGCTGCGCCACGCCGGTGCCGAGCCCCGTTTCACGGCCTGTGTGGCCTCGTCGGTGGTGCCGGGTTTCGATCCCTTGTTGCGTGAAGCCGTCCAGCGCTATCTGGGCTGCCCCCTGTGGATGGTGCCGCAGGACATGCCCATCCCCCTGCAGAACCATTACGAGCGCCCGCAGGAAGTGGGCGCCGACCGCCTGGTGGGCGCCTATGAGGCGCGCCGTCTGCATCCCGGCCCGGAATCCCTCATCGTGGTGGACTTCGGCACGGCCGTCACCTTTGACTGCATCAGCGGCAATGCCTACCTCGGCGGCCTGATCTTTCCCGGCCCGCGCACGGCCATCTCGGCCCTGGCGCGCGAAACGGCCCAGCTGCCCCGCGTCAACCTGGACGTGGACGCCCTGGAGCCCGCGCCCGGCCGCAGCACGTCGGTGAGTATCCAGCACGGTCTGGTCTTCGGCTTCGCCTGCATGGTGGAAGGCCTGACGCAGCGCCTGAAAAAGGGGCTGCCCGGTGACTGCCTGGTGCTGGCCACGGGCGGCTTTGCCCCGTCCATCGCGCGCATCAGCCCCGACGTCTTCGATGCCGTGCTGCCCTCGCTCTTGCTGGAGGGCCTGCGCCGCCTGTATTACGAACGTCACCCCTATTGAGGGCCGTACCGGCCGTGCCGCCCCGTGCGGCAGTGGGCCCGGGCCTGCCGTCGCGCGCAGGGCCCGGATGCCCCCTTGTGGGGAAGAAAGATTTTTGCGGCAGGGCTTCCCTGTCGCCGGACAATGGCCCCGCCACCGCCCGTGGGGGCGCAGCGGAGAAAACGACTCTTTCGCGCGGCGGAAGAATCAACCTTCAAAGGAGCGATTATGAGCAGCAGCATTGCGTCTGTGTATGCCCGCGAGATCCTGGATTCGCGCGGCAATCCGACCGTGGAAGTGGAAGTTTCTCTGGAGTCCGGCCACAGCGGCCGCGCGGCCGTGCCTTCCGGCGCCTCCACCGGCAGCCGTGAGGCCCTGGAACTGCGTGACGGCGGCAAGCGTTACGGCGGCAAGGGCGTGACCAAGGCCGTGGAGAACGTCAACAGCGAGATCGCTGACGCCCTGCTGGGCCTGGACGCCCTGCAGCAGGTGCAGCTGGACAACACCCTCATCGACCTGGACGGCACCGACAACAAGAGCCGTCTGGGCGCCAACGCCATGCTGGGCGTGTCCATGGCCTGCGCCCGTGCCGCCAGCGAATACCTGGGCCTGCCCCTGTACAAGTACCTGGGCGGCGTCAACGCCAAGGTGCTGCCCGCGCCCATGATGAACATCATCAACGGCGGCGCCCACGCCCCCAACAACCTGGACATCCAGGAATTCATGATCATGCCCCTGCGCGCCCAGAGCTTCCGTGATGCCCTGCGCATGGGTTCCGAGATCTTCCACGTGCTGAAAAAGCTGCTGGAAAAGGACGGCCACGTGACCAGCGTGGGCGACGAAGGCGGCTTTGCCCCCAACCTGAAGAACCACGACGAAGCTTTCAGCTACATCGTCAAGGCCATCGAAGAAGCCGGCTACATCCCCGGCAGCGAAGTGGCCCTGGCCATCGACGCCGCCGCTTCCGAATTCTATCAGGACGGCAAGTACGTGCTGAAGGGTGAGAACAAGACCTTCAACAATGCCGAAATGGCCCAGTGGCTGGCCGAGTTCACCAGCAAGTACCCCCTGATCTCCATCGAAGACGGCATGGCCGAAAGCGACTGGGACGGTTGGGGCATGCTGACCGCCAGCCTGGGCGAACGCACCCAGCTGGTGGGCGACGACGTGTTCGTGACCAACCCCTCCATCCTGGCTGAAGGCATCGCCGAAGGCGTGGCCAACTCCATCCTCATCAAGCTGAACCAGATCGGCACCGTGACCGAGACCCTGGACACCATCGAGATGGCCAAGGAAGCCGCCTACACCACGGTGGTCTCCCACCGTTCCGGCGAGACCGAAGACAGCTTCATCGCCGACCTGGCCGTGGGCGTCAACGCCGGCCAGATCAAGACCGGCTCCCTGTGCCGCTCCGAGCGCATGGCCAAGTACAACCAGCTGCTGCGCATCGAAGAAGAACTGGGCGACGGCGCCGAATTCTTCGGTCCCATGCTGGCGGAATACTACGCCCTGGACGAGAGCGAAGACTAATCCGGCGGACGCAGGCACGGCCTGCCGTCATCCGTATTCCCGAGGGGGCCGCAAGGCCCCCTTTTTTATGCGGCAGGGAGAGCTTGCCGGACAAAAGCGCCGCCTTCATCAAGAGAAGGCGGCGCATTGCATTTGGGGGAGGGGCGTCAGACGGAGCCCTTCTCCGTCGAAGGAGAGACCCTCCGGAGCATGTGGCTATTTCCGCTCCAGCTCGTGGGCATCCACGTAGGCGTCGAAGGTCTCCAGATCCATGGGCGGGGAAAAGAGATAGCCCTGTCCGTACTTGCAGTGCGAGGCAAGGAGTTTTTGCAGCTGGTCTTCGGTCTCCACGCCCTCGCAAAGGATCTCGATGCCGAGGCGGCGGGCCATGTCCACGAGCGAGGAAATGATGATCCAGACCGAGCGCTGCTTTTCCTGCCCGGGGGCCAGGAAGGCCCGGTCCAGCTTGATGGTGTCGAAGCCGAAGGAATGCAGCATGGCCATGGAGGAATAGCCCTTGCCGAAGTCGTCGAGGCTCAGGCCGATGCCCGCACGGCGCAAGGCATCGAGGGTGCGGATGAAGGCTTCTTCATCCAGCCAGGCCATGCTTTCCGTGACCTCCACATGCAGCAGGTGGGCGGGAACATCGTGGCGGGCCGCGATGCCGAGGACGGTCTCGACATAGTTGTCGTGGAAGAACAGGGCCTTGGACTGGTTGATGCTGATGGGGGGCACCTTTTTGCCTTCGTCCAGGCGGCGGCGTATCCAGGCGCAGACCGTATCCAGGACAAAGAGGTCCAGTTCGCGGATGAAGCCGTTCTGCTCGAACAGGGGGATGAATTCGTCGGGATAGACCATCTTCCCGTCCGGGCCCTGCCAGCGGATGAGGGCCTCGGCCCCGAGCAGTTTCCTGTCCGCAAGGCAGACCTGGGGCTGCATGAAGACGGTGAACTCCCCGTGTTCCAGGGCGTTGACCATACGGTTCTCGATGTCGTTGGCCTTGAGCTGCCGGGCCCCGATGAGCTCGTTGTAGATCAGGAACTGCGAGCGGTAGCCGCCGGAAGCGATACTGGCTTCCGCCGTTTCGGCATAGAGCAGATAACGGGAGACGAAGCGCTCGGATTCGTTGATGTTTTTTCCCGCCCCCGACGTGGGCTGCGGTTCGTGTTCTTCCATGTCGGCGTCGTTGCGGATGACGTACACGCCGCAGGAGAAGCTCACCGGGCGCTGGTACAGCTTGCGGGCCATGTCCGCGACGCTGAACAGCTCTTCCATGCGCTGGGTGAAGGTGGTCTCGTCAGGGCATCTCCAGAGCAGGAGATATTGTCCCGAGCCGCTGTAGGCGGCCAGTTCCCCCTGGCGGCTGCGCAGGGCGAACTCGCGGTTGCAGAAGCGGATCAGGCTGTCCCCGGTGCGCAGGCCGCAGGCCCGGTTGATGAGCTTGAGCTTGCGGATGTTGATGGTGGACAGATAGTAACGCCGCGGGTCCTTTTGCAGGATCTTGGCCGCATCTATAAGGAACCTGGCCCGGTTGGGGCCCTGCGTCACGGGATCGGTGAGCGCCGCCGCGCGGAGATCGGCCAGACGCCGCCTGTTGTGGCGCATGACGAGGAGCATGATCAGGCCCAGCAGCAGGCCCAGGCCGCAGAGCGTCTCCACCAGGTTCCGGCGCAGGAAACGGCGGATGACGTCCAGCAGGGAATCCGGCGCGGCGGAAAGGAGCAGAGCGTCGATGGTGGCCGTGGTGGTGGAGGTGATGACCTTGTCCAGCACGGAAGTCACGAAGGGCGAGGCATGGGGCGAGGTGCCCAGCGCCATGGGATACATGGCCCGGGTGGGGAGCAGCAGCCCGTCCTTGGGCGGATCGTCCTGGAGCGTCGAGCCCGGATAGGGCCAAATCTGGAAGTCCACTTCACCAGCCTCGAAAGCTTTTCGGCAAGCCGAAAACGAGGGATAGAGCTTGGGGATATCGTCTGGATAGGTGCTTTTGTAGGCCAGCATCACGCTGTACATCTCGTTGGTGAAGCCTACCGTACATCCCTGGCCGGGGAGTTTGTTACTTTGGACCCGTCCTACCATAGTGATAGGGGCATTGTAATAGATCTTGCCTGAAAAAATGCCTTTGCTGCGCAGGAAGGAAAGCTGGGGATAGACGTCGGGCATGATGTCCGCCGTGCCGTCGGCCAGCGCCTTGAGGCAGGCATCATAGGACGGCAGGGGGATGTATTTAAAATGGATGCCGCTCTGGCGTTCCAGCATCTTCAGGAAGGCATAGAGGAAATGGCCCCCGTGTTCGGGGTCCATCATATCCTGTTCGCGGCTGTAGGCCACGCGGATGACAGGTTTGGTGGCCAGCCACCGGCATTCGGACCGGGTGAAGACCACGGGCACGTCCGAGGAGGTGTTGAGATAACTGTCGTACAGGCGGGCCAGATAGGTGGGGTGGTTCAGCAGGATCTGGCGCATGGCCTCGTTGAGCGGGTCCATGATCGCACTGTCATCCTTGCGGGTGACGAAGAAGAAGGGGTCCGTGGAGATGGTGGCCACCACCTTGGTGCCCTTGCCCTGGAGAACGCCGTCCACATAGCCGTCGATGCGGCCTTCGGCCAGGGCCTGGGACATCTCGTTGCTTTCCTCGAAGAAGAACGACTCGAAGGAAAAACCGTTCTGGGCGGCAAAGCGCTTCATCACGTCATACTGGAGGGAGTCGGTGAAAAAGCCGATGCGCATGCCGTTGAAGGCTTCCAGATCCATGTAATGCATGTCGCTCATGCTGGAGACATGCAGACAGGTGTTCTCGTATCCGGCACGCAGTTTGGAAAAGCTGTAGAGCCGGGAACGCTCGGGCGTGAAGCTGATGCCGCAGGAAAGGTCGATGGTGCCGTCGTCCAGGCGCTGGGCCAGCTCGTCGAAGCGGATCTTGACCCACTTGTATTCCCATCCCGTATAGCGCGAGATGGCCGTGAGCAGGGCCACGGCATAGCCGGAAAGGTGTTCCCCTTCACCTTCGAAAACGCCGTGCTGGTCGAAATAGCCCACACGGATGATCTTGGATGCTTTATAATTGGCGGCGATGTCTTCGGGAGAGAAAAAATGGAAAGTCGTCCTGTTCAGGGGCAGGCTCGTTTCCGCCTGGACCGGGGTTTTCCCGGAGGAGGCGGCGAGAGCTCCCTGGGGAACGGGCAGGAGCAGGCAAAGCAGGAAAAGCAGCAAAGTTCGGAGCATGGTACGTTCTCACATCATGCCGCCGCATCGGAGACATGGCATCACGGCAGGGACTTCCCGGGGACGGGAAGGGCCGTTCAAAGTATGAATGTACAACGCATCATGCTCGGAGCGCAAGACGCTGCGGGGCCTATGGGTCAGGGATATCGCGGACTTGAGCTTGCCGCGCTCCCGGAGTATACTCCGCCCCTTCCACGCGCCGGCCCCGGCGCCAACGTCAGCCACGAGGTCGCCATGATCCTTATTGATGGAAAGCAGACTGCCCGCGACATCCGCGCGGAACTCAAGGCCCAGGTGGAGGCCGCTGTGTCGGCCGGCCGCCGCGCTCCCGGCCTGGCCGTGATCCTGGTGGGAGAAGATCCCGCATCGCAGGTCTACGTGCGCAACAAGGAACGTGCCTGCGCCGAGGCGGGCATCCTTTCCTTCCCCTACCGTCTGCCTGCCGATACCACGCAGGAGGCCCTGCTGGCCCTCATCGCCGAGCTCAACGGCCGTGACGACGTGGACGGCATCCTTCTGCAGCTGCCCCTGCCCAAACATCTTTCCGCCTCCGCCTGCCTGCTGGCCATCGACCCGGCCAAGGACGTGGACGGCTTCCATCCCGAGAACGTGGGGCGCCTTTCCCTCAACCTGCCCGGCATGGTCTCGTGCACGCCGGCGGGCGTCATCGAGCTGCTGCGCCGCTACAACCTGCCCACCCGCGGCAAGAAGGCCGTGGTGCTGGGCCGTTCGGACATCGTGGGCAAGCCCCTGGCCCTGCTGCTGGCCCGTCCCGGCGAATTCGGCGATGCCACGGTGACCCTGTGCCACTCCCGCACGCCCGATCTGGCGGCGGAATGCCGCAGCGCGGACTTCCTCTTTCTGGCCATCGGCCGCCCGCGCATGATCACGGGCGACATGGTCCGCGAAGGCGCGGTGATCATCGATGTGGGCATCAACCGCACGGACGACGGCCTGTGCGGCGACGCGGACTTCGAATCCGTGAGCAAGAAGGCCGCGGCCATCACGCCCGTGCCCGGCGGCGTGGGCCCCATGACCATCGCCATGCTGCTGAAGAACACCGTCCAGGCCTGGGAAGGCCGTGCGTAACGGCCCGCTCGCGGCATAAGCCTGACTTGTATTGGGGGAAGGAAGCATCCTGCGTCCTTCCCCTTTTTTCGTCCTGCCGGTCATCCCAGGCGGATGGGGCCTGTGCTGCTGTTGCTTCGATACCCGTGATGTCCGGCCGTCTGCGGAGGGCCCGTCTTCCCTGCTGCCGGTTTGTCCGCAAGGCCGAAGAGGGCGCTGCGGCGGGCAGGCGGAGGAAGCTCTGTGCCGCAGGGCGGGACATGCCGGATGGCCTGCATACAGTGCGGCACAAGACAAGGAACGTACTCTGGCCGTGGTAGACACGGTCGCGTCCCCGAAAGGCGGGACGCCGGCAAATAAGAAGGAAGGAGACGCATCATGCGCGTGATGATGGCCCTGCTGCTGGGTCTGTATCTGGTCGTGCCCGCGCGGGCGGCCGACGGCGGGCCGGTCCTGCTCCTGCCGGGGCTGTCCGGCCCGCCGGCGGAAGCGGCGCCGGGCTACCGCTGTGCCGATTTTCTGGAAGAGGCGGGACTCAGGCCGGAGGGGCTGGAATATCTTTTTTGCCGTCCTGCCACGGAACCGCGTACAGGACGCCGGACCCTCACGGCCCGCTATCGTGTGCCGGGGCCGCAGGCCGCCGCCGTGGAGACGGCCTTGCGGGAGCGCACCGGCATGGCCGCTCTGGAACGCCAGATGGGTATCTGGCAGCTGCCGGAAGGCGGGGAAGGTCGGTTCGTCCTGCGGCAAAGCACAGGGGAGGGCAGGCCCGGCGGACAAATGGCGGGCACGTTTTTTTCGGTCCAAGGGCTGCGGGACGGTCTTTCCGGGGATGGCGCCACCGGCAGCGAGGCCGGCACGCTCCCGTCTGCCGGGCGCTCTGTCCCTGCGGCACAGGATGACGGGATGGCCGGAGCTGCCGGAAGCGTCGCGGAGGGAAACCCGGCCGCTGTACCGGGTGCCGCAGCTGAGGAGAGGGCGGCCCTTGCGGACAGCGCTCCAAAGAAGGGGCCGTCCTGCACGGTAAGCATGGGAGAGGTCCCGCAGCAGGGGACGTTCGCACCACAGCGGGAAGACTGGGGAAAAGTGTCCTGGTTCGCGGTGACGGTGCGTTTGGAGCTGCCCCGGTAACTGATGGTTCTGGGAGACCTGTTGCCAGCGCGGGCGTGGATGATCTTTGGCATGGCCTGCGGGAAGGAAGCACTGCTCCCGGTACAGGACGGTAGCAGGGAGCTATTGGTGCGTCCGCGGGATGGGCTCGCTTTGGGGCTTCCCGCGCCACACAGGCACGTCCCTGTCTCTCTATCTATACGTGGCCAGGCCGTACAGGCCCAGAGACGGCACGTGATGCCGGAAAGGTATCGCAGAAAAGGTGGCCGTGCCTGTCGTGGTCGTGGCTGCTGGAAGGCCTGTCCCGTGCTGCCGGCGTCGGCAGACAGGGGCGGCAGCCTTTCGGCAAGAGGCTTACTTTTGCCGGGGCGGCATCTCGGCCTTGATTTGGCGCAGGAGCCGGCGCTGTTCCGGGGACCAGAGCAGGGGCTTCAGCTTGCGTGTCCAGGGCGAGGTCAGGCGGGCGAACATGCCCACCAGGACGGCCGAGAGCACGGTGCCTTCGCGCAGGCCCACGATGCTGCCCAGCACGGCAAGGCCGAGAAGGCACGAGGCCAGGACCAGCGAGCAGTCGAACAGGACCTTGATGTTGCCGAAGTTCTTGCGGGAACGTGCCGCGATGACGATGACCAGGCCTTCGCCGGGGATGACCGTGGCATTGCTCATGATCTCAAGACTGATGCCCGCGCCCAGCACGGCACTGCCCACGATGCACATGACGATCTGCCAGACATAGACGTCCGTGACCAGCGCGCCGGTGAGGTGCATCCAGAAGTCGATGAACACGCTGAAGATGAGCACGGCCGGGATCTGCAAGAGCTCCGCGATGCCCAGCCTGCGCCGGAGCAGGATGCGCTGGAGCAGCAGGAAGAGCAGGTTGCAGGCAAAGGTCGTGGTGCCCAGGGTCAGGCCAAAGATGGCGGCCAGGGTATAAGGCAGGGTCGTGATGGGGGTGGTGCCCAGGTGGGCCTGGGTGATCAGGGCGATGCCCAGGGCGTTGAAGAACAGCGAGACGGAAAGACAACCATACCGTTTGACGACATCCGAAGTTTTCACGATGGCCCCCTTGCACGCGGCATGTCCGGGAAATAGCGCGTCTCCTCCCCCCTGGGACGGCTGCCGGGAAGCTCCTGACCGGCGTGTGAGACACAGAGTAATCATTGCGGGGAAGACTGCAAGGAGGGGCGCTGCCACAGGGCCGGCCGGACAGGCGGGGACGGTCAGCGCTTGAGGACGACGTATTCTTTTTCTTCCCGTGTCCCTTTTTGCAAGTTGCACTGCGGACAGGAGAGTTCCAGGTTGGACAGATCCCATTCGTCGCCCCCGGCCGCGATGGGGACGATATGGTCCACATGGAAGTTCTTTTTACTGACCAAGGCGCCGCATTTCATGCAGATGCCGCCGTCGCGCACATAGACAACCTGGCGTACACGCGACCAGTCCGTGAGCATGAAGAAGTCCCGCAGGCAGCGGGGCCCGCAGAAGGTGTGGCGGTTGTCCAGGGTGCGCTGGCCGCACATGCGGCAGAGCATCCGTCCTTCCTCGTCCTTGCGGCGCGGGAAGCGCTCCTTGTTGCTGCGTCCGTGTCTGTCGCTCATGGCGTATCGTCCTGCTGTTTGCGGTGTAGCGTTGGCGTCTTGCCGAGGGCTGCCGGGCAGACGCCCGATTCTTCAAGGTTGCCATGACGGTGTTCCAGAATGTGGACACTGTGGGGGAAATTTTTCAAGGGTAGCCGGATCACCAAAAAAGAAAGCCATCCCGATGGATTGGGATGGCTTGGGGAAATTCTGCCGGCTGGGAAGTTAGTCGTTGCTAAATACAGCTTGCTCCATTTTTTTATTGAGCAAGTTATTGGGAAAACAGCGTATCAGCAGGGATTCTGCAATATCGATAAACTCATCGGCAACGCTATAGGCACTGAAGTAGGTCGCGATATCAGAAAGGAATACATTGCACTCAACGATCTGTCTCGGCTTATCGCAAGATGGTATGAATTGTTGGTTCCGTGTAGGGTGGCTAACGAGCATCATACGTTGCAAATTTTTTCTTTTCCTATTGAGGGCAGAATTCATCTCCATCCAGAGACTTTGTCTTTTGGCTTTCCCAACATAGATAGATTTTCCTCTGCTGTCGAAGAAGACGTAAATCCCGTGGTGTTCTTCCAGTGAGTCTCTGAGACCGGCGGCATATGTGCTACTGTTCGCATCGAAGAGTTCCCAGTTGGCTGCCCTTCTGCTGAGTGTCAGGTCGATAGGGTAAAACTCTACAAGGGGCTTGATGGCAGTTTTAAAAGCATTTTCCCGTGCTTCCCTTTGTGCCACTTCGTGTGTATGGCGGATGAGGCTAACAATCTGACGTGCGGACAGATTTTTTTCTTGCTGGTACAGCTGACTGATACGCGCTTCAGTGATTCCCAGGTAAGGTGCCAATTCTCTATTGGTGTTTTTATGCAAAGCTGTTTTCAGCGCCTCGATAAGGTCTGTTCCTTGCATGATGGCCTCCTTAGCAAAACGGATAACAAAAAAGCGGTCCATTCCTAGAATGAACCGCTCTGTGCGCTTTAGATGGCGGAGAGGGAGGGATTTGAACCCTCGATACAGGTTTAAGCCCGTATACTCGCTTAGCAGGCGAGCTCCTTCGGCCGACTCGGACACCTCTCCGCTCAGGGAAGACATCGTCATTCCCGCGTGAGGCTGTACATTAGGCGGGAAGGGCCTACTTGTCAAGGGAAAATCCGGCAAAGGCACAAAAAAATCTTCGTCTTTGCCGGGAAGGCCCGGCGGGCGGCGTTGACCCCCGTACCGGCTTGGCGTATCCTGCTGCGTTCAATATCTTACGGAGGAACAACGCCATGAGCGAAAACAAGGCCGAGACCGTGGCCGCTGCCGCGGAAAGCAACGACAATCCCAAAGCCGGTGTGGACTTCATCCGCGCCCGCATCATGGACGACAACGCGTCGGGTCGTTTCGGGGGTCAGGTGCACACGCGCTTTCCTCCGGAACCCAACGGTTACCTGCATCTGGGCCATGCCAAGTCCATCTGCCTGAACTTCGGCGTGGCGCGCGAGTTCGGCGGCATGTGCAACCTGCGCTTCGACGACACCAACCCCGTCAAGGAAGACACCGAATACGTGGATTCCATCCGCGAGGACGTGAAGTGGCTGGGCGGTGAATGGGACGACCGCGAATTCTACGCGTCCAACTATTTCGACAAGCTCTACGAATACGCCGAGCAGCTCATCCTCAAGGGCAAGGCCTATGTGGACGACCTGAGCGCCGACGAGATCCGCGAGTACCGCGGCACCCTGACCCGTCCCGGCAAGGAGAGCCCCTGCCGCAACCGCAGCGTGGAAGAGAACCTGGACCTGTTCCGCCGCATGCGCGCCGGGGAATTCGCCGACGGCGAGCATGTGCTGCGCGCCAAGATCGACATGGCCTCGCCCAATCTGGTCATGCGCGACCCCACCCTGTACCGCATCCGCCATGCCGAACATCACCGCACGGGCAACAAGTGGTGCATCTATCCCATGTACGACTTCACCCACTGCCTGTCGGACTCGCTGGAAGGCATCACCCACTCCATCTGCACGCTGGAGTTCGAGAACAACCGCGAGCTCTATGACTGGGTGCTGGACGCCCTGGAAGTGTACCATCCCCAGCAGATCGAGTTCGCGCGCCTCAACCTCACCCACACGGTGCTGTCCAAGCGCAAGCTCATCCAGCTGGTGAAGGAAGGCTACGTCAAGGGCTGGGACGACCCGCGCATGCCCACCCTGAGCGGCCTGCGCCGCCGCGGCGTGCCGCCGGAGGCCCTGCGCGAGTTCTGCAGCCGCATCGGCATCGCCCGCTCCGACTCCATGGTGGATTACGCCGTGCTGGAATTCTGCATCCGCGAATACCTCAACGCCCACACCCCGCGCGCCATGGCCGTGCTGGATCCCGTGAAGGTGGTCATCGAGAACTACCCCGAAGACCAGGTGGAAGAATTCGAGATGCCCTGGCATCCCGAAGATGCCGCCTACGGCAGCCGCACCGTGCCCTTCTCGCGTGAACTGTGGATCGAGCGCGACGACTTCCGTCAGGATCCGCCCAAGAAGTATCACCGCCTGGCGCCCGGCGCGGAAGTGCGTCTGCGTTACGCCTATTTCATCACCTGCCGCGAAGCCGTGTACGACGATGCCGGCAATCTGGTGGAACTGCGCTGCACTTACGATCCCGAGAGCCGCGGCGGCCAGAGCCCCGACGGCCGCAAGGTCAAGGGCACCATCCACTGGGTCTCCGCGCGCCATGCCGTGCCCGCCACCGTGCGCCTGTACGAGCATCTGTTCTCGGCCGAGAACCCCAATGCCATGCCCGAAGGCCAGACCTTCCTGGATGCCATCAATCCCGACTCCCTGCGCGAAGTGACCGCCATGCTGGAACCGGCCCTGGCTGCCAAGGAAGTGGGCGCCAAGGTGCAGTTCGAGCGCGTGGGCTACTTCTGCAAGGACAAGGACAGCACCGACGAGCGCCCGGTCTTCAACCGCACCGTGGGCCTGCGCGATTCCTGGGCCAAGCAGGAAAAGAAGAACGCCTAGTCCCGGCGAAAGACGTTAGGGTGTCCGGCCGTGGCGGTGCCCCGCGCGATGAGGGGGGGACAAAGCCATGCCGTTGCGGCATGGAACGGCCGGAAAAACGGATTTGTGGAAAATAATCCTTGACTTCATGTGGGGATTTGTATATCTGAAACGTCTCAACGGGTCGTTAACTCAGTAGGTAGAGTATCTGCCTTTTAAGCAGAGAGTCGCAGGTTCGAACCCCGCACGACCCACCAAATTAAAATCTCAGAAAGCCCCACAAGGTATCGAACCCCTTGTGGGGCTTAACTTTTTTTCTTTTGTCCTCTCTCGCGTAGTCCCAGAAAGCCCCTGTACCTCTCGCCCATTTGTTGGTATTTTTGTTGGTATCTTGAAAAATACCAACACACCCGCCGAAAAAATACCAACAAATTGCCATGAAACTCACGGATGCCAAGCTTCGGAGCCTAAAGGCTACCGGCAAGACACGGAAGTTTTCCGATGAAGGAGGGCTGTACCTGCACCTTTCGCCCTCCGGGGGAAAACTCTGGCGTCTTGCCTATCGTTTTGGCGGCAAGCAGAAAACCCTCGCCCTGGGGAAATATCCTGCGGTCAGCCTCGTGGAGGCCCGTAAACGGCGCGAGGAAGCGCGGGAGCTGCTGGCCCGGGGGATCGATCCCGGCGAAGCGAAAAAAGAACGCAAGGCCGCTGTGGCCGCTGAGGTACTGGCTCAGGCCATGACATACGAAGTGGTGGCGCGAGAATGGTTCGCCAAGCATGCCCCCGGCTGGACGGCATCCAACAGGGACAGGATCCTTGCCCGGCAGGAGAGAGACGTTTTCCCCCTGCTGGGATCGCGCCCCATACGGGAGATCACTGCGCCGGACGTGCTGGCCGTGGCCCGCCGTATCGAGGAGCGCGGCGCTGTGGATACCGCTCACCGGGCCATGCAGGATTGCAGCCGCATTTTTCTTTATGCCGTCGCCTCGGGCCGTGCGGATGTGGATCCTGTGGCCAGCCTCAGGGGGGCGCTGTCTCCCATCCGTTCGCAGAGCTATGCCAGCATCAGGGAGCCGCAAGCCATCGGGGCCCTGTTGCGTAACATCGACGCCTACAAGGGAAACGTCATCGTGCGGGCGGCCTTGCGTCTGGCTCCCTATGTCTTCGTGCGGCCCGGAGAGCTGCGGAAAGCGGAGTGGGCGGAGATCGACCTGGACAAAGCGGAATGGCGCATCCCTGCCGAGAAGATGAAGATGCGCGTCATGCATATCGTGCCGCTGGCCAGGCAGGTGGTGGAACAGCTCCAGGCGCTTGCGCTGTACTCTGGCGGCGGGCGCTATCTGTTCCCCGGCATGCGGAGCAGGACAGCGCCCATCAGCGACATGACCCTGCTGGGCGGACTGCGACGCCTTGGCTACGGCAAGGATGAGATGACCGTCCACGGCTTCCGCAGCATGGCCTCCACCTTGCTCAACGAGCAAGGCTACAACCGGGACTGGATCGAACGGCAACTTGCCCACGGTGAACGCAACAGCGTCCGGGCCGCCTACAATTACGCGGAATACCTGCCCGAGCGTCGCCGCATGATGCAGGAGTGGGCGGACTACCTAGACAGCCTGCGCGACGGGGAAGGGGCATAGACAGATTATGCTCCCTGCCCTGCCGGAACCTCCCCTTAGTTTATCCGTTTTTGGTGCTCTTGGTGTTCTTCGTGTTTCTGCCTTACAGCCACAAGGGTTTGCGGGTGGAACACCTTTAAAAATGCTTCGTGTTCCTTCGTGTTCTCGTGTTCCCTACGGCAAAGGCTAAGGCACCTCCATTGCCGGAAGGCGGAACCAATGGCTTTTCCCCGGCTAGGCATGGACTAGCTACCCATGCCGAAAAGGCGGGCCCCTTGCCGCCCTGCCGGGAATCTATCAAGGGAAACCCTGCAAGGGAATTATATGAGAGCGTGTTTGGAAACTCATTTATCAATAATGAAACGTTTCAACAGTATGCT
>ERZ773145.2125-NODE-2125-length-14614-cov-2.890995_pt1 | contig 14614 bp, 5 predicted proteins | sample MGYA00580848_ERZ773145 | MGnify/ENA primary metagenome ERZ773145 (study PRJEB29015, sample SAMEA2737858) | human gut metagenome | biome: human gut; feature: human-associated habitat; material: faeces | place: China | collected 2012 ... | reverse complement strand
GTGCGGCGAGAATTCCGAGTAGATGTGCGACTTGCCGGTGCCTTTCGGCCCGAGTTCGACCAGATTGTAGTTTCGTTCCACAAACGGCACCATGCGTACCAGATGCAGCAGTTTAGCCCGGTCGGAGAATAGATCGGAATTGAACCCAATGGATTGCATCAGCAGATCGATCCACTCGCCGTCGGTGAATTGCGAACGTTGCTGCATGTAGTTTTCGCGATCATCACGCGACATCTGCACAGGCTTGAGCTGCAGCAACTGCCATGGTACTTCGCGCGGGTCGCCGGAATATGCGTAACCGATCTGACACATACACCAGATGCCCGTCACCAGCAGTTTCGGATAAGCTTTTACAAGGCTTGGATCGACAATGACCTGGCTGATACCGAGATTGGAGAATGTCGCCTCATACAGGTCGGTCTTCTCGTTAAGAGCCACCTGTACACGGTCGATAATCCTATGGCTCCCTTTCTCGCGGATTTTCGACTGGATAAGATTGGCTTCCTCACGATGCACATAGTTGTTTGCAAGAATGGTACGCACTCGATCCACACCCGACTCGATACTGGCCTGGTCGGTGTTCGTGGCATATGCGCTGAGCAGGAACTCCAGCACATATGAGGGCACCAACGCATTGCCCTTGACCTTGTTCACCAGATCCTTACGGACGGTGACTCCGGGGAACAGGTCGGTGGTCTTGACATCCAACGCGCTCAGGGAATTCCCATCCGCGTTGTGATCAGGACTTTCAATCCAACCGTTCTGGCTCATACCCTGCTCATTCATTGTGTTACCCCTTACGATCGCTTTCCTCTGTGCTCATCCAATTTCAGTCGAAGAATCCGGCATCGTCGGCCACCACGCCCTGTTTGAAGAAGTATCGTGCTTTCTGCTCAAGCATGACCAGCACATTTGACCCATCTGTCTTCTCACGCAGGCGCAGTTCGATATTCGTTCCATTGAATCGTTCCGCGTCACTGGTCAGCATGAGCGTAGCCGTCACATGACGTTCGCTTTTCTCCTGCCCGAGCAGATCGAAGGCGACCGGTGTCTCATTGGAGATGAGCACATCATTGCCTGCCGCATCACGCCCCCACAATCCGGCCAATACGGTACGTGCGCGGATTTTTCCTCCAACGGGCTCGTTCTGGAAGAATTCCACAGTCAACTGTCTGCTGGAAAGCCTGTCAGTTCGTTGCAGAATAGTGAATTCCACGGGCCTCACATCGTCGGCCGCGGAACGCCCCTTACTGACATGCAGCACAGGAACGACGATTTCCTGCAATGCTGCTCCTCCATGCACATACTTCACACCGGCGCCCTGCATGCGCAAGCGCATGATGGAGTTCGGCACTTGAATGCTTATGCCTTCATTCCGAGCATCGTCCATTCCTATCTGCGCGGCATTGAATGTCACGAACGCGCGACCCGGAGCAAGATTGGATCCGATGGAGAATCGCCGCTTTCTCACCCATACCGTATCACCCTTGGGCTGTTCGCTCAACCATTCCGTACCGTCCAAATCTCGGTCCTGATAGAGGAATCCGTGATCCGCAGTGATGATCATGTTATGGACGTTGCCGCTGGCAAGTTTTTTGACTACTTCACCCAGTTCCTTGAACGTCTTCTCGCATGCGTCCACTGTTTCCGATTCCGTTTTCTCCGTATCACCGGTAGCGTCGATATGATTGTGATACACATACAGCACGTTGCAGGATTTGTATAGTTCTTTGATTTCGCTGACTTTCAGCTTTGTCAAATCGTCATATCTAATCGCTTTGCCGCCTACGGCCGAAAGAATGGCAGTGCGCGCTTCGATTCCTTTGGTGCTGCGTCCATCAGCCAGAACATATAAACGGTCTTTGCTGTCGAATTCGAGCGAGCCGTGCGGCAGCAACGCCGCCATGCCAAGTTGCGTATAGGATGGCAGAACGCTGTATTGCATATTCAGTTTCGTACTGAAACGGCTTTCCCTGTCGATGCGTTCGGACAGTTCCTGCGCAACCTCGTAACGTAGCGCATCGGAAATGATCACGGCGATTTTTCTGCCGGACTTCAATACCGGCGCGATTTCACGTTCATAGAAATTGGTTTGCGCGTCCATGTCTATGAACTTCCATTGGCTTAGCGTATCGACTTGTTTTTGCCATGTCTGACCCAGATCCTGCTGATATGCCTCGTAGGCGCTTTGCAGATCATCGTCCACGCTCACCGCATCCGGGTTGGCACGATGCCATGCGAGCACATATTTTCTGTATGCGCCATCGGCCTTGTATAGCTTTTCGGCATACAGCTTCATCCCTTGTTCCGGTGAGCTGATGGTGCTGATGAGTCCGCTGCATTCAGCCAGAACGGCGCGAAGCCTGCTTGCGGCGGCAATGCACTCGTATTGGTCGGTATATTCTGCGTACCAAAGCTTCTGCTTGCGCCCGTTGATGATCCGTTGCACTTGGTCGTCCGTAATGGATTGCGAGCCCAACCGTTCGAATAGCTTGTTGACGATCATCTCGTCCACGTCGCGGAACAGGTCACGGTCGGCAAGCTCCTCCACACTCATATCGGCGATTCGAGTGGACAGTTGCAATTCTTCCACGGCGTTCTCGGAAAGATTCTGCAGTACCGTGCGCATGTCGATGTTCTTATACCAGTCGTCCCAGTCGCGAATAATGTTCGCATAAGTGGAGACGGCGTTCTTTCCATCGGAGAATCCGTTCCATGCGAGCTGGAACAGCCATAGCACGAAGTCCTTCACTGTCGGCTCGCTGCCGGCATCGGCATCCACATCAAAACGATAAATGCGCCGTGTTCCAGTCCAATGGAACGTGCTTAATCCCATGCGTTCGATCGCGGTGATACCGGAATCGTCACCCTGCGAATATTGTGCAAGCAGCTCAGCCCAGATGTCTTGCATGCTGTGCCGGTCCTCTTTCAGCTGCAGCAGCGTGGCGATCATCTTCGCTTGGAAATCGGTGGCGTCGTCGTGCGCGTTAAGACGTTTCGCGAGACGCTTGGCGCGTTCTTCGCTGTCGAAGAACTTCGGTACACGCTTCATCACTTCCAACCACTTGTTTCGAGTGTCGGCGGAAGCTTCCGGCAGTGTTTCCGTAAGCGTCACGGCGAGTTTGTCCATGGTGAACGTGGGGCCGTATGCCAGTTCCAAATCCAACAGCCAGTTGTCCTGAACTGCCGGGGCCAGCTCCGTCAGATATACGAGGAATTTTTGATTTGGCTGCTCGTGGAACATGCGGTAGCGCACCGTGAACGGAATGTACCGCCTGTCATTCTCATCCCCGATTTCCGGAGTGATGAGTTCAACCTCACGCAGTATCTCATCGGTGGCGCACTCGCCTACCAATGTTGCCACATCATCCGCGTACTGCTTCTTATCGTCGCGCCAAAATACGATGCGCCCGCGTTCACCTGGCTGGCTGAAACGTTTGGCGAGCAGCTTGGTTACCTGACTATCCTCACTCATACGGTTCCGTCCTTTTCTTCGCTTCAGCGTATCGAGTAGCACGAGCAGCACCAATTTTCACTGCACTGCCTTCCTCTACCAGACTCTTCAATATTCGTTGAGCCTGCCTTTCCTGCACACCCAGTATCCGTATGGCGTCAGAGATAGAAATACTCGCATTCTTACGCAGCGCATCAAGAATACGCTCTTTCTGGGATGGAAGCACCGCAATGGCGGCATTCGGAGCAACATTCGTTTTTGAAGTTATTTCTTCCGCAATCCCGTCATCAGAAAGCGAATCCCGTCGTAATCCCGTCACAATCCCGTCATCAGAACCTGTCTCTGAGCCATTGCGATAGATATTGATACGCAGATCCGTATCGCCGCCAAGGAATTCCGGTTCCGGCAATCCGGCATCGCGTACCTCCTGCATCACACGCAGGATGCCGCTCCCCCAATGCTCGATATAACCCATATATTCAAAAGCAGAGGCCAATGCCTCGTTGCGGATTTTCGAATAGCCCTGCTTCATGCGTTCAATGGTCTGTCCCATCGGCAGACGCCCGGGCGAAGTGATCTCCAATCGATTATCGTAGATCGCGATCTGAATGCTTGAATGGTCGATATAGCTGCGATGCACTATCGCGTTGACAATCAGCTCTCGAATGGCATCCGGTGGAATCTCGTACACATCCTGCCGGTACACGCCCTTGAACAGGGCGCCCATATGGATGTTACGCAGCACATACTGGTAGGACTCCTCGATGAGCTCCTGCGGAGTGCCCGTGAACTCACGCCGATCCACAAACACAGCTTTGGTGGTTCCCTTAAACACGCCGCATTGCACCACGGATCGAACGGCCTCATTGCCAGCCAGAATCGCATAGGCGTTGGTGGGCACCAATTGCCCGTCCTGTTTTGCCAGCACGCCCCATTGCAGCAACTGTTTCTCCGTAACCGTTTTGACTTTCGAGGGGTCTTCGGCATTATCCTTCGCGGTTTTCGTCAGACTTGCGCACAGTGCTTCAATGTCTTCTTCCGTTACGGACAATCCAAGGCACTGTACTTGATCAAAACTCCGGTTGCTGCCTTCAATGGTCAGCTCACGGATGGTAGGCTGATCTGCTTGACGCGTGGTGCCAGCCACGCGAACGAACGTTCCTTGTTCCTGGCCGAGTGACTTGATATGGTACGGACGCTGCAAGCCGGGAGCGATCTCAGCCACGATAACCGTCTTGCCGTTCACATCATGCATGGTGATGTCAGGAATAATCAGTGGCTCGCAGCTATTGACAATGGCGTCCGAAATGGAATCCATTACCGTGAACACCTTGTCTTCGGCAATGCCAACCACGCGAAGCGTCTGGTCTTCGACACCGAACACCAAGCAACCACCCTGTCCATTGGCGAACGCCACCGCGGTTTTGGTGTAGTTGATGCTCCTGGAGGGAGGTGTGAGCTTGTACTCCACATTCTTGGATTCACCGCTCAGTAGTGTTTCAATGCTCATTAGGCGCTTGCTCTTCTGGCTCATTTATACGATCAATCCAATTCAATTTGGTTTCTATTCCCATACGCTTCAACTGCTTTTTGACGGAATATAGCGCAACTTTACTGAAAAAGGGAAGATCATGATTGTCTCTTTTTCGAACAATCGCAAATACAACTTCATGTATTGGATTAAGCGCTAAATGAAACTGTTCAATTGATGAAATTGATTCATGTTTTCCAATCTGCTCAATTTTATCGTCAACCAAACGAGCATAATCAGCCGCATCCTTTTCCATAGAAGCAGAGACAAGTCCTTGATTAAATAAATGGCTCATTGTTTCTGATCCTGTATACTGCTTTACATGGATTCTTTTCCCATTATTAGTTAGAACATCACAGAATTCAATTCTGCTATTTTTTCCACCATACGAAACCAGTCTTCTATCCATGAGCAACGCACATTCTTTGTCAAAATTAAGGCTTCTCTCAAGATTGAAATTATATTTCCCTTCATACTGAAGCTTAATAAGCTTCCCGCCTAATCCTTTAATTTCTTTAGTTTTCATATTTTCGCTGGCATCATATGGGATAAATTGTATTTCTGAAGCAGATGTATCTCGAAAATCTGCATTTATCTTTTCAAGATAATCACTCTGAATTTCATACCACACACCACTAATTACACAATATGACTTGCTATCATAGGTCAACTCACCAACAAGACATTTATGTGCTTGCCAATGCCGATAAGGTATGTCGTCTTTCCTTGAAATAGCAGTTATTCGCCTATTCTTGAGCTGTTCAATAGAAGTAATAGGCTTTTTAAAGGAACGGGCCACATCCGCCAGAAGCACATCGTCATGAAGGACAGGCCTTTTATTTTCATCAGTCTGAGACCCAATTTGAAAACCTTCAATTTCATCCCAATTAATAATATCAGGAACTGCCATCCATAAATCATGCTGACTATCATCTTCATAGCTGTAGTCTGCGATTTGCTGAATCGACTCTGCCCATAATTTTTGTTCTAGAGCGGGATCTCTTACAGGAGCGATATTGTCAACCCAATCAAAATTTTTCTTGTAAGTTTCTTGACAGAACAATTCGTAGAGAGATTTAAGGAATTCCTGCACATTATCTATATCGATTTCTTTTGTAACAGCAAGCGAATCACCGCCAGTCACCGTTCCACACAGCAACTCATCTTCTCCGCATTTAGCCGTTACTTGGTTTAACAAATTCCTTTCAGTATCGATTGCAAAATCATCGATATCTCCTATTCGTGACAACTGTTCACTTGAACGCTTGGCACTACCCGAGACATCAGCGAAATGAATTGCCCTCAATGTATCATTCTTTACAGAATTAAGTACACATTTCAGTCCAAAACGTTCCTCTATTGCCGAACGATTAATAAGCGTGCGACCATATCCAAAAGTAAGAACAAAATAGCGCTGATTATCCCCTCCGCTTGACGAAATAGTTTCATCTGCTTTTGCACCAAGCGAATTATTCCCAACAATAACCGGAACGACAAGGGCTGCTCCAATATTGGCAACTTTAAGGGATTCACTTTCTACCGTTGAATTAAAAAATGTCTTAGCCCATTCAGGTTCATGCGGTTTCGTGGCACGAACAAACAGTTTGCAACTCTCATACCCCTTAATTTGCAATTCGATAATAGGATTCCCATCATCTGAAGCAGGAGGAATTATCTCTCCTACTGGAAAATCTTGTTTTATCAGATAAATGCTGAGCTTATTCTTTGCCATTGCTGACTTCCTTGTCTTCTTCCTTCAACGGATGGACGGGCCAGGTCCAGGCGGAGACTTCTTTGCGCTTCTTCTCGATAGAGGGGATGGAACGTAGGGCTTTGCCCATGCGCAGGTAGTTCACCAGCACGCCGTCGTCCAGATCCATTTCCAGGTTGCGGGTAGCTAATGGGTACAGGGTCTGGTCCTCGTAATCCTTACACTCGAGAACGGCCTTGCGTAGTTTGGCGGCCTGTTTCTGGTCCGCGGCACGATCTGAATGTTCCAAGTTATCGGCGATGTCGGCGATTTTGTTGGCATAGTCACGCAGATAGTTGAGTACCACGTTTGTGGTTTTCGGCGTATACCGGTGCAGGTACACGAGCGCCTTGAACGAGCCCTTGTTGCTGGTTTGACTAGAGTACTGCCAGTAGATCGGTCGATTCGAATACATCTTCACGTGGTCGTTGTAGAAATCGTTCACGAAATACTTGCGGACGCTTTCGCCCAGTACCTGTTCGATGTAAGCGATGTTCGCGGCCAGATTCTCCTTGCCGAACGCCACAGAGAGGAACCTACGGAACCGTGTCACGATATCGTCCTCGAAGCAATCCGTCTCCGCGACCGGAATAACATTGTCCGCATCCGGTTCGAATGACGGGTCTGGAATCTGCGCATAGTAGTCATCAAGAGTTTCACGCTGAGATGCGAGAATCAATCCCGGCTTGTCGAGCGAATATCTGCCGAACATACAACCCACCGCATAGGAAATGAGTTCCTTGACGATATCTTGGGCGAATTTCTCGTTGCGCGCTTCCGGTGTATCCTTCGGATATGCGAACGCGACGTTACGCTTCAACGACACGCGTTCCAACAGTACATCGCACGGCACGTCATCACGCACTCCATATGCGTCCGCAACCATCTCGTTATTACGAATCTCACGCTGGCGCTGTTCCTCGGACACACGATCCCAGTACTCGCGAAGATGCGATACCGCCTCTTCAAGCAAATATCCCGCTTGCGCACCTTGATCAGGGTCAAGCAACGCAAACTGCTGGAAATCCCACGATGTCTCGAACGAATCCCAGTCAACTTGAGCGGTATAAATTAATCTTTCGACAAGTTTTTTATTATTTAAACTTGAAAAATTAGGTATAGGTAAAGAACCGACTGGCCCCTGACTGTAATCGAGAGTGGGAGCAAGCATAGTTAGCAAAGCTTGCGCACCAGATGAATTACATATACCCAACAGTATATTTCTTATACTTTCATCTGGGAAAAATTCTGGTCCTTTAGCATTTGAAATAAAGCCTCTGGGACTATATCTCAAAGAAATATCGCCTGTTGTAATAGCCGTCCAAGTGATGCCTGGAATAAAGAGACAATCTAAATTTTGCGGACGTGATTTTAACTTTCCAGACGCATTGGTAAAATTACAAATCTCAAAACCATTGTTAAACCAATTAACTACAAATTCATGATTCCCATACCAACGTCTAAAATTACCACCTTTTTGAGTGGGAAACCATTTACATCCCGAAGATAAGGCAGTCTGCATACTTGTCGCACTAACACAGAAATTAGCATGATCAATTTCATACCAATTACGTAAAAAACGATTGTTATCAGCAGTTGCTAAACCTTGCTTAGGTTTAGCAAAATAGCTAAGCATCTTAGCATTCTCAAAAAGAGACAACTGTTCTTCTGGAATCCAATATGCAATAGGCAAACCCGGTATACTGTTAAAAGCTTCCTGATCAATCTTGTATACATTGAATTTTTTATCCAAAAAAAGCTTTTCGATTGCATGAACCGACCTAATCTCAGATAAAATTGTTCCTTTATACAGGCGTCGGTAAATTCCCTTACGACCTTTGCTTAACGTCCCCTGCACTATAAAAGCAACGCTACCAAAATCGGTGCCAAAAATGCCTCGACCTAAATCAAGGAAAGAAGCTATATACTGTTGGCGCAATAAAATATTTCTAAGTTTTTCAAAAGACGAAAGCGAAAGCCATGATGGAAGATTAATCATTCCCCAAAATCCGCATCTTCTGATAAAACAAATCGCCCTCAACATAAAGGCTGTCATGAGATCAGCCTTGCCATCCTCATAATGGTCCTGCACGAACTGTTTGAGTTCGCCGCTCATGTTCTTTGCGCCCATATATGGCGGGTTCGCCACTACTGCCGCGTATTTACGTGCGAGGTACCTTGTTTGAGTAAATACGTCCTCTGCATGTTCACGCAGAAGTGGGTCGAACAACGTATCGATGCCATCCTCGCTTTCCGGTGATGACGCCGCCAATTCAACAAGCTCCTGTGGCGGCTGAATCAGCGAACCGTACACATCCGCCTTCGCATAGGTATTCCATACCGTGAAGTCCAAATCCACTTGGTATAGGTCATTCAGATCGGCGACATCGCCTTCCTCGAACGAAATCGGCGCAATGCGCTGAATGTTCGGCTCCACCTGTTTCTTGAAGAATCTGCGGGAACGGGAGCGTGCCTTCATGGTCAGGGCAAAGGCGGCAAGGCTTGCGGCTCTCTCGTCGATTTCCATGCCGTATAAGTTGTGTTTGAGAATCAATCTGGGAATATCGCTCGACGCATACCCTTCTTCTTCGTAGATCTCATACAGCAGGTCGAACGCGTAGGTAAGCATGTGGCCGGAGCCGCATGCGGGATCGCACACGGTTAGCTCTTCAGGCGTTTGAATGTTGAGAATATCCTCGTTCTCAGTGGAACCATCCTCCGAAGGCTGAATATAGTAGTCCCAGTTCTTGTACAGCTGGCTGTCTGGATGGGACTGCATCCAAAGCCTGCCAACCGTGTTCTGCACCAGGTAGCGCACAATCCAGTCCGGCGTGAATAGCTGCGTGGCTGCGGGAATCTCATCGGCTCCGGCCTTGTGGTTCTTCTTGAACCCGTCCATCACCTCGTTCTTGCGTTCCGAAATGTAGTACTGGTACAGCCAGCCGATGATCTCCACATTGCCGGACGGATCGTCAACACCACAATCCTCCGGAGTCATAGCCTCCACCGCATTCCTCAACACGGAACCCTCGGCGAGCAGATCGGCGGGCATGAGCAGTTCATCCACCCTGCCGGATTCGTGGACGACGCTTTCAAACATGAACGGTAGATTACGATTCCAGAACCGGCATTCGGATTGCAGCAGCAGACCATACGCACGACCCTGCGGATCATCCGCCATGATGGAACCGCTCAGCAATCCTTCAATGCGCTCTTTGGCCTTATCATTCACCCGCAACGAGAACACCCTGCTGTCATACTCGCCTCGTTTCGCCGCTGCAAGCACTTCCGGCAGACCATTCGTGCTGGTCAGGCCAGCTGGAGAGACCACCGGCGTGCCGGTGAACCCGTGCACATCCATGTAACGGAACGCGATGATGCGGTTGAACCACCGGTACGCATAACGTTCCACCACATGTCTGCGGCCCTCTACGCCGCCACCGGCCTGCCCGATCTCACGCTGCAGAAAATCGAATGCACGCGGGTCGTCAACCTGAGCGTCGGAATTCGGCACCAATGCGGCGTCAAGCCGGGCCTGCACCGCATTCATGAGCTGGCGGCGCGCATCCGTTGCGAAGGCTTGCAGTTTCGACGTGTTCATAGCAGGATCTTCTTTCCATTCTCAATGGCGGCGATAAGCTCACGGCGGTAGGCATCAAGGAAGTCATCCACATCATCCTTGGTTTCCAAAGCATCCTTGGTGTGAGGTCTGCTGATGGTGGCGAATGATACGGCCACGCGCGGGGTCTCCTCTTGCCGCGATTCAGGAATGTTCGTATCCGTCGGTGTAGTAGATGGAGTCTGCGCCTCATCTGCGAGCGCAGTCTTCGGTCTCGATGCGGAGGCTGCTAGTGCGTTGATGAGTTGTGGGTAGGTGCATTCGCTCAGTTCGTGTACGCTTTCGCGCATTTTGTAGATGAACGGCATGTGTTGCATGCGTTCCGCCACTTGGTCCAGTTCTGTTTCGACCTTGGTTTGTGCGGCTTGTGTGGCGTGCTGGTATTCGGCGGAATCGTGGATTCTGGCGCGAATATCTTCCACGTCGTTGAGTGCGTTGGCTCGTTCGGTTTGGATGGCCGCGTCTGTTGCCTCACGCAGATTGTCAATGGCGGTCTTGAATTTGTTGGTTTTGCGGAAGATGTTCGGGTCGTTTGCCAGCTGTTCCGCGGATTGGTACAGATCCGCTGCGGCACCGGATGCGTAGTCGATGTTAGGCTTGTTGTTCTTCAGCCACTCCAATCCATCCGCGAGAATCCTGGATTGGGAGCCGTTGAGGAAAGCGACAATCGGGTCGATCACGTCTTCCTTGAGATCGAGTAGTTCGTCGGAACCATTTTCGGTTTCCGGCGCGGTGAAATCGCCGAGCAGCCAGTCCTCGCCCATTCCGGAGGCGTAGTTGATTTTTTCAATAGCCTTGTCAAGCTGCTGCACGAAACCGAATCGGGCATTGCGCGCACGCAGCTGCGTCAGGCTCTCCGCTTCCTGCTTGAGTCGCGTGGTAACGGCCTCCGCCAGATCAATCGCGTTCGATGGCAGGTCGGCAGCGGTGAGTCCGAGGAAATCCCTGGCGAAGTCACGCAGCTGTGAAACTTTTCTTGTGTCGAATACGCGCGGCAGATCCACTCGGATGGAGTCCTGCTTCTTCGTTTCCCTAAGCACGCGGGCGGCCTCGCTGCGCTGCACCGGCTTGCCGTCCAGCGTCAGCGTGATTCTGTCGGAACCATACAGGTGGCCGATGCATGCGAGCGTGGCGGCGTACGGCCAACCATAGGGAACGCTGCCGTAGGTGTCAAGAAGGCTCTTGACGGTAGCGACCATGCCTTTGTCTTTGTCACGACTGACCGCGGCGAACACATCATCGGCGGGAACGTCGAGCTTGTCCTGCACTGCGTTCGTGCCGTCAAGCATGCCAGGCTGGTGCTGCGAAGATGCGAGCGAGATCCGTTTCCTCGTATCTTTGCCCACCAAGTAGGGAAAAGTTCGTGTAGTACCGGCCTATGAGCGTTCCAAGCCCTTCCGCCATACGCGCCTGCACCTCGGTGGATTTCACTTCCACTTTTCCGCCGTTATAGTCGAACTCGCCATTGGCCGCGGCTTTGACGATGCGGGTACGCAGCTCCGTGTAAAGCCTTTCATTGGCGACGCTCTTGCGGGAGATGATCTGCTGGCGCACTTCTGACTGGCTGTTCTTGTCGGTGCGCATGAGGTATGTGTAGGTTTTCACGTACATGCGCAGATCATCGAACAGTGTTCTGTCGGACGTATCCAACAGCAAAGTGATGGTGTCGCGCATGCCCATGCCCATGCGAATGGCATCGGCACGGTCCTGTGCATTGGTCGAAGTGACCACGTTCAACCAGATGGGCTGTTGCGCGGACTGTTGCACCCCATCGATGCGCAAACCATAGCGGAACTGGGCACGCTGTTCGCCGTATGCCACGGTCATCTTGCCGAGCACGTCACTGACCAGGATCTTCTTCAGCTCGTCGATTTCCTTGCTGGAGTCGATGTCCGTGCTTTTGATCTCCTGCTCGATATCCTGCTCTTCGTTGGTCAGGTAATTGTAGGTATCTCCCACACGCTGCACATACGTGTCTTTTTCCAACTCTCCCAGAACATACTTGATGTTCCGTTCCAGTTCCATCACGTCCATGTCGAACTGGTCGGTCAGCAGAATGCGCAGGTTATGCGGTGTGGTGGGGAATCCGTCGACATGCTTGACCAGCAGCAGCACCTTCAGCAGGCGCACGCCCAGTTCCTTTATATCGGAGCCGAGTCTCTTTTCGGCTTGGTTGATGCGGAAGTTCGAGGTTGATTGGATGGCGTCGGCGATACCGTCATATAGTTTGTCGAACGGCATCAGGGCCCCGACCGTCTCATTCTGGCTGGACCGCAGCGTGCTGCTGATGGTGGAAAGCATGGACCGTTCACCCACGGATGCGTGACGCCCGGAGAACATGTTGTACCGGCTCATTTCCCGCAGCACGTTCTGGAACAGCTCGAACTCATAGTTCACGAACGGGTACGATGCGATGAAATCGTCTTTGCTGTACGCCTTGTTGCTGCTGAATTTCGAAGTCTCACGCGTGAATTCGAACATGGTGCGCAGGTTCGCGTTCTGCTCATCCCACAGCTCGTTCATCACCGACTCATATTCCGGTTTCTTGGTAAGCAGGCGCTTCTGAATGACCTCCACCACGTCAGCACTGTTAAGCTTCAGCTTGATGGAGAATCTGCCCTGGATCTTCGAAAAGTCATAGCTTTGCTGCTTGGTTCGATCACCGACGATGGTATCCATGTCTTCCTGAGAGGTGACCACTACCCACGCACGCCCGTTGGTCTTAACGGCAAGATCCTCGGCAATGGATTGCAGGGACAGCATGAGCTCCCTGTTCTCACCGATGAACTGGCCAACCTCGTCCACGAGGAACAAGATACGGCGGTTCGGTTCCTGATGGGACAGCCATGCGTTCACGTCGTCTGCGAAATCGCCGACCGTCATCGTATACGTATCCTCATAGCGCTGGATGATGCTGTCCTGCTCCGGCTTGCCCGTCACCGCGGCATAGGCTCCGCAGATCTCATCATCCCATAGCACGGCCTCGTCGCGCCCCTCGCTCCACGGTTTGCCAGCCGCTTGTTCGAATTCATGTTTGAAATCGTCAAGGTAGCCGTTGTTCGCCAGATCACGTTCGAATTTCGCGACAAACGGATTCTTGCCATAGAAGCCACGCGCCTCATCGAATACGCGGACAAAGGCGTACAACAGCGCATCAGAGGCATTGGATTTGTCTGCCTTCTGATCGATGTTAAACAGAATCGACGTGGCAGGAATCGTCAAGGTCTTCTCAAGCTGCCCTGCAAGCATCTGGTCATCCTGCGATTCGGCTTTGCCCATAAAGGTACGAACAATCTGCTCACGATTCATGGTCGGCTTATTGCCCTTGTCGACGAGTTCGGCCGGAACCTCGCCCAAAACGTGTGACAGCATCTTCAATAAGTGCGATTTACCAGAACCGAAGAAACCGGAGATCCATGCGCCATTCTGTTCGTGGTTCGACGGGTCGTTGTATGCGTCAAGGAATTTGGCCAGATTGCGGCAAATCTCCTCCGTCAGCACATACTCATTGACCTCATCGTCAAGGTTCTTCTCATCATTGGCCTTGATCACACCATTGATATTGCGGTCAATGTCCTTGCTGAACAACTCCTTGAAGCTGATAGCGCTTTCCCCGTTCATCTGCGTTCCCTTCTTCTTTGAACGAATACTTCGCAAGCGTTACTCGCATTCCACCTGAATCGGCAAAACAACCCTTAGGCCGTCATTCCTGTCATTCCTCCAGTCGCACACTCATCTCACGCAGATTTTGCGCACGATAATAATTATCCCCAGGCAAACAGTTGAACAGCGACATGACCGATCCTGAAGTAGCGCTTCTTGTGAACGTACCCGGATAAAACAGCACCAATGGGCGATCATCGATGCGCCCTTGCAACGCGTTAAGCAGTGTATGCGCACGAATATACGGGTAGACCTTGCCGATTCCCGTAATGAATACGATATTGGCTCCGCCCTCGCTCTTGGCCTGCTCGTAATGATCACGAATGGTATCAGGCAACTGAGCCGTATCCGCGCCCAACACGTTATCGAGCAGTCCTAAAAACTTATCCGTATGCGCATCCGACGAGACTTTTCTGTGGCGTTTTGCCTCCCTGTTAAGCACACGATCCAGAATGCCACGATTACCAAGAATCTCCAGAACAACATCGAATAAATCCAGAGTGAGCACCTGCGGAGCATAATCGCCATCATATTTCGGCGTCATCGTCTGCAGCTGACTCACCAATTGCCTGATATGTTCGGCGACCTCAAGCTCCT
>ERZ773145.2124-NODE-2124-length-14615-cov-3.906593_pt1 | contig 14615 bp, 10 predicted proteins | sample MGYA00580848_ERZ773145 | MGnify/ENA primary metagenome ERZ773145 (study PRJEB29015, sample SAMEA2737858) | human gut metagenome | biome: human gut; feature: human-associated habitat; material: faeces | place: China | collected 2012 ... | reverse complement strand
GATGGGCTCGATACCCAGAGCGCGGCCCAACATGACCATGGCGCGCTCACGGGTGATGGGTGCGTTGGGGGTCACAGTGCCGTTGAGATTGCCCTTGAGGATACCGGCCGCCGCGCAGCGGTTGATGGCATCGTAATGCCAGGCATCGGGGGTATTGTCGGAGAAGCCCGCGTCCTTGGCTGCGGGCAGCTTCAGGAGTCTTGCGAGAATTGCTGCGAAGTGGGCGCAGGTGAGCTGCCCGTTGGGGTTGAACTTACCGTTATTGCCCTGAATGATGCCGTGGCCGCTCCAACGTTCGATGGATGCCTCAGCCCAGTGTCCCGCGATATCGCCGTAGGTCGGCTCTACCGCGCTTGCGCCTACCGTGAGTAGACTGACTGACATGGCAAACGCAAGAAAGATTGATAACAGTTTGCGTTTCATCTTTTTTTCTATCCTCCTAAGAATGTATATATATTCCCGCGGCTCCCCGCGGTTGAGTACCTATTATAATTAGTGTGTCGGCTTCTCCGGCCGCCCGGCTAAGATCGCCGTACATTGGCTCAGCGGCCTGCCTGCGCAGACGGGGCAGCCGCAGCGCTGTTTTCCTGTACGGCTGCTGATGACCGATTTCCACGCATGGCCGTTTTCACACAGCCACCATGCCTTCCGGCTGCTGCCGGGCGTCACCTGCTGCGGCGTGAAACTACCATTAAGGGTCGGATGCCATTGCGACGCGATCACCGGCTCCTTGGTCTCCAGATCATTAAATCCCGGCAGGACCTTGCGGTTGGTGCAGTACGGGCAATCGCTTTCCCTGTTCACACGGTGGGCGATGACCGCACAGAAGGAATGCCCCTTGTCACAGAGCCACCACACGCGGCGATTGGAATATGCGCTCACCGCCTCCGGCGTCAGCGCACCGTTCTTTTTCCGATCCCACTGTTCAGCAAGCTGCGGATGCAGCGAAGCGAGATCATTGAATCCGGACAGGACCTTTTGTCCCGCGCAGAACGGACAGCCTGCGTTTGATGTGACGCGGCTGGCAACGCTCGCCTGCCAGCTATGTCCTTTCGGACACCTCCACCAGACCTTCCGGTGTGCTCCCGGCATGACCTGCGTCGGCAGCAGCGGAGAATTCTTTTCCGTGTCCCAGTCCGAAAGCAGATCAGGGAATTTTGCCGCCAGAGAGTTTTCCTCCGGCAGAACAGCGCGGCCCGCACAGATGGGACAGCCTGTTCCCCGCGTGCGGATTCTGACTTCGGAACGGTAGGAATGGCCTTGTGGGCATCGCCACCATACCTTTTGATGGCTTCCGTAGGTCACATCCTTCGGCGTGAGCGGCGCATTGCGTTCATCGTCCCATTGTGCCAGCAGGTGAGTTTGTTCATGCCCGGCGCAGAAATCGTACAGAGACGGATGAATCGCTGCTCACCTCCCGCAGAATACTTGTCCGCCTGCAATACAGGCGGAAGGGTCTTTTAAGCTGATTGTGTATCCGGCACAGTGGATAAAAAAGTACAGGTTGCCGACCACAGCGATATACACAAAATCTACACCTTAACCATAGCACTCCTCTAATAGAATAGCAATAGGATAACATCTTAAAACCGACTAAAAAAGCGTACTTTTTTATCCAGCCCTTTTTACTTTCTGCGTTTTCTTAACGATTTCTTTACACCCGTCATCCTGAGTCCAGAGCAAAAAGCTCCGGTGGGTGACGCCCAGCAGTTTTCCTGCTGCCCGTGCGGACAGCTCGCCGCGCTCCCAACGCGCTTTGACTTCGCCGAACCCTTCCGGCAGCGCCTTGCGGGGCCTGCCGAATTTCACGCCGCGCGCCTTCGCTGCGGCGATCCCTTCCGCCTGCCGCTGGTGAATGAACTCGCGCTCTGTCTGCGCCACATAGGATAGCAGCTGCAGCACGATGTCTGCGATCAGCGTTCCGGTGAGATCCCGGTTCCGCCGTGTGTCAAGCAGAGGCATATCCAGCACAACGATTGCCGCACCCTTTTCCTTTGTGATGATGCGCCATTGCTCCAAAATTTCCTCATAGTTTCTGCCGAGACGGTCGATGCTCTTGATCACAAGCGTGTCGCCGTCTTTCAGTTTGCGCAGCAGCCGCTGGTAGCTGCGGCGGTCAAAATCCTTGCCGGACTGCTTGTCCACAAAAATCGCCCGGTCCGTCAACCCGAATTCCCGCAGGGCGATGAGCTGACGCAGTTCATTCTGCTCCTTGGTCGAAACTCTTGCATAACCGTATTCCATGTGCTGACCTCCCAATTTATCGGTGGATAAATTGTAAGCCAGGTGCCGGCCACATGGGCGATATAGTGTTGCAAACTCTCCTCCGTTTTTCGCGTAGAGTCCACGCATAGTGCGTGAACTCTACGCTCTATACGGGGTATTCTCCCATTTTCACAGAAAATCTTCCATCCGCCGCTGTGTTTGACGCCGCATTCAAAAACTTACACGCAGTTTTTGTTGTCTGCGTATTATGTCCTCATACTTACTTGACCTTGGAAACGCGAATACCCATTGCCCCCTGCGGCGGGCCAGTTATAACCCGCCAGCCCCCGTTTCATACGCGGCCCGGTTCGACGCTCACTGCCCCAATATGACAGTAACGGAACGTTTCACAACGTTCCGTTACGCTTATCCTCCCCGGCCTTTCGGCCGGGGAGGATTCTTATAAGAGGTTTTGATCTCACTTTTCCGCGTACAGCCGCCACAGGAACGCCGCGATCTGCGCTCTCGTGCAGTCGTTGGCGGAGCCGAACAGCCCACCGCCGATGCCGTCGGTAATGCCGTGCTCCTTGGCCCACGCCACAGCCTGCGCATAGTAAGCGTCCGCCGCTACGTCGCTGAACCCGGCGCTGCCGCCCACGGCGGGGCTGCCCGCCGCGCGGTACAGGAACGCCGCGGACTGAGCGCGGGTGCAGGCGGCGTCAGGGCTGAACAGGCCATCGCCCGTACCGCCGGTGATGCCGTTTTCAACGGCCCACGCCACCGCCTTGGCGTAGTAGCTGCCTGCGGAAACATCCGTAAAGCTGACCGTGCCCTTCGGCTCGGGAGAACCGGCCGCCCGCCACAGGAAGGTGACGATCTGGGCCCGGGTGCAGTTCAGGTTGGGACTGAAGGTAGTCTCCGTAGTGCCCTGGGTGACCTCACGCTTGAGCATCCACTCCACCGCGTCCACGTAGTAGGCGCTGTTTGCCACATCCGCAAAGGGATTCACCCAGGAGAAGGTAGGCTCCACCGTCACCTTGTCGGCGGGCATCTCAAAGGTAAACGTGCCGTCGCCGTTGTCCTTGACGGCCAGCTGCTTGCCCTTGGAATCCCGGACGATCACCTCGTCCACCTCGTAATGACGCTCCGGCTTCACGGTGATGGTCACCTTGTCGCCCTTGGCCGCGTTGGCCTTGGAGAGGGAAACGGAGCCGTCAGGGTCCTTGCTCACCTCCGCCTGAACGGGGTGGGTGGAGGGTCTGGAGCTGCCGCCGCCACCGGAGGGGCGGGTGCTGACGGTCAGCTTGCCGTCCTCATAGCGGATGGTGTAGTTGTCGGAGGCCGCCGCGCCGCTGGCAAGGATCTTAACCTCGCCGGTCTTGGTCATGTCGGGGGTGATCTCGCTGCCGTCCGCGCCGACGTACTTCACCGTCGGCTGGGTCGTCAGCTTCTCCTCGCCCACCAAACCGGAAACGGTATAGCTATCCTTGCTCAGCGCAGGGACCTTGTCGCCCACATAGGCGCTCTGATCCTTGGCCTTGACGGTGATGACCGCCTTGCCGATGACAAACGTATAGGTCTTATCCGCGGTCGTTCCGTCCGCCCACTGGGTATTGGCGGTGTCCTTCAAGGCCGCCGTGACGGAATATCCCGTCTCGTTGGCGTTGGTCTGCTTGTTGCCGGTGATGGTGTAAGCGCCATCCTCCGCCAGAGCGTAGGTCTGCTCCGTGCCGTTGTAGGTGAAGACCGTGGCATCCGCCGTGGGAATGGCGATCGGCTTCTTCCCCACTGTCAGGTTGCAGGTCGCCGCTGCCTCGGCATACTCATCCGTGGCGGACGCCCTGGCGGTGATGACCGCCGTGCCCGCGCCCTTGATGGTGACCTTGCCGGTTACACTGTCCACCTCGGCAACCGCAGGTTCACTGCTCTCGTAGGTCACGGTACTGCCCTTGACCTCACCGGTAGCAGTGAGGGTGAAGTCCTCATCGCCGTAGGTCTTGGTCACGCTGCCGTTCTCAAACTTGAAGCCGTCTTGAACCAGCTTATCCGTGGGATGGAAGGTCAGCGTGGCGGTGATGTCCTTGTAGTTCGTGGTGGCAATGGTGACGCTGCCGCTCTCCTCCGATGCAGTCGCGATGTTCTTCGCGCTGAGGTAGCTGAGTTTGCCGCCACCCACGCTCACGGCGCTTAATATCGCGGTGGTGGGGCTCGTCAAAGACCAAGCCGTGATCTTCGCCCCGTCAGGCATCTGCCCTTCCGGGAAAAAGTCTGCTGCCGTCAGGGTTCCGGTCTGCACAGTGCTACGGCCCTTGACGATGTTTACGGTCGTGGACGCCGTTCCGTTATAGTCCGCCCGACCGATGGCAGCCGTCTGCTCAAAGGCCACGGAGGACAGCGTATAATTTTTCGCTTTTTCAGTGTCCTTCAAAGCAACGGTGCCGGTGACCTTATTGGCGGTATCCACATTCTCATCGTTGAATGCCGCGCCAATGACCTCGTAATCTGTGCCGATCTCCAGCTTTTCGCCGTTTTTCAGTCCGTCAAAGGCCACGGCAGTAATGGTCGCATCGGCGCTGCCGTTATAGGTCTTGTCAGCCACGGTCACGTCGGAGATGGTCAGTACCGCCGGAGTGATGTTCCATTCCTTGGATACCGTCCCGGTGTAGTTGTCCTTACCGGTGACCGTGATCGTTGCCTTGCCCACATTGGTGTTCGCGCCGTAGGAAACGGTGTAATCCGTATTCTCTGTCAGCGCCGTATTGCCGTCCACCGGAACAACCGCCGGCCGGATAGGCAGCCCGGTATAGGTCTGGTCAAGGAAATCGCCGATCGTGACCTTGGACAGCGGCTTCGGTGCGATGGTGAACACATAGGTCTTGTCCGCGTCCGTGCCGCCCTTCCAAACGGTGTTGTTCTTGTCCTTCAGCTGGACAGTTACATTCTGGCTGCCTGCCTCCGTCCGCTTCATAGTGTCCGATACGGTATAGTAGGCCGCATCGGCGAAATTGCTCAAAACATAGGTCTGCTCCTGACCCGTGTATTCAAACTGCGTGAGATCTTCGGTCGGGACGGCGATCTCACGCTTGCTGATGGTGAAATCCTTCGTGCCGGTGTGGATCTCGGTGTCTGTCTCATATTGCACCTTCACGGTGTAATCGCCCGCGTCGGTAGGCCGCTTGCTTGACGTGGTGCCGTCCTTCGTGTTCGTGTAGGTGACGGTCACGGCGGGATCGGTAAGCTCCACGCCGGTCGGCAGACCGTTTACCTGCAATTCCTTCGCGGCTTCTCCGAAGGTCCAGTCGTCCATGGTAACGGTAATATCATTGGCTGTGGGCTTTTCTTGCAGAGTCAGCGTGATCCCTACCGGAATAACCTTGTAGTTTCGACTGGTCACATTAACGGTTACATATGCTCGCATACCTACGAGATTGCTGGCCATCGGCTTCATGGTAATCGTTAAAATTTCACCGTTTAACGCAGTATTAGTCAAATCCACATAGTCGGATTGAGAAGTAATGCCAAAAGCAGCGAGTGCCAGAGAGTCACCGTGGCGAACTTTATTCTTCGTCAGTTCCTGACTCAAATCCACTGTAAAGGTTTGGGAAACAGAAGAAGGATGCATGTTGTTTACCGCTACAGGAACCGTTCCGTTGTATTGAGTTGCCTGCTGGATAGTCAAGCCCAATTCGCTGGTAGCCGCATTGGTGGTATCCGTATCATTAAATACCGCTTCGATGATGTAGTCGCCCGCATCAGTTGGGTTTTCGTTCAGCTTTTCACCCTTGATATAGGTATTACCCTCGTTTTTTGTGGCAGTATACCAGTTAAACTCTGCAATATCACTGTATGTACCGCCGGAAATCGTCAAACGGTCAGAAGCCGGGTTGGCAAGCTGGGTGCCGTCGAATGTTTTGCCATACGGATAACCTTGCCAGCTTCGGATCGTCGGCGTCGCCTTGGTGATCTTAAAGCCGCGGGTCACGGTCTGGCCCTCTACCGTGATACTGGCCGTGTAGGAGCCCGGCAGGGTGGGCGCAGTCGTGCCGAGGTCTTCACCGGTCTCGCTGTTCCGATAATAGATTTCGATTGTCGAGACCGCCGGGCCGCGCCAGGTGGTCTGTTTGCTGGGATCTACCCATGCGTTCTTACTATTAGAGCCGTACGTTGTGTCTTGGACTTTAAGCCACACAAAACCGCCGTTACAGTGTTCAGTACCTATGGAATCTATGGTGGTCACCGGGCAGCCGGGAGTGGCGCATTTGGCCCAGATCATATCGGTCGTTGCGGCGAACTGCCAGTTGTGGTCGTGGCCGTTGAAATGGAGCGTTCCGTCGTCCTTTTTTGTGAACGAGTACCCCTTGTCCTTCACGTCGGAGGAGAAGATGCTCTCATAATCCTCCCCCACCCCGCCGGTGGCGATGTCCGCGCTGGCTTCACCCTGGGTGGTGATGCCGATTTTGGACGCGGCGTCCAGGGTTCCTTCGACGGTGATGGTCTTGCCCGTGGACAGGAATACATTGTAATCGAGGGTGCCAACAAGTGCGCCGTTGTTATAGACGTTTTTATAGTTGCCGGTGACGCTTACCTTACCGCTGACGGTGAAGGCGCCGGGGTAGGTGACGCCGACATTGTTTTTGTAATCGCACAGATCCACACCGTAGCCAGCGTTGCCGGTAATGGAGCCGCCGGACATGATGAACTCGCCGCCGTTCACATACACACCGCTGCTGTTACCGTAAAGGCTGCTGTTGCCCGAGATCTCGCCGCCGGACATATTAAATACGGCGCGGGATGAGTCGGCATAGGTAGGGGCAACGTACACACTGCCTCCGCCGGAATAGCCCATGTTACCAGTGATCTTGCCACCGTACATATTGAAAACGGAGTACGTCGCGACATAGACACCCGCGCCGAACGTACCTCTGTCGTTATAATTACCATCGGTTTGGTTGCCGGTGATGTTGCCGCCGTACAGATTGAAGGTGCCGAACACCATCACGCCGCGGCCTCTCTTCTCGGCTTCGTGCGTGACCGTACCGGCCGTGCCGCAGTCGGTGAGGGTGAAGGTTTTGCCCTTGTCCACCTCAATAACATTAATACTTGTTGTAGTCGCCGTGATGCTGTGGCCGTTGAGGCAGAGCACCACGCCGTCCTCCGGATGCCAGGTTTCACTCACTTTGACATCTTTCATGAGGTAGTAGTGGCCGCCCGCCCGCAGACCGGTTACACCCATGGCACCTGTCCAAGTCACATTATCGTGATTCTCGTCATCCGTACAGCTTGCGCCGCAGATGGGGTGCTGGTGTCCGCCCGCCGCCAGTGCCGCAGACTGGCTGAACCAGGCGGACAGTGCCTCCAGCTTCTCCGTGTTTTTCAGCTGTGCCTGCTGTCCCTCGGTCAGGGTTTCATAATACGCGTCGCAGGCGGCCTGAAACGCCTCGTAGACCGCCATGGCATCCGCATCGTCCATGCCGTCCAGTTCGGATGCGTCCGGCAGAGCGTCGATCATCGCCTGCACATTGGCCACGGCCTCGTCCTGCTTTGCGGCAGAATCCTCCTGCTGTTCTTCCTGTTCCGCAGGCTGGTTCTCCTGCTTCGCTTCCGCAGGCTGATTTTCCTGCTTCGCTTCCACAGGCTGGTTTTCCTGCTTCGCTTCCCCGTTCGCCGGGTCTGTCGATTCCTCCACGGCCGGGGGCGTCTGCGCCGTCCCCTCCGTCTCCTCTGCCAGCGCCGCCGTGGGCAGCAGCGTCAGGCACAGGGCCAGCGCCATGAGACAGCTCAAGATACGCTTCTTCATAGATCTCCTCCTGTTCGTTTCCTTCTCTGTCCGAATCAGTCTCCCACGGACAGAGATCTTCCCGTAGGGAGAACTCCCTACGGGTCCGGGGGCGCCCCCGGACAGTTTTTCAGTTTTCGGTGTTCAGTGTAGCATATTTTCCGCGCCTTGCGTGGCCGTCTGCACGAAACGTCCTTTTTTCGACACGAAATGTCACCGGAACGGCTCCGGCCAACATTCCTTCTGTATCCGGCCTCTTTTTTCGCGATAAGATCATACACCGTACACCGGTGTACGATGCAAGAGCTTTTTTGAATTTCGGAAGAAATTTTGCGAAACCCGGCGAAAAGCAGTTCTTTCTTAGTAAAATCGCCCATGCCGCCCCGCAAAAAAAGCAGCCGCCGCAGAACGGGCCGTGCCCGTCTGCGATAGCTGCTTTCTCGTTTACCGGATGCCCCCGGCGGCGCTTCGCCTTCCACCGTCGGCCCAAGCCAAACAGCGGATACTGCATATCCGCTGTTTGGGGGCCATCCTCGAAACAGGCTCGCTTCATCCGCCACCGGCGGCGCTTCGCCTGTTTCCTCTCGTTTTTTTACCCCCAGACCTCCATCATCACGCCGCCGGTGACCGCCTCCCAGCGCTGTGCCGTCAAGTCCGCCGTGGGCAGCACCGCCACCGACAAGTGGGCGGGTTTCAGCCGCTCCACCGCCCGTTTCAGCGCCGGAACGTCCGTCGGAACACGGCCCTCGCCCACCGCCAGCGCCGTGACGTGCCAGTTGGCGAAGTCCTCCTCCACCTCGCCCCGGTCGCCGCCGCCCAGCGTGACACACAGCTCCTTTAAAAAGGCGGGGGTCAGGGTGCGCCCCCCGGCCATGGCGGCACGGACGGCGGCACGGCGATCCTCTGTCGAAGCCCCCTCCCGGACGGGCAGGCCGTAGTCCCGCTCCCACAGGGTCAGCCCTCCGGTGGCGGTCTCCACGCACACCTGACCGTTCTTCTCCGCCACGGCCTCCGCCATGGCGTTCTCCCCCTGCTCCAGCGCCGCCAGCGTCTCCCGGACGGGGGAAAGCTCCGTCAAAAACTCCGGCAGTCTCATGCCTTCACCTCCGTCAGCGCCAGCGTGCCCACCACAGGCACAGCGCCCTCTTGCAGCGTCAGGCTGTCGCCGCTGCCGTTCATGGTGAAGCCGGACACATCCGCCACGCCCGCGCAGTCCAGCAGCAGACGCAGGGCCTTGCCGTGGCTGACCACCCGCGTCCGCAGGGCGTTGTCCCGGAAAAAGGCGGTCAACCCCTGAGAAAAGACGGTTTTCACGCCCTCCAAGCTGCCGCCGTCCATCAGTGTCACGGACGCCGCCACGTTCACCGCCGTCTCAGCGGCGGCGATCACTTTCGCGTCCGCGCCCACGGGCCGCTCCCGGTCCACGACGGCCTGGGCCTCCCGGATGGCGGCCTCGCCGGGGGCTTTCCCCTCCCGGCCCACCGCCACGATGTCCACGGTGCCGTTTCCTCTTGCCAGCGGCAGCACCTTCACCCGCAGGATGTCCGCCACCTGTCCGCACCACGCGGCGTAGTGGTCGGCGTTGCCGGAGGCGGGGGTCGCGGCCAGCGCCGCCAGCGTCCGGGCGCGCAGTTCTTCGTCCGTCTCCCCCTCCTTGCGGACGCACCCCCGGTCGGCGCACACGGCGGTGAGCCACTCCCCCACAGCGGAGGACACAAAGGCCCGCCGTTCCAGTCCGTCGATCTCCATGCTCCAAAGCTGCGCCATTCCGTCGGCGCAGGCCCGGAGCACGTCTCCGGCAAAGGTGCCCTCGGCGGCGCTGCCGGGGCCGGTGTAGGCGGCTGTCAGCAGCCGCAGCATTTCTTCCTTGGTCATCTGATCGAAACCTCCGTTTTCTGGGTAAACTCTTCATAGACGGTGTGCACGGTGAACCGGGCCTCCACCCGGCTCCCCTTCTTTGAGAAGGAGAACCCGTCCACCTCCCGGATGTAAGGACACGCCAGCAGCGCGTCCCGCACATACTGCCGCACCTGACTTTCCAGAATCCCCTGATCCACGCAGCCGCCCAGCAGCAGCGTCAGCTCGTTGCCGTAGTCCGCCGACCACGCGGTATAGCGGAACCGCTGGCTTTCCGGCCGCAGCGCCCGCGTCACCCAAATTTTCAATGCCTCGTCGCCGCTGACCAGATACGGCTCTCCCCGGCGCAGGGCAAAGCATCCGTTCTCCCAGTCCACGGCCCACTCCCGGAACAGCGGCAGCGTTTCCTCCGGCGCGGTGTCGGGGGCTGTGCCCCAGTCGGGAAAGATCATGCGCCCCCACCTCCCACAAAGCCGAGGATCCAAAAGCCCTCCTCGCAGGACAGCAGCGCCAGTTCCTTACCGATGTCCTCCTCATGAAACACCGTCCCTTGGAGATAAAACAGCCCCTCGGTCAGCGCCGTTCCCCGGACGGTAACGGTCAGCGGCGAAACCGCCGTCAGCGTGCCGAACAGCCCCGCCGGGGCGTCCTTCCGCTCCGGCGTCAGCAGTTCCAGCAGTTCACTGTAAACGTTCATGCCTCAACTCCCTCCAAACTCAGCGACGTGGTAAACACGCCCTTTTCCCAGCGGTGCTCGTGGGCGGTGATGTCATAGACCCCCTCCAGTCCCCATTGGGGCCGGTGGGCCTCCACCCGCCCGCCGCACCGCAGGGACAGATCCCCCAGCACCGTCACCCTTGCGGACAGGCTGCGCCGCCGCAGCGCGGCCTTGGCCTGCGCCTGCGGATCGCCGCTCTTTCCCATCACCCGCTGGAACCGCCCGCAGGCGGTGATGTCCCCGGTATTCTGGGCGGCGGCGAGGATACGCCCATTCCGGCCCGTCACCACGGCCCGGTTCACCATGTTTCCCATGGACGCCCGCCCAAAGACCTCCAGCACCCGTTCCGGCAGCAGGGGAACGGCCCCGCCGCCCCCCTTCGTCACGGTCAGCGCCCCGTCCCGGACGGCGATCTCCCGCCCCTCCCCCACGGCTCTGCGCAGAATGGAGAAGGCGGACTCCCCCGGCCCGGTGACGATGGTTCGATACAGGCCGTCATCCTCCACGGCCCCCAGCGGGATGCCCAGTTCCCCGGCGATCTTCCCGGCGATCCGCCGTCCCGTCCCGGCGTACACGCCGTACAGCTCGTTCCGGGTCAGATACACCCCCCGGTCATAGGCCGTCAGGGTCACGGCCTCCGGCGTTCGGTCAAGTTCATGGACGCTGCCGAGGAAGATCTCCTTCCCGCCGTCATCCAGCAGCCGCACCACGTCCCCCACCGCCACGGACAGCTTCAAAAAGTAGGTGTCCGCCGGGGCGATGAGCACCGTGGCGGTGAGACACGCCGCCGCCTCGTTCCGGGTCTTGCCCAGCCGCACCGATTCCAGAGCGGGCATGACCATCTGTTGTCCGATCAGCAGTTTCACAGCGTCAGCACCTTTCCGATTTGCAGTTTCCGTGGATTCGTCACGCCGTTTTTGGCGGCGATGCGCCCCCACTTCGTCCCATCGCCGTAAAAGCGGCAGGCAATGTCCCAAAGGGTGTCCCCCTTTTTGACGGTGTAGGTCTGGGGCGTGACCCGCTCATCCGTCCGCTTGCGGACAGGGGCGGAGCCGCTCCCGCCGCTCCCCCCGGCCAGAGCCGCCAGCGCCGACTTGAATTTATACTCCCGCAGTGTCACAGTCAGCCCCACGTCCCTGTCCCCCTCCGCCAGCGTCTCGGACACGTCCTCGATGAGGAACGCGTCGTTGATGTCACTGCCGGAGATGATGAGCCGCACCGGGTCTCCGGAATCCTGCCAGCTTTTCAGCATGGCGAGGACGCTTTCCGGCTCCTTTCCGTCAAAAAAAGGCGAGTAGGCGCTGGGGAGGAACGTGGTCAGCCTGACCTCCCGCAGTCCCCGGCCGCCCCAGATATTCACGGTCCCGCCCATGGCAAGGCTCCGCACCCGGTTCTCGTTGGGCCGGGTGACGGTGAGCCGTGCGGGATTGACTGTAAAGTAGATGCGCTCCTCACCGTTGTTGTGCCAAAGCAAAACGGTTCTGGTGTTCATAGAAAACCCCCTATCTCACAGCGGCGGCACGGCGCAGGCCCTCCAGCAGTCCCTCGGCGAACCGCTCCACCGATTCCGACTTCGTTTCGTGCACCGTTTCCCCGGCTTCCGACTTGCTTTCGTGCAAGCCCTGCCGTCTCTCCGCCGTCAAATCCGACTTCATTTCGTGCACCGCTTCCCCGGCTTCCGACTTGCTTTCGTGCAAGCCCTCTCGTCTCTCCGCCGCAGATTCCGACTTCATTTCGTGCACCGTTTCCCGGACTTCCGACTTGCTTTCGTGCAAGCCCCGCCGTCTCGCCGCCGCAGATTCCGACTTCGTTTCGTGCACCGCTTCCCGGACTTCCGACTTGCTTTCGTGCAGACCGCGCCGTCTCTCTGTCGTCAAATCCGACTTCATTTCGTGCACCGCTTCTCCGACTTCCGACTCAGTTTCGTGCAAATTCGACCCTCGCCCGGACACTTCCCCAGTGTTTTCGGACAGTTCCAAAGGTGCTGAAAATCGGTCATTTTCCTCGGACAACGCAAGATTTTGTGGTACAAAATCGGAAACACCACCCAAGATAGGGTCTGTCCGGTCTGAACCGTCCCCGCCGAAAAACTCATGTGAGACTTGTCCATCTTCTGCCGTACCGTCCGGATTCCGCACGTCACCAAGTCGGATTTCCGCATTTTGAACCGCCTTTTTCCGCACGTCCTCACGTCGGACTTTTCCCGTAAGATCCCCGTTTTCCTGCACGTCAGCAAGTCGGAATTCCCTTGCTAACGGCGCTTTTGCCGCAAAATGAGGCGCATCGTTCCGCACGTCCTCAAGTCGGACTTCGGCCTTTTGACCTGCCTTTTTCCGCACGTCACCAAGTCGGACTTCGGCCTTTTGAACCGTGTTTTCCTGCACGCCGTCAAGTCGGATTTCCTCCTCGGACGGCGCTTCGACCGCCAAATGCGCCCCGTTCTTCTGCACGTCACCAAGTCGGACTTCCGCGCTTTTTGTCGATGGGCTGTCTCCGTCCGCCGTCACGCCGCTGAGCGCCAGGACCGTCCGTGCGGCGGCCGCCGCCTCCTCGTCGGACACATAGGCCGTCACCTCGGCAGGGGTGAACAGCCGCCCCTCCCGGCGCAGCGTCTCCCCGGCGGTCTGCAAGTCCCGGCATGCGGCGTAAAACAGCGCCCGTCCGCCGTCCCGCAGTCCGAGGGCGGCGCACTCTCTGGGCGGCAGGGCCTCCACCGTCACCGTCCCCAGCAGACCGCACGCCACCTCAGCGGTGCGGCCCCTGCGGGAGACACGCTCCCGCAGGACGTCCGCCAGCGCCATCAGTCAGCGGCCCGGATGCTGTCCAGGCACACCAGATCGGAGGGCCGGAAGGTAAAGGGCAGCTTCTGCTGGTTCACCTCGCCCATCTTGTAGTTCATGAAGGGCAGCTCGGTAAACGCCACGTTGTCGATGCTGTACCGCTCCTCGCCGCCGTCGGCGGCGTCCGGGTCTTTCAGGGCGGTGGTGATGGTGCAGCGCTTGTCAAGGCCGCGCTTGGCCTGTTCCAGCACCTCGTAGAACCGGGTGTAGACCTGCTTGAGGGTCATGGTGCCCTCTCCGGCGTAGCCGGTGATCTTGGAATCCACGTCCATGCCGAACTGGACCTTCTCCCGCTGGACCTTGACGGTCAGCGTCAGCTGGGACAGCTCGGCGATGCGCGCGCCGTCCACCCAGACCTCGGCAAAGGAGCCGGAGAGGGTGCGGTTTGCCTGTAAATTACTCATACGTTCCTCCTATTTCACGTTCGTCCGATGGTTACATGGAGATGACCAGCGCCAGATCCTCCATGGCGTCGCAGAAGGTCAGCTTGGCCTCCAAAAACACCTGACTGCCGGTGTTGGCCTTCAGAATGTCGGTGTCCTTCATGTCGGAGGTGTCGGTCCCTCTGGATTCCAGATAGCTTCTCTGCCCGGACAGAGACACAAAGCACCGGTTGTCGGCGGTCTTGTCCAGCACATCCCCTTCCAGCCCCTTGAGATAGGCGTTGATGGCCGTCACCAGCAGCAGCTTGTTGTCGTAATCGTTGAGCACCTTGCCCACATAGCCGCTCTCGAAGGCCTTGGCGATGTCCCCCCGGATCAGGTCGATGCCCTCCACGATCTTGATCTTCTGGAAGGGCGCGGCCTTGTCCGGGGTCAGCGTGGTCAGGGAGTTCACCGCGCGGCCCAGACGGTAGCCCTCCCGGCCGGGGACGATGATGAGCTTGCCTGCATCCACGTCTGCGTCCGGCTCGGCCAGTGCGTCGCAGCCCACCACCTCCGGCAGGTTGACGTAGGTGGCGGAGCGGGTCAGGGGCAGCGCCGCCAGCAGCGCCGCCACACGGACGGCGTAATCCTTTGCCTCCATCGCGCCGTCCTCCAGCGTCAGGCCGGACACGCACAGGTTCACGATGCCCTCGCAGTCGGGAGCCTTGGCGTTTGCCACCACGGCTTTCACACCCCGCCCGCCGTTGCGGAGGGTCTTGATGAAGGACATCACCCTCGCGTCCTCCAGACCGGGCGCCGCCAGCCAGTCAAAGCGCAGACGCTCCAGCGCCTGA